>ENA-OZLN01000100-OZLN01000100.1-human-gut-metagenome-genome-assembly--contig:-NODE-100-length-22382-cov-4.562503_pt1 | contig 22382 bp, 19 predicted proteins | sample MGYA00243863_ERZ653791 | MGnify/ENA primary metagenome ERZ653791 (study PRJEB26926, sample SAMN06164639) | human gut metagenome | biome: ENVO:00009003; feature: ENVO:2100002; material: ENVO:00002003... | reverse complement strand
TCGAATACCTCGTCGGTCACCTCCATGGCGTCGCGGCCAAAGCGCTCGCCCATCTCCTTGCCCACGGTGGTCTTGTGGTCGTGGTAGGCGGGCAGGCAGTGCATGAACACGGCCCTGGGGCCGGCGATGTCCATCAGCTGCTGGTTGATTTGATATGCGGCCAGGTCGTTGATGCGCTCGGCCCAGACCTCGACCGGCTCGCCCATGGACACCCAGACGTCGGTGTAGAGGACGTCTGCGCCCTTTGCGGCTTTGGCAGGGTCTTCCTCGAAGGAGATGGCCGCACCCGTCTCGGCGGCGATGGCCCTGCACTGCTCCACCAGTGCAGCGTCCGGCTGGTACTTCCTGGGGGCGCAGGCGGTGAAGTTGAGGCCCATCTTGGCGCAGCCCACCATCAGGCTGTTGCCCATGTTGTAGCGGGCGTCGCCGAAGTAAACGAAGTTGATGCCCTTGAGGCGGCCGAAATGCTCCCGGATGGTGAGGAAGTCGGCGAGGATCTGGGTGGGGTGGAACTCGTTGGTCAGGCCGTTCCACACCGGCACACCGGCGTAGCGGGCCAGCTCTTCCACGATGCTCTGGCCGTAGCCGCGGTACTCGATGCCGTCGAACATCCGGCCCAGCACCCGGGCGGTGTCGGCGATGGACTCCTTTTTGCCGATCTGGCTGCCCGACGGGTCGAGGTAGGTGGCTTCCATGCCCAGGTCGTGGGCGGCGACCTCAAAGCTGCAGCGGGTGCGGGTGGAGGTCTTCTCGAAGATGAGGGCAATGTTCTTGCCGCGCAGGGCATCGTGGCGGATGCCGGCCTTCTTCTTTGCCTTCAGGTCGGCGGCGAGGTCCAGCAGACCTTCGATCTCTTCGGGAGTGTAATCAAGAAGCTTCAAAAAGCTGCGATTCGTAAGATCCATTGTATATATTCCTCTCTATGCGCTGAAATTTGAATATTTATACTTTCATAAACTCTATTATAATACGAAGGAACGAAGTGGTCAAGTGTGAATAAACTCCTTGACAAAGAACGGTGATTCGATTATACTACAAACAGAAGGGGCGCTGACTGCAAGGGTCAGCTTTCCATCCCGGAATCAAAAAGATTGACCGTCAGGCTTGGAACACTGTGGCGGTCAATCTTTTTTGTTATCATCGTTTTTCTTCTGAGAAGTCTTCTCCATGACCTCAATGGTCAGACGGACTACATCTTACAACTCCAGCTCCGCCTTCCGCCCGCTGGGCTGATAGGGGGTGAGCCGGACGCCGGCCTTTTGGAACATGAACCGGGCGGCCACGCTGGAATCGGTGTCGTGGTACTTGTCGCTGTAGTAGACGACCTCGGCGATGCCGGACTGGATGATGGCCTTGGTACACTCGTTGCAGGGGAAGAGGGTGACATACACCCGCGCGCCCTTGAGGTTGTTGTGGGCGCTGTTGAGGATGGCGTTCAGCTCGGCGTGGCAGACATACATATATTTCGTGTTCAGCGGCTCACCCTCCCGCTCCCACGGCATGGCGTCGTCGTCGCAGCCGATGGGCATGCCGTTGTAGCCCAGAGAGAGGATCTTGTTTTCCGGGCTGACGATGCAGGCGCCCACCTGACTGCTGGGGTCTTTGGAGCGCATGGCCGTGAGCAGGGCAATGCCCATGAAGTATTCGTCCCAGTTGATATAATCCGTGCGTTTCATCGTGTGACGCTCCTTGTTCTGCATAAAAATTGGGTTCGGTGGCCCTATTATAGCGTGCTACGGCAGCTTTTACAATAAAATATTTGCCCTCAAGGCAATATGCACAAAACAAAGCCGGGAAGTTTGGCAGGGTAAAAGCCGGAAATTTCAAATGAAATATTCAAAAATCGTTTGAAGTGTGGTATTATCTTTGTAAAATATGCCACAAAAACGGAGAGAATGCTCCGTGCGGCGGAAATGAGGGAAAAACCGATATGAAATACGCAAGCAACAACATCCGCAATATCCTGATTGCCGGTCATGCCGGCAGCGGCAAGACCACGCTCACCGAGGCGCTGGTCTATTTTTCGGGCGCTGCCGAGCGTATGGGCCGGGTCGAGGACGGCACCACGATTTCGGACTTTGACCCCGAGGAAGCAAAGCGGAAGGCCAGCCTGTCGGCATCGGTCGTGCCGGTGGAGTATGAGGGCATCAAGTACAACCTCATCGACGCTCCGGGCCTGTTCGACTTTGAGGCAGGCGAGTACGAGGGCATCCGGGCGGCCGAGAGCGTGCTGGTGTGCGTGTCGGGCCGCAGCGGCGTGACCGTCGGCGCAGAAAAGGCCTTCCAGCTGGCCCGCAAGAACGGCAAGGCCACCATGGTCTTTGTCTCGAAGTGCGATTTGGAGAACGCGAACTACTTCAAGATCCTCGAGGACATGAAGATAAAGTTCGGCGCCACCGTCTGCCCCTGCGTCGTCCCGGCCAAGCTCGACGACGGCACCCCCGTGTACATCAACCTGTTCAGCCAGAAGGCCTTCAAGTATGAGGGCGGCAAGCAGGTGCAGGTGGATCTGCCCGACATCGGCCACCGCTTCCAGGGCTTGATCGAGGCCATGAGCGAGGCCATCGCTGAGACCGACGACGAGCTGATGGAGAAGTTCTTCGGCGGCGAGGCATTCACCACCGAAGAGATCGTCGAGGGAATGCGCAAGGGCGTCAAGGACGGCCTCATCACCCCCGTGTTCTGCGGCAGCGCTGTCAACCAGCAGGCTCTGGATATGCTGCTGTACAATATGCACAAGCTGCTGCCCAGCCCGGAGCACAACAGCGTTCTGGCCGAGGATGCCGCCGGTGAGCCGGTGGAGCTGACCTGCACCGAGGCCGACCCCACCGTGGCCTACGTCTTCAAGACTGTGGCCGACCCCTTTGTGGGCAAGCTGAGCTATCTGCGCGTCGTCAGCGGCAAGATCACCGCAGGCGCTTCTCTCGTCAACGCCCGCACCGGCGAGACCGAGAAGATGGGCAAGCCCCTCACGGTTCTGGGCAAGAAGCAGACTGAGGCCGAGAGCATCGGTGCCGGTGACATCGGCGCTGTGGCAAAGCTGGTCAGCGCAAAGACCGGCGACACCCTCTGCGACGCTTCCCGCGTGGTCAAGCTGCCCGCACCCGTCTTCCCGAAGCCCAGCCTGTTCATGGCTGTCACCGTCGCCAAGAAGGGCGACGAGGGCAAGATCAGCAGCGCTTTGGCCCGTCTGATGGAGGAAGACCCCACCCTGAGCTACCTCAACAACGCCGAGACCCATCAGCAGATCATCGGCGGTCTGGGCGAGCAGCACCTCGACGTGGTCAAGGCCAAGCTGAAGAATAAGTTCGGCGTGGAGATCGGCCTCGAGGCTCCGCGTATCGCCTACCGCGAGTCCATCCGCAAGGCCTGCCAGAAGCAGGGCCGTCATAAGAAGCAGACCGGCGGCCACGGCCAGTTCGGCGATGTCGTCATCAACTTCGAGCCCTGCGACAGCGAGCAGGTCGTCTTCGAAGAGAAGGTGTTCGGAGGCAGCGTGCCGAAGAACTTCTTCCCGGCTGTTGAAAAGGGCGTCCGCCTTGCCGCCGAGAAGGGCGTGCTGGCCGGTTATCCCGTGGTCGGCCTGAAAGCCACCCTGCTGGACGGCAGCTACCACCCCGTGGACAGCTCCGAAATGGCCTTTATCATGGCTGCAAAGCTGGCTTATAAGGCCGCAATGCCCGAGGCCGGCCCCGTCATCCTCGAGCCTATCCACACCCTGAAAGCTCATGTCCCCAACGACAATACCGGCGACATCATGGGCGACGTCACCAAGCGCCGCGGCCGCGTGCTGGGCATGGAGCCCGACGAGGACGGCCTGCAGACCATCATCGCCGAAGTGCCTCTGGCTGAGCTGGCCAACTTCACCACCTTCATCCGTCAGACCACTCAGGGCCGCGGCTGGTTCACTACCGAGTTCGCCCGCTACGAGACCCTGCCTGAGATGCTGGTCCCCGCCGTGGTCGAACAGGCCAGGAAGCTGGGCAACCTGGACGAATCCGCAGACGACTAAATAAGACATTTTCTAAGCCCTGTCGGCACTTCCCTCTGTCGGCGGGGCTTTTTTTGCGGCCTTTTTGGCCCGCAGGGCGGCAGTTTTTATTGACAAGGCCGCGGCTTGCTATTATAATGAATAAGTCAAAATGGCATTCGTGTGCGGTTTTATGTTTTATGACACTCTGCCGTACCCCAAAAAATAGATAAGGAGATTTCCAAATGGCACAAGAGATCAAGATGTCCGCTGCTGGCCTGAAGGCAATGCAGGAGGAACTGGAATACCTGAAGACTGTCCGCCGCAAGGAGCTGGCAGAAGAGATCAAGGAAGCCCGCAGCCACGGCGACCTGTCCGAGAACAGCGAGTACGATGAGGCCAAGAACACCCAGGGTCTGGTCGAGAACCGCATCACCGAGCTGGAGCAGATGGTCAAGAACGCTGTCGTCATCGACGAGAGCGAGCTGAGCGTTGAGAACGTCTCTGTCGGTACCCACGTCACCATCCAGATGGAGGGTGAGGACGAGGTCGAGGAGTACGACATCGTGGGCCGCACCGAGGCTGACCCCCTGAACGGCAAGATCAGCGACGAGAGCCCCGTGGGCCACGCCCTGCTGGAGAAGGCTGTCGGCGACACCGCCGAAGTCCTGCTGCCCACCGGCCATACCGTCAACTACAAGGTGCTGGGCATCACCCACTCTGCAAACTGAGCCAAGCGGGAGGAAATTATGGAAGAACAGAAGAAGAACCCCGCACAGGGCCTGTCTGAGAGCGAGCAGGTGCAGGTGCGCCGCCAGAAGCTGGCAGACCTGCAGGCTGCAGGCCGCGACCCCTTTACCCTGACCAAGTTCCCTCAGGATGCTTACTCTGCTGACCTGAAGGAAGAGTTCAAGGATCTGCCCAACGAGACCGACAGCGGTAAGAAGGTCGCACTGGCTGGCCGTCTGATGTCCAAGCGCGTCATGGGCAAGGCAAGCTTTGCCCATCTGCGCGACGATAAGGGCGACATCCAGCTCTACGTCCGCCGTGATGAGCTGGGCGACGACGCTTACGCTGCTTTCAAGAAGCTGGACGTGGGCGACATCATCGGCGTCAAGGGTGAGGTGTTCCGCACCAAGACCGGCGAGCTGAGCGCCCGTGCTGAGGAGATCACCCTGCTGGCCAAGAGCCTGCGCCCCCTGCCCGAGAAGTTCCACGGCCTGACCGATACCGAGATGCGTTATCGTCAGCGCTATGTTGACCTCATCGCAAACCCCGAGGTCAAGGAGACCTTTGTCAAGCGCAGCCAGATCCTGAAGGAGATCCGTGCCTATCTGGACGAGAAGGGCTTCCTGGAGGTCGATACCCCCATCCTGACCCCGTTCGAGATCGGTGCGTCCGCACGTCCCTTCTACACCCATCACAACAGCCTGAACATGGACATGGTGCTCCGCATCGAGACCGAGCTGTACCTCAAGCGCCTCATCGTGGGCGGCATGGACCGTGTGTACGAGGTGGGCCGCATCTTCCGCAACGAGGGCATGGACCCCAAGCACAATCCCGAGTTCACCAGCATCGAGCTGTATCAGGCCTTTACCGATTTCCACGGCATGATGGACCTGGTGGAGGAGCTGTATAAGCGCCTCGCTCAGAAGATCTGCGGCAGTCTGGTCATCCCCTATCAGGGCAAGCAGATCGACATGGGCCACTGGGAGCGCCTGACCATGATCGAGGCAGTCAAGAAGTATTCCGGCGTTGACTTCAACGACTGGAAGACCGATGAGGACGCCATCGCCGCTGCCAAGGAGCACCATGTGGAGCTGCCCGAGGTTCCCACCAAGGGCGCCATCCTGGCCGAGTTCTTCGACGCCTTCGTCGAGGACAAGCTCATCCAGCCCACCTTCATCTACGACTACCCCGTCGAGATCAGCCCGCTGGCCAAGCGCAAGCCGGATGATCCCGCTTTCACCGAGCGTTTTGAGTACTTCATCGACTGCACCGAGTACGGCAACGCTTTCAGCGAGCTGAACGACCCCATCGACCAGAAGGGCCGCTTCGAGCGTCAGGTCGCCGAGCGCAAGGCCATCGAGCCCGACTGCAAGGCACAGGTCGATTACGACTACGTCAACGCTCTGGAGTACGGTCTGCCTCCCACGGGCGGCCTCGGCTTCGGTGTTGACCGTCTGGTCATGCTGCTGACGGACAGCGCTTCTATCCGCGACGTGCTGCTGTTCCCCACGATGAAGCCGATTGAACAGTAAAACGTAAAAAATGGCTTTGTTTCGTTTGAAATTGTGGCGTTCGATACTGGAACAACGTGGATTTACCACCAACTTACCACCAAATTTGATAATTTGCATCAGTAAAACGGAAAGCAGCCTACAATAAACACAAGCACCCCTGCCAATGAAATGTGCGATGACACATAGATTGGCAGGGGTGCTTTTCATGCTTGGAAGATATTAAGAGCATTTCGAAAAAATACTGATATGTCTTGTTGCCCACCGAATCAAGTCGTGGTATAGTAATAATTGGAGAGGTTTAACCTTAAAGGTCGTTGCGGCATAAAACTTCCGATAATATTGATTATCTGGAAGTTTTCGGGATTCTATAATGCAGGAGGTTGTCTGTATACAGTTCCCGAAGATTGATCTTCTGCATTATGTACCTCCATTTCGATTCACGGGTTGACGGGTGAACCGAAATGAAGGCGGTGAGCGACACCTTTCGGGGAAATTCCCGAAAAAACGACAAGCAAAAGCGCCAGCATCCGAAGAACGGCGGCCTTGATGTACTCAAAACCGCCGCAGTCCTTGAAAATCCATTATGGGCGCACGAAGCTGCCTGCCCTGCAACGGTTTTTTCTTTCCTCGTCTTGCGGGGCAGGATCGCTTGTCTTATTTGGTTTAGGTTTGTTTCTGTTCGGCTGCCTCTTTCAGCCGGTCAAAACTCTCATCGCTGATGATGTGTTCAATCCGGCAGGCGTCAGCCTCCGCAGTCCTGGGGTCAACGCCTGCGGCGATAAGCTGCTCGGTAAAGAAGCAGTGTCGCTCGAAGATTTTTTCGGCAACCTCGCGGCCTACATCGGTCAGATGGAGAAAGTGATCTTCGTCCATAGTGAGAAAGCCGCCGTCCCGCAAGATAGCCACTGCATGTCACACGCTGGGTTTTGACACCTCCATGTGCCGGGCTACATCTACGGAGCGCACCATACCGAGTTTCTTTTGGAGAACAAGGATGGTTTCCAGGTAGTCCTCCCCGGACGCATGAAGTTTCATCTGAACCTCCTTTACTGAGCCAGCTTCCAGCCGATGGCCTCCTGTCTGGCCGATACAAAATCGGCATACAGGCCCTTTTGCTGGATCAGCTCCGCATGAGTGCCGCGCTGGACGATATGAGCGTTGTCCAGTACAAGGATCTGATCGGCGTTGCGGACGGTTTTCAGACGGTGGGCAATCATGATGATGGTCTTGTCATGGGTCAATGCCTCGATAGCCCGCTGCAATTCATCCTCATTCTCCGGGTCAACGCTGCTTGTTGCCTCGTCCAAAATGATGATAGGTGCGTCCTTCAGCATGGCGCGGGCGATGGAAATCCGCTGTTTCTCGCCGTCGGACAAAGTACCGCCTCCCTCGCCAATCACGGTGTCATAGCCATCCGGCAGGGCAGAAATAAAGTTATGGCAGCAAGCCTTTTTCGCCGCTTCAACCACTTGTTCATGGGTAGCATCCGGGCAGCCAAACTTGATATTGTTCTCAATCGTATCTGCAAATAGGTACACGCTCTGGAACACCATCGAGATGTTCTTCATCAGGCTGTCCAGCTTGAAATCCCGTACATCCGTACCGCCTATGGTAATCTTCCCGGCATTCACATCCCAAAAACGGGCAATCAGGTTGCACATCGTTGTCTTTCCTGCCCCGGAAGGGCCGACAATGGCCGTAGTCGTTTTTTCGGGAATGGTAAAGCTGACCTGATCTAATATCTTGCGGTCTGCGTAGGAAAAATCCACTTTGTTAAACACGATTTCGCTGGACTTCGGCGTAATATCAGCGCCTTTCTCGTCCATTACCGGCGTGTCGTCAATGGAGTTTGCCGTATCCATCGAGGCCGCCAGCATTTGCAGCAAAGAGGTCATATTCCCGGCGTTCTCCAAATCGTTGAACACCATGAAAGAAGCAATCACCAAAATCAGACCGTAGGCCAGCGGCAGGGAGCCGTCCAGCCAGAACCAGACCGAGGCCAAAAGCAATAGGACGCTGAACACTCGGACAACAGCCTGTTTGATAGCGTCATAGGGAACGCTGGCCTTTGTCAATTTCAGGTTATCCCGGCAGCTCGCCTTAATTGCACTGCCGATAGACTGCGTGCTGTCCCGTTCCAGTCCAAATGCTTTGACAATCCCCATCCCCTGAATGTACTCCAACACAGACTCCACAAGGGACTCCTGTGTGTGCTGGCGTACCCCGCTGAGCGCGGCAGATTTGCGAAGCGCCAGTTCCGCCGCCGCAAGGTAAATCAGGACACCGGCAGCGGCCACAAGACCGATCCGCCAGTCAAATACCAACAGGACAATGATGAGGGCAACCGAGTTAAAAAAACCGCCCAGCACTGACACCAGGACACGGGCTGCTGAGTTCTCTACATCGCCCAAAGTTGTTGTGACAATGGCGGTAATGTTCCCGATACTATTCTTGTTGAAGTAGCCCATCGGGATGTAGCGCAGCCGATCTCCGATGTGGATACGCTTTTCCGCCACCATGCAATAGCCGGTTTCCGTCTGCTCCATCGTGGAAAAATAGGTCGTGATGATACGCCCAATGAGGGAAACGGCCATAATTCCCAGCGAAATGCAGATAAACTTTCCGTCCCGGTTGTCAGATACTAACGCGCCGATCACTACAAAGAGGGCGGCAAACTGTATGGCTGAAAACAGCCCGGACAGGAATGAGAATAACAGGGATTTTTTTAGAAGCCCCTTTTTGCTGCCTGCAAAAGCAAAGATTTTTTTCAATGTTCCATACATCTGACAACACCCCCTTACATCTGGTCTTTCGCGCCGATGTGCGCCTGCCACATATCCCGGTAGAGGGGGCAGGTTTCCAGCAGCTTCTCATGCGTACCCTGTGCGTGGATGGTTCCATCCTTCACCACAACGATGTTATCTGCGCCAACAATGGTAGACAGCCGGTGTGCAATCACAATCAGGGTCTTGCCGACAGTTAAAGTGGAAATGGCTTTCTGCACCAGCGCCTCATTCTCTGGGTCGATATAGGCAGTTGCCTCGTCCAAAATGACAACCGGCGCATTTTTCAGCATGGCGCGGGCAATGGCAATCCGCTGGCGTTCACCGCCGGAAAGATGGGAACCGGCGCTGCCGACAACCGTATCATAGCCATTATCCAGCTTGCGGATAAAGGCGTCGCAGCCGCTTTGTTTGGCTGCCTGCTCCACCTCTGCGTCCGTGGCACTGGGTCTTCCCATGCGGATATTCTCCCGAATACTGCGGTTAAACAGGTAGTTGTCCTGAGATACATAGGAAATCTGGTCTGCAATTTCAGACAGCGGCATATCCTTCAGCTCATGGCCGCCGAGGGTAATGCTGCCGGATGTAACATCCCAATACCCGGCAATCAGCTTCGCCACCGTGGACTTGCCAGAGCCGGACGGCCCTACAAGGGCGGTCATGGTTCCGGGGTGGATGGCGAGATTCACATCATGCAAAACCTCTGTTGTCCCGTCATAGGAAAACGACACAGACCTAAGAGAAATGCCGGTATCTTCCAGCTTGACCGGCGTGTCCTTATGGTTCAGTTCTTCGGCGTTCAGAAGCTGGCTGATTTCTTCCACATTTGTCCCCAGTACGGCCAAATCGTCCGTAAAGGTAAAGGCCGCGATAATCGGCCCGATCAGCCCCAGCGAGAAAATCACAATGGACAGGAAGGTGGAAAGCTCCAGACTGCCGGAGAGCCAGAACGCGAAGCCGCAGGGCAGCACGCAGATCAGCACTGAGGGCAGGATGGCGTTGTAGGCGCTCATGGTTTTCTGGTTTTCACGCATCCAGTCCACATAATAGTTGGCGTTATAATTCACCGCGTCAGAATATTTTTTGTAGGAACCGGCGGACTGGCTGAACGCCTTTACCACCTCAATTCCGCCGATGTACTCTACAATGGCGTTTGCCATCAGCTTTCCAGCCTTGACTGCGCCTTCCCATTTGACGGGATAATTCTTCATACCGGCAGACATGACAGCAAGGCCCACCACCAGCGTAACAAGGGACAGGAGCGCCATGCGCCAGTCCAAAAGGAACAGGTACACGGCGATCACAAGCGGCACCAGCACATTTGCGGTCATTTCCGGGAGCAGGTGCGCGAAGGTCGATTCCATACCTTCCACCCGGTCAACAATCGTTGTTTTATACTGGCCGGACGGCGTATCTAAAATCGTTCCCATCGGGACGCGGGCCAGCTTTGCGGTGATATTCTCCCGCAGATCGCGCAGCGTGTAATAGGTCGCTGTGTGGGAAATCGTTGTAGAAAGACAGGAAAACAGCACCTTTCCAAAGTAGCCGCACAGTGCAATAATACCAGCGGTCACATAGCGGGAAAAATTCTGTTCCCCAGACAACATCATCGTGACAATATGCGTTACGCAGAAATAGGGCACCATCTGGCAGGCCACGCCTAATACCGCAAGGATAATACTGCCGATGAATTTCCCGTGATAGGGCTTGCCCCATCCCCATAAGACGCCTATGGGCGACTCTTTCTTTTCCTCCTTCATTCTGTGGACACCTCCTTCTTCATATCACTCAGGAAAAACTTTAGCAGGCGTTTTCGGCCATCGCTGTCCTCTATGGAATAACTTTCCTGAATTTGCCCGTTTTCTAGGTGAAGGATATAATTGCAGCAGCGTAGAATAAATTCCGGGTCATGTGTTACCACAAGTGCGGTTCTTCCGGCATTTGCCACTTGATTGACAACATTAGCAACCTGCCTCATGTGAAATAGGTCAAGGCCGCTGGTCGGTTCATCAAATAAAATCAGAGGCCGTCCCGAAGCAATCGCAGAGGCAACCGCCACACGCTGCTTTTGACCGCCGGACAGCCCCATCGGGTGGCAGTCCTCAAAGGAAAGCAAGTCCATCTCCTGCAAGATTTCTCTTGCCCTCTGCTTATCCTCGGTTCTCATACTGAGCAGAATTTCATCCAGAACACTTTCCGTAAAGAGCTGGTGGTTTACATCCTGCATGACCATATAGCAGAGTTTCAATCGTTCTTTTCTGGAATAGTTCTTGCTCTGATCCTGCACCGTTCCTTTGAAATGCTTTTCCAACCCGCAGAGGCACCGGGCAAAGGTGGATTTTCCCGCACCATTATGTCCGATGATAGCCGTGGCGCTGCCAGATGGGAAAGAGGTTTCCGTTATATGCAAGGTTTCCGGCTCATGCTTATAGGCGAAGGATACATTCTTTATCGTCCAAACCGCCTCGTTCATTCTCTGCGGCGGGCCTTCAATCTCTGAAAGCCCCGCAAGGTCAAGAGGGCGCAATCCCATATCATCGCGTTGTTTTGCCGACAGGCCGCAAAATTCCTCTGCTGTATAATCACCTTCGATTTCTCCATCTTTCAGGTACAGGACACGGTCAAAGAGGCCGGACAGATAATACAGCCGATGTTCAGAGATGATGATGGTCTTTCCCTGCGATTTCAAAGTAAAGAGAAGCTGCCGGAAATCAGCGATAGCGTATGCATCAAGGTTGGATGATGGTTCATCAAGCACATAAACATCTGGGTCAATCGCCGCAGCCGATCCGCAGGCGATTTTTTGCTTTTCACCGCCGGATATAGAAAAAATACTTCTATCAAGCAGCGGCTCCAGCTTTAGCTGTGCAGCTACACGCTTTACCCGGTCACGCACAATATCTTCAGGCATTCCGTGGTTTTCCGGGCCGAAAGCCAGTTCGCTGGTCGTGTCCACATTGAAAAACTGAGAACGCGGATTTTGAAATACAGAGCCGACTTTTAGAGAAATATCAAACAGTGACAGGTCACGGGTGTCCTTCCCATCCAGATAGACGGAGCCGGTATAAGTCCCCTCATGGTAATGAGGGATCAAGCCGTTAAACAACCGGGTCATGGTTGTTTTCCCACAGCCGGAAGTCCCGCAGAGCAGGACAAAAGAACCGTCCTCAATAGTGCAGGAAATATGTTTCAAAGCGCTACCGGCCTGCCTCTCACTGTCGGGAAGGGTACTGGCAGGATAAGAAAAGGACACATCTTGACATTCAATCATTTCCTTCACCCCCTTGCGGCAAGCACATAGATTTGCGCTGCAAATGCTCCCAGACAGATCAGCAGGAAAATAACATCCTGCACATGAAAACCCAGCTTACAGATATTCGTCCGTTTTACCGGGCCTCCCAATCCCCGCGTAAGGGCTGCCTGGGACAGTTCCTCTCCGATTTTGACGGAGCAGATCATCATGGGGACAATCCGATACTCTAAAATCGCACCGACTTTTCCACCACCAAAGCGGACGCCACGCATCCGCATGGCGTCCCCAATAGCGCTCCATTCTTCCGCAACCGTGGGAAAGAAGCGAAACATCACGGACATAGGAATGGTGATCTGCTGCGGCAGGTGGAGCCGTTCCATCGCCGCAACAAATTCGCTGACCGTGGTTGTCGTTACCACGAAATATCCCATGACCACGCTGGGGGTGAACCGCAGAAGAATACCAACGACGGCTACCGCGATGTAGTTTGCTACGCCGGTCAGTCGGGACAGGCCGAACATTTCCAGACACAGGCTGCCTCCGAAAATCAGGATATAGAGAACAGCACCTTTCCATTTTCTGGCTGCTGACAAAAGTAACAGCGGGATCGCCGCCAACACGATGATGTAATACTGCATGATACCTTCATACGAACCGCCTAAAATAAAGACAGCTATGGTAATCAGTACCGCCAGTTTTGTCCGGGGGTCTAATAAAATTCCGCTATTGTTTTTTTGACTTGCAAGAAGTTCGCGGCTCATTACACAATTCCCGCCCGCTCAAAGTGCTTTTTGAAAATCTTCCGTCCGATCAGGCCGCCGACAAGACCGCTGACGAAAGCAGCGATAAGCAATACCGGCAAAATCCAGTCGGGCATATAAGCCATAAGCGTATCGGCATATTCCTGACCGTAACCGGGGAGCAGGTTCTGGTAGTAAGCGTCACGCGTCACAACGATGGGAATAAAGGCGCCGATTACCCACATGGAAAAAACGCCGTGAATCAACACTTCGCGCTTGGCATTTTTGTAGTCACAGGCTTTCATCATAAAATCGGAAATCAGCCCGAAGATCAGCCCGGTAGGGATGCACCACCAGCCCATGCCGGCCAGCAGCATAATGATACCCAGCAGCACTCCGCAGATGGTAAGCATACCGAATTTCTTAATTTTGGAGAAGAACAACATCATCGGAATACCGCCGACAAGCGGCACGATCACGCTGATAAGCGGAATAAAGATCGGGATAAAACCGATAGACGCCGCTGCGAAAATGACGATAAAGTAAATCGCCGTAAAAATACCGATGTTGATTAAGTCCTTTCCTTGCAATTTGTTGTTCATTGCGAAACCTCCTAACATGATTACTTTCGTCTTGGTTAGTTCTCGCCAACCCACCCTAATGATAGCATAAATTTATCTGTGCTTCTATGCACATATCGGTATTTTAAGTCCGTATAGCAAGGAGCTTTTTCGCTCTGCCAGAATATCCATTGACCGGGAGTTTTCTCGCAGGTATAATAATATCAGCGATTTTGCGTGATGAAAGGGGCGAAGCAGTTGCGTAACATGATATACAACATTTTAGAAAACAGCGATGCTGTTTCTGGTGTGACCTTGAAAAACAGTCCAAATAGCAGCACATTGCTTTTGGATCGGGCAGATGGCAAGGGACGCATGACATTCCATACGCTCTTTCCGGGGCTGACTTTGGCTTTTATTTTTGTAAACGCTCCCGTATGGCCGGAGTCGGATGAAAATTCAAATCTAAAGCCTTTGCTGATTAACTATTGCGTTTCGGGCAGAAGTGAATTGCTTCTGGATGACGGCTCCTACATTTACCTGAAGGAAAATGATTTTTGTGTCAGTGAACAGACCGCACAGAAAGAATATATCTTTCCCACACGGCAATATCAGGGCATAAAAATATACTTTGACCTGCCACTTCTTTTACAGTCCTGCGGTGAACTTTTGAAATCTTTTTCACTTGACCTCCCTACGCTGGAAGAAAATTATTGTGGCAACCATAAGACATATATCAACGGAGCGGACAGTGAGCTGGAAAATATATTTCAAAAACTCTGGCGGCTATCTGAAAAGCCCTCTGCCTTCCATTTGCAAATCTATACGCTTGAACTTCTCCACCGGCTTCTTAACATGGAAATCCGGCCTCCGAAAACTTGCGGCTTCTACACGGAAACACAGGTTGAAATTGCAAAAAGGGCGGCACAACTCCTTTCTGATGATCTTCGCCAGCACATTCCTGTAAGGCAGATTGCAGAACGATTTTCGGTCAGTGAAACCAGCCTGAAAAATTATTTTAGAGGCGTATATGGACAGAATATATCCACCTGGCTGCGGGAAATCCGTATGAACGAAGCCGCAAGGCTTCTTTCGGACACAAAGCGTCCGATTGCCGAAATATCCGAACAGGTCGGCTACTCTAATCAAGGAAAATTTGCAGCCGTGTTCAAAAAGCAGTTTTGTCTTTCTCCGCTGGAATACCGGCGGTCAAAGAATTTGGGAAATATATAAGAGTAAAGCCGGGATTTGCCACTTGATAGCAAAGTCCCGGCCTTTCTTGTGCCTATCGGTAGTTCCCGGCGTAACCCATCAGCCGGGAAAGATCGGACTGTTTTTTCACGAAAGAACCTCCTTCAAAAAAGTATCAAGTCAAAATTGCTGTCATCCAGCGAGGTGCGCAGAGTGCTTTTTCTCATAATCTTTCCTGCCCCCTTCCGGCGGCGTTTTCCGGCTCTCCTTCTCAGGGTCATCGCCGGGTATCCCATGCAGACGGTCATGCGGTTTTCAAGGTTCAACGGGCAAAATGGCAACAAAAAAAAGCCGTCACAAAACAGACCAGCCCTGCCTTCGCTTTTTCTGGAAGGTCATGCTAGTCGGTTATGTAACGGCTGAAAGCCAAGATGTTCAGCCCCGCTGGGTCCGAACGAATATGTAAAAATATGTTATATTCAATTGTTGGGATAGATTACCACAAAAATCGAGCCGTGTCAACAAAAAGTTTTGAGAATACGTCACTTTCGGCAGGGTGCAAAAAAACAAGGGAAACTTTGGCAAAAAGAGAGAGGGCTGGACGGTGCTAGCCCTCTTGACAAAGAATAAATCAATTGATTGTTTTTAATAATCGTCCATATTATAAATAATTGTCCATAGACAAACACAAGAACAACTTGTAAAATACTCGACGGATAGTCAAAGCTAACCGTAAACAACTTGAGAGGATGATCCATGTATGAAAAGGACACGACTGACGATCATTCTATTGATGATTCTAACGCTTGTTTCTGCAATCATTACGCTTTGCATGGGAGCAGTCCGCATTCCGGTACAAGATACACTATCGATCCTGCTTCGGCACCTGTTCGGGACAGACACAGGCACCTCGGTATCTGTGGCATTTGAACAGATCGTCTGGCAGATCCGAATGCCCCGAATTATTCTGGGCTTTCTGGCCGGAAGCGGGCTGGCGCTCTGTGGTTGCGCGATGCAGGCAGTTGTCCAAAACCCAATGGCAGACCCATATATTCTTGGTGTGTCGGCAGGCGCAACGCTGGGAGCCACTGGTTCACTCTTTTTAGGGCTGGGCGTGATCTCCGGCTTTTGGGCCTTTGTAGGAGCAGGCGGTGCCTGCTTCCTCGTATTGGCTCTCTCATCGGCGGATGGCAAGACCACCTCGGTCAAGCTGATTCTCTCTGGCATGATCGTCAATGCGCTACTGACCGCATTTTCCAACTTTATCATTGCAGTAGCAGGTGATTCTGACGGTATGATGTCCATTAAGTTCTGGACGATGGGTTCGCTGACCCGCGCCGGATGGAAAAATATCGGCCCCATTGCACTGATCGTACTGGCAGCAGCAGTCTTTTTTCGGACGCAGGCCCAGACACTCGATGGTCTGATGCTTGGTGAGGAAGCAGCTTCCACCATTGGCATCAACACCTTCCGGTGTCGGTTGGTTTATCTGCTGGTGCTCTCCGTGCTGACTGGTGCATTGGTATCGGTCTGCGGCACGATTGGCTTTGTTGGGCTTATTATCCCGCACGTTTCCCGCGCCATTGCAGGCACAGCACACCGAAAACTACTGCCCATTGCAGCATTATCCGGCGGACTGTTCATGCTTTGGGTAGATGCCATCGCCCGCAGTCTGATTCCCAACACCGAGCTGCCTGTGGGCATTTTCACTGCCTTGGTGGGTGCGCCGTTCTTCGTCTATGTGATGGTGCGTAAAAAGTATGGATTTGGAGGCAATTGAATGAAACTGGATGCGAAAAACGTCAGCGTTTCGATTGCTGGAAAACCCATTGTTCGGAATCTCTCCATTGAGGTGCCGGACCTGAAATTCTCAGCCTTGCTGGGTGCCAACGGTAGTGGCAAAACCACTTTGCTCCGCTCCATCTATCGCACACAAAAAATGGACAGCGGCATCGTTCGTCTGGATGACGAGGACATCACACACTTTCCCGGCAAAAAGCTGGCGCGGAACATGGCGGTGATGGGACAATTCAACCAGATCAATTTTGACTATACCGTGCTGGACATCGCCCTGATGGGACGGTATCCGTTTCACTCCCTGCTGGAGCAGGAAAAAGAGCGGGATTATGAGATGGCTTTGGATGCACTGGACAAGGTAGGCATGAAAAGCTACCGCGACCGGAACTTCCAGTCCCTTTCGGGCGGTGAAAAGCAGCGGGTGGTTCTGGCCCGCGCGCTGACCCAGTCGCCCAAGATCCTGATTCTCGACGAGCCGACAAATCATCTGGATATCCGTTATCGGTTAGAAATCCTTTCAATCATCAAAGATTTGCAGATCACGGTCCTGGCAGCGCTGCACGATCTGAGCCTTGCAGCACAATTCTGCGACCACCTCTATCTGATGAAACAAGGCGAAATTGTAACGCAGGGCCAGCCTCAAGCGGTGATGACCCCCGAAAATCTGCGCCGAATCTTTGATGTAGAAGCCTGTGTGTACCCCAGCCCGATCAACGGAAAACTGATGATTCAATATCTATAACAAAAACGCGGGAGTACCCCGCAGAAAGAGGAACCTTTATGAAAAAGAAAACCCTGAGTGTTGCTGCCGCGGCACTGGCAGCCGTCATGCTGGCCACTGGCTGTGGTCAGACCGCATCTTCTGTGGCATCGTCCGTTGCTACCTCCTCCGAGATTGCTTCGTCTGTTGCCGAGAGCACCGTCTCCGCCGAAGAGACCTCTTACCCCCTGACCATGCAGATTTATGACGCTGATGGCAATGCTGTGGATATGACCTACGATCATGCCCCCGAAAAGGTGCTGTCCACCCAGTTGTCCATGACCGAGCTGCTCATTAAGCTGGGGCTCAAGGACAAAATTGTCGGTGTGTTCGATAATGACAACGCCCTGAAAGGCGACATCGCCGATGAAGTTGCTTCGCTGAACAGCCTTGGCGATAAGAAGTCTGTTTCTAAGGAGACTATCCTTGCCACCGAGCCGGATCTGATTCTTGGCAAGGGTCCTCTGATGTTCACCGAAAGCAGCATTGGCACCGTCCAATCCTATCAGGAACTGGGCATTCCCGTCTATACCGAGTTGGCCAGTGCTTCCACTGACCAGACTCTGGACAACATCGTAGAAGATGTGCGGAACATTGGCGAGATCTTCAACGTGCAGGAGACTGCAAACGCTTACGCTGACGAGCTGCAGGAGAGAATCGACGCGCTGATGGACAAGGTCAGCGGCCAGAGTGGAGAGCCCCTGAAGGTTCTGTTCATGGCTGGCTACGCCGATGGCACCTTCGTGGCCTTCAATTCCAAGATGAGCAGTTGTATGCTGAATGCCCTGAACGCTGAGAATGTTCTGGACAAGGGCGGCAACGGCCTGACTCTGGAGAATCTGGTCTCCATGAACCCGGATATCATCGTCTACGTCCGCGCAGACCGCTTTGGTTCCACCGATGCCGACGCAGTGGAGCAGCTGACCTCCAACGCCGTCGTGCAGGAGGTTCCCGCCATCGCCAACCAGAAGGTCATCGAGATGGATTATGATGACGTAATGGACTACGGTGCACGGGTCATCGATTCTGCTGAGACCCTGTACAACTTCATGTACAGTGCATCTTAACGGAACCTGAAATCAAAAATTTCGGTTATGGCAGAATACGGGTGGGCGGAAAGCCCATCCGTTTTTTGTAAATGCGGCTGAAATAACAGGCATCTCGGTAGCCGACCTCATGAGCGGCCTGTGTCACAGTGTAGTCGCCGGAACGCAAAAGCTCAGTGGCTATTCGGACACGATAATTGATGAGGTAATCGATGGGGCGGATGTTTTTGTACTTATAAAAGAGATAGCTGACATGTCCAGCTTTCTCATTGACCTGCTCGGCCAGTGCGTCCAGCGTCAGCGGCTCTGCATAGTGCTCTGCGATGAAATCCAGCAGGATGCTCATGATTTGGCTTTCATTGTAAGTTTCCTCGGGCTGAAAATCTGCAAAAATCTGGGCGAAGAACTCTTCTGTCAGCTTTTCTTGCTGGTACTGGCTGCGGATGTCAGCGTCCGGGTGGAGCTTTAGGATCTGCTCCAAAATGGAAAAGGTCTGTTCCGGATTTTTGAGCTTGTGGGAGAACAGCAAAGGCCGGTCGTTTTCGTAGTACATATTGATATAGTGGAAATCCTGCTCTCCCAAGGCCGAAATGGTCAGGGTCTTGCCGGGACATCCGTGCAGGAATAGTCCTCGCTTGGCAATGAAGGGTTCGTGCTCAAATGAGAAGATGGCCCGACCCGACACCGGAACAATCAGTGCACTTTTCAGGGTGCGGTAGCTATTACTCTCACCAGCGTGCAGGGTAAAGCTGCGGAAGCCGACAGACTCGATTCGGCCCTGATTGTATTCCTGAAATAAAATTTCCAGCGGATTAGGAAGCGCGGATATTTGATTCATTGGGAGCTCCTTTGTGCAAAAGCGGTTAGTTAATGCTAATATAGCACAAAATGCTACCGTTTGTCCATGTGGGGAGCACCCCACACTGCGTAATAATTGACAAAAAAGGGTGGTTATGGATGGAAATTCTAAATCTCGGTTCACATCGAATTGGAGTCCGTTTCCCGGAAAAGGGACTGCGCAAAGGCAAAAATCCTGCAATCCTACTCAACGATGGGAAACTGATTGAGCAGTTGAATCTGCGCACGGAACGAGCAGTGTTGGTGGGGGTATACCCCAATAACAGACTTTCAGAGTATACCCCGTGGCCGGAACCGGCTATTCGACCGGGCACACCGGATTTTGGCGGGCAGCTAGGACAATATCATCGAGAACTGAACAACGAAATTCTTCCGGCGCTTATAGACGAATACGCCCTTGACACGGAAAAGCTGGCGTATGGCGGCTATTCGCTGGGCGGTCTGGCTGCAACCATGAGTCTCTGGGAAACAGATGCCTTCGCTGCAGTATTTTCCCACTGTGGGTCGTTCTGGTATCCGGGTGTTGCCGATTTCATAGAGGAACATGTCCCCAAAAACTACTCCGCACAGGTTTATCTGCAAAATGGTATCCGGGAGGGCGAAGGCCACAACAACCGCCTGTGTGATGCCTATAGCTATGCCCAACGAGTCCACACTGCCCTGCAAGCGACATGTGGAGCCAAAACTGTGCTGGATGACTACGGCCATCATGACCGGCAAAGTGAGCGTCTTAACGCTGCACTGCGTTGGGTGGAACGTGTGCTATGAATCATTGGCGTAAATTTTGGCGTATGCTGAATCAAGGTGCATTTTATAATCACCAGCGACGAGCTGATTTAACCGCAGGGAACGCCGATTGGTAGCATAAAATCCTTATATGAAACAAAAAGCGGCAGCTACGTTGTTTTTCGCAACATAGCTGCCGTATCTTCGTTTTGGGAGTTCGGTGTAGCCACTACACCAATCCGCCTATTCGATTCTTACACCACACCGCTTTGTAAGGCTCCTTTTCGGTAAAACGTCCCAAAATTGGGGTAGCCCGGGTGTAGTACCGCAGATGCCGCTTGAAATCCATTCAAAATTTCATCGCATCTGCGTTTCAATTTTGCGTTTTACTGTTCAATCGGCTTCATCATAGGGAAATGAGTAACATCCATAGCTTATATGCTACCCATATTCGTAGGAGAATATTTCATCATTCTTTATCGTTTAAATATTGAATATACGAACAGCAGGAACGTGACCTACTCGACCGTCGGGGACTACCAGCTCCCGAACCTGACCCTGAACCAGCCCCGGAAGCCGCTGGGCAAGTACGGCAGGCTGCGCCGGACGTACCTGATGAACCATCGCCCGGTGCTGTACAACACGATGCTCCTGAACGGGAGCCTGTAGCGCAAAAGCAGTAGTATTATGTGAATACGTCATTCATGTTGTGTGAATTTCTGTTCTTCTCCTTGCAATTACCCCATCTGTGCAATATGAAACAAAATGGGTATCAGAACGCAGCGTTTGGATGCTTCGTTCTGATGCCCTTTTACGATATAGTTTCTTTTACAGCGGCGACAACGATTACCGGAATTCCGTCATCTCTTTCTGCAACACTGCGCTCCTTTAGATTAGCGATTTTTTCTCCACTCCCCTTGCAAAACAGAAAGAGTCATGATATAACATGACCAGAAGAACCGAAACGGTCATATTTCAGGGAGGGTGCGACCTTGGCTTTTACCGATTACGAGACTGAGCAGCTCCGCAAGGCGTTGCTGAAGGAAGCGAGACATTGTGCTGTCACGCTAGGGATGAAGAAAACCTCCGTGGATCAGCTGACGAAGGCGGTCGGCATTGCGAAGGGCTCGTTCTATAAATTCTACGAATCCAAGGAAATGCTTTTCTTCACGGTTTTGGAGGGCATCCACGCCGAGCTTTACGAGGTGGCCGACCGCGCGCTGTGTGAATCTGACGGCTTGCCGCCGTCGGAGCGTGCGGCAAAGGCGGTTCTTGCCGTCTGCCGGCGGCTGTCCGATACCGGCGACATGGTTTTCATTGAAAACGATGCAAAGCTGCTTTTGCAGAGACTGCCGGAGGATGTCAAAAACGTGCATTACCACGATGACGAGATGCACATCCGCCAGCTTTTGGAGAAATATGACCTTGTGCCGAATCGCGGCATCTCTTTGGCTGCCGCGACGGTGCGGGGACTGATCCTCACAGTTTCCCATAAGGAGCAGATTGGGGAGTTGTATCCGCAGGTGCTGGAAGCACTGGTGTACGGCGCTTGCAGGGAGCTATTTGAATAAGCCGAAAGGCCGCAGAAATGCGGCTTTTCCAAAACACAACGGTTAGCGTCTTCTAACCTCTCGGATGCACGCATCGGTTAGGTCAATCTAACATTGAAAGGAATGATAGCGATGCAGGAACACAAGAATTTCTGGGATAAAAATGCCGGACGTTACGACCGCTTTATGCGAAAGGATCGGGCGGCATACGAAGAGATGTATAAGCTGATCCGGCCGGTGGTGAAAGCCAAAACGGTGCTGGAGCTGGCGACCGGCACGGGACTGATTGCAAAGCACATTGTGAACGCGGCAGCGCACATCGAGGCGACGGATGCCTCCGCGGAGATGATTGCAGAGGCCAAGCGTGATAACCACTCTGCCAAGCTGCACTTTTCCGTGCAGGATATGTTCCGCCTGCCCTATGCGGATAAGTCCTTTGATGTGGTGATCGTGTCCAATGCGCTGCACATCGTGCCGCAGCCGGAAAAAGCCCTGCAAGAAATCAAGCGGGTGCTGAAAGAGGACGGTGTGCTCATTGCGCCGACCTTCACCCACGCGGGGAACTCGTTTTCCGGCAAGGTCAAGGCATTTTTCATGAAGCTGGCGGGCTTCCCTCTCCACAGCAGATGGACGAGCGAGGAATACCTGCGTTTCCTGCGGCAAAACGACTGGACTGTGCGGAAAAGCGCTGTCCTGAAAGCCTCGTTCCCATTAACCTATGCCGAATGTGTGAAATCGGAGGGATAAGATACAATCAAGCCATACAAGAGATACGAGGGAGGCAAGGAACATGTACGATATCTGTCTTACCGTTTCAGCATGGTGTATCATCGGCCTATTGGGTGTTCTGTTTATAAGCTGTCTCTTATACACATCTCCGAGCCCACGAGACACTGAGCGATCTC
>ENA-OZLN01000091-OZLN01000091.1-human-gut-metagenome-genome-assembly--contig:-NODE-91-length-23566-cov-5.289992_pt1 | contig 23566 bp, 20 predicted proteins | sample MGYA00243863_ERZ653791 | MGnify/ENA primary metagenome ERZ653791 (study PRJEB26926, sample SAMN06164639) | human gut metagenome | biome: ENVO:00009003; feature: ENVO:2100002; material: ENVO:00002003... | reverse complement strand
TACCAAGTTTCTGTTCGTAGGCTCGATAGTCTCGCTATTGGCTTCCTTCATCCTTAACATTACTGTCAACAACTTGCCATTCGCTTCGCTTGGCGGTAAATACCTGCGACTGGAATTGAACCAGTTAGGTTAGTGTCATGCCCGACACACATAAAAAAACCCCTTTCTCAAAAGAAAGAGGCTTTAACAAACAATTTCTACTTCAAAACTACTAAAAACAATTATCTTGGCAGGTTGAAAGCCTTAGTCATTTCGGCCATTTCCTCCTGGCTCATACCATCAGGTTCAAAACCCATACATTTGGCATCGATATATATCTTTGCACTCTTGGAGAGTACGTCTATCTGGTCGAAGGCGTCCATCACATCAAGACCCTTGGCGAATACGCCATGCTTCTCCCACATCACTACGTCGTAGTCTTCCAACTCCTTCAGAGTTTCCTCGGCAAGTTCCAGACTGCCTGGCAACTTATATGGCACTATACCCAGTCCGAGCGGACAGAAAGCCTTGGTCTCAGGAATCATGCTCCAGAGCAGATTGCTCAGCACGTCCTTGCCCATAAACTTCTTGTTGTGGCTCATGGCAATAAGCTCGATGGGATGAGTATGAACTGTGGCCTTATAGTTGGAACCTTTCTCGATAAGACGGGCATGAACCGACAGATGGCTTGGCAACTCGGATGTAGGCATCACGGCATTGTCGGCAATGATTTCGTAGCTGGCACAATCGTCCAGAATACGAATGACAGAACCATTGTCCATAGGCCAACGAGCCAAGTCGCGCATTCGCTTGCCTGTTCCCTTGCAGAAGAAGTAACAGCCCTTCAGCGCAGGCAGGACAGTACCTATCTGCTTCACTTCGCTGATGGCAGGCAGCGCCTTCATCTCGTCATCAACAAGGTCGGTCACATTAACCGTAATATTGCCACCATTACGCTCAGCCCAACCATTCTGCCAAAGATAGCCAGCTACCTCGGCAATCTTATCCACTTCCTTCTTTAAGGCAGGACGACCCTCTAAAACACTTTTCATTTCTTGATTGTTTGTATTACTGGTTGCAAAATTAACACGAAAATATGACTATCGACCTAAAGTTTTGATATTTTAGCCAAGACTTTTGACAAGTTACAAAAATAATTTGTATCTTTGCACGTATGAATTCATTGAACACCAACAACATCAAATGGAGCGAGAATGTAATCATCGCTGATGCAGACTATATCGACAAGGTGGCATTCGACCTTATCGTAAACTTTGAGCGTATGATCAACCGCCGCATCCAGCCTGCCGACATGGCTCAGTGGGCTGTATGTATTGCCCTCGACGGTGGACTAAGAGAAGGTGAGCACGAGACGCAACTGGTGCTCATACACAGCCAGCAATCGAAGGCGATGCAGAACTTCCGCCCTTCCGACTACGAGAAGGACCTGAATGCCCAGGCCTTCAAGGATCCACGTCTGGGCGAGTTCGTCATCTCTTCATATCCTACGGAAGAAAAGATGGTGGGCAAAGACGATTTCCTCGTAGACGTAGCCCGCACGGTTTGCAATGCCAAGGAGGTGAAACGAGTGATGATCATTCCCAACTCGGAGGAAGGCGATGCCTACGACCAGTTGCGCGACATGCTTCGCAAGGTAGACGACGAGAAACGCGTCACTCTCTTTGCCATGCAGCCTCTTCCCGGCGGCAATTTCCGACAAGAAATACTGGGTTATTCGCTGATGAATGCCTTAGGCATATCAGCAAATGAAATAAAATGAACTGATGAATATCAGCAAATGAAATGAGCTGATGAACGTCAGCAAATAATAAAATGAGCTGATGAACGTCAGCAAATAAAATGAGCTAAAACAAGAAATAATAACATTAAACATTTATACTTAAATGAGTAGAGTACTTATGATTGGCGCAGGTGGCGTCGCTACCGTGGCAGCCTTTAAGATTGTCCAGAACCAGGACGTTTTTACAGAGTTCATGATTGCCAGCCGCCGCAAGGAAAAATGCGACAAGTTGGTGAAGTCTATCCACGATAAAGGCTACAAGATGGACATCCAGACAGCCGAGGTGGATGCCGACGATGTGGAGCAGTTGAAAGCCCTCTTCAACAGCTACAAACCTGAGTTGGTCATCAATCTCGCTCTGCCCTATCAGGACCTCACCATCATGGACGCCTGCTTAGCCTGCGGTTGCAACTATATGGACACGGCCAACTACGAGCCCAAGGACGAGGCTCACTTTGAGTATTCATGGCAATGGGCTTACAAGGACAAATTTGAAAAAGCTGGTCTTTGCGCTATCCTTGGCTGCGGCTTCGACCCTGGTGTTTCGGGCATCTTTACTGCATACGCTGCCAAGCATCACTTCGACGAAATCGAAGTACTCGACATCGTAGACTGCAATGCCGGCAATCACCACAAGGCTTTCGCAACCAACTTCAACCCAGAAATCAACATCCGTGAGATTACCCAGAAAGGTCTGTGGTATAAGAATGGTGAATGGATTGAGACCGACCCTCTGTCTATCCACAAGCCTCTCACCTATCCTAACATCGGTCCTCGCGAGAGCTATCTGATGCACCACGAGGAGCTGGAGAGCCTGGTAAAGAACTATCCTACCATCAAGGAGGCTCGCTTCTGGATGACATTCGGTCAGCAGTATCTCACCTATCTCGACTGTATAGAGAACCTCGGCATGAGCCGCATCGACGAGATAGAATACGAGGCTCCATTGGCCGACGGCTCCGGCAAGACTGCCAAGGTGAAGATTGTACCACTGCAATTCCTCAAGGCCGTATTGCCTAACCCTCAGGACCTCGGCGAGAACTACGACGGAGAGACCTCTATCGGTTGCCGCATCCGTGGTAAGAAGGACGGCAAGGAGCACACCTATTATGTTTACAACAACTGCAAGCATCAGGAAGCATACAACGAGACCGGCATGCAGGGCGTAAGCTATACCACGGGTGTGCCAGCCATGATCGGTGCCATGATGTTCCTCAAGGGCATCTGGAAGAAACCAGGTGTATGGAACGTTGAGGAGTTCGACCCAGATCCATTCATGGAGCAGCTCAACAAGCAGGGATTGCCTTGGCACGAGGTGTTCGACGGCGACTTGGAGATTGACTAATCATTATAAAAATACCCCCTTAGTGACGGCGAAGACAGAAAGGTACTATTCATACCAAGCCGTTTTTATCGTCACTAATTCATAAAACATTAGAAAGATATGGCAAAGAAAGACGAAATAAAGGAAGGAACCCTGAACCCCAACGAGGGTAAGCTGAAGGCCCTTCAGGCTGCCATGGCCAAGATAGAGAAAGACTTCGGTAAGGGATCTATCATGAAGCTTGGCGACGAGCACATTGAGAATATAGAGGTGATTCCTACTGGAAGTATCGCCCTCGATATGGCCTTGGGCGTAGGCGGCTACCCCAAGGGACGAATCATTGAAATCTATGGTCCGGAATCTTCTGGTAAGACCACACTTGCCATCCATGCCATCGCAGAGGCTCAGAAAGCTGGAGGTATTGCCGCATTCATCGATGCCGAGCATGCCTTCGACCGTTTCTATGCTGCCAAGTTGGGCGTAGATGTTGACAACCTGTGGATTTCGCAGCCCGACAATGGTGAGCAGGCGCTTCAGATAGCCGACCAGCTGATCAGTTCGGCTGCGGTAGACATCGTCGTCATCGACTCTGTGGCTGCCCTGACTCCTAAGAAGGAAATTGAGGGCGACATGGGTGACAATGTTGTAGGACTCCAGGCCCGACTGATGAGTCAGGCTCTGCGCAAGCTCACCTCTACCATCAGCAAGACCAATACCACCTGTATCTTCATCAACCAGTTGCGCGAGAAGATAGGTATCATGTTCGGAAATCCTGAGACAACAACGGGTGGCAACGCCCTGAAGTTCTACGCTTCTGTACGCCTCGACATCCGTAAGGCTACAGCCATCAAGGATGGCGATAATGTTATCGGAAACCTGGTGCGCGTAAAGGTGGTCAAGAACAAGGTGGCTCCTCCTTTCCGCAAGGCTGAGTTCGACATCATGTTTGGCGAAGGCATCAGCCACGCAGGCGAAGTTTTCAATCTGGGCGTGGAGCATGGCATCATCAAGAAGAGCGGAAGCTGGTACAGCTATAATGGCTCCAACCTGGGACAGGGTGCCGACCCAACCAAGCTGATACTGAAGGATAACCCTGAGCTTCTCGAAGAAATAGAAGCCAAGGTACGCGAGGCGCTTGCCAATGCAGAATAAGTAAGGTGTTGTTTGCCCTCATGACAAATACTACGCATGATGGCAGCTCTATAAAGAAATAAGAAATCCCCGACAGTTAGGATATTGCTTCCTACTGTCGGGGATTTCTTATTTCATTCTTCTTATTTCATTCTTCTTATTTCATTCTTCTTATTTCATACATCTCTCACAGAAGACGATAGGTAAAACATTGCCTACCAGCATCTATGCGCAACACAGAGATGCCTGATGCTGTTCCTTGTAGGGTAAGGACGGCATGTTTTCCGTCGGCTGACGTGGTCTGCTGAAGCAGTCGACCAGCCACATCATATAGTCGCAACGACTTTAGTTCTGTCCCCGACACGATGATTCTACCACCCTCTCGCTTGATGGTGAAAGAAGGTGCTATTATAGCTACAGTCCCTATGGACGTTGGAGTACCTTGTGAGAGTGTTAGGATATCCCCCTTACGATGCAGGTAACAGGTGGCGGACTGCGGATCAGCAAGTTCCACCTGCTGCCCGTCTATCTCACCCATCACCATCACACGATAGGTATGCCCATCTTCCCATGACAGATCGCCCTTACGCAGCCAATAACTAAAGAGAGGCACAGACATGGACGACGAGACAGACACCCGGTCATCAATGCCCTTAACCTGCGTCTTTTCGTGGGTCATCATGTCTTCGCAGAACATTGATACATTTCCTTCATAGTTACGACCTTCAGACGTACGCAGCAAGACTGCCATTTTGAAGAAAGATATTTTCGACACATCAACGCTGCCTGATTCTATTTTTTCATGCGAGTCATCAGCAAAAAAGACTTCTACCTGATCCATGAGAGGCTTTTCCTGTGCCTTGAGCACTTCGATATAGGCAGCATCCTTATCGTGAATAAGGTTGACGGGATAAACCACCGTTTCTTCCGCATCAGCCGACAAAGAAAGTTGCACTTCATAACGTCCTGGATTCATGCTGCTTGGCAAAGAAAGAACGATGGGAATCTCAGCTTCGGTAAAGCCCTCTATCTCGGTCAACTCATCCACACGAGTATCGAGCACTACCGCCTTCCTATCGTCGAGCAACCGCACCCTCAGATAACAGTCGCGAGGCACACCATTCAGGTTTTTCAACGTAAAAAAGGTCAATACCTTTCCACCCTGCTCTGCTTGACCTGAGAGCCTGGGCTGCGACATCAACTGAAAAACAACATCAGTAGAACATATTTCAGAGATGCGACCTCGTCCATCAAATAGTTCCACCTCTATGATGGGAGCCTTCTTCATCGCGAAGAATTCATCCCACGAACCATCCTCTCGTTGAGCTACACATACAGGGACCAACCGATAATAACCATTTTCCAAACCTGTAAGTTTCATTTTTACAGACTGAACTTGATTGACAAGATAATCGCTTCCCATAAACCCTGCATCGCTTCCACCATAGAGTCGTTGAGTAAAACCGCCTATAGCGTGATCGTCGGTATAAGCCACCTGTCGGCATGTACCCTCAGCATCATAAACAGCTATGCCCACATCACCCTTGAAAGGCTTACCCTTATTGACAAAAGAGTTCATCTCAATGGTCAACGACTGTGAAGCAAGGAAGCTTTTATCTTCTGCATCCTTTAGAAGAACAGCCCCGCCCTCATTAAACATCAACTGAGGAGATGACTCCAAAAGTCCACGCTCTATTGCGGGATATTTGCCATTATTGGGATGTGCCAAAATGGCCATAATAGCACGATTGAAGGCCAAGGGCTTGCCTTGGAACTCGCTTCCCGTCTGTGAGAGGCTAAGATTGGTGAGCGAATAGTAGGCATCGCCCTGTCCATCCCATCCAAAATTCATGTGGAAAAGACCATTCTCATCAAACCCATCAGTTACCCAAGCATGACCTGAAGCATTACCTGCAGGACGACCTTCCAGATAAACAGGACAACCATTAAGTAATTCCTGCCGCAAGATCTGCGCAAAACGAGTCGGACCTTCGACAGCCTTTGTGACATAAGCCGCAGTATAGTCGAAAATTTTCTGAAGAGCCTGATACGCAAAAATACCTTGTGTACCACTTGAAGCTGGGGTGTACTGCATGAAGGAAGCTACCCCCACATCGTTCATCAATAAGGCTACAGCATCCTCTTGCTCCTTTGTCGCAGATACAGGATAATTATAATCGGGCAGCATATTCGCCCAATCGTAGTGCGACTGACTAAAGTCTGCACTCTTCATCGTATTATAATAGGTGACGCGATATTCGTTTTTACCACTCCCCTGAGCAGGCCATTGATAGTAATACATCATCTGGGCCACCGCTGTTGCCACACACCCACTATAGGGATAACCCGTCTGGGCATTAAACGGATGCGACTGTCCCCACTTGCTTTTCAACAAGGGAGATACGGTCTTCGAGAACAACCCCGAACGGGCTTTTCTCTGCACCATCACCCGCCCTTCTTTCAGCACATCATACGTTTGACGATAAGCCTCCAGGAGTAGCTTTACACCAGGATTAGCCTGTAGTGTATCGAGGGTTCCCTCGGTGCTATAGGCCAACACATCGCCCATATCATCGTCACCAGCAACAATGACAAAACCTTTGCCCTGTGCATCGTTATAAATATAATAAGGTGCCAAGGCTGCAGGGCGAAGTCCCTTTGCCCGCGCTTGAGCCTTCACGTCGCGAGACAGGGTGATGTACTTCTTGGCTATCTCTACAGCTTGTTTCGGATAGACATCTTTGCCATAAGCAACTTGGCAGACGGCTACTAACATCCACACGACCAGTGAGCATATCACTGTCAGGGAGCAGCCATCAGCCAAGGAGTGGTGTTTATTCAACATATTTCTTTTACGTATTCTTCGAATTATAGGAAAGCAATGGTCAGACCAGCCATCACGATGCTGACCATTGACATGAGTTTGATAAGAATGTTGAGCGACGGACCGGAAGTGTCCTTGAACGGGTCGCCTACGGTATCGCCCACAATAGTCGCCTTGTGGTTCTCGCTGCCCTTTCCTTCAAAGCTTCCCTCTTCTATCATCTTCTTGGCATTGTCCCATGCGCCTCCCGAATTGGACATGAACACAGCAAGGGTAAAGCCTGCTGCCAGACCGCCGGTGAGAAGTCCGAGAACTCCAGCCACACCCAACACAAGACCCACAACGATAGGAATAATGATGGCGAGCAAAGAAGGTATGATCATCTCGCGTTGTGCGCTACGGGTACTTATCTCCACACATCGACCATAGTCAGGCGTAGCTTTGCCTTCGAGTATTCCCTTGATTTCACGGAACTGCCGGCGAACCTCCTGAACCATCGATTCTGCAGCACGGCCTACTGCTCCCATGGTCAAGCCACAGAACAGGAATGCTGCCATGGCTCCGAGGAATGCTCCAACTAAAACCTTAGGATTGATGAGGTTTACCTGGAAGAAGTTGATGAAATCTATTGTTGTTGCATTCGAAGGATCGAAGACATTGCCAGCTGCGTCTACATACTGTTTTCCGTTCTCTACGGCACGTATCATGGCTATCTTGATCTCCTCGATGTAGGATGCAAGAAGGGCAAGAGCCGTCAGAGCAGCCGAACCGATGGCAAAGCCCTTGCCTGTGGCAGCTGTCGTATTGCCCAGGGCATCGAGCGCATCAGTACGCTCACGAACCTCCTTGCCCAATCCGCTCATCTCAGCATTTCCGCCAGCATTGTCGGCTATAGGTCCATAGGCATCTGTGGCAAGTGTAATGCCGAGAGTCGACAGCATGCCCACTGCCGCGATGCCGATACCATAAAGGCCGGTGCTGATAGATTTGGCCGACAGCGACATATCGAAGCCATTGGCACAAAGATAACTCAGCATGATGGCTACAGAGATGGTGACAACGGGAATCATGGTGGAAATCATTCCCGTGCCTATACCTTTTATAATAACTGTGGCAGGGCCTGTCTGCGATGCCTCGGCTATCTTCTGTGTAGGCTTATAACTCTGAGAGGTGTAATATTCTGTTGCCTGTCCGATGATGACTCCAGCCACAAGACCGCTGATGACCGAGAAAGAAAGGCCGAGCCAGTTCTCTATGCCCAACAGATAGAGAATGGCGAATGTGGCAACGGCTATAAGTGCCGCGCTGACATTGGTGCCAAGTCCCAACGAGTGGAGAAGCTCTTTCATGGAAGCGCCTTCCTTGGTACGAACCAAGAAGATGCCGATGAGAGACAGGAAGATGCCGATGGCTGCAATAACCATAGGTGCGATGACGGCACGCAGCTGCATATCGCCATTCATGGCAAAAGCCGTGGCTCCCAAGGCGGCTGTCGACAATATCGAACCGCAATAGCTCTCGTAGAGGTCGGCTCCCATTCCTGCCACATCGCCCACATTGTCACCCACATTGTCGGCTATGGTAGCTGGATTGCGAGGATCGTCTTCAGGAATATTCACCTCTACCTTGCCCACGAGGTCGGCTCCCACATCGGCAGCCTTGGTATAAATTCCTCCTCCCACACGGGCAAAGAGTGCCTGGGTGGAGGCACCCATGCCAAAGGTCAGCATGGTGGTGGTAATGGTGACAAGGGCTGTGGCCTCTCCTTCGTACACCGCATTAAGAACAATAAACCAGATGGCAATATCGAGCAAACCGAGTCCCACCACCACGAGTCCCATCACGGCACCGCTCCGAAAGGCTATCTTCAGACCTTTGTCCAGTCCGGTGCGTGCACCATGGGCTGTACGGGCAGAAGCATAAGTAGCGGTCTTCATGCCAAAGAATCCTGCCAAACCAGAGAAGAGTCCGCCGGTGAGGAAGGCAAAGGGCACCCATGGATTCTGCACCTTCAGCACATAAGCCATGAAGGCGAAAACAATGGCGAGAACGACGAAGACGGCCGTCACCACCTTGTACTGCTGCCTGAGATAAGCCATGGCACCCTTTCTTACATGCTCTGCGATTTCTTTCATTCTGTCTGTACCTTCATCCTCTTTCATCATGGTGCGGAAGAAGAACCATGCCATTCCCAATGCCACAACGCTGGCTATCGGAATGAGCCAAAATACTAATGGAATGCTGTTCATAATGCTATATTTATTGGTTAGTAATAATTCCATTTGCTCGTTGGTATATAACGATGGTGCAAATATAAGAAAATTATTAATAAGAAAGAGGAAAAACTGAATATTTATTTAATAAACCATCGAATATAATGTATTTCGCATAGGTGTAGTGGGAGAAAATAATAAATATGTCTACTCTTTGTATTAAATAATATTTGATAGTAATCATATTGACATTTGATAATAATCAAAAATACGTTTAATAGGAAGCATAGATATCTTTGTTCGAAAGCATAGATTGCTCGAAATCTTTTTACTTTCCAATATCCCCCCTTAAGGCTACCAATACGTTCCAAATATCCAGTTTTCTTAAGAAAGGCTATCTCACGTTTGGCGGTAGCATCGGAAAGATTAGTCTTTTCGCAAAGTCTTTCTCTACTCAGACTCTTGTCCTCGGAGAACATCTGTAGAATCAGCTTCTGCCTCTCGGTCAAGTTTATTGGGTCATTTATTGGGTCATTTATTGGGTCATTTAAAGAACCAAATGCGACATCGTTTTGAATATGTAGAGTCAATTTCACTTGCATAAGTTCAGTAACACAATGACTCTGGGGCTTACACCCATTAGGTAATGCTCATGCCGAGCATACACAAAAAAACTAACCACTCATTACCAAGCAGTTAGAATTTTATCATGTGCGCCTGATAGGCACATTTTTATTTAAACTCAGTAAAACGTGAGTAATTTATAAGGGCTAATTATTACTTGGATTTTAACTAAAGGTAATACTTATCTTTATAGTGTTTGCCGTATAATGTAGGTTTTGTAAATTAAGTGTTGGTATATCTGTTCTTGCCGATAAATGATAATTTAGAGGCGATGGCTAAGCAACTCTACAACTATTGGTTTGTGCAGTTTGACTTTCTAAATGAGGAAGGCAAGCCTTATAAATCAAGTGGCGGTGCTATGGTGTGGAACGAGAAGTTGAAGCGTGAGATACCGCAAGGATGGAGCGGTGTTTCATTGAAAGATTTGGCAGTAACAAGTAGGAATGCTATAACACCTATTGAAAATGAAGTATATCAGCATTTTAGCATACCTTCTTTTGACGCTTGCGGCTCTTATTCATTAGATAATGGTAGCGATATTAAAAGTGATAAATTTGTTCTTCAAGAAGGACAATTGCTTGTCTCAAAACTGAATCCTTGGTTTAATCGTGTAGTTTGGGTTCCAAGAGGTACAAATATGATTGGCTCTACTGAGTTTGTCGTACTTAACCCAAACAACAAATCTGAATCTGGCTATATTTATTCGGTTATAAAATCGCCAAAATTTGTAGCTTATTGTTCACAGGCAGCAACTGGTACTTCACATAGTCAACGACGTGTGTCACCAGATGTTTTAATGGCTTTCAAAGTTGCCTATGAGCCAGACGTTGTACAGAAATATGGTTGCTTTATGGAGAATATACAAAAACGACAGGCTGAATTGTTGTCTGAGACAGCGACGCTCACTAAGCAACGTAATGAATTTTTACCCTTATTAATGAACGGACAAATATCAATACAATAAATGGCTCGCATACTCTACAAATATTTAGATATTACTGGAGCAAAGTACATGGTTGGAAATCAGAATCTCCAATTTACTAATGCATCCCAACTGAATGATCCTTTTGATTGTCATCCGAAATTAATAGACTATTCGAAAGTTCCAAGTAACAAACTTCAAGGATGGATACCCAAAGAATGGTGGATAGAAAAAGAAGAAAATGACGCACTAAACCTGCGTAACAGCACATGGCTATGCAGTTTGTCTAAAACAAACGATTCACTACTCATGTGGAGTCATTATTGCTATAATCATAAAGGCGTGTGTATAGGACTTGACATAGATAGAGTGATAAAGTCTGTTCCACCTATGTTTGGTACAACATATGTTGAGCCGCTTGTGCTTGATGTTCAATACAAGGATATTATAGAGCGTCCCAATGGCTACCAATATTCAAAAGACATATTTAGCTATCAATGGAGAACCAAAGCAAAAGAATGGGAATACGAACAGGAAGTTCGTTTGGTTATACCAAATCCAAGTGGCTTATATGCCTCTTTGACACCGCAACAAACCAATCAGGATAAAGAATTTTGGGATGGACGTGAAATTCGCCATTATATGCCATTGAAAGCCGAATGTTTCGAATCCATTTATTTCGGTGTAAACATAGAACAAGAAGAAAAAGAAAAAATTGTTCAATATGTTCGCAAGAAATTAAATCCACAGATAAACTTATATCAAATGGAAATAGATGATAACGCTTTTAGGCTGCGACCGATAAAAATATAAGATGGTCAATCAATGGTAAATTATCATTTATCTGACGATTAAGGGCTATTTTGTGGTCAAGATTCTGAAGAACAGAAGCTACTCGCTTTTGTTCTTCAATTTCTGGTAGCAGAACCTTTATATTATAATAGCTATCAAAAGTCATACTCGGAACTCCTGTTCCCGTATCTAAACCGCTCAAATCCAAAAGGCATAAATAATTATATAGGTAATATGGACAAGCAATTTTTTCATTGACTTCGGTATAATATAATGTGTCAACAGTCCAAAAAGGAACATCACAATATTGAATGTTATTTAGCGAACCTTTTCGGGGTAACAAAATACTGGCTTTGTCATATAAGTACTCGTTGACATAGCGCATAACTCCCCCACTTCCAAATACAGGATAATCCCCATTTGGAAGTTCTTTATGATCTTTCCCATTTTTTATCTCTAAAAGTTGAGATAATTTATACTCTTTCATGTCTGCTCGCTTTTTGCTTACAAAGGTAACTAAAGTTAAGCAGACTTGATAATCTTTAAACCTTAATTAAGGAATTTGCGGTGTGCAATCTTTACATTTGCTTGATTTACCATAGCATAATGCAAGGTCGTGTCGATTTTCACATGCCCCAACATCTTTTGCACTTGCTCTATAGGCATTCCCTTGTCAATCGCCATTGTTGCCAAAGTTCTGCGGAACTTGTGAGGATGCACCTTATGTATGTTCACATTTTTTCCTAACTGGCGCAAGCGGACTTCAACACCACTAATAGTTAAACGTGTATGAGGTTCTTTGAGACTGACAAACAACGCAGGATTAGAATCTGTTCGTTGTTCCAAGTATTTCTTGAGGTGTATCTTGGTGCGAGCGTTAAAATATACCTCACGCTCTTTATTTCCTTTACCGAACACCACACACTGGCGTTCTTGGAAATCGATGTCCTCACGATTGATTTTTACCAACTCTCCAACACGCATACCAGTGCTAAGCAGCAAATCTATCATTGCCACATCACGAATTTCTTGGCAACTATCACGTAACACTTCGATATTCTCATCAGTCAGCACCTCTTTCACCAAAGCATCCGTGCGCACCTTATGGATCCTGCGGACAGGACTTTTTGTGATATAATCCTCATCTTCAAGCCAAGAGAAAAAACTGGAATAGATACGACGCAAATTGTCAATCGTAACCTTGCTAAGTCTTCGTTGCTCCTGCTGTTCTGCAAGATAACAGCGAATGTCATTGGTTGCAATGTCACACACATTCTTCTTCACAGCCACTATCAGTTTCTCAATAGAAGATTTATAATAGTGGATGGTCTTGTCCGAACAGCCCTCCACTTTTTTTGAAGAGATAAAAGCTCCAAGGAGTTCTGCGTTTTCCTTGTTGCGTTGTTCTTCCTCTGTCGCCTTTGGCGTAATCTCACACTCAGATAGTGCCTCTCGGGTCACATCTGTTAGCAATTCCAACTGATTTTCAGTCAGAACCGCTCGCATACCGTCTAAAACGGCTTGTATAATTGTTTCTTTCATGCCATAAAATTGTATTGGTCTCTATATAATATAAGGGAAGAAAGAAATGCACCGATAAATGATAATTTACTGATGCTTGACCGTTCATCAATAATGGCAAAAGTTCGTCACGCTGCTTAGTGAGAGCATTTATTTCTTCTATATTGTTATCAATTTGCTCGTATATAACCTTTATTCGTTCAAAGAATAAGTCTAACAATGCTGTAGGAACATCTAACCACTTGTTTGCCAAGAAAGTGTCTGTCATAAAATTCTTTATGCCCGAAGTTTTACCCTCATAATTGAACATATTGTTATTGTCATAGAACATGCGCCACATAAAGAAGAAATATGCAGATGCTTTGTAGTTCTTCATTGTAAAAGCATGGCAAAAGTTAGAGCAAGTCAAATTTCCACCATTGCGTTTCAATACTCCAGGCGTTACAAACGCACTTCTACCAGTAGCCTGGGTGGGACTACCACCAGATACTTCTATAACAATATCCCATACAGATAACAGCTTTGAAGTGTTACTATCTTTTATGTAGCGAGTTGGCAAATCATTAAGTTTTACAATATCTGCTCCACGAATACACCCAACTTTCATGTTTCTTTTTTCTGCAGGTTCGTCAAATCCCCAATCGCCAGTGTTATTACTGCCGATGTAATTGTTCAAAAGGCATGTATTCCAAGAGTAAGGTATGTTCATGTGAAGTTCTTCATTCCAAACCATAGCACCTCCACTTGATTTATACGGCTTTCCCTCCTCATTTGGAAAATCAAACTGCACAAACCAATAGTCGTAGAGTTGCTTTGCCATCGCCTCTAAATTATCATTTATCGGCAAAGGTTTACCCTCTGCCGATAGCATACAAGAAGGCGATGCCGATAGTGGCAAACCAAACTATAAGCAACATTTTCAACCAAAAGTCAGATAGCCATACCCCTTCGCCTTGTTTACAAACTTCGCAAATACGCTGCTCATGAGCCTTTATCATGACTAACTGTTCCGCTACGTGTTTCTCCAAAAGCTCCGTTTCTTCTTGAATGTAGCCATTTTTCACAAGGCGAAATTGGTCTATATCAGTTTGCTTGATTGTTAGTTCTACAGGCTGCGAAGTGATGTTCTTTAGTTGCTCTACAACAGACAATAAGCATTTGTTCAATTGATTTGTTGCTTCTATGAGTTTGGCTATTTTGTCAGTCTCTGTGTTCAGCGTTTCTGTATTGTCAACACTCTGCATTAGAGTGGAAATGTCAACATTGTCGTTTTTTGAAGTTCTCATATCGTAATTTGAATTTGTTGTTCATCGTCTGTTCCCTCTCTTGATAGCAGGACGGCACATGTGGTTTGCCATTCTTGCGCATCGTCTTGCCCACTCCAAATCATCTTCATCCTTGTCTCTTCCCCAACCATCGGGAGTACTGCCACCACCGCCTGTGGATTCAGACATTTGTGTAGCTGCATCAAGATAGCCAGCGAAAAGAAGAATGGCGGTTTGCTGTAAATCATTAATAGTGGCGAACACATTGTTCTTAGGCAAAGACATATTTTGCATCAGAATATCGTTTGCATTCGATGGAATCTCTATCTTGTAATCACGATAATTCCAGTTGATAGAATGATGTACCAATGGTTGAGGTTGGTACTCGTTGCAGTTTCTGCACCTTGCATTATTTGCAGTTTGCAGTTCTGCGGACGTATTCTTCACTTGGTTTTCTTTATCAGCTTTGTCTTGTTGAAGAATGTCTTTATGTAAGTCTTTCCATGTCGCTTCTATCTTCGATGGCATAAGGTTTCTGCCTTTACCAAGAGACGAGGATTTGTAAGTGGAGTTACCCCTCTTTATGGAATACCCACGGACAACATCTTGTGAGTCCTTTTGCAACATCACATCATAATCACTTTGTTTTAGTCGTTCCACATAATCACTCCAATCGAACCTATCCATAGAACGGAGAGCGTCCATACAGGCATTCGTTATCTCCTGTTTGTTTTGCATTGAAATGTAGGATGCCTGTACCCAGCCTCTGCGTTTGGTGATATTATTTGCAGCAGCCATTGCTCTGATATGAATGTTGTGGTCATTGTTGATATTGCCGTCATTGTCTATGCGGTTTGCATCGATGTGGAGGTGCAAAATACCACTCTTGCTGTCACGATGAAGTGACACTACATATTGACTATGGCAGAGATTGGTGTGCATGTCTTTAGTTCGTTTGGTTCCTTTCGACAAATCAATAGAGTCAAACTCACGGATAAAATCGTCTGCAAGTTTTTCCCAATCCGCATTAGTCCAGCCTTTGGTTTCTTCGGCTGTTGGTGACACTTCAATTCTAATCATGTTGTTCTTGATTGCCTTTGTATGCTCACCCCAAAACTTTGCTTGGTGCAATAACATTCTTGACCATAAAGACTCCGCAGCCACATTGTCAGGCAACAGGTGCAACTTGATAATGTCCGCCTGGTCTTTGTTCACTACATATCGCATGGAGTTTGCACCATGTGATATTGCTCTTGCCTTTGCTATCATATCATTCTCAATTTTTATAATGTCAGATAATCTTTGATGTCGCCCCAACGAGTTATAAGTGGAACGGCTGCTTTCATCCATTCTTCAACAAACTTGGTGTTGTGGAAATATAGACCTCGCTTGTCGCTCTGTATACTCTTGACTGCACTGACAATTCTAATCAAGTCGCCACGTGCATCAGCCAAACTACATAAGGCTTCAATCTCTCGGTCGGTCAGTCTTTGTTTGGGATGTTGTCCCAATACACACTTGCGCACATAATTACTGACAGTCAAGCCACAGGTATTGGCAAGTTCTGCCACTCGGTTGTATTCGTCAGAGGTTACTCTGACCTCCAAACGCTCCGTGCGTTTGAGGGTTGTATTATTCTTTGTTGTTGCCATAATATGGTGTTTATAATTGTTGATATTAGGGAATAGAAAAGGCATCGGTGCGAGCTTGCGAGTGCTGCAAGAAGCCACTGCCGTATGAATAAGCCTCGCTGATTTGTACGACATTGGCATTTCTTGCAACGCTACCAATAAACTTTCTGACACAGCTTCATCTTTTCCTTCCCTTTATTCGTTATCGTTTCAAGTCACATTATTGCATAGGCTTGCTTTCAGCGTTGTAAAAACCGACCAACTCCAATTGTAATCGTTCTATCAATGTGCCAATGCAAGGATTGCGTTTTATCATTCGCTGAAGTGCCATTACTGATGTTTCTGTCATGAGCAGGAAATCGGCAATATCCAATCCTTTTTTGCGTTGTTCTTCGGTAGCCACAAGTTCCAAGTGTTCACTTATAATGACCTTGCTACATACGGCTGAAAGCATTGGTATTTTGGCTTTCCATGCCTCAAATGCGCCCAAGTCAGGACACAACATAACAGAGCGGTTCTTCAACACCCTTATGCTTTCTTCCCTAAAACAGCCATGTATGCCACCTGTTGCCAACCATATAAAATCGGGCATGAAGTGAGAGGCTATTAAGGCAGACTTTTCACTCTCTACTATTGCAACTGGTTTGGATGGATATTGTGATAAAAGATGTTCGCCAAACAAACATTGCTTCATGTTGAAGTTTTGTAAATGTAGTTCACTATGCACCCAACAGACAAAACTGTGAGGTTCTTTTACCCTATGCCCATCAGACGAATTGTAGAGCATTATCTTACCAGACCTCACTCGACCGTGCCAGTCTATTTGCCAGTATACAGTAGCACCGCCCCACTTCTTTGATGTGCCAACCTTGTATAGTCGGAAAATACGATCAGTTTTCTCTTTACCAATGATACCAGTCAAGAAAACGAACAGAGGATTTATGCTATAATTGGATATAGTCCGTTCCATCAACTCATTATCAATATAAGAGGTCGGTTGCTCTTGTTGCACTACCTTTGTTATACGGTTTCCCCGATCCATGTTTTCAACAGACATGGGATTATCCTTGAAGTAGTCAGACGGCTTGTAATGATATTGGCATGAATGTTCATGGTCACATCTACCCACATAGCCGGGAAAGTGTATCTTGCCTTCTGTGTCAATGTACCTGACAAAACAACGCTTCTTGCCACAGTTGGGGCAAGTAATCTTGTTGCCACGTTTGTATTTTTGCAGTACAAATCTATACTCTGCCATAATAATTGCTTTCAGTGGAACATGAAAGAAGAACTGCAAACTGCAATAACTGCAAGGTGCAAAGCAAATACCACTATTGCAGTTTCTCGTATTCTCCTCGTTTTACTTTCTTGATTATATTGTCGCTTGCAAGACCGACTAAGGCATACATAACCGACCTTTCCGACAAGCCGACTTCCTTTCCTGCTTGAATGGCATCAGCAGTTGTGAATGTCTTACCCACATTGTTGAGAAATTCTTTCTTCTGTGGCTCAATGCCATCCATCACCATGAACTTTTGAATGGCAGTATAACAGTTCTCAAAATAATCACTCAACCGAATGGCTGCTTTGGTGGAGTCTATGTCAACATAGTCCTTATGAACCTCACCACAAGCCCATCGCAAGATTTGAACAACCAATGCAAGTCGTGCTGCCAACATCGGTGTCTTCATAATGCGACTATCTACCAGTGCGTCATCCTTTATCTTGTTGACTACTCCGATTGCCGCATTGCGCCATGCTGTAAAGTAATCGCTGGCTTCTTTTGAGAATTTCAATACATTCTGTACTGCATCATCATCTTCATTGAGAGAATAAGGCAAAGCCAATATCTTGTCTATAACACTCTTCCACATTGTAGCATAGTTGTCAAAAGAGGAGAAACCTGACGGTTCGTCATCCGCCCAATCTGCGATTTTCTGCGAAGTAGGATAGACAAACAAGAAGCGGTCTAAGAAACCGTTGGCTTTATAACCTTTTTCTATCAGTTCATGCATTCGTATGGTCTGCATGGTGCCTACAATGTTTATAAACGGATTTTCTATGTGAATGGGAACTGGCATACTGCAACGTGACACATCCAATGCCTTACCACTGAACGCTGTCAGAAGTTGTTCTATCAACTGTCCTTTGCTGTATTGGTTTACGGCATTGAACATCCCCATAATTTCATCCACATACAATACTACTCCACGTTTGTTGTCATCATGCGCACGAATCAAGGCTTCTGGTGTGAAGTCGGATATAATGGTTCTACGCAATATCGGCTTGGGTGGAAGTGTTACACTATCTTCCTTCTTACCTCGTTGTCGTTCCAGAGCCTCATTGTAGTGCTCCATTTCTTCCTTGAACTTACGGATAGTCTTTGCATCGTGCTTGCGGATTGGGCGAAAGGCAAAGTCAAGAGGCGGAGTCTTGCCCATGCCTGGTCTCCCAACCAATATCATATACATGGCTGCATTGCTTATCCAACCGCCACGAATGCAAATATTCACAGCATTGCCAATAGCCGTTGAAGCGGCAACCAACAATGAGGCAAGGGTATATTCTATTGAGTAGTTTTCTTGACGAGCCAATGCGAGAACCATATCCTGTAACTTTGCAGGAAGTGCATCCAGTGGTATCTTGTTCTCATAGACACCTTCAAACTCCATTCTTAAACTGTTGCATAATTCAAGTGCATCCATTAGAATCTGTGGTTACGTTTTGATTTGAGGAACAGGGTCGCTTCCGCCTCCAATTCCTTTTGCGACTTTATCTTGCCATCATGCAGCCATGTATCAATCTCTGATTTGAGAAACATGATGCGTTTACCTCGTTTGTGAAAAGGTATCTGGTGGCAACTCGTCCAACCATAAACAGTTTGCTCGGCAGGATGGTTTGGAAGATACTCACACAGCTCTTTCAAGTTCATCCACTGATCCGTCTGCGGTTGTACGCTTTGGTTATTGATGCTGTCAACCTTTGATGTAAGCTCATTCAACTTATCCATCATCCATGTCATTGCCTTGGGCAAATCCTCAAATGTAATGTTCTTTTCTGTCATATCGTTCGTTGATTTTATTGTTCGATTTGAGTGCAAAATAACATGGATTTTGAATGCTGATTTTATGCTGACAAACATCACATAAACAATCATTATAGAAACATAGTTGTCATATACAAAAGTTATTGATAATCAATGTAGATAATGATAACTATCATTATCATTTTGTTTCGGTTATGCAGTATGTCATAGGTATATCATAAGGCAATCATAAGAGATAGTCGTATTGTGTTCTTATTGGTCTTCGGGTATATATGGGGTGACTTCAAATCACTCCATAGCAGAAACAAAGTACAAAGGGTATGACTTATAATCACATACTTGTGGCGACATCAGCCAATGGTTATAAGGGTGTCGTTTCAAGCGTACCCCTTGTAAAAAATCCATCATTCTTTGGGGATGGGTTCGGTTGAAACGACCCCATAAAACAAGAAAGCCACCCACAACAATGCGTGTGGATGGCTGTATATAATAATATGTAGATTATGCCTATTCGGTTGTTTGATTAGTATCAGTAAGAGGCAAGTCCAAAGTTATCCTCTTTGTGGCATTCTCTTTCTTCGCATCAACAACCTTTGCATAGATTTGAGTTGTACGTACATTGGTATGACCAAGCATCTTGCTGACGGTATAGATGTCTGTACCGCCCGCCAGTTGGAGCGTAGCATACGAGTGCCTGAAGCAATGGAAGGAGATATGCTTCTTTATTCCTGCTGCTTCGACCCATCTTTTGATAGGACGATTTATCCAAGATGGAGATGGCAACCCTGCAAACACAAGTAAGTCTCCGTCTTGTCTTTCTCCGCAAAGTTGAAAGGCTTGTTCTGAGATAGGCATATACTCAACACCCTTTGTTTTCTGTTGCGTGAAATTCAAGCGGTAATTGCCGTTAAACATTTCCACTTCCGACCACTTCAACTTTTGAATGTCGCAATGGCGAATACCTGTGAGAGCAGAGAATAAGGCTGCACGTTTCAACAAAGGGTCGCATGGTGTTTGTGCCAAACGGTTCAGTTCTTCTACGGTCAAATACTCTCTACGGCTTTCCTGTTCTTGTATGCCTTTTACCTTTGCCGATATGTCAATGGTTAGGTAGCCATCAATGAAAGCCTGTTTTAGTCCTGCCTTGAAAATGGCAAAGTAGGTAGAAGCGGTGTTCTGCGAAATAGTGCCAGACTTGTTGCCTCCTTGTGGAGCAGTCATCAAAAAGCGACGGAACGATTCTAGTAATTTCATGTCAATGTCTGCAAACAAGATAGTATCGCCTTTGGCAAATATCTTCAACAACTCGCCTACACGCCTCCAGTTGACGATAATAGAGTCTGAACTATTGGCATGGCGAGTGTCGGCTACATTGGCAAAGTATTCAATGAAGTTGCAGCGTGAGCGTTCAAGCTGTTCTGCCTGTTCGTTTTCCTCTGCAGTATAGAGAGACGCATTATCGTATTCCTTTTGTCGCATATTCCTTACCTTGTCGGCATAGATACATGCCTCTTGGTCAAGTTGTGATTTGCACAGAATGATACCGTTCAAATCACGCTTGGGTTTGTAGGTGGTTTTGCCATCGGTACCAGTTCGGGCATTGCGTGACTTGTCGAATACAGGCGTAGTTATCGTGCGGTTCAGATACTCACGCAGTCTTTGGGGCTTGTCCTTTCCCGATTGGAACACAGGATAAGCCTCAATGTAAAGATACCATTCATCGTGATATTCCGACTTGCGGAGTTTTACCGTCACTCGTGTATGGGCTAATGCTTTCTTCATTGTTTTGCTCCTTTATATAGATTGTCGATTTCTTTCTTGGGTACATACACATAGTTGCCTATCTGCCGTGTAGGGATAGAGTACTTGCGTATATGCGCATACACCGTACTGTCATTGACCTTATATTTCTTGCTTATCTCCCCAATAGTATAGCAGTCCTTGGGTTCGAGGCTGTATAGTTTCTTCACTTGCTTCGGCTTGTCCGTTGCTTTGGGGCGAAGAGGATAGAGTTTCATCAGTTCCTCTTTGCTCACCCGTATTTGGTTCGTACCGAGATTGATGTGAGAAATCTGCCCTTTGCGTATAAGCCTGTAAAGAGTGAAACGACTGATACCAAACAAGGCGTATGCTTCCGTTACCTTGATGTAGTCTTGTTCCTTTGGAATGGTCTCTACCACTTTGTCAAGAAGTTTATTTCTTTCCTCCTCGTCATGCCTACGTTTCCATGCTATCTTGGAACATCTGGGCGAGCAGTACCAAGACTCTATGGTTTTAGCCATAAACTCCTCGCCACACACCTGACACTTGCGTACTATTTGAAATTTCGATGCTGCCATTTTTATTGTCTTTTCTATATAATAACGTAGAAAGAGTGCTTTTGTTGCACATTATCTACTATTTTGTTGTGTTACAAATATGGTACAAATATACAATAAAATAACGAGAAATAAGCATAGTCATCCGCAAGTGTTAAAAACGAAAATAGGGTGCAACTCATTGAATTACACCCTATTTAGCTATTTATTATTATAGATGTTTATCTATACTTATTTCACCTCCTCGAAGTCAGCATCTTGGATGTCGTCGTTCTTATCAGAAGAACTTTGTTGAGCACCTGCGCCTGCACCGGGTTGACCACCTTGGAAGCCTGCGCCTGCACCGGGTTGTGCACCTGCCTGGCTGTACATCTCTGCACTAGCGGCTTGCCATGCATTGTTGAGTTCAGCCTTGGCAGCATCAATGGCTGCGATGTCTTGTGACTTGTGAGCTTCCTTCAACTTGTTCAAGGCAGCTTCGATAGGAGCCTTCTTGTCAGCAGAGAGCTTGTCGCCTAATTCCTTCAACTGATTTTCAGTCTGGAAGATCATTGAATCGGCCTCATTGATCTTGTCAACGCGCTCGCGTTCCTTCTTATCAGCCTCAGCGTTAGCTTGAGCCTCAGCCTTCATGCGGTTAATTTCGTCCTCTGAAAGGCCGCTTGATGCTTCGATACGAATGGTCTGTTCCTTACCAGTTGCCTTATCCTTAGCCGAAACCTTGAGGATACCGTTGGCATCAATGTCGAAGGTAACTTCAATCTGAGGCACACCACGACGTGCAGGAGCAATACCTGCAAGGTTGAAACGGCCAATGCTCTTATTGTCGCGAGCGAACTGACGTTCACCTTGGAGTACGTGGATAGTTACTTCAGGCTGGTTGTCTTCAGCGGTTGAGAATACTTGGCTCTTCTTGCAAGGAATGGTAGAGTTGGCATCAATCAATTTCGTCATTACGCCACCAAGTGTCTCGATACCGAGTGAAAGAGGAGTAACGTCGAGCAATACGATGTCGCCCACACCGCTCTCTTTGTTCAAGATAGCACCTTGAATAGCAGCACCTACTGCTACTACTTCATCGGGGTTAACGCCCTTAGAGGGAGCCTTGCCAAAGAAGTCTTGTACTAACTGCTGAACAGCAGGAATACGTGTAGAACCACCTACGAGGATTACTTCGTCAATGTCAGAGATAGAAAGACCTGCACCCTTCAAGGCAGCTTCACAAGGAGTCTTACAAGCTTCGATTAAGCTGTGAGCCAATTGCTCAAACTTAGCACGAGTCAAAGTCTTAACCAAGTGCTTAGGCATACCGTCTACAGAAGTGATGTAGGGGAGGTTAATCTCAGTTGTAGTAGAACTTGAAAGTTCGATCTTAGCCTTTTCTGCAGCTTCCTTCAAGCGTTGCATAGCCATGGGGTCCTTTGAAAGGTCAGCACCCTCATCGTTCTTAAACTCGTTGATCAACCATTCGATGATTACGTGGTCGAAGTCATCACCACCGAGGTGAGTATCACCATTGGTTGAGAGTACTTCGAATACGCCACCACCAAACTCAAGGATAGAGATATCAAACGTACCACCACCGAGGTCGAATACGGCAATCTTCATATCCTTATTGGCTTTGTCAATACCATAAGCCAAGGCAGCTGCAGTAGGTTCGTTAACGATACGCTTTACGTCAAGGCCTGCGATCTGACCAGCTTCCTTTGTAGCCTGACGTTGTGAGTCAGAGAAGTAAGCAGGTACGGTGATTACGGCTTCGGTTACTTCCTGTCCGAGGTAGTCTTCAGCCGTCTTCTTCATCTTCTGAAGGATCATAGCAGAGATTTCCTGCGGCGTGTACTGACGACCGTCTACTTCAACGCGAGCGGTGTTGTTTTCACCACGAACTACCTTGTAAGGCATACGTGCAATTTCCTTTTGCACTTGGTCGTAGTTCTCACCCATAAAACGCTTGATAGAGTAGATGGTGCGCAAGGGGTTGGTAACGGCCTGACGCTTAGCAGGATCGCCCACCTTACGTTCGCCACCTTCAACAAAGGCTACTACTGAAGGTGTAGTACGCTTACCTTCGCTATTAGCGATAACGGTAGGTTCGTTACCTTCAAATACTGATACACAACTATTCGTTGTACCTAAGTCAATACCAATAATCTTTCCCATTTTGTATATTCT
>ENA-OZLN01000081-OZLN01000081.1-human-gut-metagenome-genome-assembly--contig:-NODE-81-length-24483-cov-5.839692_pt1 | contig 24483 bp, 20 predicted proteins | sample MGYA00243863_ERZ653791 | MGnify/ENA primary metagenome ERZ653791 (study PRJEB26926, sample SAMN06164639) | human gut metagenome | biome: ENVO:00009003; feature: ENVO:2100002; material: ENVO:00002003... | reverse complement strand
CGTCGGCAGCGTCAGATGTGTATAAGAGACAGATATTATTTAAAGAACTTGTGTGCAAAAAAGTCAAAAATAGATCAGAGAGCAATTCTCCTAATTCTCCTCCATAGTAATCACCAGCAATTCCGCCAGCAATTCCAAGAGGAACAGAACCTGCGCCAGAACCAGCTAATCCACCAAGAGCTGCACCGCCTATTAAGCCAGTATTCGATTATTCTAATCGATCTTCTAGGACAAAGGAAAATAAAGGCCTATCACAAGAATGATTTTTAAAAGTCCTTATGTAAGATTCAGATTTATTACAACTATTTTGCACGTAATCATAAAATGACTCATTTGGAGTCCTATCATAATACCAATTATCATCTGAGTTCCCTATAGTAGAATTATTCATACTATATACATCACCACCTAAGATTGGAATCACTAAAAATTTGCATATTTGCACTATTTTAAGCGCTTCTTGGTATGGAAAAGCATAGCCTTCAATACCTAAATTTTTCAAGGAATAATATTCAGAAATATCATTATCTTGAATTATTGAGATTATATCTTTCTTTTTCATTAAAAGGAACTATATTATATAATACGATTAACAGCTTATTTAACAGGTACAAAACGACTAACCTCGCCCAACTTGTTTTGCATAACGAGCGTATCCTTGCGAAATGAGATGTGTTGTACGATAGTGTTCCCCCAATAGTCTAGGGACATACTATCACCTGCAAACTTATAAGATATCGCCACAATAGGATCTTCATCAATATAATACAAACTATCCTTGTCGATTTGGAATACAGCAACCTTATCATCACTTGCTGCCCAAGTCCCAAACAATCGGGACTGAAGACTATGCTGAGGCGAAGATGCCATGCAAGACAGCATAATAAAAGCTGCTGTTGCTATAAAACATAATTTTTTCATTCTAATTCCTCCTTCACAACATTCAGTATCTCAGAATGAGGAATCGTTTTCTGAGCTATCGTTTCCTCATAAGCGAAATTGACTGCAACTTTCATTGCCGTTTCGTCTAAGTTGCCAATAAATGACTGCAGGTCACCATCGACTTCCTTTTCTTCTTGAAGCGACAATTCGATAAGCTTGGCAAGATTACTTCTATCTTCCCATCTCATTTTTTATCTCATTCCAATACGGAATAACTGTATTTCTTACAACTGGATTTGTCATGCACAGAATTTAATCCTCCCATTTAATTGTTTATCTCTGCAAATATACGCCAAATGTGTGAAACTACCATAGAAATTCTGATTTTTAACACTCTCAATCTCTTGGCTTAGCACAATATTTATCAATTCTATCATTTTCTAAATAACAAGCTAACTCCCCACATCGCAAATATTCCTCCAATTGTGAAGACTACAGATCCTATGCAAAACCCCCATGTTATTTGTTTCCATTTCTTATGCCACTTAGCATCTTCTTTTTCAAATTGTTTAAAATATTTCAGATAACGATCGTTTGAAAGAACAGCCTTATATGCTGGAATATAACATAGTCCGACAGGCAATGCAATTATTGCTATAGCTATAATTTCATTAACTCCCCCAAACATGCCATCTGGGATTCCCAATAAAACAAATGACAAAAATATAGAATAACTTGAATAAAAAAATCCCAACCAATGATGAGCGGAACTTATAGATATCCCTCCTTCCTTTCCATACATATAATACCACAAGTCCTTACATTTCGTTCTTTCATCCACTTTCTTATTGTAGAAGTTCTCAAAAGAAAAAAGAACAGATAAATAGTACATTATTCTCAATACACAATTATCTACTTTTTTCATTGACCATATTTCTCCTAAATATATGCAGTAATGAACTGCGTTCAAAAAAAACTCAAATTTCTTATTCATACGTAAATTATTATCGTCCTACATTACTGTCGGACAAATGTTTTACACTAAATTTATATTTACATGAGTATTAAACACAAGAAAGAATAGCACGCATAATACCTATAAGTGCGACTGTAAAGTACGGCATTTTTATGTAACAGCTAAGATTTAAAAGTTTCATACACGTGTCCATAAGTCACAGTCTTTGCCGCTTAGCTGTTGAGACCAATTTCATAATCGGACTATGGGTGTTCCAGTAAAAATCGGCCTAAGATAGTGTTGTCTCAAGATTTTGTTGCTTCCTTTTTTTTCTCAAGACTAACTTTGTACCCAAGTTTCTTCAATTCTGCAGTCAAGTAAAGCTTTCGCTTTTTCTCAATCTTGGCTTGCATATATTGAGCACCCAACTCATGGTATCTAGCACCTGTGCTGAGAATCAGATATGCAGCAGTTAATTGAGAGTGTGCAACCGCAATCAAGGCACGCTTTTTTCCACGTCTGGCACTGATACGATGGTAACGTTCACTGAAGAAAGTATTCTTGGTACGGGTCGCAGCCCACGCTGCCTCTGTCAGGACAGCCTTTACTTGTTTGTTACCGTGAGTAATTCTTCCGCTTTTTTTTTACCAGCACTCTCATTATTGCCAGGGCAGATACCTGCCCAAGATGCCAAATGCTTCTCGGATGGGAAAGCTGACATGTCAAGGCCAATTTCTGAAACGAGGTCCTCGACTACCTTGGTATTGAAACCCGGTATCTCCTTTAGTAATTCTAGCACATTGTCATACTTGATAAGTATTTCCTTGATACGCTTGGACAATTCATCAACGAGTCCTTGCGTTTGAGCAATACTCTTACGAATCATCTGAAGCATATATACATGGTGTTCCTCGACAAAGCCAGTGCAAGCCTCCAACAATTCTTGCGGACTAGCCGACAATTTCTTGTGATAAACACTTTCGATGTCTTCTATTGTCAACTTACGACCTTCGCAAAGCATATCTATCAAAGCTGTTGCTGTAACACCAGAGGTGTTAGCTACAACACTTGAAAGCTTAATGTTGCAATCTTCCAAGACTCGCATCATGCGATTCTTCTCTGCAGCTATAGCCTGAATAAGCTTATTACGATAGCGAGTTAAGTCGCGCAACTGCCGCTGTTCCTTTGGAGGTATATAACTTGGCTTCAGCAGACCTGCAAGAAGTAACTTGCAAATCCATTCGCTATCCATTTTATCTGTCTTGTGACCAGGCACATTCTTGATGTGACGGGCATTCACTATCCAGACATTTGGAATATCTGCCTCCAAGACACGCATTACTGGTTTCCAATAAACACCGGTACTCTCCATTGCTACATGGGTAATACCATTAGCTAACAGCCATTCTTTCATTTCTGTCAAACAACTCATGAAGGTGTTAAAAGTGCGAGTCTCCTTGGAATGCACACACCATGAATTGTTACCACCACCACCTTCAAGTGGACGTCGATACAACAGCCTCGCTGGATCAACTGAGGGAATGTTACGTTAGTCATAATCGCTCAATGTTGGTTATACGCAACAAAGATAGCATTTTTCTTCCAATTTACATTCGCTTTGGCGAGATTTTTTAGCTCATGGATATTTCAAAATTATAATATTATCTACCATATATATTATCAACAGAACAAGTTGCAAGCTTACCACCACCATACGCTCCAATAATGCCAAAAACAGTACTGCCAATTACGGCTCCAGGAATTGCACCTACACCTCCAAACAAACTTCCGATAGACGTTCCTATCTTTAGACCTGCTACAGCACCAGCTCATCCACCAGCTACATCAGCTACATGTCCTTAAACGACTGATATGCCTGGAAAGTTCCATTCTGTCGGATAACAATGACATCACCATCCAGATAATAGTATTCGCGAGTAACACCATTAGCAACGACCTTCTCGTAATCACCCATGTAGGTAACTTTACGCAGAATCGTATTATCTTGCTTCAAAATACTAAAGCAACGTTCAAGATCCGGACCATAATCAATGGTCATAACCATACCATTTTCCTGAAGTGACGAAATTTTATTGAGGTCATTAAACTGGGTTGTACAATCCTGTGTTGAAATAAGATTATCTGTATTATCTACTGATGATACTGCATGAGGACGCTCTGCATCATAATAGTACTGACCTATACCTGTCTTGGAAGTGATATTGCCATTCTCGGCATATTTGATATGCATCGTCTCTTTGGTACCAACTTTAACAGATACCAACCGATCAAGATTATCATAGCCAAATGTTTCCTCAGAAAGTGAATTACGAGTACGTGAAAGCAAGTTACCTGTTGCTCCCTCATAATTCATTTTAAACTGATCGAGGACAGTGCTTCCATTCTTCAGAACAATATCGCTCTTGAAGCCTCGAGAATCGAGTGTAAACGTTGTCGTATATTTATTTAAGAACGATGTTTTGGTTTCTAATCCATCATAACCATCAACCTGATATACAATCTTATCATTTGCTGTAGTCTGGATCTTATTTCCATACTTGTCGTAGGTATATTTTACAATAAAATTACCAGGATAAGTAGTCTGTACCAATTGATTGCTTGCATTATATGCATACTTAAACTGATACGTTCCATCATCACTAACTGTTCGCGTCTCGGTAATTACCCGGCCCAATTCGTCATGGGTATATTCTACGCTATTACCATTTACTGTAGTTTTTACCAGATGGTTGATAGAATTACCCGATGTACCATAGGTATTCGTAATTAATGTATTACCAGCCTTGGTTGATGCAAGTCGGCCTTCAGCATCATACGTATAGGTGGTTGTGATATTACGCGCATCAGTAAATTTCATCACCTTGCCATCGGCAGCATACTCATAGTTAATATTGCCGGCATCGGGCGATTGAACTGCGATTTTATTTCCTACTTCATCATATTGGATATAGGTTGTGGAACCATTGACTGTAATCTTAGCAGGCTTGCCTATTGAAGAGTAGACATAATCAACTTGTGTAACAGGATCTGATGATTTGACAAGATTACCCCATGCATCAGTAACTTTAGTATAACTTCTACCAGCGGTTGTTTCAGTTACACTGCGATTACCATAGCTAAACGCAGAAGATTTTCCTGAACTTTTAACATCACTGGTAACACGGCCTCTTTCATCATATTTAAATGTTTCTGAAAGAGTAAGTTTACCTGTCTTTTCTTTTATCTTAGTCTTCTGCCCCTTAGAATTGTAGGTAGTAGCCAAAGAGTAAGCATTATTGTTCGGTAAAACAGACTCTTGAAGCACTTCATGGCCTGCATTATCAAACCATACAGCAACCCATGGCTTTCCGGTAGAAGAAGTTGTGACGAAGTACTTCTTACCATAGTAAGCACCCCATCCCATTTCTTTGGTAGTAGTAATACCAAAAGAATTCGTCTCACTAATTTCTGTTCCCCATCCATCATAAACATGCTTAGACGTCAGGATATGTGACTTATTCGTCTCATCATTCTCTGTAAGAACATTACCAAACAAGTCATAGGTATAGGTAGTTATTCGAGGACTAACACTATCATATGCCTTAACGACAAATCGACCGGAAGCATCGTATACATTCGTTTCAGTATTGGCAACAATACCCTTACCACTCTGAGTTGATGTCAAGACATTACCATAAACGTCATACGTAGTATTTATTGTGAGAGGTAATGTTGATCCATCATTAGCAACTACTTTAATTACCTCACCCTTATCATTATAAGTATATGTAGTTGTAGAAGAATTTACTTCAGGATCATCTTTATGCTTTTGGGATTTAACAACATTCCGAGGCATCCACTGGTTCATCTTCTGTATGTAGCTATTATAAGCTACTTTCTTATACATATTATCACCATCATTTTTGACGATTTCAACCGTAGGTACTCCCTTTGCAGTATCATAAGTAGTATATGTTTCTGATGTATTTCCATCCAAATCGGTCAATGATTTTCTGGAAGTATATGCATAATAATTTTGACCACTTATGTTGTTAGCAATAGTTGTATATGAAACAATCTTTGAAGAATTGCCACCAACGGTTGACGTGGTAGTTGTCTGAATAGGTATCCACTTGTCAGTATTCCACTTATCTACAGTTGTTGTTTCCCTATTGCCTAAGGTAAGGTTCTCTGTGGTCATAGAAGAAAAACCTACAGTACCTTTACCAGCAACATGTAGCTTCAAATCGCCATATTGATATTGTATGGTTTGTGAACCGGCAACACCATTATCCTTAATGACTTTAGAAACCAAAGGTACAGGAATAGTATAGCTATTTACAGGATAAGCAGAAGAATAAGTCTGAGTATAGACAGATGGATCTGTTGCACTCTTATAATAAATATAGGTCTGCAGGCCAAAACCATCTGTAATAGAAGAAATTTTGCCCTTGCTAACTAAATTATAGCCACTACGATAAGTATGAATCTTATCATCAGACTTATCATTATCTACAAGAAGGTTTTTACCGAATGAAGCATATTGTACATCACCATCGCCAGTAAAGTCGCCTAAGAATATATTATTAGGTTCAGCATCTTTTTCCTGATGTGTAACATATTCCTTGTGTAATTCAAATCCAGTACCTGTAGATCTAACAAAAAGAGTTTTGGTAAAGTCGTAATAATACTTAGAACGGAATCCACCATGGAATACGTAATGAGCCTTGGTAATCACAAAGTCACATTTGCCATCATGATCAAAATCGTAGGCCACCATATTGAAACGACTATTATCTTTATTCGTCTTCTGATCGGTTTCACTTAGGGTAACAGCTTCATTATTAACCGAAAACGTTCCATCCCCATTATTGATGGCCAGACCATATTTCCAGTCACCCTGGCTGAAGGCAAAATCAATCATGCCATCACCATCGAAGTCACCCTGTACAATACGATGCTTATCACCAAGATTGGTTCCTTTCTTTGAATTATACTCAGTGTATTTTATAGAAGATAATCCTCCACCACTATTGTAGTAAATCTTATAACCTCCATCGTAAAAGACTATAATGTCAGTAAGACCATCATGGTTGTAATCACCTACAAAAAGCTTCTTTGGATCACGATCTAATTTAAATTGAAATTTTGTAGCATCTAAACTGTTACGATCTTTATAACGAAGAATGGCACCATTGTAATAACCGTTTTTAGCGCGGTCCTCCAAATAGAATAAATCATCGCGACCATCACCATTTGAGTCATAAGTGGTAAACAGTGGAGTATGGTCACAATTAACCATTCCACTGGTGATTTCACTGAAACCACCACCATTCACAATACTCTTACCCCATACGATGGTATACCTTTCACCATAATTACTCTTATAACCACAATAATATGGAATAATCAGGTCATTGTAACCGTCACCATCGAAGTCCATAGCTTGAATACCACCGATAACATTATTCAAATCGTCCATTGAACACGACGGATCCAAATCAAATTGTTTTGGTGTCTGAAAAGTCACATTACCATTAGCATCTTTCTTGCTTAAACTGACAAAAAGGAAGGTTTTCCCCTGTCTGCTCTCACCACCATTATAACGCCATACATAAGCACCTAGAGATAAACGGATAATATCACTTATACCATCATTGTTAACATCTACAGCAACAAACGTCTTGGCACTCTCTTCAATCATGTTAGAAGGAGAACTTGTCTGTACGTTTAGATTCGTATTAGAAATATACAATGAAGGCAAATGATTCCAATTAATTTTAATTGGAGCTACCTTACGTCCTGCCCCATTAGCCAAATCTACTTGAATAAGGCGATAGTACTTATCTTTGGTTCCGTCAGACGTACTATTATAGGTAAATGTATAAGTACGAAAAATCGAGCCATTCGTCTGCGTTGTTATCTTAGACAAATAAACATCCATTTTACCTTGTTTGTCGCCAATAGCAAACGGACGAGCATATGAACCTGCCAAAGAACTGTACGTAAAGAGAATTAGATTGGTAATACCGCGACTCTTAGCTGTATTAAGACCATACTCGATACAAACAGGGCGAAGGTTATAATTCGTTGTCGTATAATGGTATTTTACCAAATTGCTATGTACATCAGTAGTTTGATTGATATACCATGCAGCAATACATGTTACATTCTTTCTATTTACAAAAGACAAACGTGATTCGCTCGTATTACCTAACTGATAAGTTTTGCCATCAGTACAAACAACAGAAAACCAACATGCACTCGTATTGATATTATTATGGAGGGTTACTATTGTATAAGGATCACCTTCTGGAGTATATGTAGAGCCATTATAACCATAAGCTCCTGTTTTCAATATCAAGCGTTGTCCATTGAGAAACAGGGCATCACCTATACCATACGAAATTCCAGCAATTTGCTTATCATGATACAAATCCTTACAGCCACGTGTAATGCATGATAAGCCTGTAATGTTAAAGCCAAAACCGACCAAACCATTACCCGACTGACTATTATAACTTACACCGATAGAAGGAGTAAGGCTACCACCATTAGGTGCAGATATATCAATACTATAAACTGCAGCTCCAGAATTATTTACACTAAGTGTTCCCTTAGGACTACCAACATCATAGGTACTGGACGTAGACGTTGGTGGAGTTGGCACCACTGATTTATCAGGATGAAGAGGTAAAATAGGCTTTCCTGGATCGATAGGATGAACAGGACCGATTGAATCTATCGGTTCAAATGGCTTATAAGGATTTAGATAGAGCTTATCAAATGTATTAGCCGTAGCAGTAATTGTTTTTTGCTTAGCTATTGTTTTGATGGAATCATTACTAACATTCGCAGAAATTGTACTCGCCCAACCTGTTACTACAGAAAAAAGTAGTGTTTGAAGTAAATATCTTCTCATTTCTTTACGATTTTCCATGTGGTTGATTTTCCGTTGATTGTAATTTGAAGTAGATAGACTCCATTGGGTTGATTGCTAATATTAATATCAATATTATCAGTCTCTATTTTCTTTGCCAGAATTTGCACTCCCAGAGTCGTGTAAACCTCTAAAGAACACTTGTCCGTCCCTTTTAGCCCGGAAATACATATTCTCAAAGCCCCTTTCGTAGGATTTGGATATATCTTTATAGAATGGTCACGTAGCATATCAGAGAAACACTGATTGTCAGATGAAAAATTTTGCTGCTTTGCCATAGCTTTAGGAACTGGCATAACGATTTCCCGTTTTACACGATTACCTGAGGCATCATAACTGTAACCAATTCTGTCTTGTGCAGAAGATACGACTGGCAACAAAGCCAAATAAAACAATAAGTAATATTTTTTCATACTCATTCCAATTATATGATTCCTTATTCCCGCAACACTATAATCTAATAGTTTTTATAAACACCTAAGTAACAGAAAGTTGCTCGGAATTTTGCTATGTCAGAAATTCCACTTTTCTTAGTGTCGCATTTAAAAACAAATAGAACTCTGAATGACATGGCAAAAGTACAAATAAAATCTGAGAAAACCACTCTTTTTAAAAGAATCTTTTCGATTATAGAGCAATTTGATGCACAGTTTTTTAAAACTTATGGATACTTTGTCTTTTTGTACCTAAGAGGCCTAAAAAATGAATATAGCTTCGTTGGCTGTTGAAAGTACTTGCGATGACCGATGAAAGTACTTTCGTTGGCCATCGCAAGTACTTGCGTTTTTTTCGAGTATTTAGGAACGTTTTTTTACCAGGTAATATTCATACCTACAGCGATGCTGGCATTTGAGCTAAGAGGAATACATTCCTTACTCATCTTGCCCAGCAAGTGGTCCATGCCGATGAATAAATTATATCCCTTAGGATGGATGTTGAGCACCCAGCCCATGCTGGCTGTGAAGCTGTTGACAGCAAAGTTGACACCACCATCAAGCCATTTCAGAGGAGCCCAGTTGGCACTCAGTCTGCCTTCTGTCCATGAGTAGGCACCCTTGATGCGTGTAGAGCTCAGGAAGCCGAAGGTCATTTTCTTGTAGCATGGAAGCTTGTAGCTTGCACCCACGTTGATGGTGGCACCTATTCCTGTTGTTCTGCTGCCCTGGTCACCCTCGTCGGTAAGGTTGGCAAAATCGGCCAGCTGGTCTCCATATTTATCAGCCTTGTCATCGAAGACTTCGTTTCCATTGCCTTGTTTCACATCCATGTCGGTGAAACCGTCAAAGACGAATGTGTCCTGTCGGTTGGCAGCCTGCATGTTGTTGCTCCAGTGCATGAAGCCCAAGTCGAGAACCGAGGCGTTCACTGTCCAGCTGTCGTTGATTTTATATTCTCCACCGAGGTCTATCGCCATACCAAAGCCGCTCAGTCCGGCGCCGTCTACGTCCACATCGTTCACATATTCATATTCTCCCTTTGATGGGTCGTTGTATTCCTTGGTTTCCTGCTTGTAGCAGAATCCCTTCATCGACATGTTGGCCTTGGCCTTTGCGCTTATCAGCCATTTGTCGTTGGTTGTCAGGTCTGCCTTTACGTCATTCATCTCTACGTCAGCACGGGCAATACCGAAGAGGAATTTCAGTTTGGCACCGAGTCGCAGTTTCTTGTTGATCTGGCGGGAGTGACCCAAAGCCAGTTCGCCATACGACATGGCGTGTGCTCTGATGTCGCCGATGTCATAAGAGTTGTTGCCTGTGTTCTTGGCAAACTCAAAGAGCTCGTAAGGCAGGGCGATGCCGAAAGAGGTCTTGGCGTTGACTTCGATGGTGTTGTATCCTCCGAAGCCCTTGAAGCCAGCCGACAGCAGGGCTATGTTCACGTCACCCGTGATGCGGTTGTTGCCTGTACTGAATCCGTCAAGAGCATCACTTGTTGAGATGTAGGGGTTCATGAAGGTGGTCATTTTCTTGGCTCCGTTTTCCACGCCATACATAGGATTGTTCATCACCACATCCTGGTATCCGAAGTTACCATGTGTGTTTACACTCACATTGCCCAGAGCTGGAATGGATATGTAGTTCTGGTCGTTTCCATAGGCAGGGTTCAGATCGTGACGGAACTTATAGTCTTCAGTGTAATATGCCGAGTTGAGGCTCTGTGCCATGGCACCCATTGCAACAGTAGTCAGTGCCACTGTGAGCAATTGTTTCTTGATATGTTGTAATTTCATAGGGCTTTCTTATTTATTTTATATAAAATAGGTATGTTTGGTCTGACATTCTCATTAGTTGAAGTCGCCGATAATCTTTCCGACAATTTTCACCTTGATGTCGTTCAGTTTCAGGGTATGCTCTCTCTCGTTGAGGCTGATGCCCGTCACCTTGTTGCCATTGGCTGACTTGGCGGAGCCTTCCAGTCGGAATACGAGTCCGTCCAACTGCTTGAGCGAGTTCTTTACCTTGGGTGTAATCTTCATGGTGATAGGTGTTGTTACGGCTGCTGTTCCGTCTGTCGATGCAGCCACCTCGTCGGGAATCTCGATGAGCAGTTTGTCTTCTATCTTGTTGCCCTGTGCGTCTACTGGATATGCTTTTACGGTGAGGTAGGCTGGAACCTTGTTCTCTACGTTGGCTGTCACCTCGATGTAGGTTCCCTCGGCCAGGTCGAGTTTGTCGATATCGTCGTTCCATCCAGTAAAAGAGTCTTCGTAAACAATATTTGCCTTTTCGCCAAAAGCCAATGGAGCATTGACCTCATAACTTGGCTTCACCTGGTATTTTTCTCCAAATACTATGGTAGCCACCTCTGCCTTAGCATGAGCGTTCACGTCTACGATTTTGATGTGGTCGGGTATGCGGTTGATGAGTGTCGACAGGTTGCTCACGGCATACACGTTGGCTTCGCCGTACTGCTGGTTCAGTTCGCTTGTCTTCTGTCGGCAGATGCAGATCTTGCTTAGTCCGTTCTTCGCTACACTCATCTCCGGCAGAGTGACGCGTGCCAGTTCTCTGCCTTCCTTTGTCGAGATGACTGTCGCACTAACAGTAGCAGCCACATCCATGTCGTTGTTTACGGTCAGCAATATCTGAGGATTGTCGAGATCGGCCGCAACGTCGTCGTCATCCAGGAAGTCGGGAAGACCTGTCACGTCAACTTCTCCCAAAGTGTTCAGATTGATCTTCGGGTCGAAGATACCTGTGGCACTATTCATCGTGATGGTTCTGTCGGCTACGCCTATTTTGGCCTTGATAGTAGGATTGTCGGGCATTGCACCTGTCACATTGCATTGCATTGCTATGCTGAAGTATCCAGTTAGGTCTATCGCTCCGTTGTTGATGCTGAGGCGTCCGTGGTCGTTCTGATTATTGGTGAAGTCCAGTTTCTGTGTCTTGAGGCTCAGCTCAAGGGGACGTGCGGTAGAGATGTTTGTGATGGTAACTTTCGAACCATTGTGTGTGGGAACTCCGTTGCTATTGCCGTTCACCTGACTGATGCTGAGGTATGCTGGCAAGGTGAGTGTAGCCGACTCTATGTTGGAGACAGCTGTCGAGATGTTGCTGAAGTCGAGTCTGATACTGATTTCGGTCCCGTTCTCGTTAATCTTAGCCTCATTAAGACTTTTTACAGCCTTGTCGTTGCCATGATATTCGAACATCATGACCTTGGGTGAAGCAAGATGGAGGCTGCTGCCGGGAGCGCGTCTTGCCTTGGCACCCGTAGAAGCTGCGTTGCTCAGTGAAATATCGCCATCGAACACGTTGGTAACGTCGAGGATGATAGGCGAAATGTTTGGATAGGCTGCCTCTACATCTCCTCCAGCCAGCTGGAACAGGTAGTTGCCTGCAGCATCTGTCACTACGCAACCGCCTTCCTTGAGGTCGAGAACATCTTTCAGCTGAATTTCTTTGGTTGAACTGTTGGGAATTACCAAAGACTCACTTCCGAATCCCATAGTAGCGTCAACGTTGTTTAGGTCATAGTCGTTGTTCGTGCATCCTGTTAAGGTCAGGAAACCTGCCACCAACAATGCTGATGGTAACAGATGGTGTTTTAGATTGTGATTTAACATACTTTGTGTAGTTTATAAATTTGTGATTAGGTTATAATTTCCCCCTTCATGTGGCAAATATACTAAAAAAAAATAAATGAACAACAAAAATGTTCATTTATTTCTCTAATATGTTCCAAAAAACTTATTTTTCTCCTCAGTCTTCCATTCTCAGGAAAGCTTTGGGCAGATAATTGATGATGTCGCCGGCAATGAGACTTTCCTTTCCTAAGTCTTTGGCAGCCAAGTCGCCGGCCAGTCCGTGCAGGTACATTCCTATCCTGCAGGCAGAAGGTGCGTCGTAACCTCGTGCCAGCAGGGCAGTGATGATTCCGGTCAGCACATCTCCGCTTCCTGCTGTCGCCATGCCGCTGTTGCCAGTGGAGTTGAAGTCTATGTGTCCGTTGGGCAGGCACAGGGCAGAATAATGTCCTTTCAGCAGAATGTAAGCCTGCAGCCTTTCTGCCAGTTCGCTTGCCTTCATTAGTCTTTCGTAGCAGCAGGAACTTGTGGTGCCCGCCAGACGGTCGAGCTCCTTAGGATGGGGAGTGAGGATGATGTCCTTGGGCAACTGTTGCATCCATGCCCGGTGACTTGAAAGGATGTTGATGGCATCGGCATCGATGACCAAGGGGCAGGTGCTTCGTCTGATCTGTGCTATCAGGGCGATGGCTGTTGTCTCGTTGGAGCCTAACCCCGGACCTATTCCGAGCGCATTGTAAGGTTCGGTATCTACAGGATGACTGAACAGGGTTTCTTCAGGGTCCATCTGCTGTATGGCCTCAGGCACACTTATCTGCATGATGTCGTAATTGCGCTTGGGTGAATGCACGGTGACTTTTCCTGCTCCTGCTCTCAAGCAGGCTTTGGTGGCAAGGATAGAAGCTCCCGCCATTCCGTAAGAGCCGGCTATGAGGAGTGCGTGCCCCATGCTTCCTTTATGAGCAAAGTCGTCACGGGGTTGCATGATGCCCCGTATGTCGTTTTCCTCCAGGATGCGATACCTGCAGTCGGTGTTTTGTATGTATTCGGGAGACAGGCGGATGTCCAGCACCTTGAGCCTTCCCAAATATTTCTGGTTGTCCGCCATCAGCATCGACAACTTCTTTTGTTGCAGTGTCAGCGTGAGGTCGGCTTTCAGGATATTGGCAGATATGTTGTAGGTGTTGTCCTCGCATATCAGTCCCGACGGAATGTCGATGCTGACCACTTTGGCTGGCGATGAGTTCAGGTATTTCACCATGGCGGCAAAACCTCCGGTAAGCGGCTTGTTCAGTCCGCTGCCAAAGAGTCCGTCCACGACCACGGTGTCTGGTGTCAGCGTGGGAGGCTCGAAGTTGACCGAGACTTCTGTAAATTGTTTGATGCGTTTACTCTCAATGAGACGCTTCTTGTTCAGGGCGCAGTCGTTGGAGAGTTTGTTGTGAATGTTGAATAAGAATGCGGAAACTTGATAGCCGTCGTCAGCCAGCAGTCTGGCCACGGCAAGTGCGTCACCTCCATTGTTTCCTGGTCCGGCGAAGACCACAATAGGTGTCCTGTTCGACCATTCTGCTTCTATGCAGTGGGTGATGGCCTTGGCAGCTCTCTCCATCAGATTGATAGAGGAGACAGGCTCATGGTCGATGGTATATTTATCCAGCTCATGTATCTGAGTACTCGTAAAAATCTTCATACTTCTGCAAAAATACGAAAAAATGCTCGATAACTATAAGATATTCCGTATTTTTTTAGTAATTTTGCAGAAAATATTATTTTTGGAACTATGAGTATAGTTAAAATCAAGGACAAGACTTTTAAAACCTCTATTCCAGAAGAGGAAATTTTGAAGAAAGTGCAAGTTGTTGCCGACCGTATTAACCAGGACATGGATGGTAAGAATCCTTTGTTTTTGGCTGTGTTGAATGGCGCATTTATATTTGCTGCCGATCTGATGCGTATGGTGACAATCCCCAGCGAGATATCCTTTGTGAAGTATGCTTCTTACGAGGGTACCAGTTCCACGGGCAATCTGAAACAACTGTTGGGAATCAATCAGGAAGTGGAGGGCCGTCATATCATCATCGTTGAAGATATCGTAGATACCGGATTCACCATGAAGAAGATGATCGACAGTCTGAAGGAGAAGAAACCTGCTTCGATCAATGTCTGCTCTTTGCTTGTGAAGCCAGGCAATCTTCGTGTGCCTCTCGATATCAAGTATGCGGTGATGGAAATTCCTAATGATTTTATTGTAGGCTATGGACTTGACTACGACCAGCAGGGCCGTAACCTGCGCGACATCTATACGATAGTAGAAGATTAGTTTAAGGATAATTATTTCAACAACATAAAATAGTAATGAAGAATATTGTAATTTTCGGTGCGCCAGGTGCAGGTAAAGGCACTCAGAGCGACAAGCTGATTGAGAAGTACGGATTGGGTCATATCTCAACAGGTGATGTACTTCGTAGCGAAATCAAAAACGGTACAGAACTCGGCAAGACTGCCAAGGGCTTCATCGACAATGGTCAGTTGATTCCTGATGAGTTGATGATTGATATCCTGGCAAGTGTGTACGACAGCTTCGGTAAGGAGCACAAGGGTGTCATCTTTGATGGTTTCCCACGTACTATTCCACAAGCTGAGGCTTTGAAGAAGATGTTGGCAGAGCGTGGTCATAAGGTGGCTGCCATGATTGAACTTTCTGTTCCTGAGGATGAGTTGATGGCACGTCTTATCAACCGTGGTAAGGAGAGTGGTCGTTCTGACGACAATGAGGAAACTATCAAGAAGCGCTTGAATGTTTACCACACACAGACTTCTCCACTCATCGACTGGTATGAGAAGGAAGGTATCCATCACCACATCGAGGGCTTGGGTACTGTAGACGAGATTTTCGCTCGTGTTTGTAATGTCATTGACAATCTCTAAGATATAAGGTTTGATGTGTAATGTTTAATATTTAGTAAGGCTTGTGCCATCGAGGTCATGCTTCAGTAAATGTTCGACATTACACATTTGCCCTTTTGCCAGCCTCAAGATAGCAAGATATTTTTTACTAAACATTAAACATAAGACATTAAAATGGCTGAATCCAATTTCGTAGACTACGTAAAAATTAACTGCCGCTCTGGTAAGGGTGGCAAGGGCTCCATGCACCTGCGCCACGTAAAGTACCAACCCAATGGTGGTCCTGACGGTGGTGACGGCGGACGCGGAGGAAGCATTTATCTGCGTGGAAATCATAATTACTGGACTTTATTGCACTTAAAGTACCAGCGTCACTTCTTTGCCGAACATGGAGGCAATGGTGGACGAGACAAGTGTCATGGAACCGATGGCAAGGACATCTATATTGATGTACCTTGTGGAACCGTGGTATATAACGCCGAGACAGGAAAGTACGTGTGCGACGTTACATACGATGGACAAGAGGTGTTGCTGCTGAAAGGTGGTCGTGGAGGATTGGGAAACTTCCAGTTCCGCACTTCTACCAATCAGGCTCCCCGTTATGCACAGCCAGGCGAGCCTATGCAGGAGATGACTATTATCATGGAGTTGAAACTCCTGGCAGATGTCGGATTGGTGGGATTCCCCAATGCGGGCAAGTCCACCCTGCTGTCTTCGGTCTCCAGTGCCCGTCCCAAGATAGCCAACTATCCGTTTACCACCCTTGAGCCCTCTTTGGGAATTGTCGATTATCGCGACCATCAGTCTTTTGTGATGGCAGACATTCCTGGTATCATCGAGGGTGCCAGCGAGGGTAAAGGTCTGGGATTGCGATTTCTGCGCCACATAGAGCGCAACTCACTCTTGCTCTTCATGGTGCCAGGTGATACCGATGATATCAAGAAGGAATACGAAGTGCTTCTTGGCGAGTTGAGAAACTTCAATCCAGAGATGCTTGACAAACATCGCGTGCTGGCTGTTACCAAATGCGATTTGCTCGATGAGGAGTTGATAGAGATGCTGAAGGAAAACCTGCCTGACGATTTGCCGGTAGTCTTCATATCCTCGGTTACCGGACAGGGTATCCAGGAGTTGAAGGATGTGCTTTGGCGTGAACTCAATTCGGAGAGTAACAAGCTCCAGGAGATTACCTCTGAAGACACTCTCGTGCATCGTGATAAGGATATGAGCAGGTTCCAGCAGGAGTTGGCTGCCGAAGGCGAGGATATTGTAGAGTATATCGATGAGTCGGAGATTGAGGATGTCGACGACCTCGATGACTTTGAATACGAGTAAAATTTCTCTGCAGATGCTGAAAGAATATACAGTTGCTGAAGGAGTCCTGGCTTTCTCTACCATGCGAAAAGGCGGAGTGAGCTTGGGCAACTATAGCGAATTCAATATCAATGAGTATTGTGGCGATTCTTCCGAACATATTTGGGAGAACCGTCGCCTTTTGGCAGAACGCTTAGGTGTGTCTGTCGACCATATCGTCATGCCTCATCAGGTGCATGGCATAGAAGTGCGAAGGGTTGATGGGGAGTTTTTCTCAAAACCTGAGCCTGTCCGCAAGATGATTCTCGAAGGAGTCGATGCGCTGATTACCGACCTGCGGGGTGTGTGCATAGGTGTTTCTACTGCCGACTGCATTCCTGTGCTTCTTTATGATGAGGTTCATCATGCCATGGCTGCTATTCATGCCGGATGGCGAGGCACCGTACAGCGTATAGTGCAGAAAACCATTGAGATGATGTACACCTCTTTTCATACACGTCCCTCAGAATTGAAGGCTGTCATTGGTCCAGGTATATCCAAAGAAGCTTTTGAGGTAGGCGATGAGGTTTATGAGGAGTTCGTGCAGGGCGGTTTTGATATGCCTGCTATTGCCGACCAGCGTCCTAACATGAAGAAAGAGGGAAATGTGGATCAGCCCATGAAGTGGCACATTGATTTACCTCTTTGCAATTCACTTTTATTACAAGAGTCGGGCATTCCTGCTGTCCATATCCATCAGTCAGGTATTTGCACCTATCAGCACAGCGATGATTTCTTCTCTGCCCGTAGGTTGGGCATTCAGTCTGGAAGAATCTTCACCGGAATCATACTTTTCTAATTTCTATAAAACAGTCATGTACAAGAACCTAATCAATAAACTTAGCCATATTTATGCGGCAACGATGGTTGCGGTCTTATTATGCTGTGGCTTCATCATCGTTTCGTCTTTCATGCCAGGCAAAAATCAGTTTACTGCTGCCGAACAGCAACAGATAAGTATTGCCACGCCAGGACTTTTTGAACGGAGCAATGCTTTCAATGTAGACTTTGAGAACTTTCGGGAGAAGGAGTATTCTTTTCCTCTTCCAGTGGGTAAGGCTACGTTGGAGAATAATAATAGCATCCTGCATATAGCGACCAAGAAGGGCGATGCCGTCAAGGCGATGTTTGATGGTTATGTGCGCCTTTCCCGCAAGACAGAAAATTATGGTAATGTTATTGTGATCCGTCACGATAACGGTTTAGAGACAGTTTATGCTTTCAATGCCGAAAACCTGGTGAAGGTGGGACAGGGCGTTGAGGCTGGACAGACCATAGCTATTGTCGGAGGAAAGGGGTCAGACGTGTTTTGTGAGTTTTCTGTTATGGTAAACGGAGCTCGCATCAATCCTGAGACAGTGATAGAGTTGAAAAGTCACAGGCTGCGTCGTCAGACCATGCAGTTTCGCAAGATGGGCAACCGTATCAGTGTGACTGTCTTGGGAGGCAAGGTGTCTTCTTCTGACAAAAAGGACAGGGAGTTTACTCTCGATCCGGAAGAGGAGACCGATCCCTTCCAGAAGTCTAATACTTTTAAGTTGGATTTAGAGAAGATCTCAGCATCTCATTGGGCTTATCCACTGCCAGGCAGCAAGGTGATCAGTCCTTACGGTGGCAAGCGCTGCCATTCTGGTGTAGACCTCAAGACTCGTCCCAACGATAAAATTTTAGCAGCTTTCGATGGTACTGTAGTGGCTTCGGGGCCTTTCTATGGTTATGGCAATTGTATACGTATCAAGCATGCTTATGGTTTCGAGACCTTGTACAGCCATCAGTCCAAAAACTTTGTCAAGCGCGGCGATAAGGTGAAGGCAGGACAGGTCATTGGTCTTACCGGTCGTACGGGCAGGGCAACGACAGAACATCTTCATTTCGAAATCTCCTTCCATGGCCGCCGCATGAATCCCGCTGTAGTTTTCGACCATGGAAGCAAGAAACTTCAACGCTCCACCTTGACCTTGACCAAGGGTAGCGGCGTCAAGTCGAAGAAGAATACCTAAAAAATTATTTCGTGGATACAATCACTGCTGTCCCGTTTAGAAATCATCGGGTTTGCTGTTGAAAACAGTCACGACCTATCAATTGGACATAACTTATGACTAAGAATTGATCCCTACAGGAAAAGTTCCTTGCTCTATAGTTTCGAAATTTTTATGTAATCGCAACAAATAATTAGTTGATTATTAGTTATGTTACAAATAAAAGTATTATCTTTGCCTTCGCAAAACTGTCACATGTGACAAAATCGCGAACTAAATGATAGTAAACAGAACAACTTATATTGATCAATTGGTCCGTTCCAGGGGTAATGGACTTATCAAGATCGTCACAGGCATTAGACGCTCTGGAAAATCTTTCTTACTGAAGAAACTGTTTCGTCAGCATCTGTTGGATGATGGCGTTCAAGATGACCATATCATTATAATAGATATGGAAAGTCGTAAAAACAAAGCTTTCAAAGATCCTGACTATTTACTTGATTATATTGATAATGTAATGAAGGACGATAATACATACTACATTATCATTGATGAGGTGCAAGAAGTAAATGATTTTGTGGAAGTTCTTTCTACTTTATCTGTCACTGAAGACACAGATGTTTATGTAACTGGCTCTAATTCTCGTTTTCTCTCTTCTGATGTTGTAACGGAATTTAGAGGTCGAGGTGATGAAATTCACGTTTGGCCACTTTCTTTCAAAGAATATATGTCATAAGTAACTGGAGAGAGAATTGCTAGATCATTCTTTCCGAGCTGCAAGCTCTCTATATAATCAAGAGAATCACCACCATCATTTTTCAGAGATTCTTCCTTTGAAGGGAATGATGATGATAGAAAACGTTCTCGAAGATCTTAGGGAAGCAAAGCCTGTGTTAGCTATAACAAGCGTATTCATCACTCGCTTCGACTCTCGCTAGAACATTAACAAAGCTGTAGAAGAAGTACGCAAGCAATATGCAAATGTAATATTCAATACTCATATCAGAGACAACGTAAGTCTATCGGAGTGTCCAGGTGCCAACTGCTCAATATTTGATTATGATACAAAATCAAAGGGAGCACAAGACTACCTGAATCTTACAAGAGAAATTCTTGGAATGGCTATACACATAGCTCTATAGAAAGTTTTATCTTCTTTTCAAAAAATGAACGTATCAAGAAAGCCTTGAGAACAGCTTGTAAGTTTTCTACTCCACCAGCTCCACTTTCAAGACCATCACAACAACAAACATATTGTAAACAATACACAAATATGACAAAAACAACGTCAAAAGACAATAAGCCCTTTTCCCTGTTCGATTTCTGCAAGAAACGAGCGGATAAAGTGCAGATATACGGAAAGGAAACACTTGACGAAGATGGAAATGTAATACCTTTCATCGATCAGGCATCCCTTATCACGCACTATCTCCAGCTTCGCAAGCACAACATAGCAATGCCGTATAAAGAACAGGCGGAAGGAATTTTAGATCTTTGGTACAACTTCATAAAGGAGAAGAACCACAGCTGCCATGCATTTGCAGAAGAATCAACCCCTGCAGCCATGCAAGCCTATCTCTTCCCAGACCTGTTTAATGCTCCGTTTCAAGCGCAACAGCTTCCTAAGTTTAAATTCATCGACCTCTTTGCTGGCATTGGCGGCTTTAGAATGGCGATGCAGAACCTAGGAGGAGAATGTGTATTCTCCTCAGAAATAGACGAACAGGCCAAGAAGACATACTACGCCAATTATGGTGATGTTCCCTTCGGGGATATTACAAAGGAAAGTACAAAGAATAAAATTCCTGAAGGCTTTGATGTTCTCTGTGCAGGTTTTCCATGTCAGGCTTTCTCGCTTGCAGGAAAACGTCTAGGTTTTGCTGACGAGACAAGAGGAACCCTTTTCTTTGATGTGGCTGAAATTCTAAGAAGATACCAACCAAAGGCTTTTTTCCTGGAAAATGTAAAGGGACTTGTTAGCCATGACAAGGGTCGCACCTTCAAGACCATCCTGAAGACTTTGGATGAGGTAGGTTATATAGTACCAGACCCAGAGATTGTGAACGCCATGTATTTCGGTGTTCCACAACACCGAGAGAGAATCTATATTGTAGGTTTTCGCAAGGATTTGGGTATCAGCAAAGAAGAGTTTACCTACCCAGAACAGAAAGAAGTTGCAAAAAAATGGATTGATGTAAGAGAGGAAAATCCTGTTCCTGCCAAGTATTATCTATCCACGACCTACATCGATACCCTTATCCGACACAAAGCTCGCCATGAGGCGAAAGGACATGGTTTCGGATACGACATCATTCCAGACGATGGTATAGCCCATGCCATTGTTGTAGGTGGAATGGGAAGAGAAAGCAACCTGGTGATAGACTTCCGACAGAAAGATCTCACCCCTACAACTAGAATAAAAGGAGAAGTCAACAAGCAGGGCTGGCGCAAGATGACTCCAAGAGAGTGGGCGAGACTACAAGGCTACCCAGACAATTTCAAGATTGTAGTAGCAGATGCTTCTGCCTACAAGCAATTCGGAAACAGCGTGGCCGTTCCTGCTATACAGGCAACAGCCAACAATTTACTTAAAGTATTAGAAGATCATGGCTATATCAGGAAATAAAGGAGAGTGGAGCGAGATTTACACACTCTTCAAACTTTTAGGTGAAGGAAAGGTTTATGCCGGCGACGCCGACATGAACAAAATAGATAATTTATACTACCCAATTCTTAACATCATTAGAGAAGAGGCGAAAAAGTATGAGTACAAACCATGCCCAGCCAAAAACATCGTAATAATAGATGAAAATGGCAACGAAAAGGCTCGCATTTCTATGGAACGTTTCCTCCAGGAGTCAAAAGCTCTATTCGGAGAAATCAAGGCTGGCAACAAACGAGCATTTGAGATACCTACAACAGAAGCATTTATGAGCGAAATAGGTTGCACCAAACTCAAAGCACCTTCTAACGACAAAGCAGACATTCATATCGTGATTCACGATTTGCGCACCAACATGACTCCGTTGCTAGGATTCAGCATCAAGTCACAGCTTGGCCACGCTTCCACGCTTCTCAATGCAGGAGCTTCCACTAATATCACCTACAAAGTAGTGGGCAGCAACCTTACTGATGAAGATATTGACGATATAAATAATATCAAGGCACACCTTCCACGCATGAAAGCCATATTTGACAAAGGGTGCCACTTAGAGTTTCAGGACATCGACCATCCTACATTCAAGAACAATCTCTTGTTTATGGATTGCTGCATGCCTTTTTTTCTTGCAGACTGTCTCCTGGAGGATAGTAAGCCAGACGCATCTTCTTCTATCAAAGATTGTGTTGCAGAGGTAGCAAAGCGAAATCCTCTTCATTTTACAGGTAGCAAAATAGAGGAATTCTATGCGCACAAGATGAAAGTACTCCTAACAGATGCAGCTTTAGGTATGACTCCATCTAACGAATGGACAGGTAGATACGATGCAAATGGCGGCTACATTGTTGTAAAAAAAGACGGAGAAATAGTATGCTATCACTTCTACAACAGAAATGACATCGAAGATTATCTGTACAACAACACTCGCTTTGAGAGAGCCAGCAGAAGCCGCTACAATTTTGGTTCATTATACCGAAAAGAAAACGATGATGTGTATATAAAGTTGAACCTGCAAATCAGATTCATAAAATGACAAAGCTATTTTATGCTTTTTCAGAGAAATTCTCGTGAGGTTCAACTAAAATAACGACCATAGTTGGAATGGGAAGGAGCAAACAACCTGCTTCTTCCCTGATTAAGTTTAAGCAAATACATTAAGTTCAAGATACAGTTCTATGAATATAAGAAATTTAGAAGGTTTCAAAGTTTACATTCTGGAATCGCTTTGTTCAGATGACAGAAAGACAGGAGAAGATTTAAAGGACATCTTACGCCAAATGAGCGTTGACAAGAAACTATCTCTTTCGGATTTTGATTATCAATACATTTCAATTAGTAATAAAGAAGAGTTTTTGGCAGCACTTGCAACAATAGAAACAGAAGTTAATAGTAACAATAAATGGCCAATTATTCAAGTAGAATGTCATGGATCAATAAAAGGAGAAGGACTAATACTATCTTCTAGAGAAAATGTTTGTTGGAAAGATTTATTTGATAGTTTAAGAACAATAAACATTGCATCGTCCAATCTATTGATGTTAAACTTGTCTATGTGCTTTGGTGATACCGTAATTAGATATATCGATCCACAAAAACGAGCTCCATTTAGAGGAGTGACATTCACTCAAGGAAAAGCTTACCCTGAACAGCTCGAAAAAGCATGGAGTAATTTCTATACAGGAATTACGGATACATCTAAAGAGTATGGCTTTAGCAATCTAGCACACGATTCCGATTTGTTATATATTTCTCAGGATTTCATTTTTGATTGCTATTTTGATCTTGCCAATCAAGACCCAGAACTTTTTGAGCTACTTAGAAACAAAGAGCTCGCAGAAATGTGCAAAGAAGAAGGCTTACTCTACATGGACAGCAAATCATATAAAAAATGGGTAGCACATAGACACGCTCAAATAAAGGAAAAATTCAGACCTATATTTTGTTTTGACGATTTAAAGCCACTCCACAAGTCAACCTATGAGGAAATGAGAGAAAAAGGAGATATACAATAAAAGAAAGATAGTGTAATAATCAACAATAATCAACAAGAGAGGCGGTAATCATATTACGACCTCTCTTGCACAATACAAATCGATATAAAAAATACAACATATTGATTATGTAACATTATCAAACCGCACCGCATAAAGGCATAATGTTTACAATATGCTTTTATGAGTCTTATTACTAACCAAAAGCATTCCACCACTTTGATACAGTATTTCTATTCAACCCAGTTTCTCTAGCACACTTTGACTTATTACTGCAGCCAATATTATCTTCTCTCCATTTCTTCACAATCTGGGCGCAGCGGCTATCTTCAGCAGCCACAACGGAACCTTTCTTGCGGCCAAAATAAGGGCTCACCCTATAAACCAGGGGGAAGATTCTTTTATTCTACAGAAAATTTATACCTTTGTGCCATGAACAATCAAGGACTATTATCATTGGCACAGTTGATACTGCCATCAGAGATACTTTCAAATTTTGAAGTAGTACGTGTAGAAGAAGAGGCATCCCTTATCCGCATCTATCTTGACGAATCGGTTAAGGCTGAATATAAAGAGAACCCAGAGATTGAATCCAAAGGGTTCTGTGAAGCCGTAACCATACGTGACTTCCCGATCCGCGACAAAGGTGTTGATCTGATCGTCAGAAGACGCAAATGGTACGACAAGCAGAATAACCAATACTTCTCCGACTCTTATGAGCTGAAGGCTGAAGGAACCCGCTACTCCAAGGAGTTTGCGGCTTTTTTAAAAGGAGTGTATGGAG
>ENA-OZLN01000079-OZLN01000079.1-human-gut-metagenome-genome-assembly--contig:-NODE-79-length-24870-cov-5.011888_pt1 | contig 24870 bp, 27 predicted proteins | sample MGYA00243863_ERZ653791 | MGnify/ENA primary metagenome ERZ653791 (study PRJEB26926, sample SAMN06164639) | human gut metagenome | biome: ENVO:00009003; feature: ENVO:2100002; material: ENVO:00002003... | reverse complement strand
CCGCAAGTTTACCATACATGTTTCCTGTTTCAGTTTAACACTTTGTCCTTTGATTCGCAAGTTTTTTTGCACAAAAAGCCAAAAGCTCCACACTTCTTTACAAAAGGACGTTCCTTCCCCATCCGTTTCCTCATAAAGCAGCTGGCTGAAAGAGGCGTCTTTCCCATTTTCATTTCCGGCAGTCAAAGCAACTATACAAGATACTCTGTGCCATCCAGTCCGGTCAGTTTTTGTGCTGTCGTTTGTCCCACACGGGTGCAGAGCCGCTCATACGCCTGCCGCATCCGGGTCGGGCGCGAGGTGCAGTTGTGTGCATCGGAAGAGATTGCATCCACAAGCCCCGCCTTGACCCAGTGCTCCAGCCGCATCCACTGCAAAAAGCCGCTGTTCAGCACAGTGGAGCAGTTCACCTGACAACACAGGCGGTACTGTTCGTGCAGGCGGGCCAGCAGGCCGTGCTGTGCAAGGCAGGGATACCGCTCAATGTGGGCCACCAGAATGCGGTAACCCGCACCCGTGATCTCCTGCAGAGCCGTTTCCAGCTCCTTTGCCGTTATGTTCGGCACGAACTCCAGCAGCACCCAGCCGGTATCTCCCAAGGTCAACAGCTGGCGCTGGACTGCCGCATATCCCGCCGCAGGGGTATACAGCAGCTCAGAGCCGTGCTCCAGCTTCAGGTCGTAGCCTTTTTGTGTGCAGTATGCGCGGGCCAGAGCCAAATGCCGGTCATAGACTTCCTGTGGGAAGCGTTCCATGCCCGGCGTACTGTGGGAGGTAGCAAACAGGTGCCGCACACCGTCTGCTGCCGCTGCATCCAGCATGGCATACATTTCTTCTCTGGTCTGCGCACCATCGTCCACGCCGTAGACGAAGTGCGCATGATAATCTGTAAAGCCGCTCATTTCTTTTCCGCTTCGTGGCTCCGTTTATAATACTTTCTGTAATAACCGTATTTTCCATACTTTGAGTAGGATTTGTAGTACTTGCGGCCCATATAATTGTCGTAGTCCACCTGATTGAGCACGGTGCCCAGAATGGGGCAGCCGGTCTGCTCGATCTGCTGCTTCACGTCCAGCAGCTCCTGACGGCTCACATCGTTGTAGTTCACTGCGATCAGGGTGCCGTCACATGCCTTGGCGATCTCTGCCGCATCGATGACCACGCCCACCGGGGGTGCGTCCACAATGACGTAATCTGCCATGCTGGCCAGCATATCCAGCAGTTCGGCAAAATGGTGGTTGGTCAGCAGCGCCAGCGGGTTGGGCACATCACGGCCCACCGGCACCATGATCGCGTTTGGGATATCGGTCTGATAGATGACTTCATCCATGCCCACCATACCGGCCAGAAAATGGGAGAGGCCCTTGCCGTCGCTGCGGCCATCCTCATATTTCAGGCCGTAGTCACTGTTGACCATGCTGCGGCGCAGGTCTGCGTCCACCAGCGCCACCTTGATGCCGCGCTGTGCCAGCGTGCGCATCAGGTTCATAGAAAGATAGCTCTTACCCTCTGAAGCATGGCAGCTGGTGATCATGATCTTTTTGACATTCGCACCTGCAAAGGAGAGGTTGGTGCTCAGGGTATTAAAGGCTTCATTTCCCGCATAATCCAGAGCCGGAAATTTTGTGATCTTCAGCTGTTTCATGCTTTCCTCCCAGAGCTGCCACCTACACGGCGGCGGACATCATCGGCAAACCGCTTGGTGCGGCGCTTGAACTCGCTTTTTTCTTTCGGCTGTTCGCCAGCATCGGCCAGCGGGATCGATGCCAGCACGACCATGCCGGTATACTTGCGGATATCATCGGCAGACTTGTAGGTATCGTCCAGCATGGTCCGCAGCACCACCACGGCGCAGGCCAGCACAAAACCCGCTACAAAGCCCAGCAGGATGTTCTTGGCCTTGTTGGGGCTGAACGGATTCTCCGGCACACGCGCAGAAGACATCAGGGTGGGCTCGTCCGTCTTCATCTTTTCCGAGATGTACTTTGCGCCCACATCCGCATACTCGTTTGCGATCGCTGCCGCTTCTTCCGGGTCCGGGTTCGTGACCGTGATATCCAGCATACGGGTGTCGCTGGTGTTGGTGACAGACAGCATACTGGCCATATCGGTGTAGGTGTAATCCAGATCCAGGTTGCTGATGACCTTTTCGTGGACTTCCCACATTTCAAAGACTTTGATGTAATCGCTGGTCAGCTCGCTGCCGACCTGCAGGTCGGAGAAGTTCAGCACCGAATCATTGCGGCTGACCACATAGATGGTAGCCGTTGCCTTGTACATCGGCGTTACCAGAAAAAACGTATAAAGTGCCATCAGTACGGCACCCACCGCAGCCGTGGCTGCAATGAGCGTCCAGTGGGCCAGCAGGCCCATGAACAGTTCCAGCAGATCAATGGTGTCTTCTCCCTGTTCCGGCTGTGCCGCTAAAGCTGTGCGCTCCTTCACAAAAGTATCTTGCTGCACGATTTCACTCCTTATAACCTTATAATACTGCCGCCCATGCGGCCCGGGCGTTGTGCCCTTTCCTCTATTTCTCTGAATCCCATACGCCAAAAATGCGGCGTTCCCTTTTTCATCAGGGAGCACCGCAGAACATTTCTAGTTCTTAGCCCTCAATGGTCTTCACGGCCACCAGAACGAAGTTGGAGCCATAGAGCTTGACCTGACGGCCCTTCAGGTTCACCACGATCTCGCCATCCACGACCTTACCGGTCACAGTATAGTAGGTATAGGTCACAGTGCCGTCTGCCTTCGTCTTGGGCACAGCCACCAGAACGGTAACTTCCTCGTTGTCCTCGTAAGCAGCCTCAATGACCTTGGACTCAATGGTCAGCTTAACATTTGCAGCGTCGAGCAGGTTAGAAGTCTGCATCTCAAAGGCCTGCGTTACAGTAACATCTATAGTCGTCTTCTTTTCTTTCGATGCGCCCGCAGCCTTCTGCAGGTCTGCATCAGAAGTGATGTCCTTCAGGACTTTCTCAACCTGAGCGGTATCCTCCTTGGCAGTGACCTTCACATCGCTGACAATGCCCAGAACACCGGTGACGGTAGCAGAACCGCTGGCCTTGACCTCATCTGCCACAGTCTTGCTAGGCGTTGCTGCCAGAACAGACACACCCATGCCCACGACCATAGCAGCGGTCAGAACAGCGCTGATAACTTTCTTCATAATAAAAACTCCTTTCACTTCAAGCCGCACCCCCCAAGATGCTGCTTTCTATCGCAAATGTTTTTCAACATTTACATCATTCTTCAACAGGCTCCCAGAACAGCGTCAGAACCGCCTTCTGGATGGAAGCTTCGGTCGGATAGAACTCGGTGAATCCGTCCTCTGCCACCTTATGCTCGCCCTCCAGTGCAATGGCAGGTTCCACGGTATCGTCCTTTGCGGCCCACACCTCATTGACCAGCTGACCCTTTGCAAGGTCGGTGACCAGATAAGGCTGCAGCGCATCGTACACCTGTGCGGTGAACTGCTGATCCTGCTGCACACTGCTTTCCAGCTGTGCGGAAAGCTGTGCAAGATACTCCTCCTGCCGCACCATGCGGGCTTCGTTGGTGCCCTCGCCAATATCCATGCGCCTGCGCACAAAGATCTCGGCCTGATCGCCATGCAGTGTCAGGGTCGTTCCCTTGGTCATGGCCGGGTCTGCTGCGGAGAAGTCATCCTCCAGCGTCACCGTCACACCGCCTGCCAGATCGTTCAGCACCGAGATGCCGTCCAGACTCATTGCCAGATAGAAATCAATGTTTTCCCCCCGCAGCAGGCGGGACACTGCATCACGGGCATAGCCACAGCTTTCCTCCTTGCCATCGCCAAAGCCATGGGCAAGACTGATCTGCATCTGAGTGGTGCCCACCGGATTGCCCAGCATGCCAAGCACCGTCACCTCTGCCATGGTGTCGCGGTCGATCTTGAGCTGACGGACCGTCTTGTCTTTGCTGTCTATCACAATGAGCCGTTGAAAATCCGCCTGACCGCCCTGATAGGAGCCTTCTGCTTCCACCTCGCTGTCATGGTCGATGCCCATAACAAGGATGGTGGTCAGATCTGTGCGCCTGCGGTAGGTCACGCCGTCCACTTCCATGGTCTCAGCGGTCTCCTGCGGCAGCTCCGTCCGGGTCTCCGGTTTCCGGCTGCGCTTTTCCAGCCAGCTGCCGCCTGCAAAAAGCAGCAGAGCCGCCAGCACCAACACCGCCAGTGCCACCGCTGCAACGCAATATTGTTTTTTTCTGTTCAAATAGGTACGCTTCCCCTCTTTTAGGTACGCTTCCCCTCTTTTCTTCGGAATAGAATCCCTCCGGGAATTTTTTCCGTTCCCAGAGGAAATATTCCATGGCTTATTATAGCGCCATAACCGTGCAACTGTCAATGTATTTTTCGCTTTTCTCTCTTTAAAACCACCAAAGAAGCTTGATCATCCAAAGTTTTTCCAGGCGTTGACGTGGACATCCAGACCATCCAGAGCATTGTACTTCCCTCCTGAATGGTTTCAAAGTTCTGCGTTTTGTTAGAACGCCAATTTTTCACTTTGCACGATACTGCCGGGGTCTGCTCTTCCATCGTGCCAAACATTGAGAAGAGATCAAGCTGTTCTGCCTCCGGCTGGGGCTTGCCTCCGGGCACGGACAGGTGCAGGCCGTCCATCTGCCAGACATTCCATGTGATAATTTTGGCGATGGGCTGCATCTCTTCTTCTGTGGGTTTGCGTTGCCACCGGGCTTGCAGATGCTCTGCATAGGTTAGCAGAAGGTTGACCCGTGCCAACAAAAGATTATCTCCCTGATACTCGTAGCCGTAGGTGGACTGCACCGCATGGGTGGCAAACTTGAGCCACTCTTCCTCCGTGGCGGCGTTCTCGCTTACCACACGCAGCTTGCGGTCCAGAATGCCAATGCGCCGGGCTACCGGGATCATCTCGCCGGTGGCAGCATCGTAGCGGGACGCCAGAAAGGGGGCTTCGCCGCAGGTCACCTCCAAGCGGCGGCTCTGCACATACTGCCCCCATGCCGGAGTCTTACCCCCGCAAGCCGGGAACTGCACCGGCGTTTCCACCGTCTGCCAGCCTTGGGGCAGCTCCACCGTGAACTGCCCGGCACTCTCCCCTGCCCCCAGCCCACGGAACCAGTCGGCGTCCAGTGCATTGTTCATCTTGTTACAGACCCATGCGGGGCTGAACACCTCGCCTTTTTTGCGGGTGCGCTGCTGCTGGGTGTCGGTCTGCTTCATCATCCGGGGCAGCACCACCTCGTAGTGGGTCAGCCCGAGCTGCTGGGTGGTGATCTGGAATCTATCCGTGACAGGTTCGTACATCACCGTTTGTAGTTCATCCGGCGGGTCGGTGGCCCAGATGATGTTTTTGCCGGTGGATTTATCTTTTAGTAGCGTATCCAGCACCGCCTGCACTTTCGGTGCGTGAAAGTTGATCAGTTGTTCCAACGGGGATTCCCTCGCTTTGCCTTAGCGTTGCGGCGGAAGTAGCATTTTTGTACTAGTTTCGCCTTATACATCCATCTCATAAGCAAGCTCCTTTCCACGTTTATTGTACCACTGAACAGCCAAAGTGTATAGATAACGCTCGAACTCTTATTTTCTAATTGGAGGTCTTAGTCTGAAAACTCAAATAAACTTACTACTCAAAAATGCTCATGACCCTTGATCACTTCTACGGAGGCGCCGGAGAGCTTTTTTCATTCTACCGCATCCCGAAAGCACTCTTTTTGGAGTCACGCTTTCAAAATCTGTCAACAGATGCCAAAACACTATATGGCATCCTGCTCGACCGCATGAGCCTTTCCGTCAAGAACGGCTGGCTGGACGAGCAGGGCCGAGTCTTTATCGTCTACACGATTGAGGATGTCAAGAGGGCATTGTGTTGCGCAGACAACAAAGCGACTAAGTTGATAAAAGCTACTGCAAATCCGTTCCTCGATGAGGCGTATTTCCAAAAAAGGAAATTCGATAAAGGAATGCACCGGCTGACTGGAAAATTCAAGATGATTTGGAAAAACCAGAACGGACTGTGCTACCACTGCGGAATGCCGATGGATGTAACGGAAGAAAGAGAAATCTTCTACCTTGCACCAAAGGCAAAGGCTGGCATGGAAGATGTTCGCAATATGCGCTACGTTCATTGCACCTGTCAGCGTATTTATGCTGAGAACCGCTTGAAGAAGTGATGAAATGCTTGAGCCGTATGACGGGAAACTGTCACGTACGGTTCTTAGGCGGGAAGGCGGTGGTAACACCGCTGACCCAGCCGATTACTCGCCGCTGGTGGAGCATCTGCATGGGCAGGTCATCCATATTAGCCCTGCCAGCACCCAGTACATCAACCCGATGGACATCAACAGCAATTACAGCGAGGAAGATAATCCGCTGGCGCTGAAAGCGGACTTTGTGCTTTCTCTCTGTGAGCTGGTGGTGGGCGGTAAGGAGGGCTTGCAGCCTGTGGAAAAGACGGTCATTGACCGCTGTGTCCACACCATTTACCTCAAGTATTTTGAGCACCCCATTCCCGAAAATATGCCTCTGCTGGAAGACCTCTACACTGCCCTGCTGACGCAGGAAGAGCCGGAGGCCCGCCATGTGGCGGCTGCACTGGAAATCTACGTCAAAGGTTCGCTGAACATCTTCAACCACCGCACCAATGTGGACATCCACAACCGCATCGTCTGTTTCGACATCAAGCAGCTCGGCAAGCAGCTCAAAAAGCTGGGGATGCTCATCGTGCAGGATGCCGTGTGGGGTCGCGTGACAGCCAATCGTGATGTCGGAAAGTCCACGCGATACTATATCGAGAGCTTAGAACGGCGCATTCAAGAGGCCGAAGCTGCCGAGGTCAACGAGATGGTACGCAGTGCGCGTGTCACCCCGGAACAGCTTGCCGCTCTGCTGCGCCAGTCTGCCACCACCACTCCGACCCCGGCTGCGCTGTCCGCAGTCGGTGCTACCTTTAATAATAGGGAGGATTCCAACGATGAAGATGATGAGTAAGGTCTGCACTCTGCTGCTGTCCGCTGTTCTGTGCGTTGGCATGGCCGCGCCTGCTTTCGCCTATGGCGGCGATACTGAGGAAGTGGAGCTGCCCGTTCTGACGGTCAGCACGAACGAAGAAGATACCGTCACTGTCACGGACGAGGACTCCGATGCACTGACGCCGGAGGGCAATCTGACGCTGGTAGATGACTACCATACATCCTACTCGGACGGCAGCGGCCAGCAGTTTATCACGCTGGTCAGCAAGTCGGGCAACACGTTCTATCTGGTCATCGACCGGAACAGCAAGGGTGAGAATACCGTCCACTTTATGAATCTGGTGGACGAGTCTGACCTGCTCTCTCTGATGGACGATGAGGATGCCGAAGCCTACACTGCCGAAAAGGAAGCTGCGGCGCAGGCCGAGCTGGAACGCAAGCAGGCGGAGGAGGAAGCAAAAAAGGCCGAAGAAGCCGCAGCATCTGGTGCCGAGCAGCCGAAGGAGAATAAAGTCACGAAGTATGCGGCCACTTTCTTAGGCGTGCTGGCTCTGGTCGGACTGGCTGCTGGCGGCGGAATCTATGCTTTCATGAAGCAGAAACAGAAAAAGCAGGCAGAAAAAGAAGCCCTTGACCCCGATGCAGATTACACCGAGGACAAGGGCGATTTCGAGATTCCTGTAGAGGATGATTCTGACGAGGATGCCGCAGAGGACACCCCGGACGAATGATTTGTGGGCAGAAGTTGCCGGCCTGCAAATCAGGCGGGCTTTTTAGCGTCCAAAGCTTTGACTTCCTCAATAGTCAGCTTTGAATACTTTGCCACTTTTTCATATGGCATTCCATCTGCCAGCATCTCCAAGGCGCACTCAATTCGTTCATCTTTCCGCATTTCTTCCATTGCTCTGCACATAGTTGCCACTCCCTTCGCATCTTGCTTAAAGTATTGTACCCGATTTGCAAGCACCGGATAGAACATATCCTTTGCATCGGTACAGAAAAAGTCGTGCATCAGCTTTCCACGCGCAGTCTCATCTTTGATTTGAGAGTTCACATAGACGATATGTGACTGGTCATTGAAAACTGCACCGGTTTCTTCCACCATGCGGCGAATGTGGTAAATCGGCAGTCCCGCCTTTAACACATCGTTTTCGGTGATGAAGATAACATACGTCTCGTTCAGCGCATCGTAGCTGCTGCCCGAGCTGGTGAGGTTTGCATCCAGCAGGCTGCTGTTGTAGCGGGCGCGCTTTTCGCTTGCGCCCCGGTCACTGCGCTGCACCTCGATATTATAGGCACGGTTCTGCTCGTCAACGGCCAGAATATCCAGCCGAACGGAGCGCCCCTGCAAATTTTTGATGCCATACTGGCCGTGAACCTCACGAACCTTCAAATCTTCTCGCTTGAGAATGATTTGGAGCAAAAATTCTGCACAAGCAGTATCTTCAAAAACCGCTGCCATAAAATCATCGTCGATAAGGCGAAGTCCTCTCAGACGCTGCAAGTCCTGCTCATGCTTGCGCTGAAAATCCAGTTCCTGCTGTGTTTTCCTTCAGACATGGGTTCACCCTCTTCCTGTTTTCAAGAACATAGTACCATAATTCACTGTTTTTTACAAGGTGACGTTACATTAAAGAATAGGAGTTGATGTTTATTGTCCTACCGTTTAGTAATTACCGAAAAGCCTTCCGTCGCGCAGGCTTACGCCAAAGTCCTCGGTGCAACAAGCCGTCAGGACAGCTATCTGGAGGGCGGTGGCTACCTCGTCAGTTGGTGCGTCGGTCATCTGGTGGAGCTGGCTCCGCCCAACTTGTACGATGAAAAGTACGTCAAGTGGAGCGTGGCCGACCTGCCCATCCTGCCGGAAAAGTGGCAGTACCTCGTGTCCGCTTCCACCAAGAGGCAGTTCGGCATCCTCAAAAAGCTCATGCACCGCGAAGATGTAGAAAGCATCGTCTGCGCGACCGATGCAGGATAGTGCGGTTGGGTGACTCAAGAGAAAGAAAAAAGAGACCTCATCTCGTCAAAAAACTAAATCATAAAAGCATCAAAGAGGGCATTCAAATGAAACAAAATCGAATTTTTGACCAGAATAGTTCTCAAAAAGCACGTTCTTGGCACTATAATATGGACACCAACCGAGCGGAAGCCCAGTTCGCTGATGGCTCTGCCATTGCCATTGACTGCCTTGCCATCGAGGACGAATACGGCAATACCCCGGCACAGCGAGCTGAACTTGATTGGCTACTATACAACAAGCCCTTGGAGTGCGTCCAGCTTGTGCTGAGTGGTGAGATTGAGCATTATCTCTCACTTGGCTGTGACCATGGCAAACTGAAAGACTAACCTCTAAATAGGCCAAACAACCCGCTACTTGCAGTCGCTGCAAATGGCGGGTTGTTTGCTTATTTTAAGTTTTTCCTTTGCTCATAGTAGTGCAAAATCAATGTAGTGCAAAATCAATGGCCCAACGGTCAAAGAAATCACAAATATCAGGCAAATCTACTGGTTTCTTATAAATGTCATTCTAAAATTCAATGAATTTTGCTATTTCTAGCACTTGTTTTTTCGACACGAAAGTCGATTTAACCCTATATTTTATGTATCTCTCGATGATTTCAAGTTTGCCATTTTGGGGGCTTGATTATTGAGAAAATTCTAAATTCCAAAAAGGTCTATCATTTTCATCAATCGCATCGTTATTGAGAATAAGCACTGCACCACCACTTAACAGAGGAGGCAGCTGTAAATAGCTTATATTATTTATTGAGAAAATGAAACGCTATTGCAACAGTTGAATACTGTATATTTTATCAAATTGATACGGATCTGATAGCAACACCTTACCGTTTGATATCACAAGAATGCTTTCGCCTTCTTTAAGATACGACAACTGAAGATTTCCTTTCAAGTAGTTTGATACGCCATAAATTATATAATTGTCATCCGTATCATATAATTGATTTTTTGCAGTCGCATAAATACAATTGTTCTTCAGGTCAACTTCTTCAATTATAAGTTCCGATTTTTTTCTTCCGAATGTATTCGATTGAAATAGAATGCAGAGAACCACTGCCACAAATGCTATGCCAACCATAATCTTCCGTTTGCATTTCATTTTATCAACCTCTGTATGAAAGGAACAGCGTATAAAGCGATTGTGTTATTCTCAATGCCCCTGTATAAGAAGTTGGATATGAAGAACCATCAATTGTGCTTCCATCTTTATGGATTCCGATAGCTACATACCCAGCTCCAGAAATATATTCTACAAGAGGACCACCACTAAAGCCACCTGTCAAATCCCAATCGCCCTTGAGATATTTTGAAGTCTGACTTCTAATATACCCAGAAGATTTACACATCCGATATCTCGCATCGGCACCATTTATTTGGCTCGGATAGCCATAAGCATACACCAACTGTGATGATGAATAATTGCTAGACTGCCAATGTAACCCAAGCCATCCCGTTTTCGTTCCTAAATTATTCTTGAGCGTAATAATCGCCCAATCCTCCGAACTTGTTCCAGCAAGATAAGAATCACTAACAATCATCGAACTTGCCGATACATTTTCGCTTCCAAAAGGTTTACTATTATCAGATCGAGCAGGTGCGACATTTACCGACTTAACGTAGGCTTTTTCCTTTATACTGTATAGATTATGTGCTGCTGTTGCAAGTGCATTAGGCCCAATCATAAATCCAGAACCATAATTTGTCCCTCCATTATTGGTCGTTATCTGTAGGCATACCGTACTACAATATGGTGTTGCCGTTGGATTATCAACAACAGTGATATCATTGCTTCCGATAATCGCATACAGATCGGATAGATCAATATCCGAAATCTTTCCATTTGGAAAATAGCCTGCAGTTGTCTCTCCATCCGTGAAGGAATTGGTTTCAACTATAATTTCCTCTATAGATTCTTCTTTTGTATCAAAATCGTATCTATGGTATCTCTCGATATGAGATTTGCTTCCATCACTTTGATTATCTGCAAAAGCAGTCAGCCCAGAGTTAAGCTCCATTGAAGAAAGAGCCACAATCCCACTTGCTTTCAAAAAAATTCTACGAGATATTTTTTCACTAGCTATTTTAATTTTCCTTCTTTACTTTTAGAGTATACACAAGATTTCTTATACATCAGTTGCTCTGCATTGGAAACACCTCCGTAAAATTTTTCATACGTTAGAGCCATCCTTATTTTAGATTTCAACTTTTACTTTCGCAAAAAAATAAATACCACTGATTTTTTATCCAATAGCCGTGCTAAGATTTATCTCTATGGGATTCAACACATGCGTCTGCTGGCACAACCAAGCCCAATTGTTCACTGTAGTAGTAAACAAGTCGTCATAGTTGTTGTCATATGCAAAATCAAATGTGTCATGAACGGTAATCAAGTAATACATTATAGAATTACCAATCATGAAGCCTGTTCCAGAGGTGCTTACCCTATGCAATGCATAGAATAAATCTGCATTATCAGACTTTTGAATTGTAAAAGACCAACTTCCTCCACTAAAATCTTTCAAGCCACTATTAAGTACTTTGTTTTTATAATTATTAAAAACTGTTGTCGTGTTTAACTTGTCAAGCAATGGCGTCGAAGAATCCGTCACACTCTCAGAATAGTCAATATTATATACAGAGAATTCAACCATAAGAGCCGCACATTCATATCCCTTATCCCGTGCAATTTGCGCAGCTGCCAACCATGCAAGCTGTGTATTATTTAACAAATTTCCAGATGCACGTGTTTGATCTTCATCTTTCATCTTATCGATAAACTTATTTAATTCATCTATCGACATTCCCGAAAAATCAACATGATACTTATCATTCATGCTTTGAATAACAGGATTGCTAGCTTTACGGCTGCTTATGTTAGCAGCATAAGACACAGTATTTATCGAAAACAAAAAACACACTGAAAGAATTAATGATACGAACCTCTTCATAACGAACCTCCTTAAATTCTGTACTCTACTATATAAATTGTGTGCTTCTCATCATCCCAGACAACGAGACTAAAATTCACATCTTCAGAATGTAAAAGCAATGTATTCATTTCGGCTTCCGAGCGTAGTTCCTTATGCTGACTATTATCATAAAGAAAAAAATTTCCACTTGCAATTTCAGGAATCACAAAATCTAATCCAAAATATGACGACACATTTTTTAATATAGAAGATATGGTTGGAGAATCATTAATTTTCTCCCATGAATCGAGTTGATGAATAATTTTGGCTGCATCCACATCGTAGTATACCGCTAATATTATCCCATCATTTTGCAATCCGCCATAAGCCTCATATATCAACGATTCAGAGTATGTTGCTTTTCCAATTTTGAATTGTTTCAAATAATCTCGTTTTTCATATTTGCTTTTTCTTCCAAGCATAAAGCCCAAAAGCAAGCACAGTGCGACTATAGCTAGGTATCGGATAACTCGCGTTGGTCTCGCCTTTATAATTACCTCACACCTTTCTAACTTGCTGAAATATATAACAAACTCCACTTATCTACTGGTACTTCCGGTAATGGTTTCGCTCCGTCCATCGGAATAGCTAAAGGTCGCAGAATACTCAAGCCTATAAGATTTTCCGGGCTTAGTGTTAAAGCTACTGCTCACCATGCAGGTTGAGGTCGTGCTGCTGTTTGAGCAGCTACTTACTTTTTGCCATGTTCCAATTGTCCCCTTTTCATAGAGAACGCCTGAAACGCTGATTTTCTTTACTCCAGTTCGAGTCTGGGCATCAACCTGATAGTATGTTTGGTAAATAGATCCGTTGACCGTACTATCGCCTACATACCGTTCAGACTTTTCAGCGGCCATTGCGGTGCAGGCAAAGCTCAAGAGAATCACCGCTGAAACAACAATGGACAACAAACGCTTTTTCGACATAGACATACACCTCCGTTTTTTTGCTCCCATCAAGAGCCTTTGTATAATCAACGCAATTCGCATTCGCTTCGTTTCAATTTTCAGGAGAAAATTTTTCAAATTTTCCATCTTTGTAAGTTCAGACAAAAAGAAAGCCAGACATTTGTGAACTCTCACAAGTGTCCAGCTTTCTTAACGGATACCTTCCGCAATTTTCATAATCTCATCGTATGGAATGTTTCCCATAACGGTATGTGTAATCCCCCGATGTTCCCAACTTAGAGTATAAACATTCTTTCCATGTTCATCCGTACTGGTTCCAAGTACACCATCTGCTTCTCCGACCTTTACGGTTTCGTACACTGTATGCTCATTATCAAACAGGGACTGCTGCCCTGGCTGGATAATTGAGCAACGGACTGTGTAGCTTTCCTCTGTTTCTTTTGACGAGTAAACATGTAAAAAGTTTTCTGCTCGCTCAAATTTCTGCACATCGTCCATTTCAAAGCCGTTCGGCACATAATGGTCGCTGTATCCATCCGGGAGCCACTCCAGCGGTTCGCCATCCACCTGATAAGTCAGCTGCATCTCAATGGGCAGAAATTTTTGAATCATCGTATAGACTGCCCTGCGGAAATCAGCGCTGACCGCAAGAGCACCAACCGTCAGCATTACGAGTGTCAATGCCGCAATTAGTACTCGTTTCAACACTGGGTGGTGCTTTTTCTTCTTTAAGGCCTCTGTCATTCGTTCGTCCCATTGGGACGTATCTGGGTAGATTTCCTCAAACTGCTTTGGCGTTGGAAGCGAATCCAGTTCTCTTTGCGCATCTGCACGAAGTGCCATCATCAAAGCCGCATCAAATGAAATGTCTGTCCGCTCACTCATGGCTGTTCATCTCCTTCCATAATAGTTTTCGTCCTCGAAAGAGCCGTGTTCGTACCACTTCATCCGTTAATCCCAGCGATTTTGCAATCTCACGGTTTGTATATCCCATTGCCAAAAGGCGTAGCGGATCACGGTACATCGGTTTCATTTGGCCAATCAGTTCTGTTAGACGTTCAATGTTATCGGTGCTAACTGCTGCATCATCCGGCACCGGAGCGGCATCTGGTTCGTTTGGGACATCTTCCAGCAATTCTTCTCGTTGTTTGCGAAGCATATCATATGCACGGCTTCTACTACAACTAACGAGATAAGCAGCGAGTTCGTGACAGTTTTCTCGATGAATTTTAGAAAAATTTTTTGCAACGTACAAAAATACCTCTTGTAGCACATCCTCTGCCAGATACGAATCATCCATGATTTTGTAAGCGGTATGGTAAACCAGCCGTTTGTATGTATTGTACACCTCGGTAAAATCTTCTTCAAAGTTTCGATCATCAAGCACACTTAGATATAACGCAAGCAACGCAGTCACCTCTATTCACATTGATTGTGTGTAGTGTACCACGAACCAATAAAAATGTCGAATACAACCAACTTTTGAAAAGGAGCGTGATGCCATTGACCCAACCGAAAACCGATCTCGCCTATCTCCGCAGCGAGAAAGCCAAAGCAGAACAGCAGCTGCGCTACTACCAGCACCGGGAGAAAATTCTGGAACACCAGATACCGGAGCTGACCCGCAAGGCCCGTGTGCATCGGCTGTGTACCCGTGCCGGAATGCTGGAAAGTTTTCTGATTGCGCCGGAAGAACTCACCAACGATCAGGTGATGGAGCTGCTGAAAATTGCGTTCCGTCAGCCGGAAGTTGCGCTGGCTCTTGCAAAGATGATTCACGACCTGCACGAAAGCCGCAGCGTTCCGCACCCTTTAGAATAAAGGGCGCAATTATACACCGTTCCGGTGAAATTGCGGTCTTGCAGACGGCTCGATGAAATCGAAGCTGGCGTTTGTGCGCCAGCCCGATTCCATCCCAAGGAAAACTGCATTTTCCTTGCGCTGCTTTGCAGCTATCCTTTTGCGGCTCCCGCCTGAGATCGAAGCGCATGGCACTCCGTTCTAAGGCGGCGAGCAAAACCGAATACAATTCCAGACCGTTCACCAAGAGCAATCTTGCTGGGCGGTCTTTTTGTTTGGGGGTGATGCCTATTCCGTGTCCGCATTTCAAAATTACCATCGTCAAGCGCAGCCAAGGGCAGTCCGCTGTTGCCGGGGCCGCTTACCAAAGCGGCGAACGGCTGTTCAGCGAGTACGACCAGAGAACAAAATTCTACAACAAGAAGAAAGAGCTTGTCCACGCTGAGATCATGCTGCCATCCTATGCGCCGCCCGGATATGCAGACCGGGCGACCCTCTGGAACGCCGTAGAAGCTGTGGAGAACCAGTGGAACTCCCAGCTTGCCCGGCGCATCGTGCTGGCGTTCCCGGTGGAGGTGCCGAAGGAGCAGTATTTGTCCATGATAAAAGAGTTTTGTCAGGAGCAGTTTGTTTCCAAAGGGATGATTGCCGACTTTGCCATCCACGACAAGGGAGATGGAAACCCACACGCTCACATTCTGCTGACGCTCCGGGCAATAGATGAACACGGCAAGTGGCTCCCGAAAGCCAGAAAGGTGTACGACCTTGACGAGAACGGTGAGCGCATCCGGCTCGCTTCCGGCAACTGGAAGTGCCACAAGGAAAACACGGTGGACTGGAACGACCAGAAGTATGCCGAGGTCTGGCGGCATGGCTGGGAGACCATTACCAACCGCTATTTGGAAGCGGCTGGCCGCCCGGAACGTGTTGACCTGCGCTCCTTTGAGCGACAGGGCATCCAGCAGATACCGACCGTGCATCTCGGTCCCGCCGCACACCAGATGGAAAAGCGTGGAGTGGAAACTTTTCTCGGCAACCTGAACCGGGATATTCGCGCCGCCAATAGCCTGATGCAGTCCATCCGCAGTGCGATTCGTGGGCTGCAACGCTGGATCGCAGACCTGAATGAAAAGAAGCAGATTCTTTTGGATGCACTGGAACAAGCCAAGGAGCCAATGCTGTCCGACCTGCTGGTGGATTACTTCAACCTCCGCAACGAGCAGCGCAGCGATTGGTCTGGCAAGGCAAAACTGAAATGCACTGTCCGAGACTTTGAGGAAGTCAAACGGGCGGTGGACTATCTGAAAGCCCATTCTCTGAACACCATCGAGGATCTGGATACCGCAATTTCTAACCTGAACCAGACCGCCGCCCCTCTCCGTAGGCAGTTGAAGCAGAACGAAAACCGTATGCGGGCAATCGCCCAGATCAAGGACGCTGCTACCATCTATGCCAAGCTAAAGCCCATCCATGACACCTTTATCAAGAAGAACTTCAAGCTGACCAAGGACGCTTATGCCGCCCAGCACAAAGAGGAGCTGGACACCTTTAATAAAGCTGTCCGCACTCTGATGAAACTGAACGGCAGCACAGCGGTAGATTTTTCGGCATTGGATGCCGAATTTTCTGCGCTGCAATCCGGCAGCGCAGAACTGCGTACCAAACTGGAAACCTTGCAGCCGGATGTCTCTGCCCTGAAAAATATCCGCAAGTATATCGACATGGTGCTGAATAAGCAGCAGCTTTCCACACCGGGCGGCAAGCCCCCGGAGAAGGAATCGGTGCTGAAACAGCTGGAGCAGCTTCAGCAGAAAAAGTCCAACTACAAAACGATTTCTACCACCCCAAACCGCGAAGAATCGCTCTAAACGATCTTTCTGTCACCGATATGCCGTTGCAATCAGTGGCAGAAGTACATAATTCATTTGTTTTTTGCTGGCTTTTGGCTATTCTCGCTGGCTAGTGAGTAGAGGCGTACTTTTAAGGCAGAAATTTTCTCCAACACCCCCCATTTTAGGCCACTTTTTCTGTTAATAGTAGAAGCGCCTCTTTGAAAGCCGGTCATTTGTGACCTTTTTGTTAATTCTCAAAAAGATGGTTGTCTTTGGGCTGTTTTCGTTGCCTACCTATTGAGAGGATTTTTTCAAAAGCGGAGATTTGGTCTCAAGAATTACAATTCAATTACAAGTTTCTCACCAATGCTACGAAACAGGCGTTCTCGATGCCTACCAAGTGTAGGGCATCTTTTTCAAGACCATTCTCGGACTATTATGACGTTTTGTTTACAAAATTGCTTGCAATGCTACGAAATGGCCTTTTTCATCGGCTACCAAGTAGAAGGATGTTTTTCGTCCGTCAAAGTCCAGAAATCTTCCATATGTTCCTTGACAAGTGAATAGTTCAATCGTCCGGTACTTCACAAAAGGTACTTCTGTAACTCGCAGCCCGGTCATAACGAAGACGGGGTGGCTGAAATGCCAATGGTGCGGTGCAAGCCCGCCGCCGGACGATTCCCCACTCCTAGGGAAGTCGAGGACCAATATGGGAGACCTTAACTTATTAACGCAGTTGAGCACTTGTTTCGTGCTTTTCTGCGACTGGAGAATTGGAACCCTCCAATTCTCGTTACATACTCTTTGTTCCTGATTTCTGCTTCAGCTGGAGGTGATCAACATTTCAGAATATCTTACCACGCAAACTCTGCTGCCGCCGTTTCTCCCATACCCACGCTTCCTTTTGGAACTTGACCTGAGTCAGACTGCAAAAATGACTTATGTGTTGCTACTCGACCGTGCCACACTCTCGCAGAAAAATCTCTGGATAGATGAACGTGGATTCGTGTTTGTCATTTTTACGATTTGCTCTTTGGCTGAGCAGCTAGGGCGCAGCACTGTCAGTGTTTCCAGTGCGCTTAAGGAATTGGACGCTGCGGGATTGATTGAGCGCAGACGAACGCGGTTTTCTTCGCCCAATCACATCTTTGTGAAAATTCCAAATGTTGAATAGTTCTGCGTTTTTCACGATTCAAGAACCGCCAAAATCACGATTCTGTGATGCAGATTCTTAATGGCATCTGCAAAAGATATTTTTCCTATGCAGTATAGCAGCCTTTAAGACTGTATCGAAGAAAACTTTCACCTAACCAACGTAATAAAACAAAAAGAGAAAAACGAATAGAATCCATCCATTCCTTTCCGTATTTGCACCACATGAATGAGGAGGTCTGCCCTTGAACAAAGAAAAATCTGAGAAGAAGCCCACCACACGCAAACGTGCGCCGAGAAGTCCGAAGTCCGTGCGCCTGATCGTGGAACGCCATTATATCGGCAATGTGCCGATGAATACGCTTTTTCAGCGGCTTGTGGAAGAAGAAATTCGTAAAACTGCCGAATCGTATCTCGCCGCTGGCTAATTGGACGTTTTACTGCGGAAAAGGGCTTGCATCATCACGCAGCATCCGCTACAATGTGATTGATGAGGTCTCTTTTCCATTATGGAGGTACACATGGAAAAGGACAAAAAAGCAACTGCTTTATACTGCCGGCTGTCAAAAGATGACGGTTCAAACAGCGAAAGCCTGAGCATCCGCACTCAAAAGGCGATGCTTATGGAGTATGCCACACGCAACGGTTTCGGGAATTGCCAGTACTATGTCGATGATGGTTACAGCGGCACGAACTCTGACCGCCCTGCCTTTCAGGAACTTCTGGATGATATCCGGGATGGAAAGGTAGCGACCGTCATTACCAAAGACCAGTCCCGACTTGGACGCAACCACATCGAAACCGGAACGTATATGGAGATATTCTTTCCTGAACACGGTGTCCGCTATATTGCAATCAACGATGGTTATGATTCCAACGAGCAATCCCAGATGGATATTGCCCCGTTCCGAAACATCATCAATGAAATGTACGCCAAAGACACTTCCCGAAAAATCAAGAGTGCCCTTCGGACACGCAAGAAAAGCGGAAAGTATATCTCAAGCGGCGCACCGTTTGGCTACCAGAAAGATCCTGCCGACCACAATCACCTTGTGATCGACCCGAACACCGCCCCCGTTGTTGAGTATATCTATTCAATGGCAGAGGAAGGGCTGGGGCTTCACCGCATCGCCAAGCGGCTCCACGATGAAAAAGTCTTGAAGCCGTGTTACTACAAGAAAGAAATGTTTGGCCGCTTTATTGATGATGAAAAGATGTATGATTGGGACAGTGCCTATATCAGTCAGGTTCTGCACAGCCCAGTCTACGCCGGACACATCATCTACGAAGCCAAGCCCACCGTGTCCATGAAATCCAAAAAGCGGCGTTATATTCCGTTTGAAGAACGCGCTATCGTTCCGAATACACATGAAGCAATCATCCCACAAGACCGTTGGGAGAACGTGCAGCGAATCCTTTACAGCCGTTCCGGCTGCTTTATGTGCGATAAGACCGACTACGACAATATCTTCAAGGGCATCGTCCGCTGTGCAGACTGCGGCAGAACGATGTTAGTCAAGGTCGAGCACAGGCGCAAACGTAACAGTGTTCTGGATCAGACCTTTTATTGTTGCAGCACTTATCGGAAATATGGTGCGAAAGCCTGTGACTCTCATAATTTGGAAGCCCGTGTTCTGCATGAAGCTGTCTTTGCGGACATTCAGGCACACGCAAAGGCCGCTGTGAGCAATCGGGAAGCCCTTGTGAAGAAGATTGCAAATCAGATGCACCTCCGGGTGTCCTCTGACCGGGCGCAGCACAAACGGGATTTGAAGCAGTGTAAAGCACGAATCGCAGAAATCGAAGACCTGTATGCAAAACTTTATGAGGACGTATCAAAGGGACTTCTCCCGGAGAAACGTTTTCAAATGCTTGCAGATCGCTACGACAAAGAACAGGCTGAACTGACCGAGAAGATTGAGCAGTACGAGCGGGAAGGCCGTGCTGAACACGATCAGCTGGACAAGATTCAGGATTTTATTGATGAAGTCAGCAAGTACGCTGGCATCACCGAACTGAACTATAAGATTCTGCATCAGCTGATTGACAAGATTCTGGTATCCAAAGCGGAAAAGGTCGATGGCGAATACGTCCAGAAAATCCAGATTTTTTACCGCTTTATCGGCCCATTGGATGCCATCGAGTAACAATGTCAGAAAAGTCACCTCCGAGAACTATCCTACAGATTCCGGACGGGAGGGAGAACTGATCTTCCGATTGGTCTACCAGCAAGCGGGCTGCAAGAAGCCCTTTTCCCGCCTGTGGCTGTCCAGCATGGAGGAATCTGCCATCCGGGAGGGCTTTGCTCATCTCAAGCCATCAACTGAATACGATGCGCTGTACAATGCAGCACTCTGCCGGGAACGTGCCGACTGGATGGTCGGCATCAATGCGTCCCGGCTTTTTTCGTGCCTGTACGGTCAACCGCTGGCGGTGGGGCGTGTTATGACCCCGGTGCTTGCCATGACGGTGGTGCGGGAAGCCACCATCGCCGCCTTTGTGCCGGAGAAATTTTACACGGTGGATCTGGAACTGACCAGTGGCTGCACGGCATCCAGCCGCCGCATTCCAGAAAAATCCGTTGCAGAAGACCTGCTGGAAGCCTGCCGAAAGGAGATGGTAGCAACGATCCAGCGCATCACCCGCAAGGAAAAGTCCAAGAGTCCGCCGTCGCTGTACGACCTGACCACCCTCCAGCGAGATGCCAACCGCCTGTTGGGATACAGCGCACAGCAGACGCTGGATTATGTGCAGAGCCTTTATGAGAAGAAACTCACCACTTATCCTAGAACTGATAGCTGCTATATCACCGACGATGACGAGGAAATGCTGGAGGAACTGACTGAGGAGTTGGAGGGTTTTCTCGACATTACCTCGACAGATGTGGACGAGGCTGTGCCCCGGACACGGCGCACCGTCAACCGGGAAAAAGTCACCGACCACCACGCCATTCTGCCCACTCGCAGTATGCTGCAAGCAGATCTGGACGCACTGCCCAAGGGCGAGCAGAACGTCCTGAAGCTCATCATCGCCCGGACGCTGATGGCGGTCAGCAAGCCCTTCCGGTATCTGGAAACCCTGCTGACCACCGAATGTGCTGGAGAGGAGTTTACTGCCAAAGGTAAGGAGATTCTGGAGGAAGGCTGGAAAGCGGTGGAGCGCAAGGTGCTGGCAGATATCCTGAACCGGAAACAGGAACTCACCGCCCTGCCCAACGCAGCGGAAAACGAGTGCGGCATTCTCAATGCTGAACTGAAAGAAGGGCAAACCTCGCCGCCGAAGCATTTCACCGAGGACCTTCTACTTCATGCGATGGAAACCGCTAGTGCAGACAGTATGCCGGAGGGTGTGGAACGTCAGGGCATCGGCACCCCGGCAACCAGAGCCGCCACCATCGAAAAGCTGGTGCAGAAGGGCTTTCTGGAGCGCAAGGGCACCAAGAAAACCAAGGTGCTGCTGCCCACCGACAAGGGCAAGGCATTGATTACCGTGATGCCCGAAGAAATCCAATCCCCGGAAATGACCGCCGATTGGGAAACAAAGCTGCTGCAAATCGAACGTGGCGAAATGGAGCCGAGCGAATTTATGACCGAGATCAATACGATGATTACCGAACTGGTAAAGAACACGGAAATGAAAAAAGGAGCGAATGCACTTATGAAAAGCAAGATTATTGGTGTCTGCCCGAACTGTGGTGCAAATGTTGTGGAGCGTGAAAAGGGCTGGTTCTGCGAGAACCGGGAGTGCCGTTTCGTGCTGTGGAAGGACAATGCGTTCTTCAAGCGTCTGGGCAAGCGGCTGGACGCTCATGTGGCGGACAAGCTGCTGCGGGATGGTCGTGTCCGCTTGAAGGACTGCAAGAGTGCCAAGGGCAAGACCTACAATGCCACCGTGCTGCTGTCCTGTGAAGCCGATGGCCGCAGCAAGTTTTCTCTGGAATTTGAAGGTGGGTGCTGATGGAGCAGAAAAAAGAAGCGGTCTACCTTATCAACGATGAACGCTATCTCCACCTCCGGGAAAACGGTGCAGGAGTCGGCTTTGCCACCTACAACAAGGTAACTGGTGAGCCGCTGGAAAGCGGGCAGATCTCGGAAAAGAACCTGCCGCCCGATGGCAGGAACGCCATTTCTGCCGCCCGGAACTGGTATCTGTTTGAACTTTCGGACGATGACCGCAAGGTCATCCAACAGGAAAGCGTAAAGATCCTCGAAAACATCCCGCAGGCGGGCATCGGCAGACGGCGCATCTGGGAGCCGGAAACGCTGCCGAAGGATATTCGTCTCATCAACAGCCACTATGATGACCTCTATCGCATTCCAGATGGCGGCGTGATTCAGGTGGATTACCCGGATGGGCGCAGTTTTACGGCACGGGTGGAACATCTGGATGATTATCACTTTGACATGGGCGGTCTGGGCAATGTGTTCCACATCTGCCAGTTTGCCGAAGTCATGGAGCGGAATCATGCCGACTTCTACCCGGAGATTCAGACACAGGACGAGCAGACGGCGTGGGAACTGGGCGGCAAAGGCTACCTTGCCATCCAGTCTTGTGAGGATGGATGGGACTACACCCTCTACCACAGCGATTATTCCGTGATGGACGGCGGGCAGTTGGATGCCCCGGAACTGACCATTCAGGAAGCCCGTGAGCAGATTCTGGAAGCACACCACATGGAAAAGGGCCGGCGGCTGTTGCAGGACTACGATGCCGTTATGGATAAAGTTGCAGAAGCCGAGGAACGGAGCGCAGACCATCGCTCTTCCACACTGGAAAAGCTGGCAGAACTGGCAAGTGATACGTCTGCGCCAAAATCGTCTGCACGTTCTGCGCCAGAACTGTGAGGTGGACGATGCAGCAAAAATGGAACCAGAATTTTGACGGTGAACCCATGACGGACATCCCGCAAAAGTTTCTGAACGCAGGGTGCGATGTTTATATGGTGATGCAGCTGCGGCATGACGAAAAAATCTTCGATGAAAGATTTGCTTTCATGCGGGAACTGCATCGTCGGGGCAAAACGCCAGACCCGGAGCATTATGAGGTCACCTACTATGCTGATTTGCCCGCCATGTGGCAGGATGTGCCGAACAACGAGATTTTGGAAGAACTATTTCAGATGTTCAACCTCTCCCGTCCGCAGGATTTTGAGGGGCACAGCCTGTCCGTCAGCGATGTGATTGCACTCAAACGCAATGGCGAGGTGTCTGTGCATTATGTGGACAGCATCGGCTTCAAAGATTTACAGGGGTTTCTGGACAAGCAGCCGGAACGTCCTTCGGTGCTGATGAATCTCAAGGAAAAGTGCGATGCCCCGGAGTGCAATCCTACCGTCTGCCGGAAAGCGAGGGATGAACATGAACTTTGACCACGAGGAATTGACCCTGATGATGCTCTACAACACCGGCACCCGGCTGGGGCTTATCCACGAACTGCGGCTCATGCAGTGCTACCTGATGCCCGATGAAACTGCCCTGCGGGAACTGTCGGAGGGGGTTATCGAAAAGCTAAAACTGCTGACCGATGCGGAGTTTGCCGAGCTGGAATTTCCCCCGGACTGACTTTTGCCGCCCGCGGGCGGCGTACATAGGCTCTTTTACAATGGGATTCGGTGTGGTATACTGAACTCGACAAATCGTATATACCCTGTACACAAAAATTTCACTTGTGATCTGGCAGGATATCGGCTACACTTTACACATTCCAATCTGATAGGAAGGATAAGAAAGAATATGAGAAAGAAATGGATTTTTATCGGAGCGGCATTTGCACTTGCAATGACCCTGACCGGATACAGATATAATGCGGCAGCCAGTATTCCGCAGCAAAGCAGCCAGGAGCAGACGAAGGAGCAGACGAAGGAGCAGACACAGATGATCCCTATGGAGGAGGCACAGGAAGCGGCGTTAAAAGCAGCGGATATTGTAGCGGCAGATGCAGACATTTCAGCCACGACATTAAGTGAGGTGGCGGGAGTGGCCTGCTATAAGGTAGAATTTACTTCCGGAGAGTATGCCTACGCCTACACGATCAATGCAGAGACAGGAGCTGTCATGGAAATGAGCAGCCAAGAACAGAATGCGCAGGCTTCCGGGACACAGACGGAGACGGCAGACCCCGCTGCCCCTGCTCCGGCACAGAATGCAACAGGTACCGGAACTGTGGATGAAGCAACAGCACAGAAGATTGCACTGGAGCATGCCGGAGTGAAGGCAGCGGATGCAACGATCACCAAGTCAAAACTTGACTATGAAGACGGACGTCAGGTATATGACATTGAATGGTATGCAGGCGGTGCAAAGTATGACTATGAGATTGCGACAGACACCGGAGAGATCATCAGCTCCGCATATGAAGAAAAAACGATGGGAGCAGACAGCAAGAACGTTACGGTCAGTGAGGCAGATGCAAAGAAAACAGCCCTTGACCGTGTAAGCGGAGCAACGGACAAGGATCTCTACGAATGGAAGCTTGATTATGATGACGGACGTCCGGAATACGAAGGAAAGATCATCTACGGTGGAACGGAATACGAATTCACGATTGATGCAGCGACCGGATCCGTAATGGAGTGGGATGCTGAGAAGGTCCGTTAAGACAGACAGGAGAAGTAGTTGTGTACAAAGATTATCAATGACCAGTTAACAGATTTATTTTATAACTTTATCGAGATGGAAGACCGTATTGCGGCCAATGACCGGTATGCAGACTTAAACAGCTCGGATATGCGGTTTTTGTCCGCCGTAGGAAAAGGTGTTTTAGGGGATGATTGCCTTATTGATTGTTCCCAAATTCCTATGATTTATTGTAATTATGATACACAAGATGTTGTAGATATAACACTTGATGATTTACAGGTGGGGGGCGAAATCATTTTGGCTATTCGGAGTTCGGAAATAGAAAATCTTCAAAAGGAAGATGACAATAAAGCAAAAATAGCAGTTGAACAATTAGGTACACAGAGAATTAAATAATTCCCAGTTTGTCGATGATTGTCAACTGAGATAATGTCATAGGGCATTGTTCCGAAATTTTTTCATAACCCGCAAAAAGTGGGCTTGATAGAATACTTCCATTCATGCTATAAACTACCATAGATTCCATAAGCGAGTGACCTGAAAAGGCCGCTCGCTTTTTTGTTTACAACGAGATTGAAGGGAGGAACGCTATGCCAAGCAAAACCGAAGAATATCTCGCCCTTGCCCAGCGCAC
>ENA-OZLN01000068-OZLN01000068.1-human-gut-metagenome-genome-assembly--contig:-NODE-68-length-26617-cov-37.469769_pt1 | contig 26617 bp, 19 predicted proteins | sample MGYA00243863_ERZ653791 | MGnify/ENA primary metagenome ERZ653791 (study PRJEB26926, sample SAMN06164639) | human gut metagenome | biome: ENVO:00009003; feature: ENVO:2100002; material: ENVO:00002003... | reverse complement strand
AAGTTACTAGTTTTATCAAACACAACAATAAAAATAGCGTTAATATTTCTAAAACGAAAACATTTTTTATACTTTGAGCCTTCTTATGGCCGAAATACCTGCACTTTGTTCGCATCTGACGCCGATTAAGTGTAACTTTACTCATATTAAGAAAGGAAACAAGTGTAGTTTTACGCACTATATCAGATACTTACAGAATAAGCACTCTTTACGTCCTTCAAAACCGCTCACTCCTTCATCGCCCTTTTGTGCACTTAAGCATCCCCTCTCTATATATAATAAGGTATAGAAGAAAACAGGATGTCCGGAAACGATGAAAAGTATACTATTTTTTGCTGTTTAAGTTTTATTAACGGCAAAAAATATTGCACCTATACAGAAAAACCTTATCTTTGCAACTAAAAAATATTAGTTATGAAAGCTAACTTAATAAAATATCTTAGAAAGATAAACAAAAAGCCTTCTCGATCTATTACCACCAAGGCAAAAACTGGGTAAGGCTCGACCCTAAGGAAGAGACTACCACTTCATGTATGACTCATATTTAAACATTATTTTATAACTATGCGTGTAATTATAGAAAAAAACTATGACGAACTGTCTCGCTGGGCAGCGCGTCACGTTGTTGAAACAATCAAGGCTTTCCAACCTACTGCTGAAAAGCCGTTCGTATTAGGTTTGCCTACCGGTTCATCACCTATGGGCATGTATGCAGAAATCGTAAAGGCTGTGAAGGCTGGCGAAATCTCTTTCAAGCACGTCCTCACCTTCAACATGGACGAATATGTAGGCTTGCCAGAGTCTCATCCTGAGAGCTATCATTCATTCATGGCCCGCAACCTCTTCGACCATATCGACTGCCCTAAGGAGAATATCCACATCCTGAACGGTAATGCAGAGAATCTGGCGGCTGAGTGCGCTCACTACGAGCAGATGATTGAGGAAGCTGGCGGCATCGACCTCTTTATCGGCGGTATCGGTCCTGATGGTCACATTGCCTTCAATGAGCCTTTCTCATCACTCACTTCCCGCACCCGTGTCAAGTCATTGACTACAGACACCCGCATCGCCAATTCACGTTTCTTCGATGGCGATATGAACAAGGTTCCGGCTACAGCCCTCACTGTAGGTGTTGGTACAGTTATGGCTGCCAGAGAGGTAATGATTCTCTGCAATGGTCATAACAAGTCACGTGCGCTCCAGGCTGCCATTGAGGGACCTGTTACCCAGGCTTGGACCATCAGTGCTTTGCAGACTCACAAGCACGGCATCATCGTATGCGATGAAATGGCTACTGACGAATTGAAGGTCAGCACATACAAGTACTTCAAGGACATAGAAAAAGACAACTTATAGTTTTATCATGTGAATCAACTATTCTATGTTATATCAACACGTCATGTACGAGAATAGACTAGGTTGTGTGCCCTTTCTGTTGTGAAACAGGAAGGGCACAATTCTTTTCCCCGCAAGTGCAGGGAGCATGACAGATTATAAAATCAGCACGCCACTAAACGTAAGATAAGCCTTTTGGGGAAAACTGTAACCGCTGTAGCCTTAACCATTCAGAAATCTGTTTCTTGCCATGAGACAGGCGCCTGTCAATCCAGCTTTCTCCCTCAGTGTGGAGAGTACGATGCGCGAGTCCTTGTTCACCAGATTCAGCGAATACTTCTTGATATCCATGCTGATAGGCTGGATAAGATAGTCGCCCGTTACCGACAGATCGCCGCCGATGACCAGCATCTCCGGATTGAAGGTGTTGATGATGCCAGCCAGATTGGTGCCCAGCTCCTCAGCCACCTTCTGCAAGATGTCGATACAGAGCACGTCTTCTTTGCGGATGGCATCCAGGAAGTCCTGCAGGGTAATCTCCTGATTCTCGTCGGTTATCTTCTTCGAGAGTACAGAGGTGGCACCTTCCTTGAGAGCCTGGCGCAATTTGCGCACGATGGCAGAGCCCGATGTCTCGGTTTCCATGCAGCCCGTTTTGCCGCAATGACAGATGATGCCATTGTTATAGATATGCATGTGCCCTATTTCGCCAGAGAATCCGGAGCGGCCCAGATAGAGCCTGCCGTCGAAGATGATGCCGATGCCGATGCCCCAGCTCACGTTTACGAAGATGACATCCTTCAGTCCTTTGCATACGCCCTTCAGAAATTCGCCGTAGGTCATGCAGCGCGTATCGTTGTCGATGCAGAACGGGAAGCCCATCTTTTCGGTCAGTTCTTCCGCCAGCGGCTTGTCCAGAAACGTAAGAAAGCTGAAAGCACTTCCCGTGATAGGATTCACTCGTCCGCCGATACTCATGCATCCCATTTTGATCATCTTTCTTTCGATGCCCGAGCGGTTGATGTGGTCGTTGGTGAATTCGAGCAGTCGTGCCAGATATTCCGGACTGTTCTCATATTCGATGTCCATCCTCTCGGGCTTGGTAACTATGTTTCCACAGAAGTCGCAGATGCCGAGTGTATAACTCTGTTTTCCGGCATCAATGCCCAGAAAGTAGCCCGAGGTGGCAATCAGACCATAAATCTTGGGTGCTCTCTTGGCGTAGTTCTCCTTCTTTCCGGTTACGCCCACCAGTCCCTCGTCAACCAATTCTTTGAGGATCTTGGTTGTGTAAGGCACGCTCACCTCCAGATACTCGGAGAGCTCGGCAATCGTCTGCTCTCCGTTTTCGATAAACGAGTTTAAAAGCGCGGCTTTTGAACTCGTAAATTTGACATTATTTATAGAGTCCTGTATCATATGGCAGATGTATTTATTATAATTTTTCTGCAAAGATAATAAAATAATTCAAATTATTTATTATTTACTAGTTAATAAAACAAAATATGAATAAAAATCTTTTTTATATGTGGGTTTAGAATTGTTTTAGTTGGGTAAATTAGATTTTGAGGGATTGGTTGTGTTTTTGATGCATATAATTATTTTATCTTCTATATATAATAAGGTATAAGCCTAAAAATGTAAGAAAAAATAAATAAATTAAATTATTTAAAGCGAAAAAATAAAATAGTTGCTTTTTTATTTGGAAGGTATTGGAAATAATCGTATATTTGCAACCGAAATTCAATTAACAATAAGCAATAACTAAAAGAAATATTGAATATGGAAAAGATTAAGGGACTTATCGATGCACCGTTTACTCCTTTTTATGAGAATGGTGATGTGAATTTGGAACCAATCGAGGCTTATGCCAAGATGCTTCAGAAGAATGGCTTGAAGGGTGTGTTTATCAATGGTTCATCTGGCGAGGGCTATATGCTTTCAACAGAAGAGAGAATGCAGCTCGCTGAGAGATGGGTTGAGGTAGTGCCTAAGGACTTCAAGGTAATTGTCCATGTAGGTAGCTGCTGCCTCCGCGAAAGCCGCCGTCTGGCTGAGCACGCACAGAAACTGGGCGTTTGGGGTATCGGTTCGATGGCTCCTCCATTCCCAAAGATCGGCAGAATCGAGGAATTGGTAAAATACTGCGAGGAAATTGCTTCTGCAGCTCCTGAACTTCCATTCTACTACTACCACATCCCTGCATTCAATGGTGCTTTCCTGCCAATGCTTGACTTGCTGAAGGCTGTAGATGGCAGAATTCCTAACTTCGCTGGTATCAAGTATACCTTCGAGAGCCTGTATGAGTACAACCAGTGCCGACTCTACAAGGATGGAAAGTTTGATATGCTCCACGGTCAGGACGAAACCATTTTGCCTAGCCTTGCAATGGGTGGCGCACAGGGTGGTATCGGTGGCACAACCAACTATAACGGCCGTTGCCTCACCGGCATTCTCGATGCCTGGGAAGCAGGTGATATCGAGAAGGCACGCGAGCTGCAGAACTTTGCACAGGAGGTAATCAACGTAATCTGCCACTATCGCGGCAATATTGTAGGCGGCAAGCGCATCATGAAGCTGATCGGTTTCGATCTCGGAAAGAACCGCACACCGTTTAACAATATGACAGACGAGGAGGAGGCAAACATGAAGAAGGAACTCGAGGCAATCGACTTCTTCAATAAATGTAATCTCTTTTAAGAATAGATAGTTAGTTAATTGTTAGTTTATTAAGTGGAGGGTGCCAAAAAATCTGTCGGTTACTGGCATTTTTTGACACCCCCTCTAAATGGCAAAATCAAGTTATCTACCATGGATATAAAAAAATATTTAGGCTATTGGGCTGAGTGCTACCGTGAAGACCTCGTTCAAAACATCATGCCTTTCTGGATGAAATATGGTCTTGACACCGAGAATGGTGGAGTTTATACCTGCGTTGACCGCAATGGTGAACTGATGGATACCACCAAGTCAGTATGGTTTCAGGGGCGTTTTGCATATACCTGCTGTTTCGCATACAATAATATAGAGCACCGTCAGGAGTGGCTTGATGCAGCAAAGCAGACTATCGATTTCATCGAGGCCCACTGTTTTGATACCGACCGCCACATGTTCTTCGAAGTAACAGCCGATGGCAAGCCTTTGCGCAAGCGCCGCTACGTGTTCAGCGAGAGTTTTGCAGCCATAGCGATGGCAGAATACAGCAAGGCTACCGGCGACCGCACTTATGCTGAAAAGGCAATGCAGATTTTCCGTGAGATGCGTGAGAGACTTACCACTCCGGGACTTCTCGAACCGAAATATCTGCCTACAGTAGAAATGAAGGGACATAGCATTACGATGATTCTCATCAATGTGGCCAACGTTTTGAAGCAGGTTATTGATGATCCAGAACTTGATGAACAGACCGATCAGTCCTTGGAATCACTCATCAACAACTTCGCTCATCCGGAATTCAAGGCACTTCTGGAAACCGTAGGTCCAAATGGTGAATTTATCGATTCTATCAACGGACGCCTTATCAATCCAGGCCATTGCATCGAAACATCATGGTTCCTGATGGATGTGGCAGAGCGCAGAGGCGACAAGAAACTGCTGGAGTTTGCCCTTCAGATTCTCGACTGGTCTTGGGACTGGGGATGGGATGACGAATTTGGCGGCATTATCAACTTCCGCGACTGTAAGGGTTATCCGCAGCAGGATTACTCACAGGATATGAAGTTCTGGTGGCCACAGACAGAGGCAATCATCGCCAACCTCTATGCATACAAGCTCACAGGTGATGAGAAATATCTCAAGCGTCACCGCCAGATAAGCGAATGGACATACGCCCATTTCCCAGACCATGAATATGGCGAGTGGTATGGCTATCTGCACCGCGACGGTTCTGTTGCTCAGGCAGCCAAGGGTAATATCTTCAAGGGTCCGTTCCATATCCCTCGTATGATGATCCGTTCATTTATGCTCTGCAATGAGATTCTCGCAAAATAATAACGGAATCTCCGGCAGATAAACAAAATGAGAATCCCGCAGAATAATACGGGATTCTCTCTCTCCCTAACAATAAGTAAAAATCTTAATCAACAGAAAATAAAGAAATTACTTTTTCTTAACAATTTATGAAAAATTCTAAAATATATCCTTGGGTGGTGGTAGGCCTTCTTGGAGGCGTAGCCCTGCTCAATTATATGGACCGACAGATGCTCAGCACCATGAAGGATGCCATGCAGATTGACATCAGGAACTGCAGTCGGCAACCAACTTCGGTCGTCTGATGGCCGTATTCCTCTGGATTTACGGATTGATGAGCCCTGTATCCGGTATCATCGCCGACCGTCTGAGCCGCAAATGGCTCATTGTAGGCAGTTTGCTGGTCTGGTCATCTGTAACCTATCTCATGGGATTGGCAACCACCTTCGACCAGGTGTTCTGGCTCCGTTCCTTCATGGGTGTGAGTGAGGCGCTCTATCTGCCAGCGGGCTTGGCGCTCATAGCCGATTATCATACCGGCGGTTCACGTTCGCTTGCAGTAGGTATCCACATGACGGGTCTTTACATCGGTCAGGCAGTAGGAGGTTTTGGAGCAACACTCGCAGCAGCCTACTCATGGCATACCACCTTCCACTGGTTCGGAATAATCGGTATCGTATATGCTTGTATCCTGGCAGTGTTCCTACGCGATAAGCAGCGCGAGGTGAACCCTTCTGAGGTAAAGGTAGAGAAACCTAAGTCGATGGGCGTGTTCGCCAGCATGAAGTCGTTGCTCGGCAACGTGGCTTTCTGGGTTATCCTGCTCTATTTCGCTGCACCTAGCTTGCCGGGATGGGCGACAAAGAACTGGCTGCCTACACTCTTTGCCGAGAATCTGAATCTCCCGATGTCGCAGGCGGGTCCTATGGCCACCATCACCATTGCTGCTTCTTCGTTTATCGGCGTACTGCTGGGCGGTACATTGAGCGACCGTTGGGTAAAGCGCAACATCCGCGGCCGTGTCTATACAGGTGCTATCGGTCTGGGACTGACCATTCCTTCGCTCCTGCTTCTGGGCTTCGGTCATAATGTAATAGGTATTATCTGTGCTGGTTTGCTGTTCGGTATCGGCTTCGGTATGTTCGATGCCAACAATATGCCAATCCTCTGCCAGTTTGTTGGAGCCCGCCAGCGTGCTACGGCTTATGGCATCATGAACATGGTAGGTGTGTTTGCCGGTGCTGCCATCACCAATGTGCTGGGCAAATGGAGCGATAACGGCGACCTCGGACTCGGTTTCGCAGTGCTCGCAGCTGTAGTAGCAGTGGCTCTCGCAGTTCAGCTCTTCGCTCTCCGTCCTAAGACGGACAATATGGAATAATCATGGAGTCGGGATCTACTTTCCCGACACCATTTTACAGAAATATCAGTAAATAGTTTGTTTTTTTATTTATTAAATATAGCTGAATTATGATTATATCAAGTCTCAAGCAAAGTGAGCGAATAGAGTCGCTTCATCCGCTGTTTAAGATGGCATTCGACTATATTAAGTCACATGACCTTCTTCATACGCCATGCGGACGTATCGAACTGCAGGGTGACGATCTGTTCATCAACAATGTAAATCCCGAGTGTATCGCTGCCGAACAGCAGGTACTCGAAATGCACAAGAAATATATCGACATCCACGTTTTGCTGGAGGGTGAGGAAACGATAGGCTGGAAAGATATCGACGACACCGGAGAACCTTCAAAACCTTATGATGACGAAGCCGACTGTGCACTGTATGCTGAGCCAGCCTCAGTATATGCCAAGCTCCATCCTGGACAGTTCATGATAGTTTGGCCTGAAGATCCCCATGCCCCTGTAATAGGAACCGGCAAGGTAAGAAAACTCATTGTCAAAGTGAAGATTTAAAATTTAAACCTGACTAATAATAATAAGATTAATATATGGCAACTAGCTTCAAATTATTTAGTTTTGCACTGTTGGCCATGGGCGGAGCAGCAGTTCTGAGCCCTCAGGCAGCAGTAGCAGCAACTAACTCAACCCTATTAGAGCATACACAGCAAGACAACGTATGCAAAGGTATCGTAAAGGAAGCTACTGGTGAACCTCTTATCGGTGCAACAGTAGTAGTAGATGGCACTAAAAACCTTGCCGTAACCGATTTCGACGGAAACTTTACGCTCAGTAATGTGAAAAAAGGTGATGTGCTTATCATCACTTACCTCGGTTTTGAACCATACCAGGTAAAATGGAACGGCCAGCCTCTTGATATCGTTATGAAATCCGATTCCCACTCTCTCGAAGAACTCGTGGTGGTAGGTTATGGTGTGCAGAAGAAATCAAGTCTTACCGGTTCGGTAGCATCTGTATCCAGCAAGGATATCGTAAAGCAGACTTCATCCAACGTAGCATCAACCCTCCAGGGTCGCACCCCTGGTGTTGAAATCATCCAGCAGGCAGGTGTTGCCGGAGCCGATGTAAATATCGTAATCCGTGGTGCTGCTTCGTTTGGTGCAACAGAACCTCTCTATATCATCGATGGCGCTTTCAGTAACAACGGTCTTACCACCCTCAACCCTAATGATATCGAGTCTATCGAAATTCTGAAGGATGGTGCTGCCGCAGCCATCTACGGTTCCCGTGCAGCCAATGGTGTGGTTATCATCACTACCAAGCGCGGTAAGCAGGGTAAGCCACTTGTTGAGCTCGACGGTTCGTTTGCTGTACAGACACCAACCAATGTTCCTGACTTCCTCAATGCATCGCAATGGCGCCAGTTTGCCAATACCGTGGCAGACAATTCCGGCCTGGCCCATGCACCAGAGAATGATAATCCAACCAATCCGAATACAGATACCGACTGGGCTGACGAGTGGTTGCAGTTTGCACCAATGTGGAACCTCAACGCCTCAATCTCAGGAGGTGGTGAGAATTCTACCTTCTCAACCAGCGTGGGTTATCTCGACCAGAAGGGTATGACCATCTATTCTGGTTACAAGCGTTACAACTTCCGCGTCAACTCTTCATACAAGAAGGGCATCTTCTCACTCTCAGAGAACCTCTCTATCTCTCATCGTGACAAGACCCCTACAACTCCATTCAGCATCTCATTGCCAACATTGCCTATCTATGATGAGATGGGACGTCTGGTATCAGGTGGTCCTGACTACTACATCAACCCAGAGGATGGCAAGGCAGTGAACAAGATCGCTCCATTGGCTTATTCCGACCGTTACAGCCGTACAACCGACGTGATCGGTGCTATCAATGCACAGCTCGACCTGTGGGACGGTTTGAAGTATAAGGCAACCTTCAGTGCCAACTGGAGTAATGCCCACTCTTATACACACAAGCCAACTTATAATACAAAGTGGAATCCAGACGGAACTCCAGATGTAGATTTCGGTAACACCCGCAACAGCATCACTGAGTCACGTGGCGAGACATTCACATACACCATCGATAACCTCCTGACCTACAACAAGACATTTGGCGGTCATAGCATCGATGCTCTTGTAGGTACCAGCTGGATGCGCGAATACTACCGCTCAATGGGTATCAATACCATCAATGATATCGGCGGTACAAGCATCACCGGTTTCCAGAGTGTAGACGGAAAGATTTCTGCAGGTGACGATAATGCAGCCCTGCTGTCATTCTTCGGCCGTATCAACTACGACTACAAGAACCGTTACCTCCTCTCAGCAAGTATCCGTCGCGACGAGTCTTCCAAGTTTGCCAAGGATTGCCGTGTAGGTTACTTCCCATCAGTATCTGTAGGTTGGAACGTACAGGAAGAGCCTTGGTTCCCTAAGAAGGCTATCAGCAAGCTGAAGTTGCGTGCCAGCTACGGTGAGCTCGGTTCTAACTTCCTCGATCCATACAGCTTCGATGATATCGCCTACGGTCCAATTCCATTCACACTCAATGGCAAGCGCTATACCAGCGGCCGTGCAGCTTATCTGAAGTCAAAGAATCTGAAGTGGGAGACAGCCAAGACAACCGATATCGGTCTTGAGTTAGGTTTGCTTGACAACTCACTTACTTTCCAGGTAGAGTACTTCTACAAGAAGAACGTAGACCTGTTGGCACAGATTGACCTGAACCTTTCAAGCGGTCAGGTATTCGAGATCAACTCATCTCGTGAGAAGCCATACGTAAATACCGCTTCTGTAGAGAACAAGGGATGGGAGTTTACATTGGGTTACCGCAAGCAGCTCACCCGTGATTTCTCACTCGATGCTTCACTCAACGTATCAACCCTTACCAACAAGGTATTGGCTCTCGGTGACAATGTACAGCCTATCACATCAGGTGCGATGTCAAGCTTCTTCAATGATTCTCCATCCATCACCATGCCAGGCTACGCCATCGGTTCGTTCTACGGCTACAAGATTGAAGGTTTCGATGCCGACGGAAACTTCATCTTCCAGGATACCGACAAGAATGGTACAGTGAATGCAGCGGATAAGGTGATTCTCGGTGATCCAATCCCTGATTTCTCTTATGGTTTGAACATCAATGCATCATATAAGGATTTCGACCTCACATTGTTCTTCCAGGGTGTATATGGTAACGACATCTTCAACCAGATGAAGTATACCTATTACTTCGACTACTCAAACAACTGTGTGACAGACGTACTGAATGCATGGAGCCCTACAAATCATAACACAAACATCCCTGTGATGAAGACACAGAATACAAACGGCGGTAACTCTCTGCCAAGTGACTTCTATATTGAAGACGGTTCTTACTTCCGTTGCAAGAACCTCCAGTTGGGTTACACCTTCCCAAGCAAGCTCGTAAGTAAGCTGGGATTGTCTCGTTTGCGTGTTTATGGTGGTATACAGAACCTGTTCACGATAACCAACTATTCAGGCTATGACCCTGAGGTTAGCTCGAACGCTCTGTTCTCTCGTGGTATTGACAACAAGTCATTCCCTAACGCACGTACCTATACTGTAGGTTTCAATGTCTCATTCTAAAATTTAAACAAAATGAAAATCAAATATAAGATATTAGCATCATTGCTGATTGTTGGTGGATTGTCTATCCAGAGCTGCGATAGTGTCTTCGACGAATTGTCGGTTAACCCTAACCAGCCAAGTATGAAGACATACTTTACAACACCAGAAGGTGTGAACGATGCCGTAACGACCATGTACGGCTATATCTCAACCCAGCGCTGCCTGGGAGCTTCCGGCTCAAAGACCCAGATTATCCGTGGTGACGAAGCCAACTCCAACTCCGATTACGGAAAGCCAGGCATGTTTGGTGAGGACTTGAACTCAAGTTTCTATACCATCGAGCAGCCTTACACCCTGATGTACACTACAGCCTCTCAGGCATCTTACATCATTGAAGAGGCACCTAAGGTAGACTTCTCCGGTAATGAGAAGTTGCGCAATGCCTATATCGGAGAAGCTCATTTCTGGCGCGCATTTGCTCATTATTATCTGCTTACCAACTTCCGCCAGGTAAGCCCTATCCGTCAGATGCCTAGAGGCGCTGAGGATTATGTGCGCAAACCGGAAAGTCCTGAGGCTGTATGGGATTTCATCAAGGAAGACCTGGAGCGTGCTAAGGAATTGCTTCCAGAGAAGGGCTATTGGACAGGCGATAATGCCGGTCGTGTTTCTAAGGCCGCCGCTGCTGCGCTGCAGGGCATTTGCTACATGTACCGCACTGGTATCGAGAAGCATTACGGCTCCAGCACCCAGACTTACTACGAAGAGGCTGCCAGGGAGTTTGACCAGATTATCAAGGGCGACTTCGGTTCATACGAGTTGGCACCAGACTATTCATGGAACTTCGACGTAGCTCACGAGAACGACGCGAATCCAGAGTCTATCCTCGAAATTCAGTTCCTCGGTGATGTTAACAATACCGGTTTCAACCCTGGTACCGCAACATCAGGTCTTGCATTCGACTCTCGCGGTCTGATGCTCCCAGGTGCAGGTGTAGGTTACGAGGGTGTAGCCAACAACTGGTTGTACAACGAGTTTGTCAATTCTATTGACAAGGACGGCTGCACAGACATCCGTATGTTCTCTACCCTGATGTTCGACGATTTGAAGCCAGAAATCAAGCTTCATTCAGATGCAGAGGGCAACAAGCAGCGCCTCGAAGGTCCTGGTGGTTTGCACTGGGAGCAGCTCTATCCTTCAACAGGTGCAGCAGAGGGCTTCCAGACCGTAGCCAATACCCTGGCACATGCTTTCAAGGCAGGTATCAAGAAGGGTGTTGACTTTACATTGCCAATGCTCATGAATGCTGACGGCACACCTAAGTTGAACGGTGTGGGCGGCGGTACCAAGGAGTATATCTACAACCAGCCACGTGCCAATGGTGTAAACTGGCGCTATATCCGTCTGGCAGACGTCTATCTGCTTTATGCTGAGGCTCTTCTCAACGGTGCTACACAGGGCAAACTGACAGCTGCTGAGGCTGTAAACCTGGTACGCAACCGTGCAAATCTTGCCAGCCTGTCACAGGTGACACTCGACGATGTGAAGCACGAGCGCATATTGGAGCTCTCATTGGAAGGTCACAGATTCTACGATTTGTTGCGTTGGGGCGAACTTTCTTCACGCTTCCAGGAACTTTCTCATGATCCTACATTCAAGAAGTTTGTTTCAGCATCAGATTACAAGGGATTCGTTACCGGCAAGCACGAGTGGTTGCCAATTCCTATCAATGAGATGAACTCTAATCCATATATTTCATCAAATAATCCAGGATATTAATTCGGGGAATCATGAAAAAGATATTATCAGCAATCCTGTTCTGTGCTGTTGCCACTGCGGCAACAGCGCAGACATTGAACAACGGCATCACATTGCCTAAGATATGGCCTCCACAGTATGAGGAACCTACAGTACGTCAGGAAATGCCAGTGCCTTATCTCAAGAACAAGCCGGCAGTATTGCCAATCAACAACGGCCGCCAGCTGTTTGTTGACTCGTTCCTGATCAGCAGCACAAACCTGCGCAGCATTTATCACGCTCCAAACTTCTATAAAGGTAATCCAGTATTGGAACCTACCGAAAAATGGGAAAACACAACAGAGGGTGCTCCTTATGCAGCACCATTCAGCGACGGTATCTGGTATGACGAAAAGGAAGGCATCTTCAAGATGTGGTATCTTGCAGGAGCAGGAACCATGCACAAGCAGAGCAACCAGACTTTCTATACCTGCTATGCTGAATCAAAGGATGGCAAGAACTGGAAGAAGGTGAATCTTGACATCGTGCCTGGTACGAACATCGTAGATACATGCGACCGCGATGCTGCTACCATCTGGCTCGACCGCAACGAAAAGGATCCTTCACGCCGATGGAAACTCTTCAATATCGAAAGAAGACCTACCGACAAGCGCTGGCAGATTATCCTGAAATATAGTGCTGACGGACGCAAGTGGAGCAGGGGTGTAGCACAGTCGGGCGACGTATATGACCGCTCTACAGCATTCTACAACCCATTTACTAAGCGCTGGGCTTTGAGTTTGAGATGGTCAACTCCAGTTTCTTCACGTTCAAGAGCTTATGCTGAGAACGAAGACCCAGAGTTGCTCGTAAGTCTTACCCACCGCGTTCGCAAGGATGCAGTAGACCGCAATCTTCATTTCTGGTTTGCTCCAGACGACAAGGAGTTGCGCCATCCTAAGTATCCTGAGGTAGAGCCAGGCATTTACAACTTTGATGCCATTGCTTACGAGAGCATCATGATCGGACAGTATGCCGCTTGGTGTGGACCGGAGAACAACATCTGTAAGCGCGACGGTATCCAGAAGCGCAACGTGATAGAATTGGGCTATAGCCGCGACGGTTTCCACTTTGCCCGCCCATCTCACAAGCCATTCATGGACGTCAACGAGACAGAGGGCGCCTGGAACTGGGGTAACATGCAGTCTATCAATGGTACTCCGCTTATCGTAGGCGACTCACTCTATTTCTACAGTTCAGGCAGACGTCTCAACAAGATTATGTGGGACAGCTACACCTCTACCGGTCTTGCCGTATTGCGCCGTGACGGATTCGTATCCATGCATGCAGACAAGAAGGAAGGTTACCTGACAACCGAGAAACTCTCATTCGACGGAAAATACTTCTTTGTCAATGCCGACGTAAAGGGCAAGGGCGCCCAACTGAAGGTGGAGTTGCTCGATGAGAACGGCACACCAATCCCTGGTTTCACCAAGCGTGATTGTAGCGTGATGCGTGCCGACAAGACCAAGCACCTGATTACCTGGAAGGGAAAGAATGACCTCACAGAACTCTCTGGCCGTATCATCCGTGCCAAGTTCTATCTCACACGAGGCGATCTCTATGCTTTCTGGATTTCTCCATGGGAAACAGGCGAGAGCCGCGGCTTTACTGCCGGTGGTGGTCCTGGCCTCAGTGGAACAGGTGTTGACTGTCCACAGAAATAATAAAATCACATTTAAAATATGATGATTATGCGACATAAATTCTTATATTCCATAGCTATCATCACAGCCTGTACATTGACAGGCTGTGGTTCAGACAGCACTTCGGGCGGTGATGAACCGGTAGTTCCGCCTAATCCGGGTGAACCTTCAACTCCTAGCGAGCCATCGGATCCCGATGATTTGAAGGGCACGATATACAATGGTATCAAGCTGCCGGCACAATGGCCGCTTCTGCGCTCAGCATCTTCGGATATACGCAAAGGTATGTCGCCATACTATCTGTCTTCCCGCCCTGCAACTGTCAATGTTGCAGTCGGCAGACAGCTTTTTGTTGACAACTTCCTTATTGAGAAAACAACGCTGACCCGCAAATTCCATTATCCTGAGTATTATTCAGGCAATCCTATTCTCTCGCCCGACAAGGACTGGGAGAAGGTAGGTACCAAGGGAGCAGCCTTTGCAGCACCTTTCAGCGATGGTGTATGGTACGATGAGACAGAGCAGAAGTTCAAGATGTGGTATATGGCAGGAGGCGGTAAGTACTCGGTCAATTCCGGAGGCATTACCTGTTATGCAGAGTCGGCCGATGGTATCACATGGACCAAGCCTTCGCTCTCTATAGAGTCGGGAACCAATATCGTTGACAAAGGACTCCAGCGCGATGCATCTACCATCTGGCTTGACAAGCAGGAAACCAGTGCTTCCAAGCGCTACAAGATGTTCCAGGTAGCAGGCGGTCCGGGAAAATGGAAGTATATATACAAGACCTCGGCTAACGGCATACAGTGGCGCGACAACAAGACGCCTTCCCAGGCTGTTACCGACCGTTCTACCATATACAAGAATCCTTTCCGCAATGTCTGGGCATGGAGCATGCGCCACAATGTGCGCCTCAATTCAAGCGACCCTTACACCGTGCGTGCAAGAGACTACTACGAGAATGCCGATCCAGCCAGCGGCAACCAGAATGCCAAGGCAGAACTGAGCAAATTCTGGTTCGGTCCATGGCCTAACGAGCAGAAGCATCCAAGTTATCATAACAATGATGGAGCTCCTGGCATCTACAATCTCGATGCCATGCCTTACGAGAGCATCATGTTGGGCTTCTTCAGTGTATGGCAGGGACCTGAGAATGATGTCTGCTCTAAGGACAACGTGATCAAGCGCAACCAGATTATGGTAGGTTACAGCCGTGACGGTTACAGCTGGCAGCGTGATGACATGAATCCGTTTATGGCTGTCAGTGACAACCGGGCAGACTGGAACAACGGCAATCTGCAGTCGGTAGTAGGAGCACCGCTTATCGTTGGCGACAAACTCTATTTCTATCTCAGCGGACGCCGTCTGCAGGGAACCAGCGAGATAACATCTACAGGTCTGGCAATCCTACGCCGTGACGGCTTTGCATCCATGTCGGGTACAGGCGAGCTGACTACCGTAGGCATCCGCTTCACCGGAGAACATTTCTTCGTCAATGCTAAGATAAACGGAGAGCTGCGCGTGGAGATTCTCGATGACAAGGGTAATGTTATTCCTGGTCTTTCCAAGAGCGACTGCAAGGTCGTTACAGGCGACAACTGCAAGGCAAAGGTAGAATGGACCAGCGGCAAGACACTGGCATCATTGAAGGGACAGAAGATAAAGGTAAGATTCTATCTTACAGATGGCGACCTCTATGCCTTCTGGATTTCACCAGAGAGTACCGGCGAAAGCCAGGGCTATACAGCTGGTGGCGGACCTAACCTCAATAAGTCGGGTATCGACAAGAAATAGCTTTAAAACAATCAATTTAAATTTAGACAAAACATGAAAAAGATATTATATTTTCTGACCATGGCTCTGGCTTTAATCGTCGTATCATCATGTAGTGAGGACGATGTAGTTTACAACACTGCGCCAAGAGCTGCCTTCACAATGAGTGAGGCTCCTGAGGGCTATGAGATTAATAAGGCCATCACCTTTACAGATGCATCTACACCGGAGGCCAATACCAATATTGTTTCCTGGTTGTGGAGCTTCGGCGATGAGGCTAATACTACATCTACAGAGAAGAGTCCTACATTTACATATACCAAGGAAGGTGTATACAATGTAACGCTCACCGTAACGGATAATCACAATCTGAAGGCTACGCTCACAAAGAGCATCACCGTGCTGGACCCATTGGCTGCCATCTCTGTTCAGTGGGCTGCCAACCTCAGCGGTAGCGTAACGGGCGGTTCTTCTCCTGCAGTATCTGCAGACGGTAAGGCTGTGTATATGCTTACCGGTGGAAACGCTGCTGAGCCAGGTCGTCTTACAGCCTTCAATATCGCTTCTGGCGGTACATCATGGGTGCTCGATATCGATGCTGCTATGGTTAGCAACCATCCTACAGGTAGTGCTGCTGCAGGTTGCAAGGATATCTATTCAAGCCCTTCTGTAGGTGCTGACGGCAACGTTTATTTCATTGTTCGCGACCTTAAGGATGCTGGTGCCAACCGCCGCCTCTTCACATTTGCAGCTAAGCCTAATGGTAATGTAGCTTGGACTTATGCTGGTCCTGACGCTAACCTCTATGCCATCACTCCAGCTGTCGACGCACAGGGCAATGTATATACAGCTCAGCGCAAGGGTAAGATCTGGAAGATTAACAATGGCGAGTGCACTGAATATGCTTCAGGCTTGGGTGATATCACCGGCGGTCTCTCTGTTTCAAAGACAGGTCAGCTCTATGGTGCCGGAAAGGGTAATACCGGTTACTTCGGCTTTGATATTAATGCCGGAACAGGTGCTTGGGTATACAACGCAGAGTTTGGTGCTGCTCCTACTGCTTTCACTGGTGCTTTGCGCAGCAGTACTCCTTCTATCGGTGCCGACGGAACCCTGTATGCTGTTGCAGACAAAGCAACTGGCGGTATGGTAATGGCAATCAATGCTGATGGTTCTTTGAAGTGGAAATATGATACCAATACATCTATTGCTGATGGTGGTGTTGCTATCGCAGCCGATGGTACTGTTTATGCTAACCTCGGTATCGCTACAGAGGATACTCCTTCTGGTGTCGTAGCACTCAATTCTGACGGCTCTGTGAAGTGGACTTATGCTGTTGAGGCAAGTGTTCAGACCACTCCAATGATTGATAACCGTGGTTACATCCATTTTATCGATGCTCAGGCTACCTATTACATCCTCAAGGCAGATGGTACTCTCTTCTCATCTCTCAGCCTGGGTGAGGCTTGCAAGTCTACACCAGTTATGGATGCAGAGGGTAATACCTTCGTTGTAGTGACTAAGGATGGCGCTCTCCAGATGCTCTGCGTAAGAACACGTGCTGCATCTTATGCTACTGATGCTGTTTGGGCTATGAGAGGTCAGAACCCTCAGCGCACTGGTTTGCAGAAGTAAGTATAGATTTTTAAGTTAATATATTGAAGTTTAAAAGAATATATTTCGGTTTAAAGTTTTAAAAGTTTAGGGAGAAAAAGGAGTTGGGACGTATGTGTTTTTTTTTGACTGAAAACTAAACAAAATGCTGTTGTCTTAACTCCTTAACTCTTTTCTTCTTAACTCTTTACTTTTAATCCTTAAACCTACGAAACTTGAATCAAATAAAATTAAGTTCATGAAAAAACTTATTCTTTCAATGATGGCGCTGTGTTCTCTCACTGCTTCTGCTCAGACGGGTCGCCAGATTACTGCCTATACTCAGTTTGGCGAGTGCAATGGTGTGGAGCGTGTATGGCATGCGCCTACTTATTATGACCAGAATCCGATATTGAAGGCCGACCGGAAATGGGAACTCAATGCACTCGGTGACCCGTATGCTGCACCGTTCAGCGGTGGCGTATGGTATGACGAGACCGTAAACAAGTTCAAAATGTGGTATTCGGCTGGTGGAGAAAAGAAATATGGACTCGTAACCTGCTATGCTGAGTCTGAAGATGGTAAGAACTGGGCGAAGCCTGAGCTTGATGTAGTACCAGGTACCAACATCGTAGATACACTTGAGCACGACTGCGTATCAGTGCTTCTCGACAAATCGGAGAAGGATCCTGCAAAGCGATATAAGATGTTCTCCGTGGTATTCAACGGCAAGGCTACTGTGAGCATGCATTTGCGCTATTCTGCCGATGGTATTCATTGGAGTGCAACGAAAGCGCTTTCAGGTGAACTCTTCGACCGCTGTGCAGCCTACTACGATCCTTTCCGCAAGAAGTATGTATTGTCACTGAAAACCATCAATGGCAAGAAATACCGCCGTTCACGTTCTTATCTCGCAGGCGATGATCCGGAACTTCTGGTAAGCCTCGCTCATAGAGTATATGACAACAAGAGTGATAAGTTCATCAAGTATTGGTTCAATGCAGAGGACGATGATCCTAGAAATCCTCAGTTCCCTGAAATCAGACCACAGATTTACAATCATGAGGCAATGCCTTACGAGGGCAGTATCCTGGGTTATTTCACTGTATGGCAGGGACCAGAAAACAATGCTTGCGACAGCTTAAGTATCCAGAAGCGCAACGAGGTGCTTATAGGTTGGGCTAACGACGGATTCCATTGGGACCGTGAGTTCAAGCGTCCTTTCATGGGGGTAAGCTCTGACTTCAAGGCTTGGAATGCAGGTAATGTCCAGTCGGTGGCAGGTTGCCCTATCATCGTAGGCGACTCTTTGTATTTCTATTGCTCTGGCAGATATAACAGCAAGCCTGTACACGATTCAAACTTTGCTACAGGTCTGGCTATCCTGCGTCGCGATGGTTTTGTTTCTATGCAGGCAGGTGCCAAGGAAGGAACTTTTGTTGCTGACAACATCAAGGTAGATGGTAAATATTTCTTTGTCAATGCCGATGTTAAGGGTAAAGGTCAGCTGAAGGTGGAATTGCTTGATGAAAAGGGTAATCCTATTCCTGGCTTTACCAAGCGCGATTGTGCTGTGATGCGTTCTGCTGACAAGACCAAGCAGCAGATTACCTGGAAGGGCAAGAAAGACCTTTCTGAACTCTCTGGCCGTACCATCCGTGCCAAGTTCTATCTTGCACGTGGTGACTTCTATGCTTATTGGGTTTCTCCATGGGCATCGGGTGAGAGCCGTGGTTATACAGCCGGTGGTGGTCCTGGTCTTCATGCCAGTGGTATGGATATCAAATAGAATTTCTTCATACATTATGTTAGGTATAATTATCAGGCTTTACAGCCTATAGGTTTCGTAAGTGTTTTGGGGCATGGAGTTTATCTCCGTGCCCTTTATTTTGTTTATTGGCTTTTTAGATTGAATCTGCGTATAACTTAAACTAAAATTATATTTAATCTTGCTTTTTGTTACTAATTATGTTAAAATCGTGTTAATATTAAGCTTAACTTGCGTAGATATTAATGTTTTTTATATATTTGCATCTCGAAAATTGGAGGAGAATAGAATAAACCGGCCTTAGATACTGAAAAACGCATCTTTCGGTCATTTTATTAACTTAAATATTCAACAAAAGGAAAAATGACGTAGAATTGGTCCCACACCTCACGATAAGAGGCGATCACCAGCACTCCAGGCTGCTTACGCCCTCATAAATTGTTAGCGCAAACACTCATACTCTGCTATAATGAGGCAAGAAACTTAAAACAACAACAATAATAATACAATATGAAAAAAAACTTAAGTACGCGAATCAAGCGTAGTCTGTCGAGGATAAAGGCACTATATATTTTTATAACAGATGTCTATTTAAGTCTGGACAGTGAGTTTATTGTAAATTATATAGAATCTAAAAACATAGTAATCATGAGTGATAATAGAACAATAGAATTGCACGATAATGCAACGTATATTGAAAATTATGGTGATGGACCTAAGAAGAAGGGTGAAAAGGCAAAGGCAGAAGAGAAATTCCGTCCGTTGCCGGAATCTCTTGCTAATCCTCAGGGGTTAATGGTGCTCTCCAGTTTGGCGATACATGGCTTTCTTGATGAGCATTTCCAGCCTAAGGGACTCTCTGTAGCTAAAACTGCAGTTCTCGCATTCCAGATTTCTACCAAACTCGGCATACAGAATGTATGGGTAGTGTTCGGTACCTTTTGGAATATTGACAAGGAGAATCTTCGCTCTGCCTATAATAAAGGGATGGATCAGCAACAGATGTCTGGATTTATCGGAGAAACTGCAAAATCGATAAATATCTGTTAGCTAGTCTGTTATATAACGTGAATGACGTTTCATAAATTAATTCGTACCTGGTACGCGTACCAGGTACGTACCAGGTAGGTTTCAGCATCTTGTTGTACCTTTGCCCCCGGAATTCAGAACCGATATGGTCTGAGTTTCGGGGGCTTTTGTGTATAGGCACATCAACCGTTGTGGGAGCGCCCAACTGTTTTAAAAAGGAATTTATAAGATGAAAGCAATGAAACCTTTTTATTTTACTCATCCGCAGTACGGAAAACTGAGGGTGGTGGTGATTGGAGGGAAAATCTATTACTGCCTGATGGACGTGAAGAACATCTTCAAGAAGTCGGTTCAGAAACTCTATGAGACGATTGCTGACTCGGAGGGGGAACTGAAAAATCTGAACATCGTAATGATGAAGGATATAAAAATCAAGTATAACCTCTTCTTCGAGAACCAGGAAATGGGGAAGGAAGAAGCGGAGGCTGAGAACGTGAATGCGGATATCAACTTCTGCGATGAACAGCTGGTGAAGGACCTTGTAGACAGGCGTGTTGCTGCCGAGAAGATTGCGGCAAAATGGGTAATAGGCTTCGTCAAGAGCAGACTGAATGATGCTGAGAATGCTTCGCTCTTTGAGGCGAACGGAGTCGATGAGATTTCTGATAACTCGCTGATTCTGCCTATCAATGTAAGCTATGGCTCAGGGTATATCATGATTAACAGCGAAGTGTTCGATTAATAAAATATGGAGGTAAAATGGAGACAGTACATGTAGTGGCAATTAATCCTTATCGCAAGGGAAATAAGGGGAAAGTTTTTTCTTACAATATCGATACTTATGATAAGGTGATTGAATCGGCTGCCGTTAAAAAGATGATTCAGCAGATTCGGGGTGAATTGCCGATTGACGGAGTGGATTTGAATGATGCGCAGGCGGTGAAGAAGGCGCAGGAGAGGCTGAAGAGCGAGCTGCCTTTCTTCTGTCCGCACTACGGCATGTTCAAGAATAATGTGCGCAGACAGGAGAATGCGATGCCGGAAAGCTTTCTCTTCCAGACGATTATCGATGTGGATGATAAGGAGTATGTGGAGAAGGCGATTGAGAAGGCGCGCGAGCTGAACTGCTCTTCGGGGATATGGAACGGCTCGTTGCTGCATCTCTGTTATAGCGCTAGAAAGAAGCTGCATATCGGGATTAGAATGCCGATTGGGATGACCATCGAAGAGACGCAGAAGGCGTATTGTGAGGCACTGGGCGTGCCTTATGACGAGAGCTGCATCACACCTGAGAGAATGATTTTCCTGACGGATAAGGACTCGGAAATCTACCGGTCTAAAATGTGGTGTGCAGTGCTGCCGGAGAGCGAAATACAGGCTCGCAGACAGGCGTTTCTCGACCGTGGGTTGACCGTAGACGGAAGAGGGGATGCAAAAGTTAATAGTTTACAGTTTACAGTTAATGGCAATAGTAATGACAAAGTTCAAAACAATAGACTTTCGGGCAATCATGGCGATTATGCTGCTCCTGCTGGCACTGCTGTTCAGCCTGCCCAATCTGGTAATAGCAATTATGTTGATGATCTTCATTTCGGGAATCCTGGAGGCAATTATGGCTCTGGTGAACTGGGAGAGGCCAGTGAGAAGAATCTGATAGCCTTTGATCTGTTCGTGCAGTCGGCTGGGCTTGAGGGGATGGCGATTGATACCGTTGGGTCTCGGCACTCTTCGCTGCTCGCTATTATGAGCGCAGGCGCTTCGAGGGTGATGAGCGAGGAGGAACTGATGAAGGTGGTGAGGACGAAAATGCCAAGCTACTATCAGGAGGATGACTGCCATCAGCTGATACATGATTTCTATGCGAAATATGCTGACAGCTGCAAGCCGATGTCGAGGGATGTGATAAGGGTGAATGCGCTGGCGGAAAAACAGGCCAGCCGGCAAGTTAATAGTTTACAGTTAACAGTTAATAGCCCTAACGCAAATCATGCAGTTCAAAGTTCATATCTCCAAGTTCAAAGTAGCGAGGAGGATTATCCGGAACCGCCAGCGATGCCGGAGAAACTGCCGAAGCTGGTGGAACTGCTGATATCTCGGACACCGGAGATTTATAAGCCGGCAGTGGCGCACGCTATCTTCCCTCCGCTCGCTACGCATCTCTGGCAGACGAGCTTCCGGTATATTGATAATGTAGTACATGAGGCTACGCTTTCTACGTGTTTGCTTGCCGGTACGGGCGCAGGTAAATCGTCTGTGGATAAGCCGATTAGGTATATTATGGAGGATATCAGAAAGCGGGATGCGGAGAATCTGAAACGTGAGAAGGAATGGAAGGAGGAGGTGACGCGCAAGGGTGCCAACAAGGATAAGCGCAAACGACCGGATAATCTCGTTATCCAGGAGATTGATGCTGATATGACCAGTCCGGCATTCGTGATGAGAACCGCTGAGGCGCAGGGGCGTTTCCTCTATACTTCGCTTAACGAGCTGGACCAGTTTGATGCTCTCCGGGGCAGCGGTAACCAGCAGTTCCGCATCATGTGCCTCGCCTTTGATCCATTCAACCTCTTTGGCCAACAGCGCGTGGGCGTTCAAAGTGTGACAGAAAGGGTAACGATAAGGTTCAACTGGAATGCATCTACCACCATCCAAAAGGGGCAGCGCTACTTTTCAAAAGTTTTGACAGACGGTCCGATAAGCCGTATCAATTTCTGTACCATTCCGGAGCGTGAAATCGGTGACGAAATGCCTGTTTACGGCGATTACAATGATGCTTACCGTGAGGCGCTGAAGCCTTATATCGAGAATCTGAACAACGCCAGGGGACTGATTGACTGTCCTGAGGCGTTCCAGCTTGCCCTCAAACTGAAGGATGAGAATGCTGAGTTCTCGCGTCTCTCTCAGGACCGGGTTTACGAGAACCTTTCCTTCCGTGCCAACGTCATCGCCTACCTGAAGGCGTGTGTGCTGTATGTGGCGAACGGTTGCAAATGGGAACCGGAGATTGACGAGTTCATCCGCTGGAGCGAGCGTTACGACCTCTACTGCAAGATGCGTTTCTTCGGTGACGCCATCAAGAGAGCGAATGATACAGGCGAGAAGTCGAGCAAGCGAGGACCATCCAACATGTTGATGCAGTTGCCGGATGAGTTTACTTACCAGCAGGTGATAGACTTGCGTGTAGCAAACGGGATGAGTCAGAAAGGTACTTCCAAGATGTTGGGAAACTGGAAGGATCGTCATTACATCAGGGCTAAGGAGAACGACTCAGTTCCTCAATTCCTCAGTTCCTCAGTTTTTATTAAACTTAAATTCCGAAAGGAGAATTCATAGCGTATGGAAATAGTAGTAAAAAGAATAGCAAAGAAGAAGACTTATACGATAGGTCATCTTTATATCCTGAGCGATAAGGACGTGAAGCGTACTTGGCGTTCGGGTGTGAAAATTGGCGACAAGCGTATCTTTGAGCACAGCTTTGATATGACGAAGTTGGACAAGGAACATTACTTCTGTGATACCTTGGAACCTACGTGGAGAAACCTCTTGGGTATCGAACTGAAACCGGAAGAGGAGGATGGACGGTACAGTAGGGTATCGGGTAAGAAAGCCCGCAAGATACCGGGTCATACGGCGATACCGGAAGGCTCGTATCCTGTGGTTATCTCGAAATCGCCAAAGTTTAAGAAGTGGCTTCCGCTGGTGCAGGGTGTTCCTGATTTTGAGGGCATCCGCATTCATGCCGGTAATTATCCCGATGATACGCAGGGCTGCATTCTGGTAGGTGAAAATAAATTACAGGGTGCCGTCTTTAATTCCCGCATCTGGTTGCATCGGCTCATGAATGCCATTACCGCAGCGAGAGAACGGGAGGAGAGCGTTTGGATTACCGTTTTGTAATGTTGAATGTTGAGTGTTGAATGTTGAATTTTTAGTGATTAATTTTTAAAAACAAATTATTATGGTAAAGTCAGTTAATACAAATAAAGTAGAAATGGATAAGAAGGCAGCAATTGCTGTCGTATTTGAAAACCCTGAATTCGGTAAGATTCGTACCTTGACCGATGAAAATGGGGAGCCTTTGTTCTGCGCAAAGGATGTCTGTGATATACTGGGGTATAAGATTGCAAGATGTGCTGTGCGTCAGTTAGTTAATACACTTGACGTTGTGAAACACAACGCATGGGTAGTGACTGGTAAGAAGAAGGATGGAAGCGAGGCGATGCGTCGTACTCTGATGCTCTATGTTAACGAGAGCGGTTTCTATGCTTTAGTTCTCGGCTCCAAGCTTTCTACTGCCGTGAAGTTCAAAAACTGGGTTACGGCTGATGTGCTGCCACAGATTCGCAAGACGGGTGGTTATATCCCGGTACAGCAGGGAGAGAGCGATGAGGAGACAATCCGACATGCAGAAGAAATCCTCCGTGCTACGCTCAAGGAGAAGGAGAATCTGCTGAAGAAGCAGCGACTGCAGATTGAACAGCAGAAGAAGCTTATCGGCGAACAGGATACGGAAATCCGCCGCTTGAATGATGTGGTGGATGAGCAGGTGGTTCGCAACGCCAAGAATGGTGAGAACATTATCCAGTTGGAGAATCAGGTGGGTAATCTTCTGCCGAAAGCATTGTATAGCGATAACGTTCTCGATTCTGTTTCCTGCTTCACTACCACGCAGATTGCGAAGGAACTCGGTATCACAGCCCAGGAGCTGAACCGCTCGCTCTGCGCTCTGCATATCCAGTACTACCAGAGCGGTCAGTATCTTCTTTATGCTGATTACGCCCATATGGGTTTAGCCAAGAGCCGTACCCGCTACAGCGCCTTCCTCGACCCGAAGAGCGATGGCAGACAGGAGAAGATGGGCAGAGCCTACACCCATACCTATCTCGTATGGACCGAGCGAGGACGAAAGTTCATCCACGACCTTGCTCACAGATACTGGGAACTGTGTGAAAAGGTAAAAGGCTTTTCGTCCGTACTTAAACCACTTGCTAAACTTGTATAATCGGGAAAACGACAAGGGTCTATATGCCATGATGAACAGGTGGCGTATAGACCCTTGATTTTTAGAATCTCAAAATGTATTCGTCACCATCTTTAAAGGCATTGGTCCCTTCGAGGTAGCGACGAGTCTCCTCGAAATCCTCACCTATGATGTTGGCACTAAACTGCCGAACTCTTGATATAGCCTTGATGATTACGCTTGGGTCGCTCTTTCTAGTCAAGCGTCTCAATCCATTTAGGTAATCCTCACGAAAGACTGTAGGGATGATAATCTTTGATTGGTCTGCATGGACAAGTTCTGCATTCATCATGATTCTTGAGATACGACCGTTACCATCATTGAATGGATGAACCTCGCTAATCATGAATAGGATAAAGAGAGCCCTAGCGAAAGGAGACTCCAGGGCTTTGTAGAAGTCGAATCCCTTTATCAATGTCCCCCTTACAAGTGTGCAGTCTACAAAATGCGAATCACCGGCATGGTTGTTTTGCGTCTTGAACATACCTGGGTTTCTGTCTGGTCTCGCTGCCATCATAATTCTATGACGGTCTTGAAGAATCTCCATCAGTTCATCGGCGGTACTTGGCGTTCGTCTCATCTCCCGTCTGCTTGCTACGATTTGGAATGTTCCAAGAACATCATGTGAGTCTGCATTTCTTGCTGGCATTGGTTGACCAGTCTCTATGATGCGATAAGCATCTTCTATCTCAAACTCTGTTCCTTCGATATAGTTAGAGAAGTAGCTCTCGAAAAATGCAAAGTTTCTAAATGATGCGGTAGAAACATTCTGCTCGTCCATGCTAGGAAAAGGTTCATTATGAAGCGCCTTGAACAATGTTTCAAACAACTTGACACGTTCTTGGTCAAACGGCACACCTTGAGCTCTGGCTAAAGCACTGCCAGAGGAAAGTATTCCTGAAGGTTTGGTAGAAAGCAAGGCTCCAATAATAGAATTGAGAGTTTCAAACTCTTCTGTCATATTCAGCTGTTTGGCAATCTCTTTAGCCTTGTCACGGAAGCCGTTGATGCCTTCTTCTCCATTAACTACCAACATTTTTTCCAGGTTCTCCTCTATATACGTCCTTGGCAAACATTTGGAAACATTGCCACGAGTCCTGCCTTTTTGAAGGTTTTCAAGCATGCGTCTTTCTGTGCTTGATATATACAAGTTCTCAATGAAAGGCATATCATGGGCTGTACCCATTGGACCTTTCATTAAGTGAACTTTTATACCTGGCAATTCTATGTTTTTGGTGTATTTGTATGTCAAGAAGATATCACCCTCAGATGTTGGTTTAAGTTCAAATGCAGAGCGATGGCTGATAACAGCATGAGGATAGAGTTGTCCTAAAATATAGAATACATTTCTTCTGATGATGTCCTCAGGTGCATCATCCATGTTACTTGTATAGATTCTTGTAGCAATCTTTCTCAGTTTTCCACTTTTCACTTGATTACTACTGCGAATATCAGCAGTACCTACCACTACTTCCAGAATATTATGGATTGTATTATTTTGTGCCATATTTTTCAATTAAACGTTTATTTTTCTGCAAAGATAGCTATATTTTTCGATTAAGAAGAATTTTTGTGCCATATTTTTCGATTAAGAAGGTGTTTTAAGTAATATTATCCATCGACAGGCACCAGAACACGATGAACAGGTGGCGCATAGACCCTTGATTATATGGAGATATTCGTAATCTACGTCTCCGTTTATGAATTG
>ENA-OZLN01000044-OZLN01000044.1-human-gut-metagenome-genome-assembly--contig:-NODE-44-length-31899-cov-37.416405_pt1 | contig 31899 bp, 18 predicted proteins | sample MGYA00243863_ERZ653791 | MGnify/ENA primary metagenome ERZ653791 (study PRJEB26926, sample SAMN06164639) | human gut metagenome | biome: ENVO:00009003; feature: ENVO:2100002; material: ENVO:00002003... | reverse complement strand
CCAGTCTTCTGAGCGAAAGGTAAGTCTCCGTGAGGAAGTTACCTGAACCGCACGCTGGGTCGAAGAAACGCAATTCTGCTATCTTGTCTTGCAAGGCATGAAGTTGCTGCATACGTTTCTTGATGTTGCTTTCCTCCAAACAGTCTTCGAACGCTGTTCGAAGGTCGTTATAAAACAGAGGGTCGATAACCTTGTGGATATTCTCTATCGAGGTGTAGTGCATACCTCCTGAACGTCGAGTCTCAGGATTGAGGGTACTTTCAAACACTCCGCCGAAGATGGTTGGAGAAATCTCGCTCCAGTCGAAATCGAGCGAGGCGTGCTGCAGGAGCGTATCACGCAGTTCGTCGGTGAACTGCGGAATGTCAATATCCTCGGCAAAGAGTCCGCCATTGGTATATGGAAAGGCGGCAAGCGAGGGATTGAGATACTTGCTTCGCTTGTCGGCAGGGGTATTGAGAACCTCGAAGAGTTGTACCAGAGCCATTCTCATATCTTCCGTCTGATAATGAGCCAAGAAATCATGGAACATATCTCGTTTGCCGAAGATTCCTGCATCCTCAGCATAGAGGCAGAAAACCAACCTCACGCAAAGAATGTTCAGGTAACGCAGTGATTGAGGGTCATTGGCATCATACTGAGTAACAAAGGCATCATAGAGTTTGCCGACAATCTCGCCAGCTTTCATCGATACCTCCATCTCTCGTTGCAGGTGAATGCCCTGCTGCTCTACCAGGAATTGCAGGCGATAGTACTCCTTCTCCAAGTCTTTGAGGAGAATACGGGATGGCTCACCCTTTGGGTTCTCCATATCATAGACATCAAACTCGGCGAAGTTGCAGGTAACGATCCAGCGAGGTCGCTCGGAGTAGGGCAACACGGCAGAGTATCGCTGTGCCTGCTGGAAGGGAGTGAGGAGTGTGCCATCGCTCTGCTTGATGGCTTGTCGCAAATCCTTGCCCAGTGATTTCTGCTCTATCATCACATGGGTGGAGGGAATCATTCCGTCGATGAAGGATGTATGGTCGAGCTGTGCCTGTTGCTCGAAGGTGATGAACACTGAAGGACTCTCCACCCCGAAAATCTCGGTGAGGAGTTCTATCCAGAATGTCTGGCTCTCGCCCTTCTCATATCCCCGGCCTTCCCATCGCTTGGCGAAGGCAGCGGCAGCCATGCTTTGTTGTTTCTCTGTCATGTTCGTAAGTGAAGAGTGAAGAACGAAGAGTGAAGAATTCGTCGGCTACTCTTGCGTTGTCTCTTCCTGTTGGCAAAGGTAATAACTTTTTCTTAAAACGCCAAGAGCGACAGCCAAAAATGTATCGGCTGCCGCTCTATTATTTGCTTTTGACATTTGCTTGCTCAATTAATCTTTTTTTCTTTTTCCTCACTAAATGCCTTTATCATTATTTATAGTCTTTGCAATCTTAATACTACAATAAACGTGCGCCAATGCTATAACAACCGTTAAAAACCAAGTCTTATTTCGAAATTTCATCCGTTTTTTATTCTTTTGTTCCCATTTTAGCGATATTTTTCGTATATTCGCATTCGCAATCGGGAAACCGACAACGCAAAAAACTAAAAATGAATGCAAAAACAAATATCTTATGGCAAAGATTATTGTAAGAAACCAAACGAAAAAAACACTAACCAAAGATGGTGTTGATTACATCTGCATTACCGATATAGCAAGGCAGAAGAATCCCATTGAGCCCAAAGATGTGGTAAAGAATTGGTTGCGTTCCAAAAACACCTTGGAGTACTTAGGACTTTGAGAGCATTTGAGCCCGATTCGATGGGTGGAACTACCCCATGCTGTAGTATTATTAAATTTTATCAACTATGAATAGTAAGAATTTATACTTTACAATCTTCTCTTTAATCCTTTTAGGATTTATCTCTTCTTGTGCAGAGAATAGTAATAAGTGTAGTCCTTCTTATGCAAGCAACATAGAACAACTTAATGAAAAGTTATATGATTCTTATGCAAATGTTGCAGTAAGGGAAAACAACACAACATCTGATGACATAATAACACCAGAATATTTTGGAGGCTCATATGTCAAGGCAAATAAACTTATTGTCATGGTCAAAAATGGAAGTCCAAAAGGAATAGAAGATATAAAGAAAAGACTAGGCACAGATTCAAATGTGACATTTGTATCTTGTACTTATTCTCTTCAAGAATTAAAAGAATTAAACGCTAAATTGAAAGTATCTTTTGCCAAGAAAGTTGCATTGCGAGACGAAATTGGGTGGGTTGCTGTTGGTATCAGACCTATTCAAAATAGAATTGTCGTATATTTGAATAATGCTTCTAATAAAAGTATCTCTAAATTCAAGAATGAAATTTGCAATTCAGATAAAATAATTTTTGATCAGTTGGAAATAGAGCCAATTGAAATACAAAAAGATACAGCAAAAGACGAAAAAGTAGGAAGTCCCTCATAAAAGTGTATGGATAACTCGAAAAGTCCCTCATAAAAATGTGATAGATTTTGCTATTTCAATGTTTTTCAGTCTTTTGCAGCAAGAATACAATAATAATACCATGAGTATATTAAAGAGATGATGTCGCATCGTAACCTTTTTGATGACTTTTCTGTCTAATAACTAGACAGCAGTGTCAAGTATTTAGACAGGTCATCTTATGGCCTTTTTTCTATATATTCTGATAATCAGTTGTTTATGTTTTTGGCATTGTCGTTGCCTTGCTATTTAGCAACAAATAAGAATAGTAACAACATAAAGAATAGTAAGAAAATGAAAAGACTTGCGTTAGTAGCATCCTTCTGTGGCATTACCATAACACAGATGATGGCACAGAACATCAACGGTGAACAGATTTCCGACACAACCCTATTTGATAAGTTCTCCAAAGAACTTGGCGAAGTGGTGGTGAAAGCTCATCTTCCTCAATATAAGAAGACCCACGAAGGACTGCTGACCAACGTGGCAGGAACCGTGCTTAGTAAGATGGGTACGGCAGAAGATGTATTGAAGCATGTGCCGAGTATCGTGAAGAAGAAAGATGGATATGAGGTGGTCGGCAAGGGTACACCTATTATATATATCAACGGCAGGAAGATGCAAGACATCAGTGAGTTGGATAACATCAAATCTTCCGATATCAAGAGTGTGGAAGTCATCCAGAATCCAGGAGCCGCCTACGATGCTTCGGTAAATTCGGTAATCAAAATCAAAACCATCAAGAAGAAAGGCGAAGGCTTCGGCTTTGATACTCGCTCTGTGTATTGGTACAATAAGCACGACAATACCATCCAACAGATTAACATGAACTATCGCCATAATGGACTGAATCTCTTTGCCACTTATAAGTTCTCTGATGCAACATGGATGCAAAAGGCCTCCTTCGAACAGACTGTACATGTCGATACGCTTTGGCAACAGCATAACAACAACGAAGTAACAGGTCGCATAGAATCGCACCGTCTTATCAGTGGTTTTAGCTATGATTTCAATGCCAATCATTCCATTGGTGCGAGATACACCTTGACCTCGCCAGGCTATTCTCGCTCAAAAGACTTTTTCGATAGTCAGGTGACTGCCGACGGTAAGTTTTACGACTATATCAAAACCGATGGTCTGACGGTCGACAAGAACAACCCTAGCCATCAATTGAATGCCTACTACAACGGCATTTGGGGCAAGACCACTATTGACCTGAATACCGACCTCTATTTCAGTACAAACAGGGCTTATGCCTATAGCGATGAACAGAGCCAGGAGCACGATTCTCGTAACATCAACTCCAAGAATCGTGTGAGCAATAAGATGGTAGCTACCAAACTCGTAATTACCTCTCCTCTCTTAGGCGGTAATCTCTCCTATGGAGCTGAGTATATCAATACTCATCGTAACGATGACTACGAAGTGAATCGCACCGACCTCCTCGCCAACTCTTATAGCAAGTTGGAGGAGCAGACGGCAAGTCCATTCATCCAATACGCACGCCTCACCCCGATAGGAAACATCACGGCCGGATTGCGATACGAGTATGTAAGATTCAAGTATTATGATGCAGGTATCTATCAGCCCGAGCAGAGTCGCTCCTTTCGCAACCTCTTTCCTACCATCAGCTATGGTGCGAAGATAGGCAAGGTAATGGCACAGTTAAGTTATTCGGTAAAGACCTCTCGTCCTTCATATAGTCAACTGAGCAACAATGTATCTTATATGAATCGATTTACTCGCCAGACAGGTAATCCTTATCTCGACAACGAAACCAATCACAGAGTGGAATTATCGGGTGTATGGAAGTTCATCCAGTTTATGGTCAACTACAAGGACTCTCGCAATGCCATCATCTATTGGGCAGAGCAAATTCCTGAGGACGAAGCTATTACCATGATAAGTCGTAAGAACGTGAAGAGTCTCAAGAGCATGACCGCCTACATCAGTGCCGCTCCAAAGATAGGCATTTGGGCGCCACAAATCAACTTGGGCATGCAGAAGCCTTGGTTCACCCTCCATACTGATGTGGCATCTTATCGCTTGAACCGTCCTATCTTCATGGGCAACTTCAACAATGCCTTCTCCTTGCCATGCGGCATCACCCTTAACGTGGATTATCGTTATCAGAGCAAGGGTAACACGATGAACGTATATCTTGCCAAAGAGCAGCATGTACTGGATGTCAGCATCAGCAAGTCATTCCTAAAGGATGCCCTTACCTTGGAAATAAAAGGCAACGACCTGCTTTATAAATGTTGGGATGCCGACCTGCTCTATAATCAGAAGATGGAACTCCTGCAAGTATCTAAGCGAGGTACGAGAGACCTGCAACTCACCCTTCGCTATAAGTTCAATACCACACGTAGTAAGTACAAGGGAACTGGTGCCGGTAATGTAGAGCTGAATCGACTATAAATATCTTTTATTACTTTTATTCGAAAGTAGAGACATTTAAGATGATTTCCTATAAGGGGAACAAAAAAGCAGCAAACCGCAAAGGGCTTGCTGCTCACGATAGGAGTGATTCCTATTTCTTTTATGGGTTGAGTTTTCTTTATATTCTTATCTCAATGGGTTTATACTTCTTTTAATACGGTTTCCAATCTTCCGATGAAGTCATCTACATTTTCCTTGGTCAATACCAATGGAGGGAGGATGCGAAGGATGTTGGTGCCGGCACAACCGGTGAAGCAATGCTGCTCGTGGATGAGCTTGCTGCGAACTTCCTTGTGAGGAATATCGAGTACGGCTCCTACCATCAAACCACGGCCACGAACTTCTGTGATGTGGCTGTTGCGCTTCTGCAACTCCTTCAGCTGGGCGATGAGATATTCGCCAACCTCATGCGCATTCTGTACCAGGTTCTCCTTCTCGAATACATCGAGAACGGCGAGAGCGGCAGTACATGCCAGATGGTTGCCACCGAAGGTAGTACCCAGCTGACCATATACAGGAGTAAACTCTGGAGAAATCAACACGCCACCCATAGGGAAACCATTGCCGATACCCTTGGCTACGGTGATGAGATCTGGCTTGATGCCCAACCACTGGTGAGCAAAGAACTTACCGCTTCTGCCATAACCGCACTGGATTTCATCGCAGATGAGGATGGTGCCGAATTTCTTGCAGGCAGCCTGCAAGCCCTGAGCAAACTCAGGAGTAACCATGTTGCAACCACCTACGCCCTGAATCGCCTCGATGATACAAGCGCAGACATCGCCCTTGGCAAGTTCCTTCTCCCAAGCCTCCAAATCGTTGATAGGAAGATAGGTTACGTGACCATTATCATTGATAGGAGCGATGATCTTAGGATTATTTGTTACCTCTACGGCAAGAGATGTTCTGCCGTGGAAAGCCTTCTCTATAGAAAGCACGCGGGTTCTTCCGTTGGTGAATGAAGCCAGTTTCAAGGCATTCTCATTTGCCTCGGCACCAGAGTTGATGAGGAAGAACTGATAATCTTCATAACCGCTAGCCTTGCCCAGACGCTCTGCGAGTTTTACCTGCAACTTGTTGATGACAGAGTTGGAATAGAAACCCAGATTGTTCAACTGGTTGGTGAGCATCTCCACATAGTGAGGATGGCAATGACCGATGCTGATAACGGCATGACCGCCATAAAGGTCGAGGTATTCCTGACCCTTGTCGTCCCATACCTTGCAGCCCTTACCTTTTACAATATTAATATCGAAAAGAGGATATACGTCGTAAAGTTTCATGTTAAATCAATGTTTTAAGAAAGACAACTCATAGAGTTATCTTATTACAAACTATTTTTTATGATAGAAGAACGAATGATTTTTCATCCGTTCTTCCGAATTCTTTTATCTAAAATGCTGATGGCTTGAGTTTCAAACCTGCTGTCTGGTCGAGACCAAACATGATGTTCATGTTCTGAACAGCCTGGCCCACGGCACCCTTCAGAAGATTGTCAATGCAGGAAGTGATGAGGAGCTTATCGCCATACTTATCCACATGAACCAGGCACTTGTTGGTATTCACCACCTGCTTCAGGTCGATTGCCTTATCCACATAGTGGGTGAACTTGGCATCCTTGTAGAACTCCTTGTAACCTGCTACGATTTCCTCGATTGGCTTATCGGTCTTCACTACTTCTGTAGCGAAGATGCCACGGGCGAAGTCGCCACGGTAAGGGATGAAGTCGATGGCTGCATCGAGATAACCCTGTGTCTGCTTCAGACTCTCACGAATCTCTGGCACGTGCTGATGGTTGAATGCCTTGTAGATGCTCATGTTGTTGTTGCGCCATGAGAAATGGGTAGTGGCACCTGGCTTCTGACCAGCACCGGTGCTGCCGGTAATGGCGTTAACAGAAACATCGCTGTTGATGAGGCCCATCTTAGCAGCAGGCAACAAACCAAGTTGAATGCAGGTTGCAAAACAACCTGGGTTTGCCACGTGCTGAGCTACGGCTATTTTGGATTCATTTATTTCTGGAAGACCATATACAAAATCGTGAGCGGCTGGGGTTGGCTGCTGGGTAGCAACCACAGTCTCTGGGGCAAGACGGAAGTCCTGTGCCAGGTCAATAATCTTCACGTTCTCCGGAACATAGTGCTCCTTCAGGAACGCCTCGCTCTTGCCATGACCGAAGCAGAAGAAGATAACATCCACCTGGTCGAAAGGCATCTCGGCGGTAAACTTCAAGTCGGTCTCGCCATACAATCCTTCGTGAACCTCAGCCACCAGATTGCCGGCGTTACTCTCGCTGTTGGCGAATACAATCTCTGCCTCTGGGTGGTTGATAAGGAGGCGAATCAACTCACCTCCTGTATAACCAGCTGCTCCTAAAATACCTACTTTTACCATATTATCTTTCCTCGTTAGGGTGCATACCATAATAAACACGGAGTGGGGTAGAGCTTACCTTGATGAAGCCCTTCGCATCCTCTGCGGTCCAACCGTGCTGCATCTCACCATACTCACCGAGCTTAGACTTGGTCAAATCGTCTGGTGAATCAACACCTACAGTCTGGAAGCTAAATGGACGGAGCTTCAAGATGGCTGTACCGTTTACGTTGCGCTGAGAAGAAGTCAGCATCGCTTCGATATCCGGCATCACTGGCTCCAGGTACTGGCTCTCGTGGAGGAACATTCCGTACCAGTTGCCTACCTGATCCTTCCAATACTGCTGCCACTTGCTCAATGTGCTCTTCTCCAACAGGCGGTGAGCCTCGATGATGAGCTTAGGAGCTGCAGCCTCGAAACCTACACGACCCTTGATACCGATGATGGTGTCACCCACGTTGCAGTCGCGACCGATGGCATAAGAAGCGCCAATCTCCTCAATCTTCTGGATGGCAGCAATCTTATCATCAAACTTCTCGCCGTTGACAGCCACAATCTCACCCTTCTCGAAGGTAATCTTCAGTTCGGCCTCTTCTTCCTTGGCAGTAACGTGCTTCAGATAAGCCTCCTCAGGGAGGCCCTGGGTTGGGTCGAGAATCTCACCACCACAGATACTAGTTCCCCAGATACCTACGTTATAAGAATACTTCAACTTGGTGAAGTCTGCATAGAAACCATGCTCGTTCAGGTAATCAACCTCCTCCTTACGAGAAAGCGCCTTGTCACGAGTCAATGTGATGATCTCTACACCAGGAGCCATTACCAGGAAGGTCATGTCGAAACGAATCTGGTCGTTGCCGGCACCTGTACTTCCGTGAGCGATGGCGTCAGCACCAATCTCCTTGGCGTAACGAGCGATGGCGATAGCCTGGAAGATACGCTCTGAAGATACAGAGATAGGGTAGCAGTTGTTGCGGAGCACATTACCGAAAATCATGTATTTCAATGATTTCTCATAATATTCGTGGGTAACATCGAGAGTGACGTATGCCTTGGCACCCAACTTATATGCGTTCTCCTCGTTGGTCTTCAACTGCTCGGCAGAGAAACCACCTGTGTTAGCGCATGCTGCATAAACATCCCAGCCATCCTGGGTCAACTTCATTACTGTGTATGATGTATCGAGACCGCCGCTGAAAGCGACTACAACTTTTTTATTTGCCATTTTATTTTATGTTTAATATGTGGTGAATAATGTTTAGATGGCATTCTTGCCAACACCTTAAATTATATGTAAGGATTTAAATTTCTGCAGATGGACCGTCAATCTTTCTGATTCTCTCAATCACTTCCTGAGGAAGCTTGATAGGCAGATGCTCCTCTGGGTCGAAGAGCATGGCGGTGCAGATGCAGTATTTGCGGTTGGTACGATGGAGGACATCCACGTTGATGCAACCCTCGCAACCACGCCAGAATGACTCATCATCGGTCAGGTCGGCGAAAGTAACAGGAAGATAACCCAGCTGGGTGTTCATCTTCATAACTGCCGAACCAGATGTCAAAGAGAAAATCTTGGCATGAGGCCATCGCTGTCGGGCAAGCGTAAAGGTAAGGTTCTTGATACGCTTAGCCAGTCCCATACCACGGAAGTCTGGGTGAACGATCAAACCTGATGTGGTAACATAGTGCTTGTTGCCCCATGTTTCGATGTAGCTGAAACCTGCGAACTTTTCGCCCTGGAGAGCGATGACCGCCTTGGCTTCGCGCATTTTGGTGGCAACATACTCTGGTGAACGCTTGGCGATACCAGAACCACGCTTCTTTGCAGCTTCTGCAATTGTAGTCAGAATGGTGTCGATGTACTTGATGTGACTTTCGTCAGCCACCATTACTTTAACTTCTGCTTCTTCCATTTTTTCTCTTCTATCTTAAAATGTTTTTGTTTTAATTTTCTTTCTTTATATATAATAAGGTGTATGTTTTGCATAAAAATGCAACTACCTTATACATATTTATGGTGAACGTCTGGAATTACCTCTGCTAGTGCATTGATGATTTCCTCTTCTGTGGTACCTTTCTTTTTAACCAGGAAGATCGTGTCGTCACCGGCGATGGTTCCAAGAATTTGAGAAATATCACTATTGTCTATGTTATAGGCAATGCTGCTTGCATATCCCGGACGGGTTTTGATCACGACCATGTTCCCGGAGAAGTTGATTGATTGAAATCCGGTATTCACCATCATCTTGCTCACTGGAATATGGTTTGATACTCTCTTATATAATGTATCGTTGGGCAGGACATACGCATATTTTCCACTTGAAGATGCTGCCTTTGCTACCTTGAGCAGTTTTAAGTCACGGCTCAATGTAGCTTGCGTAATCTTAAAGCCTTCTTTGTGAAGAGCCTCCAAAAGTTGGTCTTGCGAACTCAACTCCTGACTTGATATAAGCATCTTCAAAGTTTCCAATCTGCTATTCTTTGCCTTCATATGCTGTATTTTTATTCGTTTAACGGCTGCAAAATTACAATATATTTTGCAAATAACCAAATAAAATGAAAGAAAAATGCATAAAATAACATTATTTTGTCTTTTGTTATGCATAAACGTGGAATAAATATGCATATATTATCTTCTTTCATACAAATATTCTACACTTGGCTTTTGATGCAGAATAGCCTTTTTATCCATTTTTAGCTAATTATTGTAAATTATTGAAAAAAAGTCTACGAAAACCACATCGGTTCAATAAGTTTTTGTTATCTTTGCAGACACAATTCTTTAATTAAATCAACTTGATATAAAATAAACCTTTAGAAGATGGAAAAAATGAATGTTAAACCAGCAGAAGGTAAGCTGGGAATCTTGGTTGTTGGTTGTGGCGCAGTAGCTACTACCTTCATGACCGGTGTTTTCATGACTCGTAAGGGACTTGCGAAGCCAGTAGGTTCAATGACTCAGTACGACAAAATTCGTGTTGGCAAGGGTGCAGACAAGAAATATTTGCACTACAAGGACATCGTTCCACTTGCTGACCTTAATGATATCGTATTCGGTACTTGGGATGTTTATCCGCAGAATGCTTATCAGGCAGCTATGTATGCTGAGGTATTGAAGGAGAAAGATATCAATCCTGTACGCGAGGAGTTGGAGAAGGTAGTACCAATGAAGGCTGCTTTCGACAAGAACTATGCAAAGCGTCTTGATGGCGATAATGTGAAAGATTGCAAGACCCGCTGGGAGATGGTAGAGGCTCTTCGTCAGGATATCCGCGACTTCAAGGAGAAGAACGGTTGTGCCCGTATCGTTGTTATCTGGGCAGCATCTACCGAAATCTATGTTCCTGTAGATATGGAGATTCATGGTACATTGGCAGCACTTGAGGCTGCAATGAAGGCTGACGACCGCCAGCATGTAGCTCCATCCATGTGCTACGCTTATGCTGCTTTGACAGAGGGTGCTCCTTTCATCATGGGTGCTCCTAATACAACTGTTGATATTCCTGCTATGTGGGAACTCGCAGAGAAGACCAAGATGCCTATCGCCGGTAAGGACTTCAAGACAGGCCAGACTCTTGTCAAGAGTGGTTTCGCTCCTATCATCGGTACCCGTTGTCTCGGCTTGAATGGCTGGTTCTCTACCAATATTCTCGGTAACCGTGATGGTCTCGTTCTCGATGAACCAGCTAATTTCCATACCAAGGAGGTAAGTAAACTCTCTACTCTTGAGACAATCCTGAAACCAGAAGCTCAGCCAGATCTCTATGGTCATGGTAACGATGAAGATACTCAGTACTATCACAAGGTACGTATCAACTATTATCCGCCTCGCAACGATAACAAGGAGGGTTGGGATAATATCGATATCTTCGGCTGGATGGGTTACCCAATGCAGATTAAGATTAACTTCCTCTGCCGTGACTCAATCCTTGCTGCTCCATTGCTGCTTGACCTTACATTGTTGAGCGATCTTGCTGCTCGTGCAGGCCGTTACGGAATCCAGCGTTTCTTGAGTTTCTTCCTTAAGGCACCTATGCACGATTATACTAAGGGTGAAGAGCCTGTAAACCATCTCTACCAGCAGTATACGATGCTGAAGAATGCTATCCGTGAGATGGGAGGTTACGAGGCCGATGAGGAAATCGACTAATCAGGTTATTTCATTTAATACAACACCTTATTATATAAGGCATTAAATTTATATCATGGCACACCTTTGGAATGTTAGAATATCTCTCCATAGGTGTGCCTTTTTGTTTATTTATATAGAAAGTAGACATGGATTCGGTAACGAGTTTTATTTATGGTATGAGTATGATGTTCTTCTCCATGATGGCTTTCCTGTTTTGGAGAAAAGGAAAGGAGATGCTCTTTCGGATGATTATGTGGCTCATGATTGTGGTCGACCTGCAGTTGGTAAAGGACCTGGTTTTCTTTCTGATTTATGGTTTTGACAACGAGCATGCGTGGTATCTTACGTCTTCGTTGGATATGATGATTATTCCGTTCTACAGCTTTGTGTTGATGGAACTGGTGAAGCCGGGCTGGTTCAGATGGGTGAAAGCTTTGATGCTGGAATTGCCTTTCCTCTTGTTGCCGGTGTTCTATATTTTTACCCATAATATCATCTGGTTTTATGTGCTTTCTGCCTGGGGAGCCATTTATGGATTCTCTACCTTTATATTGCTTTTCTTTATGATTCGGAGGTATCACCGCCAGCTGAAAGAGCGCTTTTCTTATCAGGAAAATATTAATCTGAATTGGCTTCTTGCCATTCTCAATACCTTCTTCCTGATTCTGTTTTTATGGACGCTGAGCTGTTTCGTTATTAATGTGGATTACGACAATATCTATATGGTAAGCTCTCTGATACTCTGGATGCTGATAGATTATTTTGTTTATAGGCATGAGTCTGTGATAGAAGAGTTGAGCGATATTGAAATTGTACCGTTAGAGCAGAACGAAGTAGATGTTTCGGGGATGGCTGCTGAGGTGCAGCGGTTGTTCGAGGAAGATAGAATCTATCTCAATCCGAAACTGAAATTGTCTGATGTGGCGCTGGCTGTAGGTACGAACCGTACTTATCTGAGTCGCTATTTTAACCGGCAGAATGGGCAGACGTTTTATGATTATGTGAATTCTTATCGTATACAGTATGCTGAGAATTTGTTGAAATCAACGAACTTTCCTTTGCCGGAAATCGCCATCAAATCGGGATTTAATTCTATTTCTACGTTCAGAAGAGTATTTTTTGCCTCTTTTGGTTGCTCTCCTAATAAATATAGAGTAAATGCATAAGTTGTTGGTGTTTAAGTAGTTTGTAAAAATCAGTGGTACACTGAAAAATGTCAAAAGACACTTTTTGTCCATTTGAAACTTATTTTTGCTATTTTGAAACCATGGTTCTCAATTTTTTTTCTATCTTTGCACCATAGAACTTTTTGAAGAGAATATAACTCTAGCATTTACTTTTTCTAGGAATTAAAAAATAAAGGTTGGCCAACCCGTTGAGGGCAAGCCAACCTTTCTCGTTATGTATGTTATTCTTTGTTTTTTACTTTATTCCCGGTTCCCGTTTTCATTATTCCTTGTTGCTGCCTCCGAAGATGCGGAGCAAGTAGAGGAAGAGGTTGATAAAATCGAGATACAGAGTCAAGGCTCCGATGAGTGCCAGTTTCTGTGCGCCTTCGCTCATGTCGTATTGTGTCTGGAGCATCTGCTTGATTTTCTGACTGTCCCAAGCGGTCAAGCCAACGAAGATGGCTACACCTGCGTAACTCAAAATGTAATCAAACCCAGAACTCTTCAAGAACATGTTTACTACGGTAGCGATAATCAGGCCTATCAGCGCCATGAAGAGTATTTTTCCTAAAGAGGTCAAATCCTTCTTGGTTGTGTAACCATAGAAAGCCATTGCTCCGAATGTGCCGGCTGTAATAAAAAATACCTTGGCAATACTGGTCATCGTATAAACTACGAATACGGATGAAAGCATGGCACCATTCAAAACCGAGTAGACGATGAAGAGTAGGGTGGCCGTAGTCAGGGAGAGTCTCTGTAGGGCACCGGTAATGATGAATACCAGGGCGAGCTCTGCGATAATCAAGCCAAAGAGCAAGCCGCGGCTTGTCATCAAGGTCATCAGCAGGGTAGGACTGCTAGCCACACCATAAGCAGTAACGCCCGTAATCAGGAGAGCTAAGGTCATCCATGTATACACTTTGCGCATCAAAGCAGAGAAAACACCGCTTATACCTCGCTCTTTCTCATTAACAGCAAAGCCATTGCTCTGCTGGTTGTTCTGACTATTTATCAGATTGTACATTTCTTTTTCTGTCATAATTCTATTTTCTTTTGTTATTTATAGTCTATTGAATAATATAATAAGCGCAAAGATAATGCCAATTATTGAAACGAGCGATTATCTCTGCGCTTTATTAACATTTATTCCGTAATTTTACGTCATTCATTCCTTTATTTAAGGGCTATCTTCTTTACGGCTATCTGTTTTCCGCCTCGCGTTACCTCTACGGCTACAGTTCCATTTACTGGTGAGCGAAGCAGTTCTGTATCAGATTTTGCCTGTTTCTGAAGTGCCAGGACACCTGAGGTTCCGTATATTCTGATGATGTCGTTCTGTTTCAGACCCTTTATCTGGATATGATAGTTGCTGCTAGGAATGATGGTGATGTCTGACTTCATGTCAGTCTCCTTGCGGTTGAAACTGATATTGAAGCGGTTGTTCATCTCACCTGCTTGGGCAGCATAGAATGGATAACTGCCATCCTTCAGATCTACCGCCTTTCCGGTTTCCTTGTCCTTCAGCCAGACGGTTTCATATTCGCTGGCGTCGCAATCCTCAGGGATGCTGATGCTGTATTCACCGGTTTCCGGCAGACTGACTCCGATGGTCTGTTCTGCATCAATGCTGACCGCAGAGAGGAGAGAGTAGCGTCCACCATTGCGCATAGCATAGATCTGAGCATTCTGGTTCGTCATCCATTTCACTCCATCGCTTCCCATATCAAAGTCGCTTTTTGCTTCGTAGGCAGGAACTGTATTCAACTGGAGTTGGTCATCTACGGGAGTGCTGTTGCCGGCTCTGCTGTTTCTGTTGCTCTGTGTGATGGCGATGTCGAGGGCTCGGGTTGCTTGATAGGCTGTTGCTGCCCTTGCTTCCGAATGTCCTACTATCACGCTTTCTGAATTATCCAGAGTGGCAGTCTGCGTAAACACGGCATCCATTGCTGGGATGTAGCCATCCGTTGAATTACCCGTGTTAGAATCATAGGTGTTGATAGCCTTGTAGCTACCGTTTTCTTCGCATTGGTAGATGACTCTGCCATATTCCATATCGCTATAGTTCATGGCGCAGAGATAAGGCGAACCGAAGAGATTCCAGCCCATGTTCTCCTTGTGGGTGAACTTCGTGCCGCTACCATCGCTGCTCGACCACGGCTGCTGGTTGTTGTTCTGCGTCAAAATAATCTGACCTAACTGACTACCGTTCTCTGTGTAACTGATTCCATAGAAACGGACGGTCTTGTCGGCTTTAGCATCCATTCTGAAACCTGCGGTAAAGTTTCGCTGGTTGTCTACGCCCTTTACCCATGCTTTACTCTCGCTTTGGTCGAACTTATAGTCGTACTTGGCACGAGTAGCTGCATTATAGTAGTAGGCGATTACACTACCATCAGCAGGATTGTTTGTACCTTCCACCTCCATATTGGTAGCCTTGAATGGTATGGAGAAGAAGTTGGTTCCTTTCTTCAGGTTTCTTTCCACTGCAAAGTTGGTGAGGTTTACATAACTGTTGTTGCCTCTTAAACCAGCGTGGTGCTTCAAGAGCAGGAAGCCTGGGCTGAACGGATTCGTCTCTGTAAAGAATGTGTTGTCGAGCTTCAGCTCCTTGTCTACTTCCATGACATAGACCACAGATTTACCGTGTGGATAATCGACCTTATTCGCTTCGGTATCGTTTGTTAGATACCAAGTCTCGAAACAGCCGTTATCAACCTTGCCTCTGATGCGTAGGTTGCCGGCAAGGTCATGGCTGTGCATTACCATGTCGATGCATCCTTGGGTTTTGCTTGCTTCTGTGTTAGCGTTGATGTTGGCATTGTCTGTCTCGTCAAGCTGGTACTTCCAGTATTCATCTTTCACATATTTATTATAGGTGTTTACAGATGCTCTGTTGGCAGCCCTACCATCTGTTGATGGTAAAGTGCCAGAAGCAGTTACATTGACGGTCTTCACATTCTCCACGGTTCCTAATGCCAGACTGTTATAGAGCAAACCACTTGCATCGCCTGATACCTTTGCATTTGCATCAAGGAGAGAGGTCGAGAGCATGCTGTTACCCTGGAGGCTGACGTTGCCCGAAACCTTGAAACCATCCACAAGGCACATTCTTGCATCAGTAGTTCCGCTGTTGAGTGTCAGTCCATTGATGGCAGATTGGCTGGCAGACTCAAAGATTCCTTTTCTCTGAGTAAGGAGATCCTGCACGATATTTTCTGTACCCGTAACAGAACTGGTTTCGTTGCGCATCGAACCGAACATCTTGACGCCTGGCATGCTGATGCTCACGTTATCTGCCTTCAGATTTCTATCAACGAAGACGTAGCCATATTTTCCTGGATTCTTGTTGGCATAAAGCTCAGCCAGGTTGATGGCGCCTTGCAGGTCGTTGGTTGAACTCTCCCAGCTTTCACCTGTTCCTGCAACAGCAGAACCTTCTTTTACATAGATAATCTGAATCATCTTCGTGTCGCACTCGTATGCACCGATATCTATGTTGTCGCCAATCAGTCGGGCAGTATTGCCCAAGTCCTTTTCTTTGGCAAACATCTTTGCATAGTCAAAATCTTTTTTGCTTTTATCTTTATATATTTTATCTAAGCCTACATTTTGCTGATATTTGTCATTGTCTCCTTGATTTAGTAACATGAAGCTCGGTCGAATTCTATAGTCGCCGTTATTTGGATCAACGAAGTTCGGACCATTTAGCACATCATCATTCTCGACAGAATTATCTATCACGACATTTTTGTTATCTGTATTCAAATTTGGATATTTATTCTTCCATGCTACAGAATTATAGACACTTTGGGTTCCAGAAACAGCTGTGTCTTTATTGCAGACAAACGTGGCGTTTGTTATGTCTACTTTTTGGGAACCGTACATAGTAAGACCATTTCCGTTTCCATCTGCAAACAGTACATTCCACATGTCTATGCCACATCCTTTTCGGTTGTTTACTACCATTCCGGTTCCGTTATTCTTTCTAAAGGCACAATGATGGAGCTTCATTCCTTCTCCCGTTCCGGCTTGATCTTTATTAACCATCGCATTTACTCCCACACCGCTCTGGTTCTGGAATGTGAAACCGGAAATAGTTACCGGCTTACCATTCGTTACGATATTGAGCAGGTTCTTGGTTTCGCCCGCCTTGGCAGGGTTCTCAATGAGTACCGAAGGCTTGCTGAAGTCTTGCACCTCTGTACCGTCTGCATTTTTCGAGCCCGTACAACCACCTACGAGTTCTATCGATTCTATTAACTTAGCCTTCTCGGCTTTGTTTACAATGAGAGAAAAGGCATCGCCGCTAGAGTAGGTTGGCGAATAATAAGTGCCTCCACGTACAAACACCTTTCTCTTGCTGTTGGTTGTAGAACCTGTTGTGGTGCTACCTGTTGGGTTAGCCATGGCAATGATGGCACCACGAAGGTCAGTGCTTTGGTTATCCCAACTGCTACCATCACCATTTCCTTTCTCTTCCGTTCCGATATAAACCTCTTCGAAGTCTGTAAACTTGAATACATACTGGAATTCATACATACCGATGTCGATAGGCTTTTCGGCTACATTACCATTCTCGTCTTTCGGACCAACGTATCTGTTGTATGTGCCGCTGGCAGGACGGATGTACTCAGATTGATAACCATAATTCTCAAGGCGGGTATTGTGCATACTCCACCAATCCTTATACTTACCTTCCTCATTTAGGTTATCCTTGTCCTTACTTCCATCTCCTGCATCTGTAAGCACAGAGATAGCCTGAGGATTCCATTTGGCATCCGGTTTATAGCCTACGTAACCCTTTGTGGTTGTAGGCTCTGTGAAACGTGGACCATCCGATGCGATGTTCTCCTTGTTCAGCTTTATATTGCCATCTTTTGCAGTAAAAGTCGGTAATTCATCCCAGGCGCAGTTGCGCATGTGCTCTCTTTTGAGGAGAACTTTGTCACCCTCAGTTACAGTTGATTTATTACCCCAAATGGCAGTATTATATAATATAGGTGTAATCGTACCGCTTGTCACCTCGTTCTCCACATGGATGGCTCCGTCTTGCATTGCCTTGTTGTTCACGATAAGGCTGTTCACGATGAAGGCATCCCGATAGCCCGCAGTCATGGTGCTGGCATCATTAGCCCTGCGGATATAGATGGCACCGCCTTGCGAACTTTTTGTGCCCGTATATTTACCATAGGTCACATCGTTGTTGGCTAAGAGTGAGTTGACGATATGCAGGTTTCCATTATCCGATTTTGTGAGATAGAGATAGATGGCTCCACCCTTACCTGGTTCGGTAACTTCATCCTGACTAGCCTTTTCTGATACGTTACTGTTGCCGCTGATTGTACTGCCGATGATGTCCAGACTTGCATTGTTGACATAGACAGCTCCGCCATGCAGACCGGAATTCTTGATCAGTCGGCAACGGTTCAATGTATAGTTCACGCGGTTGGTGTAGATACCACCTCCACGACCAATCTCGGCAACTTCGGTAGTTCCTCCTTCTTCTATCTTCAGTTTTGTCGTGGTCTCACCATTCATGATGGTAATACCGTCTAATACGACTTCGTTGTTCGATGTCGTCGAAGTATTAGTTGATCCCGCATTGCTGTAGACCACATGATATACATTACGCTCCTTTTCCGATGCCTTGATATCACCGGAAAGAATTGTAGGATTCTGGAACTCCCATGGCTCTATCAGACCGTTCTTGTTGTTGTCGGTCATGTAGTTCTTGTTGCGCTCTGCCAGAATATCTTTGATGTCTCCATCTGGAACCAGAGTCTTGCCTCCAAAGTTTGTTAGCTCTTCTCCAGTTTTATTTTCTGTATGTGGAACAACAGGAGTTGAAGAATACAGGTCATCTTCCGAGAAACTGCCGAAGATATCTACGTTCACCGGGATGGTGAAGCTCTGCAATCGGCGGTCTATCGTGTTCTGCTCATGCGAAAGATCTTTATTCTGTCGCATCTTGCTCGGCTTATAGGTTCCGCCTGTCATCAGAATCTCGAAGTGGGTAGTTTCATCAGCCGCTTTCTCTGTTCTTGCCTCATTGATATAGTCGAGTGCTGCTTCGAGACTGTTGAAAGGAGTAAGGAAGGAGCGGCCATAATAATTTGCCTTCTCTTCTTCTGTTACAATCTCACCACCTGTCTGAGAAACGAACAGGCGCTTCAGAAGCTTGTCCTTGTTAAACGCAGGCAGGTCAGATGTGTATGCACCTGCTGTCTGCTGTTTGGTCATGCTTCTTTCCTTGCCGGTAATATCATAGTCGCTGATACCGTATTGCTTCCATGCAGTTACGTATGTATCCACAACTCCGTTGCCAATCAATGGTGAATAGGCACGAGGTTTGAAGATTTTGTTATCGTTGAAGTAACTGTCCAGGTCGCTGGTCATCTCCGTGTTCATTCTGTTGGCTGGCAATGCCATCTTCTCTACGAAACAATAGTTGTATGGGTAGAATTCTTCCGTATATGCCCCCTGACCCTGTGCTTGCAGATAGTCGAATGCCTTATAGTTCACATCACCGCTGATGTTGTTGTCGGTCTGTGCAGTATTTCCCCATATCACGGAGTTACCGCCAATCAGGGAGTTCTCCTCCTGGTAGATTCCGCCACCGATGGTTGCCTCGTTTCTGGCGATGGTGCATGAGATGACGTAGGCATGGTAGTTCTTGGTGTCTTCATTCTTGTCGTTGGAACGAAGTGCATAAATGGCACCTCCTTTCTGTGCCTTGTTTCTTACGATGACACTACCGCTTACGATGCTACCCTTCAGCAGCATGAGAGCACCGCCCTGGGTTGCCTGACAGTCTGAAATCTCACAGTTGCGAACATGTGCCATTTTTGGTACAATGGCTGCACCACCCATACTCTTGAAGCCCGACTTGTCGCTTGCATTACCGTCAATCAGGCGACAGCCATCTATGATGGTATTGTCTGTCAGGGCAGAAGTGTTGTAGCCGTCATAGTCGCCTGTAGGCCATTTTCCGAAGCACACGGTGTGGTAGCCGTTCACCTCCTGGTTAACGGCAGAACCTTCTTTTACTTCGGTCTTCGCACTTAATACCGTCTGGTAAGTGCTGATACAGTCGCGCTTGTCATTATCCCAATTGGCGGTACCTTCTTTCAGCTCTCCTCCTTCCTGGTCACCCTCATAGTAGCCACCCTTCAGACATACTCCGTTAGGAATCAGGAAGGTATAGCTCTGCGGATCGCTAGGGTCAGCCAGCGTATTGGCATGATAAACAAATCGATTTCCTGTTTCATCACCCTGATAGCCTGCTACTTTTACATACACCTGATGCTTTTGGCTATTCTCTGTGTTGCTCTGGTTTGCTGTTTCAAATTTCTTGCCAGCAGCAGTCAGCACGTCCTGCAGCTTGTCAGCACAGGCAGCGTTTTCCGGACTGTCTCCACTTCGGTTTCCCCATCCGTTCTGGGTTACATAATAAATGTAATCTACAATACCTGCGCTGTTTGTCTTTTCCTGTGGTGCAATGTTGGCAGTATTGTCAGCCTCGTAGGCACCGATATCAATGGCGCAGTCCTTGATTCGGTTGGTATAGTCCATGTCGGTTTCAGGCAGGATGATTCCATTTCCTACATTTGTGGTTCCACCATTCAGACACTTGTTGCCAGTCAAACCACCCGCCTCGTACAGACGGAAGTTGTTCTTCAGTCGGGCATTGCGGAAGCGGAAATTATTATCATTTCCACTTGCGTAGCTCTGGTCCTCAAATGGGAAAGCCTGAGCCTTATCTCCTGTGAAGTTACCATCGCTTTCCTGGAATTTGCTGCTCAGGTCATTACTGTTCATGTAGCAGTTGTGGGATGGTTTCATCTTGCCCGATGCAGCAGAGTTTACCTGATCTGTGATGCTTTTGCCGTTGTTGTAATTATCATAGATGATACAGTTATAGAGCGAGAGCTGCGATGCAACTCCGGTATTGCTGTCCTGCCAGTGATAGATGCCGGTTCCGTTTGTCGCCATATTGTAGGCGATGGTATTGTTGTAGAACTTGGCACTCTCCAGGAAGATTCCTCCGCCACGGCAGGTTCCGTTATAACAGCGGTTGTTTGCCACGACAAGGTTGTAGCCGGTGCCTTGAATCATATAGGCTCCGCCTCCATAACTTTCACTGCTATTGGCATAGCTCAGGTTTCTCAGCAGATAACTGTTCGAAATCTTACTGTTTTCTCCGTCCATATACAAACCGCCACCACGCACACGACCGCCATGGTTGAAGTTGTTGACGATGATGAGGTTTTCCAGTTCTACTCCTCGGAATACACGCACACCTGCTCCTCCGTCACGGTTGGCACCAGGATAGTTGATGATGTAACCGTGACGTACAGAGAAGCCATCCCATTTGGCATACTTGTAATCCTTGTAGTTGATGTTGTCTATCAAGTTTCCTTTATAGCGTACGGCATTACCATCGGTACGTAAAGAGTTTCCATCACCCGATGGTGACCAGGTTGGAAGACAAACGTCTGGCTGATACAGTACATAGTGGCGCTCAGTATTTCCACTGTTCATCAACGTTTTTGTAAAGTCATATTTAGAGCCATCTTCAGAATTGTTCTCCTGATACCACATTTCCTTATCTCCTTTTTTGAAGTATACAGGCGATTCCTTTCTGATCTGGAGAATGGTTTCATACTTGGTCTTCTCCAAAGTCTCGTATTCCTTACGTGCCGGTACGTATTGTGACAGCAGCGGATGGCGGTCGTCTTCTCCAGGATAGCCTTCGTATGGGAAACCGCCTATTACCTCCACCTTGTCTCTAACAACAAAGCCTTTGTAGTCTGTATAGATGCCTGCACCTACCCAAACTACTACCCGGTCTTTCTTGTCTGTGATATACTTATTCAACTCTGCCGCTCTTTCCACAGCATATTGCAAACCGCTGATGTAACGCTCCTCTCTGTTGTTGGTAATCTTGTTATAGGTGTCCCAGCCAGAGAGATACTGGTTGTTCTGGTTACCTGAGTTTTTCCAGAAATCGCCATAAGAATCTATTTCTGAACGATACTTGCCTTTAGCTTGACTATAATCCGTATTGTCAATAGTAGTGCTAAGCAGCGTATTGTCTCTCTGCTTTACATAGAAATCATTACCTTTTCTATCCTTTGTGTTGTCACACATGGCGTTACCGATGATAGCCTTATCCCAGCTGCTTCCGTCATATTCGGTTTTTGATTCATTCAGAAGATTGAAGTCCGGGTTGCCGTCCTGGTCATCATTGTTGGCATCGCTGTAGCTATCATAATTCTTGTTGTATGAACGCACGTAGATAATCTTTCCTGCTTTTGGCAGGAGAGCTTCGTATGCACCCAGGTCAGGAGCACCACCAAGGTTGCGGTCTTCGCCGGTGATGTCCTTGGCTGTTGCGTTGCTGGCTTGAGCTCTGTTGATGATTCTACCTGCTTCTGCTGAACTGGTCAATGGTCGGAAGGATGAATAGCCTCCGTAATATACGTTGCCGCTCATCCGGGCACCCACTTCATTGGTTGGGTTGCTGAAGTTGCGGGCTCCTTCTTTGCCAAGCGTGTTGAAATTCTCTTCCAGGCTGTTGTTGCATTCCGAACCTTCCCATGCACCGCTGATGTACAGTTTATTTCCTACAGCATACGAGGTTGCCTTTACAAGGTCGTAATCTGGCGCCACTCCCTCGTTGTTGATGATGCTCACGTGGTTGAGCGTGAGAGAGTTGTTGCTGCCTGGACTCTTGTTCAGATAGATGATGGAAGGCAGTCCTGATGGACTTGCATTGAGCGGATCCTTGCTAGTGTTGTTGTTGATGACGCAGTTTTCCAACTCCAATTTTACATTCACGGCATCCGGCATGGTTGCGATGGCGGCACCATCTGCCGCTGTGTTGTTCTCAAAGATGCAATTCTTCAGCTTCACGGTGGTTGCCTGGCTGCTCTGGTCCATGCTACCTATCAGTACACCGCCACCATAAGGCATGTAGGCTGTACCGGCAGCGTAGGCATGGGTAAAGGCATAGCCGTCGATGGTGATGTTGGCACCTGCTTCGATGCGGACCAGATGGTAGAGTCCCTCGTTGAGTTCTGAACCGCTGAGGTTTCCGTTCAGTTCAGAACGGTATTTGATAGGGTCGCGGTCTTCATCTTTCGGATTCGGATTTTCCGAATACTCCGGATAACCGCCATACACGGTAACAGGAAGTACGCAAGGTTGAATGTTAAAGGTGCATGACCTGGCGTCTGTTTCCTCGAACGTGTAGGCAATCTTCGGTTCGAAGATACCCTCGCGACCGCAGATTTCAAACCCCCAACCGCTATTCTTCTCAATAGTGAAATCCTCTGGTGTAGTATTGCCCTTGGTAACTACCTTAACCTGTTCCCCATTCTTGATGTCGGCAAGATAACCCAATACTTCATCTACGGATGATGAGGTATAGCTCTTTTCCCACGACTCTCCCGTGCCGTCCACCAGTTCTCGTGAACGGTCAAAGTAGATGCGCAGGCGTTTTTGGGTATCATTCTTTTCGAATACAAGGTCTTGGCTGTCAGTCATATAGGCTCCTGCTGACGGAACCGAACTGATAGCCTTTCCGCTCAGGTCGATTTTTGGCTGATACAGGTAGGAAGATGGCAGGAGGGCATAGCTGATGCCCACGTTGCGCAGTCGGGTTCCTTTCACGGTTTCCCAGTAATAGTTCACCGTCTTCATATCTGTAAGCACGCCACGTTTCTCGTCGAAGGCTTCCACCGTGTTGTAAGGCGGTTCTGTACCCATCACGAATCCCTTGCCTGAGTAATACGTGTTGATGGAGATGGTTCCGCTCTGATAGGTGTTGGTCCATTTGGCTGCATTTACATCCGAGATGGCGTTGTTGTAGAACTGTACGGTCTTTTCTGATGGCTTGGCTGCATAAATCTGTGCCATGGATGCTGAGTTGCTGGTGCCAGACTTGTGCCGGAGCAGCGAGTTGTTCCAGATGACATTGTTGGCAAGCAGACCCTTTTCCTTGATATACACACCACCCGTATTGGATGACATCTCGTCAGCATCATCCTTAGTGTTGGTGGTATAGTTGTTGACGATGGTGTTGTTAATCACCAGTCCATGACCATCCAGATACACAGCACCATTTCGGGTACTGGTATTGTTACTGATTACAGAGGTGGCAAGAATCTGGTAATAGGCTTTCGCCGCATCATTAGCGTTGCCCTTCAGATAAACGCCTGCTCCCTGATAGGCAGAACAGTTGGTTACCATGCTTCGGGTGATGAAGCCGGCTTCGTCTATATAGATACCTCCGCCCTGGTAAGCCGAGCAGTCGTATACCAGGTTACCTTCCGTCTGTCCGTTCTTGCAGTAGATACCGCCACCACGAGGTTTGATGCTTCCGATTTCTTTCATGCCCTGGTTACAGAATCTCACGGTGCAGTAGCGCATTCGTGCATTCGGGTCGTTGATATAAACGCCAGCACCACAGCCTGGGGCGTATTTGGCTTCGTTCGTATCGTTATATTTACCTCCCTCAATGGTGAAGCCTTCCAGATAAACTTCATCCGTAAAGGCTTCTTTTTCTGGCAGAGGAGCAAACCATACCACATGATAGGAATTGCTGTTCCCTATGTTCCAGGCTTCATCATCATTATTCCATTTGACCTTGTTGCTTCCCTCGAATCCCGCACCTCTGATGATGGATTCCTTTTCCCATCCCCAAGGCTTTAAATTCTTGGCTTTCTCTATGCGTTCTGAACGACTTTTTTCATTTCCTTCAAAGGCACCATAAACGCTGATGCCATTCTTCATCAGTAGGGAAGTCGGGGCAGAGGCATCGCTATGGATTCGTTGATTTACCACATAGGTTCCGGCTGCTACCCAAACTTCGCCTTTTTCGCCTGGTGTTGTTGCCGTTTCAGCTAAATCGTTGATGGCATTCTGTATGTCGCCCATGGCATCTTTCCAGGAGGTCCCTTTACCAGTTCCGCCTTCTTTCACGTATCTGATGCGTCCTGCCTTCATTCGGGCATACTCGTAAGCACCAATGTCGATAGTGTTGTCCTGATCCTGGTAGCGTGTTCTACCCATGATGTCGGTAGAGGTAGTTTCCAGTTTTTCTGCAAAGTTTTTGTAGAATTCCAGTTTTCCCCTGTTCAGAAGGGCAGAGGTTTCCTCAAAAGTGAAGGCGGTGCTGTATAATTGCTTCAGATTACTGCTGAACGAGAAGTCGTAACCCTGGGTTACGGCACTCTGCTTGAACCAAGGGGCTGGCTCTGTGCCGTGGTTCTCGTTGCTGATCCATACGTTTCCATTATCGTCGGTATTGTTATCGGAATTGGTTACCTTTACTTCCGGAAAAGCACAGGAATAGAAGGCAGGACGGGTGTCTTGCTTGCTGAGTGCCGTAGAATGCCAGAGCACGGTGTTGTAGACCGCTCCGCCGCCATTGCTACCTGATGCTCCGGCTGTGGTGAGGTCTACTGCCGATACGGTGTTGGCTATTACAGAGCAGTTGACGATTTTCGATGTGCTCGAAAGTCGGATACCGCCGTTTGTGTTGTTGTTGATGTTGCAGTTGTAGACGGTGGCTGTTCCGTCTATCCACATGCCGCCACCTTCGTTCTCGCTGGTGCCTCGTTTGCCTGCTACATTATCAAAAAAGCTGCAGTAGCTGATGGCTGACTGCTGGCTGGTACAGGAATTATCCACATAGATGGCACCGCCGCGCATGCCGTAGTTGTTCGCAAAGTTGCATTGCGAAATACGGAAGAAGCGGCTCTGGGCATTGTTGTCGTTGCTGTTGTTCACCACGTAGATGCCGCCGCCTCTGCCATTTGCAGAGGTGTTCTCTCCACTGGCATTACCTGCTGCGATGAGGAAACCGGAAACAATGGTTGGCTTATTGCCGTCGTTGGTGTTGTCCTGTGTTACGCCCATCTGGAGGGTCAGCACATGGGTGGCATTGTCGGTGCGGGTGGTGTTCTCTGAATAGATAATCAGCTGCTGGCTCGCCTTGTCGTTGGTGGCGATGTCGCCCACCAGAGCCGTCTGATACTTCATCTGATATTTGTGTCTGCCCGTAGGGAGATCGTTCTTGATGGTTTCATCTCCTGCAAAACCTCCATACATGGCAACGCCCGAAGGGAGAACGAAGCCTCCCTCCGGTGCCTTGTAGATGTGGCCGGTAATATCCTCATAGCCTTTCACCCAGATTTCATCGCCAGCCTTGGCTCGGCTCAGCGCTTTTTCCAGGGTGATAGCTTGAGTCCATGATGAGCCGTCACCACCGTCAGTTGCCTCAGCTGTTACATGATAGGTCTTGCTGCCCTGTGCGAACAGGGAGCTGACACAGCTCAGGAGGATGAGGGCTGCTATGATTTTTCTGTATGTCGTATGATGTATTCTCATGCTGAAAAGAGTTTTATATGTTGAAATTGTTGATCGTGATATTTTCCTTTGTGAGCTGAGTGCCCGATATTTTTACATTGATCTTGTACCAGCGAGCTGGGATAAAGCCATCTTTCAGATTGCTCATGTCAAATGTCACGTTGTATTTCCCTGTCGTTCCTTCTTTCTCTGTGTCAAGCTTGAAGGTGAGGCGAGGAGGAATGGCTCCGTCTGGGAAGGTATAATGATATACTCTTCCGTTACGCTTGCTGATTTCCGAGGTGTTCACAAAGGTTGTGTGGCCGCTTACTGAAGTCCTGGAAGATACTTCTTGGTGGTAAAGGGTAGGGAAGAGTCTACCATTCCCGGAGCCGGAAATGGTTGATTCTTGATTTGCCGGTTCTCCGTGATAAGTAAACTGGCTTACTTTCACGTTGGTATATTTCAGATTTCCATCCTTGTCTTTCTCATAGGCTCCCTTGGCATCCCATTGGATGTCAATCTTGGCAGCCAGTCTGCCCAGTACCATGCGCCAGTATTGTTTGGTGTTGATATTGGCATTGATGTTCTGTTCTACTTTTATATCTCTGTCATTGGTGAGAATTTGCGTCTCTGGGTCCAGCTTGAGCGCATAACCTGTGGCTACGCTGATAAACTTGGCTATGTCCGTAGTGCCGCCGCTTGGTTTGGCATAGTCGTTGGTAATCTGTAAGTTATAGATATCAGAGTTGTGGTTTTGCCCGTCTTTTGCGATGCCGTCTAGCATTCCCTCCAGATTCAGTCCTTCTCCGTTACTGTAGGTAACCCCATAAACGCAACAGGTACCTAACGGCAGATACATCGTATAGGTGCGAAAGCCGTTGGCATCAGGTCCTGATAGGGTTGAGGTGGCATGGGTGACGAGGTTTTTTTTGTCGAATTCTTCCTTGGTATAGGTTTCGTAATATACCATTTTCTGGGGTGCTGCATCGTGTATTTCGTCGCCTTGCGTCTTTTCCTTATAGGCAACGATGATGGTGAGCCGGTCCCAGTCCACCATGTCGTTGGTGTCTTCTCCCGGATCTCCGATGCGTGTTTCCGTCTTATCGGCAGGCACAGATAGGGTGAGCGAGATGGGTGCCAACGTATCCATTGGTCTAACCTCGTTCTTTTCGCTTTCGCTGCATCCTGTCAGCATGATAAGCGATAGTATCGCAAATATGTATTTCGTAATATGATTCATGTATCAATTCTTTTTTACCTAAATATCCACATCGTGGCTTCCTCCTGGCTTCCAGTCGAGTTTCACGCTTACTCCTACTGATGCATTGGTAACAACCAGCGAACCGTCGGGTTTGAGTTTCGCCTTAATCAGTTTCAGCCTTCCGGCTTTCAGCGGTTCGTTCAGCGTGAGAATGGTTTCTGTATATTTGCCGTTTACCTTGGCGATGATGTGGTAGCGCCACTCAGCCTTGCTGGATGGGAAACTTACGGCATAGAGCGCATCGTGAGTCTGGGCTGAGGCTGTTGAAGCTTCGTTGATTCGCTTGGCTCTCACGATGGTGTTTCGGGATGTTGAGAAAATACTGTCGTTTACGAGAAAGTGGGTTGCCATTCCTTCTACGAATCCCCAGAGCTCGGCAGGTTTCACTTCTTGCTGGTTGATGACTACCGCTGCTGCACAGTTTGCCATATAGAGGGTGGTCTGCAGGTCGTGTTCGAAATCGGCCTCGTTGATGGTGAGTCGGGAAGTGAACAGACCGATATTGTGACTGTCGATGGTATCCTTCTGCTCCTGTTCCAGGGCGAGAGCCTTGCAGACATTTGCACCGGTAATCTTCACGTTCTTTGCGTTTCCGGTATTGGCGAGCGAAAGGTTCTGGTAGTTGTTGCGAGGCAGATAGATGGTATAGGATACCGAGTTGGCATTCATGATGTTAGCTTCGTGACGGTAGAGATCATTTCCGATAAAGAAAGACAAATCGTTGTCTAGGGCATGATCGGTGAAGACTGTGCCTAGTTCCTGTTTCAGCCGGTTGGCGATGTGTTGCTCCTCGGTGGTATTGAGGTCTAAGTCGATAAGGGTATGAATCTGTGTATTGAGCCTCAGATTATACTTGATCTTATAGTCTTTGCCACACTTGCTCATGTCTTCATTGATGCATGAAGACAATCCGAAAGCGATGCTCAAAGTCATCAGAGCTATCAGAAATATTCTATATGATTTTTTCTTTCTCATTTTCCGTCCTCTATTAGGATTATAAACAGCGAAATCTACCTTACTGAACTTTCGTAACTTGCGAAAGCCCAGTAAGGTAGAATGATTAAATATCTACATCAAATGTAATACCAGACTTCCAGTCAAGATCTACAGCAAGGCCTACGTTGATGCCTGATGTTCTGAGATCAGGAATACAGTTGTATGCGCTCTTTAAATCTGTGATGTTAAAGTTGGCGGTTGTTACATAGTCCTGCATGAATACGCGATCAACGCTGTTAGGATTAGTTACACCTTCTGTGGCATTAGGAGTCAACTTACCAACAAGATAGAACTTAGCTCCCTTCAGAATGATACCATCTTTTCCGTAGAAGGCCTTGTCTGAGTTGTTCTCTAACTCGAGTGTTACATATACTGGGCTTTGTGCATCAGACTTTTTGTTGTCAAAGACCAGCGTATAGTTTGCGTTTGATGCAGAAGTTTCGTTCTTGGCAGCCATAGAACCATTCATCTCCTTGTCATAGATGGTGTTAGCGAATGACTCTGTAGATGCTGGGTCATACTTCCAATCTACTGAAGCTGGCTGACCGCCAATCAAGATACCGGTTACTTTAAACCCATCTGTTGGAACCGAAATCTGCTGGTTTTCATCGAAACTTCCAGCTTCCTTAGCGTTATCTTCAAGAGTAGCAGCATTACATCTTACTGTTGATTTCAACACAGCCACGCTGTACTGAACTGGGGCTCTCAAGCCTACAGTTTTTGTCGTATTTGCAACGGCATTTTCTGAAAAGCTTTTGCCTTCCCAGTTTGCACCATTTGGGTTTGTCCAATCATTGTATGCAGGGAAATCGTTAAGATTAGACATATCTTTATCAGAAACCATAGTTGTTGTATTTACAAAATACGACAGTTCTGCTGGATAGCAAATCTTTTGGTAATTGATGGAGTTTCCGGTACCGATGGTTACGTTTTCTGGAGCGTTGTAAGCAAATTTGCTCTCTCCAGTTTTCCAATTTAAGGAAGCAACACCATCAGGCAGGTTGAACTTTCCAGGGAAGTTGATACTTTCGATAGCTCCTAAAGCAGCAACGCATTTATCGTAAATCTCTTTCGTTAATTTTCTTTCTGCAGGGATGGTTGGTTCTCCAGTCTCACCCACCAATGCAGTTTTGAGGTTTTTGATAAATTCAACGACAGATGTTTTCGAGCCTGCTTTTAGTTTTGTGAACTCGTTGTAACGCGCAGCTAAAAATTTCTTCTCGTTTTCTGTTAACCAAGTTGGGAGGGTTGTTTCGTTACCAATTGTTGCCCAGGTATAATCTTTTCCATCTGTAACCTTAGCTTTGGCAATATCATTCAATGCATTGATGATTTTAGCAGCTTCAGTATCTGTTGTAAAGTTTGCTGTGCTATTGATAGGAGTTAACTCATGAGATATGTTTGCAAGAACTTTCTCGGTTGTTTTTGTTCCTACATCTTTAATCTTACCTGTCTGGAAGTCTGTGTCTCCACTCTTCCTGGTAGCTCTACCATAGAAAAGCATGTGGTTAGTTCCTACAGGAATCTCAATGTCACGGTAGAGTTTGCTGTATTTATTTTGGGCGTATGCATTGGCGTCTGTACCGATTTCGATGATTCTTGTAGCCTCTGTGTTTCCGGCTGTTGAAGGATTACCGTTGAAAGTCAGCAAAACGATGTCTGAAATGCCACGGAAAGGCTTGCCACTTTGCTGAGTCATTTCATCTGTCATACGAGTCACCTTCTTCGCCTGGTTTGTCGAAGAGTTACCGCCATAAGGAATGTTTATGGCGAACTGGGTCTTTACAACCTGTCCTGTCGCACCTGTGCCACTTGTTGGCTCAATTGAATCTGAAGAGCAGGAAACCATTCCTGCTGCACTTGCAAGAAGCATCGCACTTGCAAAGCTGAAAAATCTGAACTTCTTCATAGTCAAGTTATATTTTAATTGTTTTTATTTGTTTTCTCTGTCTGCCCGATGTTGTAAACTAGCGAGACTGCAACTTTGGTCGGCATTACGAAAGTTTTCGTCTTCTTCTCAATGGCGGTGGCGCATCTGCCATAACAGTTGTATTTGGTATAGCGTGTGATTCCCAATCCCAAACCTATTGCCGCTTCCAGATTCCAACGGTTTTGCTTGTCGAGTGCCCAGTTGTAGCCATATACTATGCCCAGAGCTCCCAAGTCGCCTTGGAACCTATGCTTTTTGAGTTTCGGGAAAAGTCCCAATGGGAGGTGTACGCCACCCGCATTGTAATGTGAGTAGAGTAAATTGGCTCCAAAGAAGTGACCCAGGAACGGGCTGTCGAGCCAATATCGCATCTCTGTTTGTATGGCAATGTGCTTCAATTTCTTGTTCTTGCGAAAAGTAAATGGGTTCCAACCTGTGGATAGATCTAGCGACCAGTGGTCTGATAACCTCTTTTCCACTCCGATGTTAGGTGTTGTGGTAGCCCAATATGCTAAGTTCGTTTTCAAGCACCAGTCTTGTGCTGATGCAGATGTAATGAATAGTGCTGAAACAAGAAGGAGCAATATGCGCTTTCCTTTGTCTGTATTCATTTGCTACTGTATTGTTTTGTTGATAGAAAAGTGTCTATTTTACGGTTTCCTATTTCTGTTTTTGTTATTAATCTAATTATTTTTTCAGCCACAAATATAGCGAAAAATGAGCAAAAGGACTTTCAAAAAAAGAAAAAACTGCCTTCATTTAAGCTTCGTTAACTATAAATTTATAAATCTACCCATTTTTACCCCCCCCTATTTTGCAAATTTTCACATTTCGCCATTCGCTTTATTTCGAGTGCAAAGATACGTCTTTTCCGTTTTCTACCTATGCGATTTGTGCGATTTGCGTGGATTCGGGAAATAAAGTACGAAAAAATCATGGAATCATTCAGGAGAATATCTCCGAAGGATAAGAACATAACTCCGAAAGATAGCAGAATATCTCCGAAGGATAAGAAATTATCTCCGAAAGATAGCGGAATATCTCCGAAGGATAAACCCAGAAGACAAATGTAGGTAATCCGATGATGAAGATATGGAAGCTGGGTTGTGGCAACGAGGTGAAGGGTGAAGGGTATATTTTAAATCTTATATTATATTCTTTTTTTAGGGTTTTTCCGATTTTTGACCCTAGGGTACTTTTTTGATTTTACCCTTTTTCCCTTTACCCACGCGTACATATATAAAATAGAGTTTTCAAACCTTCACCCTTCACCTTTTTATTTAACATTTTGAGTGTCAAATAGTTACGGGTGAAGGGTGGTGAAGGGTGTTTTTCGTGTTTTAAAAACATATTTTAAGAATCTAGCCAGTTTTTACATATTTTAGCGTTTGTTTATGATTCTGAAATGGATATCTTTTTTTAGAGAGTCCTCATTTTTTTATGATTTCTTTCTGTAGAAACTCCTAGAATCCCAGTCTAATCAGTATCCTTGATGTATAAGCTGTTAAAATATTGTCAGCGAAATAAAGTTAATGGCTATGGATAAGCGTAACTTCTAAAATATAAGTTATCTTAAAAACATTATAACCTTTTAATGTATTGTCAGCGAAATAAAGTTAATGGCTACGGATAAGCGTCAATTTTTAAATATAAATTAACTGAATTTTCGCATGTGGTTCAAGAACGGGCTGAAGGCCAAAAGCTCCAGAAGCAGCACGCCCTGTTTTACTCTAATTGAGCAAGCTTTGAGCGTATTTTTTAACGTTAATTA
>ENA-OZLN01000029-OZLN01000029.1-human-gut-metagenome-genome-assembly--contig:-NODE-29-length-35550-cov-6.754839_pt1 | contig 35550 bp, 30 predicted proteins | sample MGYA00243863_ERZ653791 | MGnify/ENA primary metagenome ERZ653791 (study PRJEB26926, sample SAMN06164639) | human gut metagenome | biome: ENVO:00009003; feature: ENVO:2100002; material: ENVO:00002003... | reverse complement strand
TACGAGATCGCTCAGTGTCTCGTGGGCTCGGAGATGTGTATAAGAGACAGGCACACCCTATCAGTTCTTCCGATGATAAGACCATCTCCGTAAAAGTCAGTGAGCTTCTGAACTCCTATTATGAAAGCAAGGAAACTACCGGTTTTACGGTGCTTTATATCCAGATGGAACGTGACCTTGCCCGGGGTGCCCACAATCTTTATCACGAAGTATGTCTAGCCATGCAGACCCCTCCAAAGAAAATGCCCTACCGAATTCTTCCGGCTTCTAAATGTCTCGCCGCCTATCATCTGGGAGACTGGGATGATATTTCACTTGCTTATGACAGGCTGCGCAGCTACATGAAGCAGCATCAGATTACTTCATCCGATGGCAGATTCTATGAAGAAGAATTGATTAACGCTACCATGACGGATAAACGAAGTGAATACCTTACCCGCATTATCGTCAGAATCTAAAAAGCAGCATTACTTTTTTATTTTCCTGTAATGCTGCTTATCTATTTTACAGTGCCCCAAGAATCTCTTTTGCCCGGTCTATCTGCTCCTTTGTAGGCGGGTCTACGCCTTCTAACTGGTATGGAATTCCAAGTTCCTTCCATTTAAAGACGCCTAAGGTATGATATGGCAGCACTTCCACCCGCTCTACTGTCTTAAGGGTATCAAGAAAACTTCTTAAGCGGTAAAGCCCGTCCTCTTCTGTTGTAATACCCGGCACCAGCACATGGCGGATCCACATTGCTTTGCCATGGTCTGATAAATAAGCTGCCATTTCCAAAATATTCTGATTCGTCTGTCCGGTGAGTTTCCGGTGTGCTGTATCATCAATATGCTTAATGTCCAGCATAAAAAGGTCTGTATATTTCATCAGCTCATCAAATTTACTTTTAAACGGTTCTTCCATGGAAAATGGATTGCCGGAGGTATCGAGACAGGTATTTACCCCTTTTTCTTTTGCCAGCCGGAACAGTTCTGTTACGAAATCTATCTGTAAAAGAGCCTCTCCACCGCTTACGGTGATTCCGCCCTTTTCTTTCCAATATGTTTTATAGCGAAGTGCCTTTTTTAACACTTCTTCCGGTGTCATCAGTTCTCCGCCATCTTTCGCCCAGGTATCCGGGTTATGGCAGTACTGACATCTCATGTTACAGCCTTTTAAAAATACAATATATCTTACACCCGGCCCGTCTGCCGAGCCAAAGCTTTCTACGGAATGGATGCGTCCTTTTATTTCACTCATATTGCCTCCTATACACCAAAATACTTACGACTGCTTAACAACCTATGATAAAAATGTGCAGGCTTTTTTTCATTAAGCCTGCACATTCTGCTTTACCTGAATCGCGGAAAAATCGTATGCTCCCCGCAGTCCGGTTACTGTCTTAAATTACATACGCTCATGACAGGTACGGGCAATAACATCAAGCTGCTGCTCTTTTGTCAGGTCGATGAACTTAACTGCATAGCCGGATACACGGATTGTGAAGTTTGCATACTCTTCTTTCTCCGGATGCTCCATTGCATCAATAAGCTTTTCTTTGCCAAATACATTGACATTCAGATGATGAGCTCCCTGGTCAAAGTATCCGTCCATTACATTTACAAGATTATCGATTCTTTCCTGCTCGTTGTTTCCAAGTGCGCCAGGATTGATGGTCTGTGTATTGGAAATACCATCCAATGCCCACTCATACGGAAGCTTGGTCAGAGAGTTTAAGGAAGCTAAAAGTCCGTTCTGCTCTGCACCGTAAGATGGGTTAGCTCCCGGTGAAAGCGGTTCGCCGGCTTTACGTCCATCCGGCATAGCTCCGGTTGCTTTACCATATACTACGTTAGAAGTAATGGTAAGGATAGAAGTTGTAGGCTCAGAATCACGATAAGTATGATGTTTCTTTAATTTATCCATGAAAGTCTTAAGCAGCCATACTCCGATTTCATCGGCACGGTCATCATCATTTCCGTATCTCGGGAAGTCTCCTTCGATTTCGAAGTCTTTTGCAAGTCCGTTCTCATCACGTACGACTTTTACTTTTGCATATTTGATTGCAGAAAGAGAATCGATAACATGTGAAAATCCTGCAATACCGGTTGCAAAAGTTCTCTTTAAGTCGGTATCCATCAGAGAAAGCTCTGCTGCTTCATAGTAATATTTATCATGCATATACTGAATCAGGTTCAGTGTATTTACATAGATGTCTACTAACCAGTCCATCATCTTGTCATATTTTGCCATTACTTCATCATAGTCAAGATATTCCGCTGTAATTGGTGCGTAGTTTGGTCCTACCTGCTCACCTGATTTTTCATCAACACCACCATTGATTGCATAAAGCAGACATTTTGCAAGGTTTGCACGAGCGCCGAAGAACTGCATCTCTTTACCTGTCTGTGTAGCAGATACACAGCAGCAGATTGCGTAATCATCGCCCCATACCGGTTTCATTGCATCATCGTTCTCATACTGGATTGAGCTTGTTTCAATCGAGATACGTGCTGCATAATCACGGAAGGTCTGTGGCAGTCTGGATGAATAGAATACAGTAAGGTTTGGTTCTGGTGCCGGTCCCATATTCTCTAAAGTATGAAGGAAACGGAAGTCTGTCCTGGTTACCATGGAACGTCCGTCTACACCTGTTCCTGCTACATCAAGGGTTGCCCATACAGGGTCACCGGAGAATAACTGATTATAAGAAGGAATACGTGCGAATTTAACCATACGAAGTTTCATTGTGAAATGGTCAATCAGCTCCTGAGCCTGCTGCTCGGTAAGAATTCCCTTATCCATATCTCTCTTAATATAAATATCAAGGAAAGTAGAAACACGTCCTACTGACATTGCTGCACCGTTCTGTGTCTTGATTGCTGCAAGGTATCCGAAGTATAACCACTGAACAGCCTCTTTTGCATCGGTTGCAGGTCTTGAAATATCATATCCGTAAATCTCAGCCAGTTTCTTCATGTCTTCCAGACATTTAATCTGCTCTGCAATTTCTTCTCTTAAACGGATGACATCATCTGTCATCTGTCCGCATCCGCAGTTGGCTTTGTCTTTCTTCTTCTCAGCGATTAAGTAATCCAGTCCGTATAATGCTACACGGCGGTAATCACCTACAATACGTCCACGACCGTAGGTATCCGGAAGACCTGTTAAAATCTTAGCATGACGAACCTTCATCATTTCCGGTGTATAAGCATCAAATACTGCTGTATTGTGTGTCTTATGATACTTGGTGAAAATTTCTTTTAATTTATCATTTACTTCATAACCGTAGGTCTCACATGCCTGAACAGCCATCTTGATTCCACCATATGGCATGAAAGCTCTCTTTAATGGTTTATCAGTCTGAAGACCAACTACCTGCTCTAAATCTTTTAAGCTTTCATCAATATATCCCGGACCATAAGCTGTAATTCCGGTTACAACCTCTGTCTCCATATCAAGAACGCCGCCCTTGGCACGCTCTTCTTTCTGTAATTTCTGAAGTGCCCCCCATAGCTTGTTGGTTGCATCTGTCGGCTCAGCTAAAAAGCTCTCATCTCCATCATATGGAGTGTAGTTGTCCTGAATAAACTGACGAACATTGATTTCTTCTTTCCAGAGACGTCCTTCGAATCCATCCCACTCTTTCATTTCAATCATTACGATATCCTCCTAAAAATGTATTCAGTATGAACACTGAATGGTTACTAAATTTACTGTCAACAGACTTTTTATTCATCGGCTTGAATTAGTCTTGTTTAACTGTAGTTAGTATATACTGACCGTTATTTTTTTGTCAATATCTTTTGATGTTCAAAATAACATACACAAAAGAAAACGAGCCAGTCCTCCAGGTTCATCGCCCAGACGGTCGGCTCGTTTTCGTTATACTTCATGTGGTTTTTCCACTTATCCGTCAGTCATATAACGGTTTTATCATAGACTATTTCTTTTCTGATTGCAATAGCTTATGAAAACTTTTTATCAACTATTTTTTCCGTTTTATCTGTTCTTTCGCTACAATACTTTGGAAAGGAAGTCGCAAAGACGCGGATTCTGTGGATTGGCGAAGAATTCTGCCGGTGTATTCTCTTCCTGAATCTGTCCTTCATTGATAAACATGACACGGCTTGCCACTTCTCTTGCAAATCCCATTTCGTGCGTTACCACTACCATGGTCATTCCGTCCTGTGCCAGTTCTTTCATAATTTCAAGAACTTCTCCTACCATTTCCGGATCCAGTGCGGAAGTCGGCTCGTCAAATAACATGACATCCGGATTCATTGCCAGTGCTCTTGCAATTGCAATACGCTGTTTCTGTCCACCGGAAAGCATTGCGGGATAGGTATCTGCTTTATCAGACAGTCCAACTCTCATCAAAAGCTCGTCCGCACGCTTAGATGCCTCTTCCTTATTCATAAGTCCGGTCTGAACCGGTGCCAGCATGATATTTCCTTTTACGGTATAATTTGGGAACAGATTGAACTGCTGGAATACCATTCCAATCTTCTGACGCATCTTGTTGATGTCTACGGATTTATCCGTGATATCTGTTCCTTCAAAAGTAATCACACCGGAAGTCGGCTCCTCTAAAAGATTTAAGGAACGTAAGAATGTAGATTTACCACAACCGGATGGTCCGATGATGGCTACTACCTCTCCCTGGGCGATTTCTGTGGAGATACCATTTAATACATTTACATTTCCAAAGGATTTACACAAATCCTTTACTTCAATCAATACCTTCTTATCGCTCATTTGTTCTCAACCTCGTTTCCAGTTTATGTACACCTGCCGTTAAAATCATAACGATTATCAGGTAGATAATTGCAACACCGAACAATGGTAAGAACGGGTCATAGGTCTGGCTGCGGATGATATCGCCACCCTTTGTCAAATCCGGGATTGCAATATATCCACTGATGGAAGTCTCTTTCAGTAAGGTAATAAACTCATTTGCCAGTGCCGGAAGTACATTCTTAAATGCCTGTGGCAGTATAATCAGACGCATGGTCTGCGAATAATTCAATCCGAGGCTTCTTCCAGCTTCAAACTGTCCTTCGTCTACAGACATGATTCCGGAACGTACAATCTCTGCTACATAGGCAGCCGAATTCAAACCAAAAGCGATTACAGCCACTGCAATCTTATTATCGAGTGCAACCAGAATAATATAGTACATAATCAAAAGCTGTACCATCGTAGGGGTTCCACGCCATATGGTAAGATACATTTTACATATAAAATTCAAAACATTTAATCCACCATGTTTATCATGGGTGGAACGGATAATTGCGACTAAAAATCCAACCACAATACCCAGAAGTACTGCAAGCACTGCAATAAGCAGTGTATTGCCAAGACCACGTAACAGATAAAGATATCTGTCTTTCTCTATAAAATCCTGTTGAAAGCTGCTAAAAAAATCGCTCAAGGTCTTTCCTCCTATACCGATTATTTATTTCTTACTACAATAACCTGGCTTGCTGTTGCATAAGTATCTGTAAAGTCAATGTTCTTAAGACGGTCTTCTGTTACAGTCATTCCTGCTGCACCAAAATCTGCTTTACCGGAAGATACTGCTGCGATGATTGCATCAAATTCCATATCTTCAATCTCTAAATCATAACCAAGCTTGTCACAGATTGCTTTTGCGATATCTGCATCGATACCAACTACGTTGTCACCATCATAATATTCGTATGGCTCAAACTGCGCATTGGTTGCCATGGTAAGTTTTCCGTTTGGATATTCTGTTCCCTCCGGAGTCTCATATGGATGCTCTCCTGTTTCATCACCAATATAGTTGCTGATGATAGTATCGATTGTTCCGTCTGCTTTTAACTCTTCGATTGCTTTGTTGAATTCGTCTGTTAAATCTGTGTTATCTTTTGCGATACAGATTGCATATTCCTCTGCGTCAAAGGTATCATCTAAGATTTTCAAGTCATCATTCTTCTCAACAAATGCCTCTGCAGGCTGCTTGTCGATGATTACACAATCAATTTTACCGGTCTTTAATGCCTGAATTGCATCAGAACCTTTGTTGTAACGCTCTACGGTGCTTCCTTCGTCCTCATATGCTGTTGCATCGGAATCTCCGGTTGTTCCAAGCTGAACACCGATTTTCTTTCCCGGAAGGTCATCCTTGGAATTTACTGTGTTTGCAGCTACAGATGAGCCACATCCTACCATTGCTACTGTCATTGCTGCAGTTAATAAAAGTGCTGCAAATTTCTTCATGTTCTTCATATTTATTCCTCCTCTGATTATAATTATGTGAATTTATATTTCATACAACATCATAAAATATATCAACATAACGCCTAGTATAGCATGATTCCGCCTATTTCACAAGTACCAGGAGAGTATTTATCTGCATTTAAAAATACATTTTTCCATGTATTTTTAAACAGGCGGCACCTCAGTAGTTTGCATATTCGCTTCATAATTGTTATAATGTGCCAAGAAAAGTGATGATACTTGAGGAGGTTTTTTCATGAAGCGATTTGGCAGAATTATGTTCTGTTTTCTTCCGGCTCTGCTGGCATTTGGCCTGCAGCAGCTTATCTCCATTCCGGCAGTAGGGCTTGCTCTGCTGGGTGGTTTTTATACCAAAGGGGCAACTTCTATCGATGACTGTATGAATGCATTTTTAAATATTATTTCCACCGCCAATTTTAATGCCGGTGTCAGTGCAGCCTACGGTACTGTTGCCCTTGTGGTATTTGCCTACTGGTATTATAAAAAGTTCCGGCAGACAGAACCGGAAAATGTACGGAAACCATTTAATATTCCGGTCATCTTCGGCATTCTTATTACTGCAGTAGGATTACAGTATATTACCAATTACATTGTATCTTTTACTGCAGCCATTAACCCGCACTGGCTGGAATATTACAGTAACCTGGTAGAATCGGTGGGACTGGATGAGCCTTCCCTGATTCTGGTTCTCTATTCCGTTCTGATTGGACCTGTCTGTGAAGAACTGATTTTCCGTGGACTGACTTTGAAATATGCAAAAAGAGCAATGCCTTTCTGGGTTGCTAACTTCTTGCAGGCACTGCTCTTTGGTGTGTTCCATATGAATATGATTCAGGGTGTTTATGCTTTTGTGGTAGGAATTGTTCTTGGATTTATCTGCGAGAAAAGCCGCAGCATTTATCCTTCCATGCTTTTCCATATCCTCTTTAACATCTGGGGAACCTTCTCTCCGGACTGGTTTATGTATAAAGCAGATACCGTTCCGTTCTTCTTCCTGTGGTTCTTTGTTGGTGCCGGACTACTGGTTGCAGGACTGCTCCTCTTTTTCTTTGGAGTAACTAAAAAATATCCCAAAATTGAAAATTCTTATTATTCTTAATATCCTTTTGCAATTTTCTTTCCCTGCAAAAGGCTCTGGTTTTGATTTACAAAGGAGCGTGTCCGCTCTTTTAATAATAATTTTCGTCCTTCCGGGGTTCTTGTATATACCACATGGTATGGTCCAAGAGCCCTTTTCATATGCTTTTCAAAAATCAGGGCACGCTCCTTTTGTCTTCCGAATATTTCCGGGACACTGTAACACTCTCTCGATGTGCCAAAGATTTTTTCCCGGATAAGAAGATACCTTGGGTTATCAATAACACCCCACAATTCTTCCATGCAGGCAGAATAGGTTGTCTTATCTCTGGTGGTTCCACCTTTAAGCCAGGTACCTACCACAAATCCATTAAAGGATTCTACTTCTGTCCTGCAATGGGCACCATCCTCTAATTCCCCGCATTCCCTCAATGCATCTAGCATTGCTTCGCTAAGCTGTTTCATCCGTCTTGCCGGGGTGCTGAATTTAAACAGACGTATCCCCTGATAGACAATTCCGGCAAATGCGGCTAACAGCGCAATTCCAAGTAACAGGAAAGCCGGATGATTACCAAGCTTCTGTGCCATCATTCTTCCACTCATTAAGAGTATTGCAAGTATCACCTGTATGATTTCTATACAGACCGCATTAACAAAGATATATCCGTTTTCTATTTCTTTTGCTGCAATTTCATCTATCTGTTCTATTTCCATCTGATTTCGCACTTCCTGTAAGGACTGGTTCCATCGCTGCCTCAATGCATTTCTGTCCTTTGCACGCTCAAGCATCATGCTGTTTGCTTTATCTACCTCATATTTTGATGTTATCTTTGGAATGTCCAGCCGACCGATTCCGCTTTCGATTACATCTTCCCTGCAGGATACTCCTAAAAATGATTCAAACCGGCGTTCCAGCATTTCATAATCGCCCTCTGTATCAGTATTACTCTGCTGTCCCCGCTCTTTTGGAAAAATGCAGGCAAGATGCCAGATGTTTCCGGTCTTATCCGGCTGCTCTCTGTCGGTACGGATTGCTCTTCCACGCATCTGGTTACTCAGCATAAAAGACCCTACATAGGTTGCCAGTATTAGGGAATTGATGCACGGTGCATCCCAGCCTTCTCCCAGCAATGACTTGGTTCCAATCAATGTATGAATCTCTCCCTGACGGAATAACTCCGTCACAACAGCTACGGTGTGGGTGCTCTTTCCCTTTATCATAAGCTGTCCGTATCCGGTATCTCCCAGTGGATTTAACGTTCCGCTGCAGCCATACTGTGCCAGCAATTCCGGCAGTTTTGCTTCGACTTCCATTGGAACTATTATCACTGTCCCACTCAGCACACCAAGACGGATTCCAGCCATGTTCTGCCGCCTTAAATATTCAAAAATCGGCACTGCACCAAGCTCTGTGACCAGTGTATCTTTACTTCCAATCTCCGGCAATTTGTCTTTCTTAATATAATCGCAGAGAACCAGAAGACGTAAATCATTTTCCAGTGCCTCATACTCAGCCTGCACAATGGCATGGATGCTCTCCATCTTTCCCTGGCTTTTCATAAGTACCTTTTTAATGGCTTCATTATCCCGCAGTGCAACCTTGTTCCGGTAGATGGCTCCTGCCTCTTTCAATTCCTGCAGCAGGCCTTCCCGCTCTGCTTCCATCATGGTATAGGACTCTCTGTCCTCATAAAGAACACCCTGCAGTAACACTTCCATCCAGTGTGCATCCATTCCCGGCAGCTTTCCCTTTGTTCCGATGAGCTTCCTTAAATAACCGGAAAATGGAATTCCTTTTGCCTGGCAGTATACCAGCAGCGCTGTAAAATACTCCGGTTTATCTAAGAACCGCTCACTGTATTCTTCCGGATGCATAAGCCCCTGATGGGAAGATACGATTCTTCGCAAAGTCTCATCTGCCATCATTTTCTGCACCTGCATCTGCATCCGCTTCTGATGTTCCCTGACATATGCTTCCTCTTCTCTTGTCGGCCAGTTAAAATAAACATAGTCCTGATGCGGGCAGAGACTTCCTTCTCTTACCAGTTCCGGTGTAAAGATTTCTTCATCAATCGGTCCGCACATATCGATATAACGCTTCCACTGTGCCGGTGTACTGTCATAAGGCGGTGTTGCTGTCAATGCAATGATTTTCACATCCGGCAGCTTGTCTAAGAAAGTCTCCAGTGCCTTCCACCACTCACTGCGAAGGTGATGCGCCTCATCCAGACAAATTGTTGTAATACCGGCTTCCTTTACTGCCTTAAAAATATCGAAATCCCGGTAGTCAACCTGCTCCGTTTTCTTCTCTCCATCTGCTTCTTCTGTCACTCCGCCGGCTGCCACTTTACTGTCTGCCGCATCTACTCCATCCACCGCTTCACTGGCTGCTGCATTTTCCTCTGCCGCTTCCCCGCTGTCCTCTTCCAGTGTACCCTGCTCCCGCTTCATGGCACTGTACAGTGCCTGATAAGTCGTTGCAGTCATCTGCTTCATCTGTTTTAAATCATTGGATAATATTTCCTGCGGATCTGCCTCTTCGGTTAAGAAGCCCTCCTGTATACGCATCAGCCATTGCTGGCGGATGGTAATGCTGGGTGAAAAAATAAGGCAGGGTGCTCCCAGCCTCCGAATCAGTTCTATTCCAAGTGTAGTCTTGCCGGAACCCGGCGCTGCCACAATATGTATCTTTCCATCCTTCAAATACTGCTGCGCATGTAAGAGTACTCTTTCCTGATAATCTCTCCACTTTCCCCGAAATTGCAGGATTCCCTCATATCCTGTGTTCATAAATTTCCCTCCATCAACATTTTAATAAATGCAGTATCGCGATATATCCACGGTTCCTTCGAAAATGGCTCATTTGCTTTTACAATCTCTTCCGGTGTCATCCATTCCAGATGATAGCCTTTTGCCTTCTCGCTTTCTGTCATATGCGGTTCCGTCATTCTCTCTTCAACCGTGCAGGCAAAGAAATAGGTGTGACAGTGATATATTTTATCTGTTTTAAATAAATCACGGCGTTTTTCTTCTATCTCGCCCAACAGCTGCATACTTCCCGGGCATAATATCAATCCGCCCTCTTCTAATACTTCTCTGGAAAGTGCCGTTTCAAAATCTTCCTCACCATCCATGCCACCGCCTAATATTTTGCAGTCCCCTGCCCTGCCGCGCTGGACTGCAATTTTTCCATTCTTTTCTATGATTGCCCGGACGCACTTTCTTTCAAATACCGGCATGCCATCCTCATAATCTTTTTTATCTAATACCAGAAGTATCTTACTTTCCGTCATTTTCGTTTCCTCGCTCTTATCAAAGTTACCTAATCTGCCCACTGAAAACTGTTTACCATGGTCTCTGCTGCTTTTATTCCCCCGGTGTCATCCCCACTGTATACGGTAAGATGTATCAGACAATATTCATAATCTCCTACAATGTAATACTGCTTCGTAGTGCATCATAAGCTGTGAAAGAATAGTCCTTTGTATTAATTTCTCATCATAATATGTAATGTCGGTTGAAATCGCATTACTAATAGCTAGTATACCATAAACATACTGTTTTTGGGAAGAAATGTCCTATTTCATCCCAATGCTCAGCTATCTTGTCGCTTTCTACTCTCCAAAGTCATAGTAAGCAGTTGGTTTATCACCAAAGATACCTCCTCTTCTTACTGCCAGCACAAAGTTTCGCTTAGCAAGCACTTGATGCGTTTCTTCTACGTATGCATATTGTCAAGTGTATGTGTCATATTTTATATTCAAAATAAAAAAGGCTGCTACTCTGAGGTGACCCCTCAAAGTTAGACTTTTACGAGGCGACTTCGGTCGTCTCGTTTTTCTTTATGCAGCTAAAAGATGGAGCCTGTATTGAACAGGACTCATCCATCCCAACTTTTCTTTTATTCGTTTCTCGTTGTAGTATTTTATAAAACGTTCTATCTCTGATTTTAATTCCTCGTAGCTGTAATAAACAACACCGTAGTAAATTTCTTGTTTGAGCAGTCCAAAGAAATTTTCCATTACGGAATTGTCCAGACAGTTTCCTTTTCTGGACATGCTTTGAAATATCCGTTCTTCTTTTAGTCTATGGGAATATGCCTTCATCTGGTAAGCCCATCCCTGATCTGAGTGAAAAGTTCTTCTGTATGGGCAGTCCGCAGTAGTTTCAATTGCTTTATCTAAAGCATCCATTACGTTTTTGGCAGAAGGTCTCTGATCTATCCCGTAGCTAAGTATTTCACCATTACACATATCCATAAACGGATCGAGATAAAGCTTATGCATAGTCACATGTCCTTTCTCATCAATTTCATAATACTTGAACTCACTGGTATCTGTAGTGATTTTCTGATGAGGTATATGTGTATCAAAACGTCTGCGAATCCTATTCGGTGCAACGGTGCCAATCTTACCTCTATAAGAACTATACTTCCTGCTTTTACGAGTATAGGATATCACCTGTAATCCGAGCTTTTGAACAATACGTTGAACTTTCTTTTTATTTATGGAATATCCTTGATTACGAAGTTCTCCGAGAATCCTACGATATCCATAATCCTTATGTTCTTTACGAATTTCGAGTATCTTTTCCTCAATTTCCTGATCCGGATTTTTTCTATCAAAACGCTTTTGCCAATACATATATGTGGCTTTTGGCATTCCAGTATATGAGAGAAGGTCTTTTAATTTGAACTGTCTTCGGAGGCTGCTGATGATTCTTGCCGTTCTCTCATTTTTGCTTCGTCCTCTAAACGCAGTCTCCTCAGTTCTTTTAAAAACGCATTCTCGATTCTTAATTTAAGAAGTTCTTCTTCTAGTTCTTTTACATGCTCTGCACTTGTATCAACAGAAGATTCTTCAACGAGTTTGTTTTGTGTATTGTCATCAGATGTGTTCAATGTTTTCTTTCGTCCTTTTTTACGTGGCCTCAGCGCATCAGGACCCGCCACTCGAAAGCGATTAACCCAATTGACAATCATTGACGGATTAGTAATTCCTTCTTGTAGAGCCAAATCTTGATACGAGATTTCACTTGATAAATATAACTCTACAACAGAAAGCTTCTTTTTGAAAGAGTAGTTCTCTTTTTTTCGAGAACGTTTTAATCCTTCATCTCCGAATTCTTTATACGCAGCAAGCCATTTCCTGAGCTGAGAATTTGATCCAAGCCCATACTTTGTAGAAAGATACTGTGTGCCACCTTCTCCATTTATGTATTCTAGAACTACTTTTTTCTTGAATTCAAAAGAATATTTAGCCATAAAAATACCGACCTCCAATCGTTAGATTTTTAGGTCTAACTTTTGGGGGTCGGTACACTCTCTAAAAAATAACAGCCTTTCTTACCATACCAGCCTTTTGGAATTTGACCATCGACATACAGAATGTGATTAACTAACCACTCTGTGAGATATTTTAAAATTCCCATAATCTGTTCATCTTGATCTTCTACCTCATCATTGTGATGTTCCATAAATTCATCAAATTTATGTATAAATTCCTGATGTTGAACTTTCTGTGTAAATATCTTCTTATAATTAATAGATTCCGCCAAAACATTCCCTAATTTTCCTGGAAATATCAGAATCAACAAAACCTTTCTGCGCCATGTCATTGAGCATCTCACACGTTTTTTCGTGCGATAAACCTTTCTTATATGGTCTGTCCTCGGTTAATGCCTGATAAATATCAATACATGCCATAATACGTTCCGGCTCATTTAATTCAGCTGCGGTTTTTCCAAAAGGATACCCTTTTCCATTTAATTTTTCATGATGGAAAGCTGCCCAGTCTCGTATTTCTTCAAAATCATTAACCTCTGATAATATAAGGTATGTATAGCCAGCATGATTCTTCATTTTTGAAAATTCATCTTCCGTAAGCTTATCCGGTTTTTCCAAAATTTCATTGCCTACTGCCATCTTCCCAATATCATGCAGTGCACCAGCCAGATAAATTTTTTGCACATTAATAGAATCATATCCGATATATTGAGCAAAAAAAGCTGCTTTTTCAGCCACTCCTATAGAATGTCTGCTTGTAAAAGAAGATTTATAATCTACAATCTTTGCAAAAAAATCTGCGACATTTTTACACGTTTTCCAATCAAAAACCCGTTTTTGTCTTGGGATAATCTCCCATAGCTTCATTTCAAAAGAATTATCACTTAAACATATAAATGATTCAGAATGTGTGAATGCATGAAAAAAGGCATTCACACATTCTGAATCGAATAATCCATCCCTATTTTTTAAAAGGTACTGACATATAAAATTCCAACTGTTATTTCCAGATCCCGTGTTATTTCCTATAATATCAATGGTATCTGCAAGATGAATAATCCTTGCAAACAATGGAATTTCATTCCACTTTTTTTGAAAAGGACCAGTTCCATCGGCATGTTCATGATGATACAAAATCACATTTGACACATCTGTTTTAAATGGAATTTTAGTAATATTTTTTTCTCCATAAATACAATGAAGATTTGTTTTTTTCTCGGATAAATCTTTTTTACAATGAATGACGGAATCCTTTTTCAGTTCTTCCGAAATATATTGTGTCAAAGCATTATCATGCAGTAAAGCACACATGGCTAAATCTTGTAATTCATCACCTTGAATTTTCCAATATTCAGCCATGCATATACTTATATAAGCCACTCTTTTTCCATGTTTGTTTTTAATATTTACCAACTCTGCTTCTATACAGTCCAACGCATAAGAACAGGCTCCTGCAAGTCCGATGATATCTATACTTAGTTCTTCTTTCATTGGTATAATCCTATCATAATACATTTATGCTTCTAGCATTTCCATAATCCATGCAGGTTACAATATGCATATACTTCTTCTACCTGTTCACCATCGCAAAGACAAAAATCTGCTACCGGCTCCTGCCCTGGATTTAACTGTTTTCTGTATATTCCCTGGTTTGTATTTAATGTAATCCACTCAATGAAATGCTCTTCAAGCATTGGATGTTTTGTCTCTCCGACCACGACATGAACATGACTGCCTTCTATCGTATATACAGGTACATGCTTCTCGACAGCAGCATCTGTCACTCCGGCTTTTAATTCCTGCATAGGTTCTCCGCAACAAATTACAGGTACACCCTTATCCTTTACCTTTTCAACAATGTTTCCACAATGCTTACAAATATAATATCTTACTTCCATGCCTTTTTCTCCTTCCATGTGTAAAATTTATAATTCAATTGTCTCCATAATCTTTTTCAATGAATCTGCAGATTCCTTAAGCTTTAACGCTTCCTCTCCACTTAAATTAATAGGTATATCAGACTCAATACCATCTGCACCTACAATAGCTGGCATACTTAACGATACTCCGTCAATATCATATACTCCATGCATCATGTGTGATACAGGAAGTATTGATTTTTCATCTCTCATAATCACTTCGCAGATTCTTTTTACAGACATTGCAATTCCATAATATGTAGCGTGCTTTTTGTTTATAATCTCATAAGCACTGTTCTTGACTGCTGTAGCTATTTCTGCCGTGTTTTCCTTGTGCTTGTAATGTCCACGCATTTCACACATTTCACTTAATGGAACACCAGATACATTGGCTGATGACCATGCTACAACTTCGCTGTCTCCATGCTCACCTACTATAAATGCATGAACACTCCTGCTGTCCACAGATAAATGCTCACCAAGCTTATATCTTAATCTGGCACTATCTAACACAGTACCCGATCCAATAACCCTGTTTTCTGGAAGTCCTGATAACTTTATGGCTACCTGAGTCAGGATATCTACCGGATTCGCAACTACAAGCATGATACCCGCAAAATTTCTCTTTGCTATTTCAGGAATGATTGACTTAAATATTGCTACATTTTTATTTACGAGATCAAGCCTTGTCTCTCCCGGTTTCTGTCCCGCTCCAGCAGATATGACAACAATTGCAGCATCAGCCACATCATCATAATCTCCGGCATATATTTTCATCGGACTCGCAAATGGAATACCATGACTGATATCCATCGCTTCTCCTTCTGCCTTGTTCTTATCTGCATCGATAAGAACAATCTCTGTAAACAAGCCACTCTGCATCAGAGCAAATACCGATGCAGAACCAACAAAGCCACAGCCTATCATTACTGCTTTTTTTGAATTAATCACTTTCTTCTTCGTAATAATCTCATCTCCTTAATAATTCTCTTCATGTACTTCAAAATAGCTCTGTGGATGATTACATACCGGACATACTTCAGGCGCCTTAGTTCCTACCACAATATGTCCGCAGTTACGGCATTCCCATACCTTAACTTCGCTCTTTTCAAATACCTGTGCAGTTTCAATATTCTTAAGAAGTGCACGATATCTTTCCTCATGGTGCTTCTCAATCTCACCTACTGCCCTGAATTTTGCTGCAAGCTCAGGGAATCCTTCTTCCTCAGCTGTTTTAGCAAAGCCTTCATACATATCTGTCCACTCATAATTTTCGCCTTCTGCCGCTGCCGCCAGGTTTTCCTTTGTATCACCAATTCCTATTAATTCCTTGAACCACATCTTTGCATGTTCTTTCTCATTATCTGCAGTCTTTAAAAACAATGCTGACATCTGCTCGTAACCTTCCTTTTTCGCTACAGAAGCAAAATAGGTATACTTATTTCTTGCCTGTGATTCCCCTGCAAATGCCTCCTGCAAATTCTTCTCTGTCTGTGTTCCTGCATATTTGTTTGCTGCCATCTCTTTTACCTCCATTTTCTTTACTACTTTTTCTCCCTGCATTTTTGGCAAATGCCTTTAAATGAAATATCATAATCCACAAATTCAATTCCATGAGTGTTATGAATTCTTTCCAGCAAATCCGGTATTTGATCCATATCCACATCAAAAATTTCACCGCACTTTATACATCTTACATGGTAATGATTTTTCAATGTAAAATCAAATCGGTTCGGTCCATCCGGAACTTCAACCTTTCTTAATGCACCTTCCTCTACCAATATATCAAGATTTCTATATACAGTTCCTTTTCCAATTGTTGGATATGCTTCTTTTATAAATTCATACACTTCATTTGCCGTAACGTGTCTTCTCATTTCGTATACGGCATTTCTTACAAGATCTTTTTGAATGGTATTTCTCCTACTTGTCATTTGTCCTCCTTATTAGGATTAGTTCTTAATAAAGATTATATGTCACTATTATCCTGTTGTCAATAAAAAAATAGTAATAATTCTCATTATTATAAAAAATGCCAAACTGAGCATCTTTTACCTGAATAACTATTTTATTTTGCGTTCAAATACATATTCTGAATCTGAAGATAAATCAGACCTAAACGAATATCCGAGTCTGTCAAATTTCTGAATCTCCATCGGATTTTCAATATTATTTTCCGCTATGAATCTGACCATTTCACCACGAGCCATCTTGGCATAGGTACCTTTTGTTACCAATTTATCTCCGGATAACTCACAAAATACAATCGTAATATATCTGTCCTGTGGTGTCAGATACTTTTCTATACATTTTGAGTATTCTTTTGATGCAAGATTAATGATAATCCTACTGTCATCGATTACTGAGCGGTATAACAATTCTCCCCAGTACTCATACAGATTTTTTGCATCTCCAATTCCAACCTTTGCCTGCATTTCAAGACGATAAGGAGTCACACCATCCATTGGTTTTAAAATGCCATAAAACGCAGACAAGATTCTTAAATGATTTTGCAAATACTCAAACTGCTGGATTTCAAACACAGATGGTGCCATATATTGAAATGCAATCCCTTCATATGCTAAAACAGCCGGAGTAAGCCTGTTATAAAGATCCATATTTTCTAATCTGTTAAAGTTCTGCTCTGCAATTTTGTCATTACATTTCCAGATAGCTTTCAGTTCTTCTTTTGATTTGCTTTTCATCCAGTTTAATACTTCTGCTGTCTTATCAATATAGACAGGCAGTTCAACCGGTGCTAAGTTATCGGTATCTACAATCATCTTTTTTGCAGGTGATAAAATAATCTTCATTATGCCAATTCCTTAAGCATATTTTCAGGATCATCTGCCGCCTTGACTTTATCATTTGCCTTTATAATGATTCCCTGCTCATCAATAAGATATGTAGTTCTTACTACACCCATAGATACTTTTCCATAATTTTTCTTTTCTTTCCAGACATCATATGCTTCAATAACTTTACGCTCCGGATCTGCTAATAGCGTAAATGCCAGTCCGTATTTTTCTTCAAATCTCTTGTGAGACGCTACAGAGTCCTTGCTTACTCCGAGAATAACAGCTCCCTTCTCAGTAAACTGTGGATAACGCTCAGAAAAGCCACATGCCTGCTTCGTACATCCTGGTGTATTATCCTTTGGATAAAAATATAGGATCACTTTTTTTCCTGCATAATCGCTTAATTTATGCATTTCTCCATTCTGATCCGGCAATTCAAAGTCCGGTGCTTTTTTTCCTACTTCTAACATATTTTATACCTCCAAATTGATTAAGCTGTTTCCAAAATAAATATCTCTGGATCATTAACAATATTATACATTCCATCCATTACTTCCGACAAGCAGGGAAAGAAAAATAATCAATCCAAATACAAAAGGATGTATCACGATAATTCTTGCATTACCTTGACACATCCTTTCGTGTTGTATTTTTTTATTCTTCTTAATGACAGCTATGGTTTCCACATCCATGCTCACCACATGTATGTCCATCCCCATGGAACACAGAAGGTCCAGAATCGTTTGATGGCTTCACGCAAGGATGATGCTCCGGTGATTGCCTCCAGGTCATTTTTTCTGGCCTATGCATCCGTCTGCTGTTCCTCAAGCTCTTCATAAAACCGGTAACTGTTCTTACCATTCTGTTTGACATAATACAATGCCTTGTCCGCTCTTATATAATATTCTTCAAAGCTTCCTCCCTGTCTGCACATGCACAGACCGCAGGACAAAGATGCCGGTGAAGTCTCTGTCGTGAGATTTTTTGCCGTACCAAAGCTTTCAAACAGCTTTCTCATCCGCATGTTCATCTCTTCTTCTGATGCCTCCGACAGATAGAACAGGAATTCATCTCCTCCCAGCCGGCAGACCACTGCGTTCTCCATGCACTCTGTGAGCATTGCTCCTACCAGCCTGAGAGCACGATCCCCCGCCTTATGTCCATAGACATCGTTGATCTTCTTCAGATTATCCATATCGACAAATCCCAGACAGCCATCATGCTCCTGCATTTTCTCAAGGATCAGCTTTTCCCCCTTATGACGCATAGGAAGACCTGTCAGATAATCCAGGCTTTCCCTGGCCTCTCTCTGCCTGACCAGTTCCAGCTCGCGGATGCGGTCCATTGTCTGGATCAGCGTAACGACCAGCAGGACCACCAGTCCGGTTGCGATAAAAATCCCTGACATTGACACCACTCGATACACCTCTGTCACCTCCAGCATGACTGCAATCATGGCAGCTACCAGTCCGATCAGCGGAAGCTTGTAATGTTTCGCCGTTCCCTTGATAAGATCCCGGAAAATGGTGATAAATATTGTCAGGAACGTTCCTGCAATCACTAGGTGGGACAAGAACATTGTCGAGATAAAATCTGCGATATTCAGTAGCTGTAAGGATGTGCATAGTACAAAGTTCACACAGGTGATACACTCTGCCACATGATAGACCTTCCGGTACCTTCCCTGCTGCACACTGTCAATATAGAACATGAGCGGAACCGGGCAGAGCATCACAACGAAGAAGCACATATTCGACAGAATAGAAGCATTGGAAACGAACAGCTGGCGCAGCTTCGATTCTCCCAGCATCCACACTGCTCCCAGAATCATGCACCATCCCAGGTACTCCAGATCAAATCTCGTCTTATATATAATATCAAGCACCAGACTGATGATCAGCACGACCAGTCCGGCAAACAGCATGGTGCAGGCGATCAGAGTTACCATAAAATAGCAGTGGAGCATATATGCCCAGATATCTGATTTGTCCCCACAATATACCGTGTTGACGACACCGGAATACTTGTCGGTAAAGGACTGCAGTTCAATCCGCACTTCCTGCTCCGCATCCTCGCCGGATGTCTCGCAGAACACATACCCACTGGCAGAATTTTTCCCAAAAGGTCTGGTATTCTCCGTATCATACACCGCCCTCAGTTCCCCACCGATGTAAATGCGCACATTCTCCAGAGAGGACCTGATGGCGATCGTATTTTCATGATAATCCTGTGGGAGCACTGACCGGATGACCAGAGGCTCTCCGGCAGGCACATCACATTTGCCCGGAACCGGGATTTCCTCTTTGGTTCCGTCTGCCAGCACCCGGTAAAAGGTTCCGGTATAAGTAATGCTTTCCTCCGTGACCGTTTCCCTTTCACTTGGGTAAATATATTGTCCCAAAAGGAATGCCGCAAGCAGCACACATATCACCACATAAAATAAAATTCTTTTATACTTTCGGATTGTATATTTCTCTTCTGTCAACTTTTCTACTTCATTAAATGATACCGGGACAGCCCGGCTTTTATTCCCTTATCGGGGTTCTGTCCATGATCTTTCCCCCACTTATGAACAAGTTTATCACAAGCGGCAGGAAAAGCAACTATCCCTTTCGCTCTGTAAAATGTTTATGGAAAATTCATTCGACAAATCATGCTTTCCGAACTAAAATAGGAATGCGATATGATAATTTCATGATCCTATGAAAGGAGACAACATGATATGAAGAATAAAAAATATTCCATCGTTTATAGCAGCTTAACAGGTAATACCAAGGTGCTGGCTGATGCGATTCACGAGGCATTACCTCAGGATGAATGTGAGTAATGTTATCGTCGGAGAGTATATGTGTCAGGGCAGAATGCCACAGTCTGTCCGGGAACGCTACTTGAAAATGAAGGATGCTCCCGATCATCCGGCAAATCTTGATGTATTGATTCAGAATTTTGACTGTGCATTGTCTCACCCTGATGCAGATGACCTGGAGAGACTCAGACAAGCCGTTAGGAACTCATCCTTCTGATAAGACCATAAAATAAGGCAGCCCCACATTTCTGAGGCTACCTTACTCTCTTTATTTAACATTGATGCCACTGACATATTGCTGTAGAAACTGTTTCTTTCCACATGGTCTTCCAAAATAATATCCCTGCAGATAATCAACCTTCATTTCTTTCATTTTCAGAAGCCATTCTTTTTCCTCGATGCCTTCTGCGCATATCCTGACGTTAATACTATGTACCATTGGGATGATATTTTTATATAATTCATAATCCCTCGCACTGTTCATCGCCTTGGCAGTAAAATCCCTATCCATTTTCACGTAACTTGGATTCATATCACGGATACAATGAAGATTCGAATATCCTGTTCCAAAATCATCGACCACAAAGGGAATCCCATTCTTGTCCAGAGTTTTACGAAATTTACAGAACGAAGGTGTCATATCCATAAATCCGCTTTCTGTCATTTCAACACATAAGCATTCCGGCTGTAATGAATATTTTTGAATTGCATCCAGAATATCCCGCTCCACATTGCCTTGCAGAATCTGAACATAGGATACATTTACATTCATCCGGAAGTCAGGAATATATTTCTGCATTTCACAGCACATTGCTGCAGCTTCGTTCAAAATATATCTTCCAGCGGGAATGATCAATCCGGTCTCTTCCAATAATGGGATAAACTCCATTGGTGAAACAAACTCCCGCCCTTCTTCCGTTATCATGGAAAAACGCATCAGTGCCTCTGCTCCAATGATCTGTTCGGACTGACAGTCCACAATCGGCTGGTAGTATACTTCAAAGCCATCATAATGGTTCACAATAGCATTACGAAGTGTTGCTATGATTCTTCCTTTTCGTAAAAAGACCTCATAGTCATCCTGGTCAAAAATATAGAATCCATTTTTACCCATGCTTTTTGCCTGTTTCAAGGCAAATTCAAACTTTTTGCGGCATTCTTCGGTTCCCTCACAAAATGTTGCTGCATCTATAACACCAATCGAAATAGAAAATATAGCTTCATAATTTTCGGCTACTATGAAATTATGAAGTTTATCTGTAATCTTTTCTTTCAGTGCCACAGCGTCTTCTGCGGAGGAAGCTTCCAGATCCACGATCACATACTGATCCGCAACCAGATGGTAAAGCCTTTGATTATCAGAAAGACAGCTCTCCATGCAGTCGGCAACACTTTTTAAGATATAGTTACCATAATCCGCTCCTCTGGAACTATTGATTGCTCCGAAATCATCAATTCCTATATGCATAAGAAAACCCTTGGAAATGGGTTCCTTTTGTGCACGCAGGTAAGCAAGGAATTCCGGCCCGCCAAGCAGTCCTGTGACATTATCAGCTCTTCTCCTGTTGCCAGTCTCATTCAGACACCCGACCAGATACTCTGCCTTTCCCTGCTGATCAACGATCACGATACCACGGCAGTTAATCCAGACCGGCATACCTTCTTTATCAAGCCACCTGTAATGAAGATTATGTACATTTTCTCTTCCTTCGCATATATCCGCAAGATGCTTTGCAAGCATCCTGCGGTCTTCCTCATATACTACCTTCATAACTTCATTTGAAGCATCTGTCAGAACATTTTTCGACATATTAAACCGTTTCACAGCTGACTGTGAAATCTCAAAGGTATTATTCTGCAAATCAAATATATACAGGTAATCATCCATACATCCTGTAATGATCTCAAATAAGATTTCTGCTGTCTGCTCTCCAAACACTCTAAATATATCATTAATCACAACAAGAACCTTCCTTCCGACAACTTCACTCTATTCCTGCCATTTTCTAGAATAGCTTAAAGATATTCACACGGTCATGCATCTTGGATGCTCCCTCTGCCAGATTAATACTGATCGCAGTATTCTCTTCGGAGGATGCAGCATTGCCCTGTACTACGCCGGACAGCTGTTCAATTCCCTGGCCAATCTGCTCCAAGGACTCTGCCTGGGAGTTGGCTTTCTCCATGGTGTTCTCTGCAAGCTCTGCAAAGGACTCCATATCTGCAATGATCTGATTGAATGATTCTGCTGTTGTTCTTGTAATCATATTGCCCTTTTCGATTTCCACTAAGGTCTTATCGATCAGATCTCTTGTATTTACAGCAGATTTTGCACTGTCTGCTGCCAGCTTGCCGATCTGATCTGCCACTACTGCAAATCCTCTTCCTGCTTCTCCTGCTCTGGCAGCTTCAATGGAAGCATTCAGGGATAACAGGTTGGTCTGGGATGCAATATCCTCGATATCTGTGATAATATTACCAATCTCCTTGGAGATTTCTGTAATGTGCTCCATTTCCTTCAGCAGATCGTTCATTTTTTCTTTTTCTTCATTCGCTTTATTTGCAGAGGCTTTTACACGTGCAGATGCACTCTGTGTTTCCTTCGCTGTATTTGCCGCCAGATCCACGACCGTATCAATGGTGGCATTCAATTCCTCGATGACTCCTGCCTGCTCTGTTGCACCGTCCGCCAGGGATTTTGATGCATTTTCCACCTCGGATGAATTCGATGATACCTGTTCTGCCAGATTGCTGATCTCGGTCAGGGTACTGTTAAACCGTTTCAGAATATACAGCAGTGATGCCTTCAATTCCGAGAAATCTCCTAGGAAATCTGTAATATCATCACCATTTCTGGTCAGGTCACCCTGCGCTATTGCCTTTACCTCCACAGAGATCTCGCTGACATAATCTGCCAGAATACCCATGGCTTCTTTCAGATTTCTGATGGTATCGCCAAGCTCATCCTCAGACTCATAGGTAAGCATTTCTACATTAGACAGTTCGCCCTTACGCAGGCTGGCAACTGCTGCCTCTATCTGTTCTACCGGCTCGGTAATGGAATTGGTAATGATCTTTCCGATCAGTGTCGTCACTACAGCAATCGCAAGACCTGCTGCCACGATCACGACAAATATGATGATGGTGCATACATTGGCCATGGTCTTTGCCTGATCTAATTCTGCCTGGAACTCGTCACGTAATATAGTTAATTTTTCAGCAAAAGCTTTATATTCTTCATACACCTCTCCAGTCATCAGCTTCGATGCTTCCTGCTGTTTACCCTCACGGCTCAACTTCAGGATTTCATCTGAAGCATCTCTGTATGTTTCCCATGCAGCACTTGCTGCTTCGTAATCATCCTGTCCTTTTTGAGCATCACTGTCTGCGGACATGATTGCATCCAGATTCACACTGGTATCCTGAATCTGACTCTCCAGCTTCTGGATTTCTTCTTCGCAGGAGTTCATGACTGCATCATCTGATTCTACCAGATGCTGATACTGTTTGATTCTGTATTTCGCAGTCATTGTCTCTAAATCCTGCAGATATCCCAATGACGGAGACCAGACCTCCGTAATCTTCTCTATATTTGAACGGATCACTAATGTCGAGATCAGTGCCACCAACACTAAAAATAATGTCATAACAAGCACTGTCATTCGATATACTTTTAATTTTCCTGCAACCTTTAAGTTAGCTATACGCTTTTTGAGCTTTTCCATGATAGTTTTCCCTTCCTTTGTAAATTATTGATCTTTTATCACATTTGTTTATCCACATATAAAACTAAGATAGCATACTTTATTGGAAAAATCTATCAAAAAAGCATTAAATTATTTTCTACTAATTATTAGTGGTTCTATTGTTAGAAACTGGTGAAAATTAATCTAAATTCTGTCTCCTGGATGAACACTTTTCACAATGCTGATTTTTATTCTATTTTTAGTTTATTGACGTGAACCTAAATTACGCTTCTTGCAAACCTTTTCCTTCTGTGTTATAGTATTCAGACTTGGGTGATTGACCCATTGTTATATCAACAATATCTTCAAGTTACACTTCATCCCCAATCTTTGCCACAATGTCAAGTGATGAATAAAAAAAAGACAAGTACCATCAAAGAAAAATTTCTTTCACAGCACTTGTCTTTCTCTATTATATTATCGTTCTAAAAGCTCCTACTTGAATGCTTACAAACTGTTCTTCAAAATCTCCAATACCTCATCATGATTCAACACCTTATATCCACCTTCCATGATGATGGTTCCATTTGCGATACCATGCAACATTTCTTCTGTTGCTCCCAACTCATGGAGATTCATTGTAAGTCCCAGTTCTTTCATCCAAACTTCCATACAGGAAAGCCCTTCTCTGGCAACCTGTTCATCAGCTTTTCCGGCAGGATCGACCTCCCACACATTCACAGCAAAACGGCAAAACTTGCTAAGTCCATAAGGCATAATATAATGATAGTAGGGAAGTGACACCGCAGAAAGCGTCATTCCGTGAGTTGCATCCGTATATGCTCCTACTGCCTGACCAAGCATATGAACCATCCAGTCGGTACTTTTTCCTCTGGAAACAAGCGTATTCAGCGCCCAGGTTGCAGACCACATGATATTCGACCTTGCCTCATAGTCCTCTGGATTCTGAATGGCAATTCTCGAACTGTGAATTACCGATTTCATCAGTGCCTCGCTGATATAATCGCTGGTATTGTCATCCTCCCCAGAGAAATACTGCTCACAGATATGATTGAAGATATCATAAATGCCGGCCACCATCTGCTCTTTCGGCAATGTGAAAGTGAATTTCGGATTCAGGATTGCAAACTTCGGCATCACAGCATCTCCAAACACATGACCAATTTTCATCTTTTGATCATGATTCGTAATTACCGCACCTCCATTCATTTCGCTTCCGGTTCCCACCATAGTCAATACACAGCCAACAGGGACAATCTCACAATCCGGCTCCTCAAAGCGGATATAATATTTCTCCCACGGATCTTCATCACAGTGAACAGACACGGAAACCGCTTTTGCATAGTCGCAGCAAGAGCCGCCGCCTACAGCCAGCAGAAAGTCCACCTGATTCTCTCTGGAAATCCGAACACCCTCCCTTAATTTTTCTATTGTGGGATTTGGCATCACACCTCCATCCTCAACGACTACCTTTCCGTTATCTTTCAGTAATCTCATAACCTGACTGTAAATACCATTTTTCTTGATAGAACCGCCGCCATAAATCAACTGAACGGTTTTTCCATATTTTGGAAGCATCCATGCGGCTTGCACCATAAGTCTTAGTAGCTGCCACTGAATGCTTATCCATGCTTTTATTCTCGATGAACCATTCCATGCTCATCTTATTTAAGTGTACCTGAATGCCTGTATTGTAAAACTGGCTTCTGACTGCCCTTGCCCGTCTTGGTGTATTGAGAAGCTCATAGATAAACTGCTCATAATCAAGCGGCTCAATCCATGTCGTGCCAATCTTTACATCAATATCCGAGGCTTCAATCCACTCCGGCTGTACCTTTTCAAGTGCTGCCACATTGCCTGCAAATTTTTCTGCCTGCGGATTGCCTGTATCCGCTGCCATAGCCTTTGCTACACGAAGCTTGTCTCTCACATTGCCGGAAAGATACTCGTCTGCCGTCTCCCAGCCGATGTCGGGATTGTTCTCGTTGTAGCGGTCGGGATTTAGGAAAATCAATCCATCCAGCTCTTCCACAAGAACTGCCCTTCTAAGCTCTGCCAAAGCATCATCACTAAATGTTATCTCATCAGCTGTCTGCCCGGACTTTTCTGCAAGTTCTTCCTTTACATTAGTAATATCCGGCTCATAGATAGAGAGCATATAGGCAAGATTTACATATCCAAATTCATTGACGGATACATTCAATGCTTCCACAGCAGTCTCAACCCTGTCTATGACAGTCTTTGCCTTAATCGTCTGCTTATAAAACATATCCGCTTTTTTCACCTCCCCGTCTTCATTTACTTCTTCAAGACTGCAAAGAAGTGGGTAATCGCTGTCATCTCTGAAAGCTATTCTGTTTGCTTTTGAAGTAATGGCTCCATACTGCTTTACGAAGGCATCATATTTTACATTAAGAAGTCTCTGCTTATCAGAAAGCTCCTCCTCGCTGCAGCCATCCATCTGGATATCAATCAGATCTCTTGTTATCTGTCTGATTTCATCAAGGCTTCTGATTCGCTCCTCGGCAGTCTGTGATACTTCTTTTCTTACCATCTCGGAATTTTCCCTGTAATAGAGTTTTCCTTCAAAAAATGTGTAAGTGTAGTTTCTCACATCCGGATCAGCCGGGATAACTTCCTCCGTCTGCTCCGCCTCATCTGCCACTCTCTCAAAATCTGTCATCTGGGCTTTGATATTACCGATAGCTTTGTTTAATGCTTCATAAATATTGAAGTTCTCATCATCATTCACGCAGACTGTGTATCTGCTGTCCTGTCCGTAAATCCTTGTGTCATATTCCATAGATCCAAGCATCATTTCCGGATGCTCTGCAAAATAAGAGTTGACTGCAATGCCATTCTCAGTTACACCAAGGTGTACCCAGTCCGGCTCAATATCAATCTTTCTCTCCCTTTTCTGCAAAAACAGGATATCTGCTGTCACTTCGGTTCCTGCATTATCTTTAAATGCAGTATTCGGAAGTCTTATCGCTCCCACAAGCTCTGCTCTTTCAGCCAGATACTTTCGGATAGTAGGATTTGCCTTATCAAGTGTTCCCTTTGTGGTAATCACCGCAACCATGCCTCCCGGTCTTACCTGATCAAGTGCTTTTGCCAGAAAATAATCGTGGATACGGAAGTTATACTTGTTGTACTTCGGATCAAAAACCTTATAATCACCAAATGGCACATTTCCGACAACTACATCAAAGAAGTTATCCGGATATGTGGTATTCTCAAATCCTGTGATACTGATATTGGCATTCTGATAAAGCTGCTTTGCAATTCTTCCCGAAATGCTGTCAAGCTCCACCCCATACAGCTTACTTCTCTGCATAGGTGCCGGCATACTCCCAAAGAAGTTACCGATACCCATAGATGGTTCTAATACATTGCCGCCTCTGAAACCAAACTGGACAAGTGCCGAGTTCATGCACATGGCAATCTCCGGTGAAGTATAAAAGGCATTGTTTACTGTTGCCCTAGCTGCAGCATACTCTTCATCCGATAACATCTCTTTGAGTTCTTTGTACTCTTTGCTCCAGCCTGCGTTTTCCTCGTCAAATGCCTGTGACAGTCCGCCCCATCCGACAAACTTCGACAAGGTTTTCTGTTCCTCCGGTGTTGCAAGCCTGTTTTCTGATTCAATCTGCTTTAAAGTACGAATTGCATCCATATTCCACTGATATCTGGTCTTGGCACCGCCTTTTTCCATTTCCCAGAGATTGTAATGGAAGTTGTGCTTCGTCTGCCCGGCAACATTCTTCTCATTTTCAAGACTTTCTACTTGCTGTACTGGTTCCTGCTTTGGTGTAAAATCTACAGTTTCCTGTGATTCTGTATCAGCCTGAATATCATCCACAGATACTGATACCACATCATCTGAAACTACATGTCCATTCTCATCAATCTTGGTTTCCCATCCATTCGCTATTGCTCTTTCCCTGGTTTCAAGACGATTAGCTTTTACACTATCCTCGATGTCAAAGAATCTCTTATAGACCGGATTCATCTTATCCCTGTCAGCCTTCTGCTTTATCTCTTGATAATACTTTTTCTGGTCTTCTCCGCAGTAAAATGGCTGTTTTACCATATAGGATAAAATCTCATATAACTCACGCCAGTCGAGAGCACCTTCCTTACGCACACCATTCCTGTTCTTATAGCTGATCTTCACATATCCACTTCTGATTGAGTACTCCACAAGACCATACTTATTGTTGGAATATGCCTTTCTTTCTGCATTATCTGTCCCTAATGCAATATCCCTGATAAGGTCAAGTTTATTGGGCATAAATGCAAAATCAGACTGCACCACATCCATAAGGAATGCCCTAAACGGAGTGTAGCAGCTGCAATCTGTTACAAGAATCTCCGCCGCATCACGCAGGTCTTCATCAAGCTCTGCAATACGCTTGGCATAATCAATCGGTGTAATATACTGAAGCTCTGATGGATCTTTTTCAGTTGTTTCAGCTTCTATCTCTGCACCATATTCTGCCTGTGTTACCATGCGGTCTTCATCGGCAGTTTCCTGTGGTGTCATGCCTTTTGCACTTACATAATCTCTGTTAGAAGCATAGCTCTCCGGCTCATCCGGTATTGCATAATCATCAATCTCTGATTCTGCCTCCTCCGGTTCCACTTCCCGGTATTCGGCATCAATGACCTCATCATCCTCACGGAGTCCGTCCATCGCAAGCTCATCAATACGAGGTGTCTCAGGCTGGTATTCCCCTGTAAGAATAAGGACACCAAGCTCTTTTTCGATATCTTTCCACGAAACATATCCTTCAACCTCTCCATCCTCATCTCGCCACTGAAAACGCAGTCCATTCCCATGAAATGTGTCATATCCGTGCAGTCCCAGTCCGTCAACCGGCCAGCCTGCACCTCCCTGACCATATTCTGCTTTGATACGCTTTGCCCTGGTTCCTGCATCAATCTCAGTTTCAAAAATCTTGCATACCCTGCCCTTGCCACCGATAAAACCTGTACCTCTCATAAGCACCTGTTTGATATACTCACTTGGTACTGTTGCAGACTTTTTGGGATTCAGGTAATTGTATTTACCTGCTAATGCAGCTTTTCTGTCCTGCTCGAACTGACGCATAAACTGATTATTGTTTTCGTCCTCAGTATGAATAGTGCCAATGCTTGCCTGCCCATTCTGGTCGAAAAAAAAGGAAGCCTGTGTATATTCGGCTTCCTTACTAACACCCAATGAATTGATTTCATCAAGTTCCCTATTCAGTTCTGTATCATCTGATTCTAGTGGAATCGCATCACTATCTGATTCAGTACCACTTCCTCTGCCTGCATCTTCGCCTGCTCTCTTATCTTCCACATCTCCATTGTCGATGACGGATTCTGTGGCTTGTGCTTCGCCAGATACTGCATCTCCAGCTGGTCGTACAGCTGGTTCGCTTCCTCCTCTACCGCTGACATCTTCTCGTACATCTTCCCGAATCTCATCAGCGTCTTGTATCTTGCCGGCTCGTTCTCCTTTAGATAGTTCATCGCCATCCTTCCGTATTTGCCCAGCTTCGTGAGATCCTCCGTCTCGTCCGGCATCTCTATCTGCGGATAAAGCAGTCCGTCCACTTCCTTGTAAGTCATTTCTTCTAACATATCCAATTCTCCTTTCGCTCTCGATTGCCTTTAAGTTACGACTAAATTCTCTAAGAACACTACAGGAGACATCGCATACAATGGAACCAAGACGGTAAATGATCTCTTCGTCTTTGATATTTACGATCTGACTAAAATCCTGTTCTTGCACAGATAAGTCAAATCCGCATCTCGTCCCTACAGCATACATGACACTTGCATATACAAGCTGCTCCATGTCCATTTCCTGCTGTAAGCCATTGCGTTTCTTACTTTCTTCCTTTATCACACTACCTGATAGCTGCATAAGTTCGGTCATTCGGTCTCCGAACTCTTCTTTTATTATAAGCCAAACATCTGTTCCTGTAAACTGTTTTAATATATTTTTTAGAGACTCCCTGTCGCTGTTATCGTACTGCTCAATCTGACCTTCTGACACAAGAAAATCCACATAATCCTTAAGATTTTCTCCCTCAAGGTCCCATGTCAGCTTAACATTCTTCCCTCCGGTATCACTGATATCAAAGATATATCTCATACGGGGATTCAGTGCCCTTGACGGGAAAATGGCACAGCCTTTCGCACCACGCTTTACATATCTTCCCACCTTTTTCCAGGTATCATAATCTGCCATAAGTGTGCTTCTCTCCGGAGATCTCTGAGCTGTTACCATAACGATATTGTCAAATTCATAGCGGTACAACTGACCTGCAACCTTTAAAACATCTTTCCAGTTCTTATCTGTTCTGGTGATGTTACCAATTTCAGAATCGTATATCGCTTTGACCTTCATATCAACGCCCATACCTTTGTCCTCCTCTACTTAAACATCTCTGCAAACAATCCCTTAAAGAGCTTTAACTCATCCTTATCCAGCTCGATTGCAAATTCATTGTCGATTGCCTGTTTTTCGCATTTATCCTTTTCCTTTGCAATCTTACGCACCACACGAAGAAGCACATAGCACTCCTTGGACTTTGCAATGCTCTGTTTAAAGGTCAGCTCATCCTCATCGACTGACTTCTGTGTCTGATAGATAATCTCTTTTAACTTATCATTGATACCATCTACTTCCTCAAGGGAAATAATAACGGATGCCTTAGAAGCACCCGATCTGTCCCACTCCTTATGAAGTTCCTTTACTAAAAACTCCATGTTCTTAATTACTGTTGTTGAATCACTTTTCATCTTGCTCTTCCTCCGTTTTCTTTTAATGAAGAAGGGAGCTGACTTTCGCTGATAGGTGCAAAATCAACTCCCTTCATGTCCTCTGCTCCAAGGACTATCTGCTCTGCATAATACATATCCATTGCCTTATTGATGGCATCGTCAAGCGACTCTGCCTTTACTTTCTGTACTCGTGAAAGCACTTCTTTTATCTCAACATCAAATTCCTGTTCCATATGATATCGCCTCCTGTAAAAATCTCATCACCGGCTCTTTTCTTCCTTTACCTGTCTTTCCTTAAAGCCTTCATCGTACTTTCCATCTTCCAGCCTGTCGTAAAAACAGTCCTCTTCAATCGTTCCAAAATCCTCATACATCTGGTGAAGGAAGTCATTCTGCAGCTTCTTTGGTACATCATCATCCTTTGACATATCCTGATAAAAATAGAACTTCTGCTTTAGCTTTGCCCTGTAATCATAGATATCCTCTATCTTTTCCGGTGTGCCATACTCCCTCTTGTATGCCTTGAAATTTGTAGTTGAAAGTGTGGAACCTAGATAAATGCCATGCTCCCACGATACCCCGATTGTGGTATTGTCCTTTGTAGGCTTCTCATCCTTCGGATAACGCTTATACTCTGTCGCACCAAGGGCGATTGTAAGGGAACCTGACTTCATATCCATCACCACAAGATTCCTTGGTGATAATGCTTCAAGCACCATGTAATCATGGTCATTGAAGTTATGAAATGTCTGTCCCCTTTCAAATGAGCGGTTCTCCATTTCATAATGCAGGTTAAAATCATCCACCCAGCCCTTATCGGTCATTCCAATCTCCTTAAGCTTTGCAACACATTCAGAAGAACTGGCTTCTTTATCAAACCGGAATTCTTTGGAATCGTTATAAAATCCCTGAAGAAAATGTCCGAGCTGAATATCATCCAGACAGAATCTCGCAGATACAGTTACATTTGCTGCCCTGTAATACTCTGTGAAGTTATCTGCTTCACCAAGTGTCCTTCCAAGCTGCAACAAATTTTCTGCAAGCTCTGACATATCATCAATTGCTATAAAACTCTTATAATCATCCAGAGTCATCAGCATATTTGTCTCTGTTCCCCTGTCGTTTTCTGTTACCAGTATCATATCTTTTAAATCCATTCTTACCTCCAGTCTCAGAGAGGGACTATGCCCTCTCTGCAAATTTCCTGTTATGGTCTTCCTATCACAACAATCTTTCCTGTGCTTGCCACATCCCTGTAGACCACACCAAGACTTTCATTAAGTGCCTCTACCACCTTGCCATTTCCGACATATACTGCCACATGGCTGATGTTCTTATATCTTCCATTGCTTGTAAAACTGTAAAAGATAAGGTCTCCCGGCTGTAACTCATCAAAGGAGACAGTCTTTCCGGCTTCATCAAGTCCCTGTGCCTCCGCTGCCGCTGTGGTTGCACCGCCATAACTAATATCCACGCCTGCATCTTTCCATGAATAATAGGCTAAGGAACTGCAGTCATAATAGTTACCGCTGTCTCTTAAATCCTGACTATAAGGAAAACCAACTCTGTGTAGTGCATAGGAGCAGACTGTTTTCTGCCTGCTGTCTGTAATTTCGTTTAGGATGGCATTGATTTCATCCTCAGTCATGGAGCTTACTCCCGGACTGCCGCCTCCACCTCCACTTCCGCTTCCGGCATATCCAAGCTGTCCCATAAACTCAGGACTCATGATCTGCTCAAGCATTTCCACCTGATCAGAATTAAATCCATAGACCGAAATCATATCCCTGTACGATTTTAGTGTGACATTCACATACAGAACCGACTTCGTGACAGTAGTTACATTACCGTCTGCATCTGTTTCTTCCACATCTTTTGTTCCTGTGCTTGTGGTGTATGAACACATATCATTTACAACTGCCTGCAGCCAGCCTTTTGAAGTATCATTCATGACTGTTGCAGTATCTCCGACACCATGCTTGACCATATAGACAGCCATGATGTCATAGTAATTGCTTGGGTTTTCTTCCATACCTTCATAGTCCACATATACAAGCTCTCCAAGGTCATATCCGGTATGCTCATTCACTTTCGTATTCACATCCCGGTTAAATTCCTGCACATAAGCACTCGTTACTGTCTGCACGGTATCTCCTGATTCAAGTGGTGGCAGAAATAAAGCAAATGGAGAATTGTAAAGGATTGCTATCACCGCAATAACTGGAACAGCAATCATGGCAACTACAAGAACAAGTAACAACAGCACCAGTCCGACAACCGGTGCCGCTGCCTTTACCCAGGTAATCGCTTTTCGCACAATCAGATCCTTTACCAGCTTTGCCACGCTGTCTGTCTGATTCTCCTGTGCTTTCATCTTATCCAGAAAGAATTTTATCTTCCTGCTCCGGTTGGTCATCTTTTCATCCTTGACCTCTATGGACACACCTGCTGCATATCCAGCTGCTATGCCAATTGCAGTACCAACTCCCGGTGCAACCGCTGTTCCTGCCGCTGTAGCAGCTGTCTTTGAAGCAGTTTTCGCTGCAACCTTGGCAGTAGTCTTGGCTGTTTCTTTTGCCGTCTCTTTAGCTACGGTTTTGGCAGTATCTTTGGCAGCTTTCTTTGCTGTCTTTTTTGCCAGCTTCTTTCCTGCATCTACCTTCTTGATTCGCTTCTTTGCCTCGGCTGCCGCCTTTTTCCTGAAAAGTGCTGCACCCTTGGAAGCAGTTCCGGTAACAGGTCGGCTTGCTTCATATGCAAGATATGCTGCCTGCGATACCTCCTGACCACCTTCCACATGCTCCGTTACTGCCCCGGCTGCAAGTGCACCTGTTCTTCCTGCAATGTGAAGATTCGTGTTCTTGGTCTTGATGGAAGTGTTAGATTCTCTATAGTTTCGCTTAAATCTTGATAATCCTTTATTCTTCGACTCTGACTGATGAATGGTACTCTTGCGATATGACTTCTTTCTATCCGTATTAGTTACCTTTGCACCAGCTGTCTTAGGACCTCTCTCTACTGTATAGATGTTACTCCCCTTAATCTTGGCTCCCTTCGGTTCGTGGGCATGAATCTTGGCTTTCTCCTTGGTGTGAATGACCATTGGCTTGTCATCCACCTTTTTAATTTTCATTTTCCTCACCTCCTATCGTGAAATAAAATAAGCCGCTAAGGAGCTTAATTACTCCTTAACGGCTATGTAAAATCATTCAATATTCAATTATTAAAAGCAACATGAAACTGGAATTTCACGCAGACATTTTCTATACCGTAATATCTATTCTCACAGATGATTTCTTCTCACCAAAATGCTTTATTTCGATGTCCTTCATTTCCTCCATAACATCCTTTTCAATCTGATGAACCTCTTCTAATTGAGCATCCGGCTTCGAATCATCTATTATTTTTGCATCATCATCTACGGAATCTGTTGTCTGAGATATTAAGGAATCGCTTGATTGTTCAAATGTTTCAGCATCTGTTAATTCCTCTACAACCGATGTTTCTGACTTAGAAGCCTCAACAATATCCTCTTCTGTAGGCAAATCCTTAAATTCCGCACTCTTTACAAACTTCGTAAATGTTTCTACTGCTCTAAAGGTATTTCCCATAATACGTTGAGCTTCCTTAAGCTTTTCGCTCTTTGGAATATTCGGATTATTCACGATACTTTTTAGTTCCGCTAAATTACCGTTCATTTCATTTACTTGAAGTCTTTGAGCTTCTTCTTTTGTTTTACAGTTTTTCAATCTACGCTCATAAGCTTCTTGTTCCATTCTTGCAGCTTTATATTCCATATAGGCTTTAGGGTCTTTCTGGCGAATAGCATCTTCTTCCGAAGCGGTTAATTCTTGACCACTTGCAATCTTATTATAAATCTGACTATATGCGGAACTTTCTTTGTCTCGCTCAAGTTGCTCTCGGAAATGCTGAATCATGCTTTCTTCCTGACTTGTTACAGTCATACCCTCTTGCTTCTTTACAACATCCCCGGTAGCCTTCTTTTGCTCCCAATCATTTACTAACTGCATCTGATTCACAGCGTTTCGTATTGTACCTGCAATCATAGCACACCTCCAATTCCCGGTTAATGCTACGATTAAATAGTGATATCAAACTTCATACCCTGTGTTGCCTTTTCTTCTGTTATCTTACTCCAATCCAGTTCAGAAATCTTTTCAAGTAATTCTTCTTTTGAATTTGCCTGAATTGTAGTCCGCTTAACAGTTACATCCTTCTTTTCCTGCTTTTTCTCCTCTGCACGTTTTTCCTTTAATTCTTCAAGCCGTTCTTTCTGCTTTTCTGTAATCTTCTCCAAATCAGCAAAAAGTGTCATCTTTCCATCATCATCAAAGGACATAGTTAACTTATTTAATACAGTTCCACTATTGTCTGTCGTTCCCCAAGCACGTTCAAACCCAAACTGTTCATTGATTTTATCTGACATCTCAACTGCAGTTTTTACCGTAGACAATTTTTCCCGTGCATATTTCTCATCGGATGCCATTCTTTCAAGTTCAGCACTTGAAAAAACAACTGTAAATTCCTTATCGCTTTGGTCTACTAATCCTCTGAAATCATCGCCTTTATCAGCAATAATAAAATCGAAATCCGCATTATCCTTACGCAATGTTTCCAGATATTTCTGTGCCTTAGAAGATAACTTATCTTCGCTGGATTTTATTTTCTGTGCATTGGGCTGCACATCTTTTGCTTTCTCTGTGTTATTTTGCTTACTAACAGTATTGCTCTTATAATAATCTGTTACCTGTGTTAAATTAGCTGCTCTAATCATGGTATCATCCTCCTTGAAAATTGATACAAAAATCCGTTTCTATATCTGTAATATCGGCACTTTATATCCAAAAGTTAATAGTGCGTAAAATTCAAATTTTCTTTTCCCTAATAATTACAAATATTCCTTGGAAATTGCTTC
>ENA-OZLN01000028-OZLN01000028.1-human-gut-metagenome-genome-assembly--contig:-NODE-28-length-36151-cov-30.626025_pt1 | contig 36151 bp, 34 predicted proteins | sample MGYA00243863_ERZ653791 | MGnify/ENA primary metagenome ERZ653791 (study PRJEB26926, sample SAMN06164639) | human gut metagenome | biome: ENVO:00009003; feature: ENVO:2100002; material: ENVO:00002003... | reverse complement strand
TTTTTACAGTTAAGTTTTCATAAGCATTTCTTAATATAAGTTATTGATTTACAGACGATTAAATATTAATTTAACGCAGTATTGATATATATGAAAATTTAATTATTAATAATGGTACAAAGATACTGATACCATCCGAGATTCGTATTTTATCCGTTTATTTAGGTAGGTAAGTTAACGGATAAAGTTTCCGTTTGCCGAATAATTACTATCTTTGCACCAAAATAGTTAAGTCAATGGCAGTAGATAGAAATACAAAAGGTCAGTTCGAGAAAGGTCGAGCAAAGACTGGAGGTAAGAAGAAAGGTTACGAGTCTCCTATCAACAAGGAGTTTCGTGAGTTGTGCGCTGACTTTTCTAGAGAGGCTTGGGATGACTTTATGGCAGCATGGTATAAGTGTGAGCCGAAGGATAAGGTGTCAACCTTCATCAAGATACTGGAGTTCAACTGCCCTAAGCTACAGACCGTCACTCTTGACGATAAGCGTGAGGTTCACAATGCCCTCACCGAGAAGTTGAGACAGATGTCAGAAGAGGAAGGATAAAATGTAATTCATAAGAAGAACGATTATTTTTTTTCATAGGTTTTTGGTTTATAGGTTTTAAGATTGTTAGGATAACGAAATAGGGAATGCGTGAGCACTCCCTATTCTTTTTTTATTCACTATCAGCGACCACCTCTCGCTCTTCTATCTCCAGCCATATCCGTCTTGGAACCACGATTCACCGATGATGGTTTATACCTGATTCCTGCCTTGGTATGTGAAGCATCCATACCCTTGCGTGAAGCTGCCCCATATTTTTTATCGTGAGCAGCGTTGTGCCGAGCCAATTCCCTACGCTTAGCCTTCTGAGCAGGAGAAGACTCGAACTTAGTATCGTAGGCAGCCTTCCGTGCCCTAGCTGCTGGGTGCGTTCTGTAGTATTCAGCAGATGAACTAGTCATTACTAATCTTCAATAGGAGAAGCAGAAGGAACTGCACAATTAGGGAAAGAATCCCAACCATCTTCGGTTATAACAACCTCCCAGTCCTCAGCAAAAACATCAGATGAAGAAGGAACCCAAGAATCTGCACGACCATCAGGATTGATAATCAACATCTGATTGGTATAATCAATGTGCGCATTCTCACGGCTCAGCAGAATATCCTTAGCTGACTGAGGCAGCGACTGCATCGTAGGAATGATGCCGCCTTCAATATGAGAAGGAATCTGTTTGACTACAAACATGCCTTTGCCATTCCATCCCTTGCGTCTTACCGCAAGACCAGACTTCAACGCCTCAATAGCCTTACCAAAATCCATTTCGCCAAGTTTACGATAAGCAGCATCAAACACACTCTTAGGTGACCATGAGCGATAACCATCATTATAAACTACAAGATAGCCATCTTCATCAGCGGTTGCTGGCTTAATTTTTCTATCAAGCACAATCTGTGCGTCTTTCAATGACATAGGCTTTGCCTGAACTACTTTTGTGCCAATATACTTTGGCATACAACAATTTTCACTCATAATTAAATAATTTAAATTAATTAATATATCTTTTTACTTCTTATCTTCCTTTAACGCATCATCAAGATACTTATCAAGAGCCTTGACACACTTATCAGGAATCTTATTTGCATCCTTGTTTTCTTTGAGATAATCAATAGTGCCACCTACCCCATAGATGATAAGCAGATTCTTTTGGGAAGGAATAAATATCGCCATAACTACCCCTAACACAATAGCAAACATAGAACCCTTAAACATTTTTTTCATAAAAGTCGATGGTTCTAAATCATCTTCACTACACAAAAAAAACCAGAAGCCTAAAGCTATAAATACCAAAAATGATAAAACAGCAATAGCCCCACCTAAATCATTCAGGTTGCCTAAAACACCTAACCAATATAATTCACTCATAATCTTAAATTTTAATTAATATATTTATCTCCAATAAAGTTCACGATGTTCCTTCTTCAACAAATCCCCAGTTCTACACCACCAGTCATTCGAACTCGCTTTAAGATACTCCTCAAACTCAGGGCAGTTCTCTTCGTGAGTAAGATGAGGATGAGAATTAGGCTTGAACTGATGCACACACAGCAAGTCTGCATGATTGCCACCATAAATGCGTGGAGGCATAACATCTTTCGCCTGATGCCATACCTTGTTGAGGTCAATGAGGTCAGCCCCATCCAGTTCCTTCAGGACATTATCAATCTTACCCAGCACACGATTCAGGACTTCTGCCCTATCCGTTCCACCCTTAGCAATTAACCACTGGGCATCACTCAGGGCACTTCTAATCAACATATCAATTTCCATAAGCCAAAATTTTAATGTCTTTTCGATTTCTCGATGTTATATTGGTCACAGATGTCGCAATATGCGCCATAAGCCAAGTTATCAACCATTTCATTGTATTTGTCACCATTGTGACCTTTCACCCAGTGAAAACGAACTCCTGCCAAATGAGCAGAGAATTTCTTATACAACTCATAGAGGTCAGGATTCTTCTTTGGCTTATATGACTTGGAGAGCACCAAGATACAATACTGGCTATCTGTATAAATATCCACGTATGCACCATCAGGGCAAGCGTTCACAGCACTAATAATCGCCAACAACTCCATTCTGTTATTTGAGGTATTAAGTTGACCATGATTCTTCACCTTCAAAATCTCTCCATCTTTGAGAATGACGTATGCAGCACCACCAGCCTTAGTTTGAGATAAGTTGTCACAAGAACCATCAGTGTATGCTACATAATGAAGACCATTATCAGGAAACTCCTCTCTAATTTCATTGATGCGGACTTTTTCCTGACCCCCTTTCTTTATGTCAGACTTTGTTTTGCCGAGTCTAAACATAACAGCACCATTTCTTGCTCCTACCATTGTTTTCCAATCTTTAGGAGGTGTTCCATCATTTTTTAACCAATGGGTTCTTATCATTTCCGTCCACAACTCATCCATCCAATCTGACCAACCAGATTTCTTAACGAAAGAAACAAATTCCTCGCGCGTAGGTATATAATAATATTTATCCATAACTATAAATAATTAAAATTTCAATCAATAAATTAATGATTACATAGGGGATGGCTTGAACCGTATGAAAGCCCCTTACCCACGCTTACGCATGAGTAAAGGCTTATGGGTGACCGACACTTTTTCAGGAATCCCCTCATACATCACCTCTGAACAACCATGATGATGCAGCACAGTTATCAGCGTTGTCGCTGCTCCACCAGCCTTCTGTGCTTGACTAGCCCTGCTGTTCGCCATGTGGTTTCCACCTTGCGGATTTATAGTCTGCCGATGCGGTGCGTTGGCATGCGCTTCTTCTCAGTTCGACTTGTCTTAACTCAGGGGAATAAAAAAGAACCCCCGAGTGTTGGTTACGGACAACGACTCAGAGGTTCATATCTTGTAGGCTTACGCCTTGAAAGGAGGACTACTTTGGTCTGTCAACCGTAACATTGACGATGCAAAGATAGAAGCTTTTTCTGAAACCACCAAATGTGAAAAAATATGTAATTCGTTAATCTGTAAGATATTCAGATTTTAGGTATACGTTTGGTGTGCAGTAGACATACAAATGATTACAAAGTTAAAGTAGGTTAAAATATATTGGGCATTCAAGTTTATTTTGTTACCTTTGTAGCGAGTAAAACAAGCGATTTAGTTTCTTTAACTCTTTTATGTTACTATTTTGTTACTCGATAAAAACGGACCATTTCTAATAGTATTGGTTATCAATAGGTTATAAAGTTCAAATAAGCATTCATAATGTTTTTGTATAATATGAAAAGGGGTGCTTGTGAAAGTACCCCTTTTATGTATAGGTTTACTACATGGCGATGCATTTTGTTCTATGTCACGACGCACAGACTTCTACATCGCCATGTAATTTCAAAGATATCGGGAGTTTTAAAAAAGCTGTTACTATTTGATTTTAGCACCAAATGACTTAACAAACTTAATCTTCTTGCCTTTTGCGATGATTGGCTTCTTCCATTCACCACCCAAAATACGGATAACAGCCTTCTTGCCTACAGGAACCGCATCTACAGCCTTCTGCAAATCCATGAAATTGCCTCGACCTTCTGCAGAGACTACATAATCATAATGGCAGACATGAGACTTCAGCGCTGGCACCTGCTCAGCTACAGCATCAGCAAGCGCACCGGCAACCACACGTGCACCATATACATTATAATGGGTATTATCTTTCTTACCCTTAGGAACCTGCGGATTCTCGCCAGGCATAAACCACATATGTAATTTGCGGCTGCCTTCAATACCCATGCCCGTTTCTATATCGTGGGTAATCTTGGTAGCATCAACAAACGGAACATTCAGCTGCTTTGCCACATTGCGGGGAGCTATCACATAAGCTCCATGGGTATCGATAAGCGTATCGCTATTAATCTGTTCCTTTCCATCATATACTTTATTGCGAAGCTTCTCGTCATCATCATTCTTCAATTCTGCAGAATAGTAGCAGCGACGAACCACCGCATTGAACAGTACAGGAATGCCACCCTTGGCACGGGTCTCATTTACATATCTGGCAAGGTTTGCATCAAAAGTAGATCCCGGATCAGTATGACGGTCAGGCATTGACTTCTCATCGTTATGCCCAAACTGGATAAACACATAATCACCTGGCTTTATTCTATCCAAAACCTTTTTCCATCTTCCTTCATTGATAAAGCTCAAAGAAGAACGACCATTAACAGCATGATTGTCAACAATCACCTTGTCATCAAAAAAGCCTTGCAATACCATCCCCCATCCTCGCTCTGGACTATTTCTAAAACCGGCTTTCTCGGCAGCAGTAGAATCACCGATTACGAAAATCGTTGTTGTCTTTGTGCTGGATGTCATCAGCAACGCCAGTATGAATACACATAAAATAGCTTTTATTTTTTTCATTTGTCTGTAGTTTTTAGAAGTTACTAAAATTATAGTTAGGCATACACGCTAACACATAAAAAGCTCTCGCCCTGCCGCACTGCATATTCACATATACGAGCACGAGAGGACGAGAAAGAGAGTATTATTTATTTACTTTAGCTATCAATTCCTCGGCAGTAACCAAGGTTTGTTCGCCAGTTTCCATATTCTTAAGCGTAACCTTGCCCTGAGCCATCTCATTCTCACCTGCAAGCACCACAAACGGAATATTCTTGGCATTGGCATAGCTCATCTGCTTCTTCATCTTCGCCTTATCAGGGAAGATTTCGGTACGGATACCGGCTGCACGAGCTGCACTTACTATAGGCAGACAGTAAGCTGTCTCCTTTTCACCGAAGTTGATAAACAGTACCTGAGTAGCATTTACAGCCTCCTTCGGATAAAGGTCGAGCGCACCTAACACATCATAAATACGGTCAGCACCAAAACTGATACCAACACCGCTCAAACCTGGCAAACCGAAAATGCCGGTAAGGTTGTCGTAACGACCACCACCTGTAATACTTCCCATTGGAGTATCAAGCGCCTTCACCTCGAAGATTGCACCCGTATAATAGTTCAAGCCACGAGCCAGAGTGAGATCCAGTTCTATCTCGTTGTTCAAGCCAAGAGTCTTCAAGGTATCGAGGATAAACTTGGTTTCCTCTACACCCTTTAAACCAACTTCTGAACCTTCGAGAACCTTCGCTATCACTTCAAGTTTCTCATCATTAGTTCCTGACAGTGAGATGATTGGCTGCAACTTCTCAATGGCATCTTCAGAAATGCCGTCATTACGCAACTCTTCGTTTACATTGTCAAGTCCGATTTTATCAAGCTTATCGATGGCTACTGTGATATCTACAATCTTCTCAGCCTCGCCGATAACCTCTGCAATACCGGTAAGAATCTTGCGGTTATTAATCTTGATGCATACACGAACACCAAACTTGGTGAACACGGTATCAACAATCTGCATCAATTCGACCTCGTTCAGGAGAGAATCAGAGCCAACCACATCGGCATCACACTGATAGAACTCACGGTAACGTCCCTTCTGAGGGCGGTCTGCACGCCATACTGGCTGAATCTGATAACGCTTGAAAGGCATCTGCAACTCCTCGCGGTGCTGCACTACGTAACGTGCGAAAGGAACGGTCAAGTCATAACGAAGACCTTTCTCACAAAGTTTCGCAGCTAATTTGAGTGAACCGAGAGAATGAATATCCTCATCGCTCACCTTATTCATATAGTCGCCTGAATTCAATATCTTAAAAAGCAGTTTATCACCCTCTTCACCATACTTGCCCATCAAAGTCTGAAGGGTTTCCATGGCAGGGGTTTCAATCTGCTGGAATCCATAAAGAGCATACACTTCCTTGATGGTGTTGAAGATGTAGTTGCGTTTCGCCATCTCAACAGGACCAAAATCCCTCGTGCCCTTTGGTATACTTGGTTTCTGAGCCATTTATTAATGTTTAATATGAATGTTAAATGTTTAATGTCTAGCGCCATGTAAACCCCTCAAAGTAAACATTAAACACTAAACATTAAACACTATATAATTTACTTGCGTACAATAGTCTGAGCACGGTCTGGACCGATAGAAATGATACCGATCTTAGTCTCAAGGAACTCTTCTATGAAAGCAATATAATCCTTGAACTCCTGTGGGAACTGATCTTCAGATGTGAACTTAGTCATATCTGTCTTCCAGCCCTTGAACTCCTTGTAAACTGGTTCAACATCATCGATTTCGTATGGGAAATCTGTTGTAACAGAACCATCCTTCAACTTATATGCCACGCAAGCCTTAACGGTATCGAAGCCATCGAGCACATCACTCTTCATCATGATAAGCTCAGTAACACCATCCACCATGACAGAATACTTGAGCTGTACGAGGTCGCACCAGCCACAACGACGCTCACGACCAGTAACAGCACCATACTCATGACCGAGTTCACGGATCTTGGCACCTGTCTCATCGAAGAGCTCTGTAGGGAATGGACCTGCACCAACACGTGTACAGTAAGCCTTCATGATACCATAAACATTGCCGATACGGTTAGGACCGACACCTAAACCGGTGCAAGCACCTGCACAGATGGTATTAGAAGAAGTAACGAATGGATAAGAACCGAAATCAACATCGAGCATAGTACCCTGAGCACCCTCGCAGAGGATATCCTTGCCAGAACGGAGCACCTTATTGATTTCTACCTCGCTATCAATAAGTTTGAACTGCTTCAAGTATTCGATGCCCTCCATCCAGGTCTTCTCAACCTCTGTAATATCGAAGTCGGTATAACCGAGACTTGCGATGGTTTTGAGATGAGCAGCCTTGTGAGCAGCATACTTCTCCTCGAAATTGTCAAGGATATCGCCTACGCGAAGACCGGTACGGCTAACCTTGTCAGTATAAGTAGGACCGATACCCTTACCAGTAGTACCTACCTTGTTCTTTCCCTTAGAAGCCTCGATAGCAGCATCGAGTACACGGTGAGTAGGCATGATGAGATGTGCCTTCTTAGAGATGTAGAGACGGCTCTTCAAATCATGACCGCTCTTCTCAAGATCCTTAGCCTCACCCATAAAGAGGTCTGGAGCCAAAACCACACCATTGCCGATGATATTCACCTTACCACCCTGGAAAATACCAGAAGGGATAGAGCGAAGCACATACTTCTCGCCCTCAAACTCCAATGTATGTCCAGCATTAGGACCACCCTGGAAACGAGCAATGACATCATACTTAGGGGTCAACACGTCAACCACCTTACCTTTACCTTCATCGCCCCACTGCAAACCCAGCAGGACATCTACTTTACCTGTGTTCATTTTTTATCTTTTTATCTTGATACTTATTCTTTTTTGCGTTTGCGAGTCATCTTGCTTTGACAGCCGCTGCATACGCCATAGATGTAAAGAGCATAAGCATCTTTACGAAAGCGCTGCATTCTGATATCCTTCACAGCAGCCGTAACCTGCGGTGCTACAATTTCGGTTACCTTGCCACAAATCGTGCAAACCTGATGCACATGATTGTCCTCGCTATAACTGGCCTCATACTTGGTGCCGTCTGCCAGACTGTGCTTTACCACAAGCCTTAGTTCCAGGAACAGATGCAATGTGTTATAAAGCGTAGCCCTGCTAACGCGAAAATTCTTTTTCAGTAGCTCTCTGCCCAAATCTTCTATCGAGAAATGCTCTCCCATAGAATAAATGGTGTCGAGGATAGTGGAACGCTCCGGAGTGCGCCGGTGATGATTGCTCTCCATATAATTGTCCAAAACCTCATGAGCTTTTGCTAAAATTTCTTCACTCATAATCCTTGTTAGTTACATAAAACGCACAAAGATACTCATTATCTACGACATAGAACAATATTTAATTTTAAAAAATCTAAATTCGCCTCAATTCCTCATAGATACGCTGAACCGGAAGCCCCATCACATTAAAATAACTCCCCTTCAACCCCGTACAACCTATGTAACCGATCCATTCCTGAATGCCATAGGCACCAGCTTTGTCAAACGGCTGATAATGATCTATATAATAACTGATTTCATCATCAGAAAGCGGTTTGAACGTCACTTCTGTTGTTACTGAAAAGGAACGCTGCTTATGCTGGGTAGTAAGACAAACACCTGTAACTACATGATGCGTCTTTCCGCTCAACATCTTCAGCATTCGTCTGGCATCTTCAGCATCACGAGGTTTCCCGAGAATGACTCCCTTTCCTTCCAAATCATTCTGTTCGCCAGCTGTTGGCGCAATCACAACCGTATCTGCTGTAAGAATCAAAGTTTCTGACTCGTCCAACTCTTCAACACGATTATTTCCGTTCAAAAGCGGACGATAAGCCTCAGCCTTTTTCTTGCAGATGAATTCTGCCACCTGATAAGCATCGAGGTCAGCAGGATAACTTTCATCAATACCACTAATCACCTTCACCTCAAAAGGAATATCCAAACCTGCCAGAAGTTCCTTGCGACGAGGCGAATTACTCGCCAAAATGATCTTATAATTCATCTATTTTAAACCTTATTACTTTGAACTTTATGATTAAAATTCAGTTGCAAACTTTCTACTATAAACTATCAACTTTCAACTATTAACTAAATTCTACCAGCCAAACGCCTTAGCATCTGAAAGCCATAAATCCTTGGCTCTCAGTACCTGTTCTACGACATCACGTCCCACACCATCACCTCCGTTACAAGCCGAGATATAAGTAGAAATTTCTTTAATATCGGAGCATGCATCTGCTGGGCAACATGGACATCCGCAACGACGCATTATCTCATAATCAGGAATATCATCACCTACATATATTATTTCCTCATCTGCAATTGAATATTTCTGCTTGAACTCCTCATAAGTCTTTATCTTTACAGAACAGCCCATGAAGATATCCTCTACACCAAGATTTTCATAGCGTACCTGTATGGCATGAGAATTACCGCCTGTCAGAATTACGATACGAACACCTTTCTTCTGAGCCAGCTGAATGGCATAGCCATCTTTGATATTAACAGTACGCAAAGGTTCGCCGGCACTGGAAAGCGTGATGGTCTGTCTTGACAGCACTCCATCAACATCAAAGATGATTGCTTTTATCTTATTTAAATCGTAATTTATCATATTTATTTCTGTTTTTAGAACTTAAATTCCTAACTGCAAACTTAAACCGACAACCGTTTTATTTCTTGAAGTTGAATATGCTTTTGCTCATCATTTCATAAATCTGCTGTAGTTCTGGCTGTTTTTCAAGAAGTTGCATTTGTTTCTCCATTACGTTCCTATCATCGCGAATAGCCGGTCCAGTCTGCACTTCAGCTGCCGAATGCGAAGAAGCCTTGTCCATAGTTTCCATAACCAGAGGACGGAGAACACTGCCAGGAATATGATGATTTTCGAGAATCTGCTGGCCTATAGCTACGCAATGATTCGCAAAATTACAAGCAAAAACAGCTGACAGGTGCAGATACTTACGATTATCAGAATCCAATTCATAGACACTACGAGAAATCTGTTCTGCCAACCTCTTCAGGAAAGAAGTTTCGAAAGCACCACATCCCTCAATGAAAATAGGAATATTTTCGAATGCAACCTTTTTATCTTTCGTAAATGTCTGCATCGGATAAAATACGCCATAATGACGGGCATAATCTTTGAAAACATCCATCGGCATGGAACCAGCTGTATGAACAAACATCTTATCTTCTCTTTCTTTGCACAGTTCAGGAATAAGCATTTCAAGCGCATCATCCTTCACTGAAACTATGTACAAATCTGCATCACAGACCACCTTACTCATCTCATTGACAGACTCACAATTCACCTTCTCAGCCAATAGAGAGGCCGACTCCCTAGTTCTACTGAAAACTTGCACAATCTGATGTTCTGATTGCGATATTTCGAGCGCAAGATTGGTAGCAAGATTACCTGCCCCAATAAACACTATTTTCATACGTAATTTTGTTTAAAGTTCTACTTTTTATGCAAAAATACTAAAAAATAACGATAGAGGAGCCCTTTTTCTTGCTTTTTTATGATAAATTTATTATTTTTGCCTTCGTGAGAAAATATGATGTAGAAATATATGGTAAACTGGAAGAAATGCCGCATTTATTGGAAGGCGACTTTTTTCATAGCTTGGAGCTTTTTCAGATTCTTGAAAAAACACCCGGCATAACCCCTTTTATGGCTGTCGCCACACAGGAGAACAAGGTGGTAGGACAAATGCTCGTCATCCTCTATCACCGAAAATCTTTATTTCCACCTTATTTATATACGCACGCGCACGCGTATGGAGAGGGACTTTATGCACCCGATGCTGAACAGAATGCTATTTTCCCATTGTTACTCCGCAGCCTAACTATCCACTTACACAAACGACTCTGCTTTTACATCGAGTTCTCCCGAATGAGCAAAAAGATGCTGGGTTACCGGGAATTCAGAAAATTGGGCTATGTACCTATTGCCTGGCAAGAGATACATAACTCCCTACACAGCAAACTTCCCCAAGAGCGACTCTCTGACAAACAAATTGCTATAATAGAAAAGATGAAGAAAAAGGGAATAAGTTGCAGAGAGGCAACTTCACCCGAAGACATCCATCGTTATCATCAGTTGCTCAAAAATTATTATCGGCTGAAACTTCGCCGTTTTGTTCCTGACGAAACATTCTTTCAGAAACTGAGTACAAGTAGTAATGCCAGAAACGTCATCATCACCTATAAGGACAAAGTGATTGGCGGCTATACCTGCATCTACAACCAAGGCAATGCCTTTCTTTGGTTTTCTGCATTCAAGAGAAAGACTTACATCCATCTGCATCCGGACACAATGACCATCTGGCAAGCACTCTCTGATGCACAGGAGCAGGATGCCCAACACCTCCACTTTATGGACGCAGGACTTCCGCTTAAGAGTAATCTCTACCGTGAATTCATTCTCGGTTTCGGAGGCAAACCTGTTACCAAGTTTCGCTGGTTCCGCTTCTATCCAAAAGTTATAAACCTGCTCCTCCACTGGCTATACAAGGATTAAGGAAAAGAGGTTCCGTGAGCCTATATAAAGCATCTCCGAAACCTCTTTCTCTTTTTTAAGCGTAATTACACATACGCTCAAAAAATACATTTTGTATATTAAAGCCAATGCCTCTACTCTTTCAAAGCACGGTCAAGCTGCTCCAAACCGCGCTCTGTACAGAATCCACGAATCAGGCACAAAATATAATTGTCGTATATCTCCTGCATCGAATGAACTCGATAGAGCTGATGATGCATGATTTCCTCCATCATCACATGTCCTATGTCCATAACAACATTGAAGTCTACATCCTTACGGAAAAGCCCCTCCTTGACACCAGCCTCAAAGAAACGTACACTCTCCTCCCGTTCATGAGCATGATTTTCCTGGAAGAATTTCACTACACGAGGCATCTTATGAACCTCCTCATAGAAAAGAACGCCCACCATCCCATTGCGCTCCATCTGCAATTTATAGACATAGCTGATAATATCTATCACATTCTTCGCTTGGGTCTTGGCGAAATTTTCTAACTTCGAACGATTTTCTTCTAGCTGACGCATCATACCAGCAAGCAACAATTCTTCTTTGTCACCGAAAATCTCGTACACAGTTCTCTTAGATACATGAAGTCCCTGTGAGATTTCATCCATCTTGACAGCTTTTACCCCACGCTTATAGAATTCAGGCATCGCATAAGAGATGATTCTGTCTTTCAGTTCTTGTCTATATTGATTGATTTCTGCCATTTTACTTGTTTGAAGACTATTTTTGTGCAAAGATACAAAAAAAATCAAAAAACCATTCTTTTTTACTAAGTTTTTTTGTACCTTTGCACAAACTTTTAAATTTCGTGCGCAAAATCCACGAATATGAAAGAAAAATAAACTTTAAACCAATATATTGTTATGGTAAAAATTACAAAAGAGGCGGCTTTAAGTTATCACGAGACTGGCCGTCCTGGCAAGATTGAGGTTAAGCCAACAAAACCTTATCACACACAAACGGATCTGAGCCTTGCTTATTCTCCTGGCGTGGCATTCCCATGTCTTGAGATCCAGCAGAACCCAGACGATGCATACAAGTATACTGACAAGGGTAACCTGGTTGCTGTTATCAGTAATGGTACTGCAGTGCTCGGACTTGGCGATATCGGTGCCATGAGCGGAAAGCCAGTGATGGAAGGTAAGGGATTGCTTTTCAAGATTTACGGTGGTGTAGATGTCTTCGATATTGAAATCGATGAAAAAGACCCAGAAAAGTTCTGTGAAACCGTAGAGAAAATCGCTCCTACATTTGGTGGAATCAACTTGGAGGACATCAAGGCACCTCAATGTTTCTACATCGAGGAACGCCTGAAAAGAACTCTCGATATCCCTGTAATGCACGATGACCAGCATGGTACTGCTATCATCTCCGCAGCAGGTTTGAAGAACGCTCTTGAGGTAGCTGGCAAGAACATTGCCGATGTGAAGATTGTCGTAAATGGTGCTGGTGCAGCTGCTATCAGCTGTACAAAACTCTACGTAGCGCTCGGTGCACAGGTAAAGAACATCGTTATGCTCGACTCTAAGGGTGTCATTACCAGCGACCGCGAAAATCTGACAGAGCAGAAAAAGCTCTTTGCAACAGACCGCCGCGATGTCCATACACTCGAAGAGGCTGTGAAAGGCGCCGATGTATTCGTAGGACTCAGCAAGGGTAACGTGCTCTCCAAGGATATGATTCGCTCTATGGCAGACAACCCTATCGTTTTCGCTCTTGCTAATCCAGTACCTGAGATCAGCTACGAGGACGCTATGGACAGCCGCCCTGACGTATTGATGTCAACTGGCCGTTCAGATTATCCTAACCAGATTAACAATGTAATCGGTTTCCCATACATCTTCCGTGGTGCACTCGATGTTCACGCCCGTGCTATCAACGAAGAAATGAAGATGGCTGCTGTTCATGCTATTGCCGATTTGGCTAAGCAGCCGGTTCCTGATGTAGTAAACGATGTTTACCACGTTAACGACCTTACATTCGGTCCTAAATACTTCATTCCGAAACCTGTAGATCCACGTTTGATTACAGAAGTTTCTGCTGCCGTAGCTAAGGCTGCAATGGAAAGTGGTGTGGCTCGCACCCCTATCACAGACTGGGAGAAGTACAAGCAGGATTTGCGCCAGCTGCTTGGTCAGGAGACCAAACTGACCCGCAAGCTCCACGATACAGCGCGCCTTCACCCACAGCGTGTAGTATTCGCTGAAGGTGGCAACCCAACTATGCTGAAGGCTGCAGTCCAGGCAAAGCAAGAGGGCATCTGCCAGCCAATTCTGTTGGGTAACCCTGACCGTCTGAACCGTGTTGCTAGCCGTTTGAAACTTGACCTTTCAGATATTGAGATTGTAGATATGCGTGCCGATAACGAACAGGGCCGCCGTGCTAAGTTTGCCAAGCATCTGGCAGAGAAGCGTGCTCGCGAGGGCTACAGCTTCGAGGAAGCTTATGATAAAATGTACGAGCGCAACTACTTCGGTATGTCAATGGTAGAACAGGGTGATGCTGACGCATTCATCACTGGTCTTTACACAAAGTACAGTAATACTATTAAGGTGGCAAAAGATGTAATTGGAATCCGTGAGCCATATAAGACTTTCGGTACCATGCATATCCTTAACACCCAGAAGGGTATTTATTATATCGCAGATACGCTCATCAACCGCCACCCAGACGAAGATGTGCTGATTGATGTTGCCAAGCTGTCTGCAGGTACAGTGAAGTTCTTCAACGAAGAGCCGGTTATGGCCATGTTAAGCTACTCTAACTTCGGTACAGACAATATTGGCTCACCTGTTAAGGTAAAGAAAGCCGTTGCTGAGATGCAGAAGGAGTTCCCTGAACTCGCTATCGATGGTGAGATGCAGGTAAACTATGCACTCAACAAGGATCTGCGCGACGAGAAGTACCCATTCTCCCGCCTCAAGGGCAAAGACGTCAACACTTTGGTGTTCCCTAACTTGAGTAGCGCCAATGGTGCATACAAACTCCTCCAGGGTTTGAATCCTGAAGCTGAGATTATCGGCCCTATCCAGATGGGATTGAATAAGCCTATCCACTTCACTGACTCAGAAAGTAGTGTACAGGATATCGTAAACATCACAGCAGTAGCTGTCATTGATGCTTACGTAGAGAAAATCAAGAAGCAGAAGTAACACTTCTTTTTCCTGATTCGAACAAACAGAATAAGATAATAGTATTTTCCATAAACAGGTTGGCGCTTCTGCGCCAACCTGTTTTTATTTTCTCTACTTCACTACTCGTCTCGAAAGTTCGTCTCTTTATACTTTTGAAGATATCTAAACAAAAACAAAAAACAACAGAATTGCAATCGATTACGCAGCCTTTCTTGCTAAAATAAGTTAATTTATACTCTTGTGCGCCCACACAATTGATTTACAACAAAAATAATCAAATAAATATTTGGTGATTTGAAAAAAATCGTGTATCTTTGCAGCCAGTTATCCTGAAAACAATCTTTTTACCTTAATGGAAACTAATACCTATTGAAGATTTGGAGCGGTAGCCTGTGAAGGTCATCGCTTTTTTCTTTTTATACACCTCCTCCATTAAATAGCATATAGCATATATTGTTCCCAAGAAGAAAGTATACAAATAAAAAGGTAATATCACTTGAGTCGGAAGACTTGCTGACTGCAGTCAGCAGACCTGTCGACTATAGTGAGCAGACCTGCTGACTAGGCTCAGCAGAGCTGCTGACACTAGTCACAACTTTAACGAAGGTATCTTCTTGAACCAGAGAAGTCGTATCCTTGAACCTAACGAGACATCTTCTTGAACCAGAGAAGCCGTATCCTTGAACCTAATGAGACATCTCCTTGAACCAGAGAAGACATATCATTGAGCCAGAGGAGACATATCATTGAGCCTAAGGAAGTACATCATTGAACCCAATAAAGAACATTATACTATTCACGAGTCCCTTATCTGGCAGCAAATAATCGGTATTCTTATAAAAAACAGGCTTTTCTGTTAAATCTTTCTAAAAAGCAATCTTTATTTCCCCAACATTTTGTTCATATCAAAGATAATTTGTAATTTTGCACCCCGAATGCTCATGGATTGGGCAAATGTTACAGAAAAGTTTAGTTCGAAGGGGCTCAAAGAAGATCCGGCACAATGCAGGACGCCTCCCGAAGAAACCCGTTTATATAATTAATTTAATGTACGCAATTGTAGAAATTAACGGTCAGCAGTTCAAGGCTGAGGAGGGCAAGAAGCTCTTCGTACATCACATCAAGGATGTTGAGGCAGGTCAGACTGTTGAGTTCGACAAGGTTTTGCTCGTTGACAAAGACGGCTCAATCACTGTCGGTGCACCAGCTGTAGAGGGTGCAAAAGTAGTAGTAGAAGTAGTGAACCCACTCGTAAAGGGTGACAAGGTCATCGTCTTCAAGATGAAGCGCCGCAAGGACTATCGCAAGAAGAACGGTCATCGTGCTCAGTTCACTGAAGTATCAATCAAATCTGTAATCGCTTAAAATTAGGAGGAATTAGAAAATGGCACATAAGAAAGGTGTTGGTAGTTCTAAGAACGGCCGTGAATCAGCTTCACAAAGATTAGGCGTTAAGATCTGGGGTGGTCAGAGCATCATCGCAGGTAACATCATCGTTCGCCAGCGTGGTAACAAGCACTTCCCAGGTGAGAATGTAGCTCAGGGTAAGGATGATACATTGTATGCTTTGGCAGATGGTATCGTTTACTTCCACAAGGGCCGCAAGGACAAGAGTACAGTTTCTGTTCTCTCTCCAGAGGTTTACGCTGAGAAGACCAAAAAAGCTGACGCTTAATTTTTAAAGTTTTAGAAAAAACTATTCCAAACAAACAACATAGAAGCCTGCTCATACCTAGAGCAGGCTTTCTTCGTTTATATAAGTTTTTAGGCAAGAATTAAACCACACCCCCTTTCTCTAAGCTCCTTAACCCTGTAAAACCACAAAAAAAACTTTAATTCTACCCTTCCCTGTAAAAAAGTCAGCAATTTTTTACGCTATCACAAATATTTTTTGTACTTTTGCCTACAAATAGTAAATTATTTAATTAAAAGACATTTTATGCTTACACTTAAACTTATCAGTGAGGAAACTGAACGTGTAGTTAAGGGTCTCGAAAAGAAGCATTTTCCAAATGCTCGTGAGGCCGTAGAGAAAGTTTTGGAGTACGACAAGATTCGTCGTGAAGCTCAGCAGAAGTTGGATAACAACAAGCAGCAGGCTAACCAGTTTGCTAAGCAGATTGGTGCCCTTATGAAGGAAGGTAAGAAAGAGGAAGCTGAGAGCGCAAAGGCTCAGGTAGCTATGCTCAAGGCAGACGCTAAGGCTCTTGAAGAGATCATGGAGAAAGCACAGAACGATATGACCAACCAGTTGCTCGAAATTCCTAACATCCCTTGCGAGCAGGTTCCTGAAGGTAAGGACGCAGCCGACAACGTTGTTGTGAAAGAAGGCGGCGAAAAGCCAAACCTCGGTGAGGATGCTCTCTGCCATTGGGATCTCTTGAAGAAATACAATCTTGTTGACTTCGACCTCGGCGTTAAGATTACCGGCGCAGGTTTCCCTGTATATATCGGCAAGATGGCTCGTTTCCAGCGTGCGCTTGAGGCATTCTTCCTCGATGAGGCTCGCAAGAGCGGATATCTGGAGATTCAGCCTCCTTACGTAGTAAACGAGGACTCTGGTCGTGGTACCGGTCAGTTGCCAGACAAGGAAGGTCAGATGTATCATGCTAATCTGGATAATCTCTTCCTCATCCCTACTGCTGAGGTTCCTGTAACCAACATCTTCCGCGATGTTATTCTCGATGAGAAAGATCTCCCTATCAAGCGTTGTGCTTACTCAGCTTGTTTCCGTCGTGAAGCAGGTAGCTATGGTAAGGACGTTCGCGGTTTGAACCGCCTGCACCAGTTCGACAAGGTAGAGATTGTTCGCATCGATAAGCCAGGTCACTCTTACGAGAGTTTGAACGAGATGCTCGACCATGTTGAAGGTCTTTTGAAGAAGTTGGAATTGCCATACCATATCCTCCGTCTCTGCGGTGGTGATATGAGCTTCACCTCTTCTATCTGCTACGACTTCGAGACATGGAGTGCTGCACAGGGTCGCTGGTTGGAAGTTTCATCAGTATCTAACTTCGAGAGCTACCAGGCTAACCGTCTCCACTGCCGCTATCGCCATACAGATGACAAGAAGATTGAACTTTGCCACACATTGAATGGTTCAGCTCTTGCTTTGCCACGTATCGTAGCAACCATCTTGGAGAACAATCAGACCCCAGAAGGAATCCGCGTACCTAAGGTATTGGTTCCATACTGCGGTTTCGAGATGCTTGATGACAAAAATTTCGATTAATTTGAAGTATCGGTAAGACTTTCAGTTTTTCTCGATTATACAAAACATTCGAAAAACAAAAATAACATATATTGTACGAGGATAACTTCGACTGCCACAAAGGTAGCCGATGTTATCCTTTTGCATTTTTATGTACCATGAAGCAAACTCTAAACAGCTAACCAGAAATATTAATATATCAGCATTAAGAAATTTAATAGCCCATGAACAAGATTATCAAGAAAGTACAATACTCAGAGAAAGTATTCCGCTTCGATGTAGAAGCACCGCTTATAGCCAAGAGCCGAAAGGCAGGTAACTTTGTTATCATCCGTGTAGACAACAACAGCGAGCGCATGCCGCTGACCATCGCAGATGCTGACATTGAGAAAGGAACCATCACACTGGTTGTGCAGAAGGTAGGTCTTTCATCTACCAAACTCTGTGCATTGAATGAAGGCGATGAGATTCACGATGTGGTGGGACCACTTGGAAATCCTACACATATCGAGAACTTCGGAACCGTCATTTGTGCCGGAGGTGGTGTAGGCGTAGCTCCTATGCTCCCTATCATCAAGGCACTGAAAGCCGCAGGAAACAGAGTCCTTTCCGTAATTGCGGGTAGGAACAAAGACCTCGTGATTATGGAAGATGAAGTGCGCGCATCCAGCGATGAACTCATCATCATGACCGATGACGGAAGTTACGGCGAGAAGGGTGTTGTAACCGTAGGAATCGAGAAGTTTATCAATCAGGAGCATATCGATAAGGTTTTCGCCATCGGTCCTCCTATCATGATGAAGTTCTGCTGTCTCCTGACCCAGAAATATAATCTTTCCACAGACGTTTCGCTCAATACCATCATGGTGGATGGAACCGGTATGTGCGGTGCCTGCCGCCTGACCATCGGTGACAAGACTAAGTTTGTCTGCATCGACGGTCCTGAGTTTGACGGCGCCCAGGTAGATTGGGACGAGATGTTCAAGCGCATGGGCACTTTCAAGGATGTTGAACGCGAAGAGATGGAACACTTCGAAGAGCACCTTGCAACTGTAGACGCAGGAAAGAAGAAAGAAACTACGGATGTAACCATGGACGTAGAGCCTACAGATGCGAGCATCGAAGAGTTGACCGACCGTAACGCTGAGTGGCGCAAGGAGTTACGCGCTTCGATGAAAGCAAAAGAACGTACAGCTATAGAGCGCGTAAAGATGCCAGAACTTGACCCTCTTTATCGTGCCACAACCCGTACGGAAGAGGTAAATATCGGTTTAACCAAGGAAATGGCTTTGACCGAAGCCAAGCGCTGTCTCGACTGTCCTAAGCCTACCTGTATGGAAGGTTGTCCGGTAAGCATCAACATTCCTTCCTTCATCAAGAACATTGAGCGGGGCCAGTTCCTTGCCGCAGCCAAGGTTTTAAAGAACACCTCTGCCCTACCAGCCGTTTGCGGACGAGTTTGTCCACAGGAAAAGCAATGTGAAAGCAAGTGTGTACATCTCAAGATGAACGAGCCTGCTGTAGCTATCGGATACCTGGAGCGTTTTGCTGCCGATTACGAACGCCAGAGTGGAAACATCTCTGTACCAAAGTGCGATGAACCTAATGGCATCAAGATAGCCGTAGTTGGTTCAGGACCTTCCGGATTGAGTTTTGCAGGCGATATGGCAAAGAAGGGATTCGACGTTACCGTCTTTGAAGCATTACACGAGATTGGCGGTGTATTGAAATATGGTATTCCTGAATTCCGTTTGCCTAATGCTATCGTAGATGTAGAGATTGAGAATCTTCAGAAGATGGGCGTAAAGTTCATTACAGACTGCATCGTAGGCAAGACCATTTCCGTAAAAGATCTGGAAGAACAAGGATTCAAGGGAATCTTCGTTGGTTCAGGTGCGGGTCTGCCAAACTTCATGAATATTCCTGGAGAGAATGCCTTGAACATCATGTCTTCTAACGAATATCTTACCCGTGTAAACCTGATGGATGCAGCCAATCCTCATAGCGACACCCCTATCAACTTGGGTAAGAAGGTGGTTGTTGTAGGCGGCGGAAATACAGCTATGGACAGTTGCCGTACTGCAAAACGACTCGGAGCAGACGTAACCTTGGTATATCGCCGTTCAGAGGCAGAAATGCCTGCCCGACTCGAAGAGGTGAAGCATGCCAAGGAAGAAGGAATCAACTTCTTTACATTGCACAATCCTAAAGAATATGAGGCAGATGAGAAGGGCGCAGTAAAGGCTGTAGTTCTCGATGTGATGAAGCTTGGCGAACCTGATGCCAGCGGCCGTCGTCGTCCAGAAGCTACAGGCGAGACCATCACGCTGGAGTGCGACCAGGTAATTGTTGCCGTAGGAGTAAGTCCTAATCCACTCGTTCCACAGAGTATCGAAGGACTGGAACTCGGCCGGAAGAACACCATTGCCGTAAACGACCAGATGCAGAGTTCCATCGAAGAAATCTACGCTGGCGGCGATATCGTACGAGGAGGAGCCACAGTAATCCTTGCCATGGGAGACGGCAGAAAGGCCGCTCTCAATATGAGCGAAAAATTATTGAATAAATAAGAAAAACGGGAAACAATAAAGGGCAGCCATGCATCACGCAGACTGCCCTTTCCTTTTCTCGTATGTAATGTTATAAAATGAAATGTAGTTCGTACATATATTTATTAATAATTGGACTCAAACACTATTTCAGATTAATACGAAGTCCGAACTGGAGATTAAAATTCCACTTCTTATCTTTAAACGTATTTTCTATTTCGCTGCCATTATCAAAATAATATTTTGCACCTGGCTCAATATAGAAGCCCACTTGTGGTGTAACATCATACTGTGCACCAAGCGAAGCCTTACCCGAGAACTGAACGCCATCACGTTTCACCTCCTCTTTATGACCAGAAACCTTTGTATCATTCTTTACGTTGAAATCGGCTTCTCCACCCGCCATTACGTACGCATGAAAGCCTCCCGTGCTCCAAACCTCATAGTTTAAACCAAGTGGAACACCCACATAATGCAAAACCTGATGTGTATCAAATTCTGAAACACCATAAGATTTGAAATCAGAAGCAACACGCGTATAAACGACACCGGTACTCAAAGACAAACGAGGCGCAAGTCCGATACCAACCTGAGCACCTATAGCCAAAGGAGCATGATGTTTCGCTTCAACATATTTCGGTATTGCATATCTTAAAGGAGAAGCTGCAGCCAGGAAAACACCATGATCAGCAAAGCCGCCACCAGCAAGAGGATCTGAAGACGCATACATGCCGTTTGACATTCCATCACTGCCAGAGCCCAGACTTACATTCTCTGCATACAGGTTCATGGTCCAGTTCTGTTCATACTTGTCCTTATAACTGCGTTCATAATGACCATCCTGCGCCCTGCCTGCATAAAGCTTCTGCCCACCATCTGCTTCCAACGGCTTGGTTGCATGATTAGAAGAAACGGCCATCTGTCTTTCAGAATCCTCATTTTGCTTTTGCAAAACAGATAATTCCCGACCATTTACCTCTGCATTAACAGACTGTTCTGGCATTTCTACCTCTGCTGCAAGCATTACTTCATTATCAGCAGCAACAGTCCGCTCCTGGAAAGAGACAGAAGATTTACTATGGTTCAATTGACGCCCCGATGAATGACGATTCACCTGATGTGCAGATGCATTGTTTTCAGCAAGCAAGATTGCATTTTCACTTCCTGCCGATTGTGCTTCTGCACGGATAGCAGAAGAAGTCCTGCTTGAACCTGATGCTGTAGAGAAAGAACTCAGAACAGCTAAGTTAGCCTGTCCCGGTTCATCATCATGCAGATAAACATAACTGCCTCCAACTCCCAATAAAGCAATCGCTGCAGCTACTGACCATCTTTTCAAGACAACATAACGAGCCTGTGGGGTCTTTTTTACATCAGTTTCCTCATCACCAACCTTTTTAGACTGAGCAAGCGATTGTTCTATCTCAGCCCACATGTCGTGGCTGACAGGCTCTTGGTAGTCTGCCAACTGATCTCGAAGTTTATTTGTCCAATCGTTACCCATTACTTTTCTCATTTATATGATTCAACTCTTTATTATCACTACTATCTGTCTGGCTCAGATAATCTTTCACCTTTTTGCCCAACAGCTTTTTCGCCCGCAAATATTGTGAAGCAGAACTGCTTTCTTTGATGCCTAACAGCTGTGCAATTTCTTTATGGCTTTTCTGTTCAAAAACAAACATGTTAAGAACCAGTCTGTACCCATCAGGCAATTCTCCTATCATTCTTGTCAGTTCTGCAGGCGGAACTCTTTCTACTTCAGGCTCTTCATCCTCAATATTATCGGGAACTTCGTCCACGATAGTGAAGCGCTTTTGCTGCCTTACAAAGTTGACAGCTTCATTTGTCACTATCCGCAAGAGCCAAGCCTGAAGAGCGCCCTCACCCCGATATTCAAACTTTGAAATGCCGGAAAAGACTTTTATAAAACTATCTTGCACTACATCTTCAGCATCATCGCGCATTGGGACATACCTCAGCGCTACGGCCATGGCATACCCCACATAGCGTTCGTACAATCTGTGCATGGCTGCCCGACTGCCGCTATTGATGTCGTCTAAGAGTTTCTTTTCCGATTCCAATTTCAAATCCTTTTTAAAGATTAAACGATATAAAGAGAAAACCTTGCATCAAAAATGAACTTTTTTTTGACGCAAGGCACTTTTTTTATATTTCTACATTATTCTATAGAGAACACTTTACCTTCCTGAGTAAGATAACTTTCCGTAAACACCTCTTTAGCTTCATTCAACAATACCTCTTCATTATTATATCTTGCACTATAATGTCCCAGAAGAAGTTTGCCTACACCCGCATTTCTGGCTATAGTTGCAGCCTGTCGAGCAGTACTGTGATAATAGAGTTTAGCCCTGTCCTCATTCTCCGAAGTATAGGTGCTCTCATGATAAAGCAACGTAACCCCCTTTACCTTTTCTGCCAACCCCGGAACAAACCGGGTATCACTGCAATAAGCATAACTGCGGGGAGTAGTGGCAGGCATTACCAATCTGGCATTAGGTATTACATCCCCCTCCTTCGTTGTCCAGTCAGCTCCATTCTTGATGTTATTAATCTGGCTTACAGGAATCTCGTAATAATCTATCATATCACGACGGATATGAGGCAATGTCGGTTTCTCTCTGAAGATGTACCCACAACAAGGCACACGATGCTGCAGAGGAACGGTTTCTACGGTTACAGAATGATCTTCATATACTACTTGCGACTTCTCGGTATCTACAGGAATAAATTCGATTTCATATTCCATTCCCTGCATGAAGAAATCAATCTGACGCTTAAATAAATCTCCGTAACTTTCTGGCGCATACACTTTTAACTTAGCCGTTCTGCCCAGCATGCCTAAGGTAGAAAGAAGTCCCAGCAAGCCAAAGCAATGGTCACCATGAAGATGCGAAATAAAGATAGCATTTATCTTAGCAAAGTGAACATGAGTGCGACGGAACTGCATCTGGGCACCCTCTCCACAATCCATCATAAAGCATTTGCCACGCATCTCAATAATCTGGGCCGAGGCACTATGCTGAAGGGTGGGCAAAGCACTGCCACACCCCAATATATGTACTTTAAATGGTTCCAAAACTAAATCATAAATTACAGGTTCAACATGATGACCTTACTCTTGGCGCTTGAAAACAAAGATACCCTGAGTATTCTCCAACATAAGACTGTCAGAACCCAACTTGTCAATGGCAAAAGTATCCTTATTCAGCAAAAGTTTACCATTAAGTATCTTCCAGCTAGTCCAAGGATTAGTTTCAGCCTTCACATTGTTCTTCACCTCTCCACCTTCCAAGATATCAAAATTCTTATCCAGAGAAGTCCATTTACCCAAGAGGGATGTCAGGTTGATAATCTTCTGGGCCATCATCTCTCCATCCTCTGCCTTATAACCGATAAGAGCAATACGGTCGCCAGCCAGCAATCCTCCCTGAACAACATCAGGATTCTCATCGTCAATAAACACCGAAAGGGTGTCACCATCATCAGAAATCAGCTCCAGGCTATGCATAGAGGTTCCCTCACCGCATACACCATAGATGGTAGAATCGTTCATTGCATCCTCTACCTCTACCGAATCTGCTGCACTGATAACAGGAACATTATTTTTGTTCTTACAACTGTTGGCAGCGAAAAGCGCCACCAAAGCTATTGTTACATAAACTAATTTCTTCATAACACTTTAGTTTTTATTATTATATTGATGAGTCGATAAGATTATCTGATTCACCGTTATTTATCATCCTTTTTCTCCTGAAGTTTTGCTTCATCCCATAGTTTATCCATTTCTTCTAAGCTCATATCTTTCAAGTTTTTACCTTGCTTTAAGCTATGATCTTCTACGTAGTTGAAACGGCGGATAAATTTCTGGTTGGTTTTCTCCAGCGCATTATCCGGATTGAGTTTATAGAGACGTGCTGCATTGATTACAGAGAAGATGAAATCGCCCAATTCCTGGGTAGAATTCTCTTTGTCGCCTTTAGCCAGTTCCACCTTGAGTTCTTCCAGTTCCTCCTGCACTTTGTCCCACACATCTTCTTTTTCTTTCCAGTCGAAGCCTACATTTCTAGCCTTGTCCTGAATGCGATAAGCCTTGATAAGAGACGGAAGAGAATTAGGGACACCGCTCAACACCCGCTCATTTCCATCCTTCTCCTGCTGCTTGATCTGTTCCCAGGTTTTCTCAACAGAAGTAGCAGTTTTCGGCTTGCTGGCGCCAAGAGCCAAGGTTTCTTCCGAACTGGCAGTTCCAGCCTTCCCGGTTTCTGCATCTTCAGACTCTCTATATACCACCTGTCCCTCATCGTTGATATACATATCAGGATTCGAAACCGTCCAATTTCCTTCCTCCTTCCAGTTGATGAAAGGATGGCGGAACATCAATTTATCTGCCTCCTGATTGCAAACATCACAGATATCGAACTCGCCGTCTTCTCTGCCGATGATGCTATAGAACATCACGTGCTCCAACACATCGCCCAACTCCTTCTTGATATCTTTGTAATCGCGCTTCATCAAGGCGTCACAAAGCTCGAAAGTCTCCTCGATCGTATTCGGACGAAGACTCTCGAATGTCTGCTTTTTATCCCATGGACACTGCAGGCGCAAACGGTCCTGCACATCCAGCAAGCGGCTGAACGCCGCCAGTTTTTCTTCTTTCGTATGTCCTTTTCCTGTATTACTAACCATCGTTTTGTGCAAAAATTAATAATTTTGATGCAAAGATAGTATTTTTCGCCCAAAAATTAGTATCTTTGCACCGTTTTTTAAAGAAAAAGAAAGAAAAAGAATAAAAATTAGATATAAACAATGGAATTAGCAAGTAAATACGATCCACAAGCAGTGGAAAGTAAATGGTATCAGTACTGGCTCGACAACAAGCTTTTCAGCTCTAAGCCAGATGGTCGTGAACCTTATACAGTGGTTATCCCTCCACCAAACGTAACGGGTGTGCTCCACATGGGACACATGCTCAACAATACTATCCAGGATATTCTCGTTCGCCGTGCACGCATGGAGGGCAAGAACGCTTGCTGGGTACCAGGTACCGACCATGCCAGTATCGCTACCGAGGCAAAGGTTGTAAACCGCCTCGCTCAGCAGGGCATCAAGAAGACCGACCTTACCCGCGAGGAGTTCCTCAAGCATGCTTGGGACTGGACTCACGAGCATGGTGGCATCATCCTCAAACAGCTCCGTAAACTCGGTGCCAGCTGCGATTGGGACCGCACAGCATTCACCATGGACGAGACCCGCTCTCGTGCCGTCATCCACGTATTCTGCGACCTTTACAAGAAGGGTCTCATCTATCGTGGTGTGCGCATGGTTAACTGGGACCCAAAGGCTCAGACTGCGCTCTCTGACGAAGAGGTTATCTACAAGGACGAGCACTCTAAGCTCTACCACTTGAAGTATTATGTAGTAGAGCAGGACTGCCAGCAGGTGGATGAGGAGAACGTAATACACAAGGATGAGAAGGGATACTATGCTGTAGTAGCAACCACCCGTCCTGAGACCATCATGGGTGACTCTGCCATGTGTATCAACCCAGAGGATAAGAAGAATACCTGGCTGAAGGGTAAGCACGTTATCGTGCCTCTCGTAAACCGCGAGATTCCTGTCATCGAGGATACATACGTAGATATCGAGTTCGGTACTGGTTGCTTGAAGGTAACTCCAGCTCACGATATCAACGACCACGCCCTCGGTTTGAAGCACGGTTTGGAGACCATCGATATCTTCAACGACAATGGTACCATCAGCGAGGCAGCAGGTCTCTATGTAGGTATGGACCGCATGGACGTGCGCAAGCAGATTTCCATCGACCTTCAGAACGCCGGTCTGATGGAGAAGATTGAGGACTATAATAATAAGGTGGGCTTCTCTGAGCGTACCAATGTGCCTATCGAGCCAAAGCTCTCTACACAGTGGTTCCTCAAGATGCAGCACTTTGCCGACATCGCCCTTCCTCCAGTAATGGACGATGATATCGAGTTCTACCCTAAGAAGTATAAGAACACCTATCGCCACTGGTTGGAGAACATCAAGGACTGGTGTATCAGCCGTCAGCTCTGGTGGGGTCACCGCATCCCAGCCTACTACTTCGACAATGCCGGTAAGAAGGATTTCGTGGTAGCTGAGACAGCAGAGGAGGCTCTGAAACTCGCTCAGGAGAAGAATGCCAACATCAAGGCTGAGGATCTTGAGCAGGAGAGCGACTGCCTCGACACCTGGTTCTCTTCATGGTTGTGGCCTATCTCTCTGTTTGATGGTATCGAGCATCCAGACAACGAGGAGATTAACTACTACTACCCTACTTCCGACCTCGTAACGGGTCCGGATATCATCTTCTTCTGGGTAGCACGTATGATCATGGCTGGCTACGAGTATCGTGGCAAGATGCCATTCAAGCACGTATATTTCACAGGTATCGTTCGCGATAAGCTCGGCCGCAAGATGAGCAAGAGTCTCGGCAACTCACCAGACCCATTGGTTCTGATTGACAAGTTTGGTGCCGATGGTGTTCGTATGGGTATGATGCTCAGTGCTCCAGCGGGCAACGACATCCTCTTCGACGAGAGCCTCTGCGAGCAGGGACGTAACTTCAACAATAAGATCTGGAATGCCTTCCGCCTCGTGAAGGGTTGGGAGACTGCAGATATCGAGCAGCCTAAGAGTGCAGAAATCGCCGTGAAGTGGTTTGATGCCAAGCTCAAGGAGGTGAACGAGGAGATGCAGAAGCAGTTTAAGGACTACCGTATCTCTGAGGCATTGATGACTGTATATAAGCTGTTCTGGGATGAGTTCTCATCCTGGTACCTGGAGATGGTTAAGCCAGCTTACGGCCAGCCTATCGACCAGAAGAGCTACGATGCTACCCTCCGTTTCTTCGATGCCCTCCTGAAGATGTTGCATCCATTCATGCCATTCATCACCGAGGAGTTGTGGCAGCACATCTACGACCGCAAGGATGGCGAGAGCATCATGCGCGAGAAGCTGGAGATTCCTGCACCTACAGCTGAGGAGCAGAAGTTGGCAGCCGACATTGAGGCAGTAAAGCAGATCATCGCCGGTGTTCGTACCGTTCGCAACCAGAAGAACATTGCCCAGAAGGAACAGTTGTCTCTCCAGGTAGTAGGCAAGAACGATTTCGAGGCTTACAACGACGTAACGCTGAAGATGGCGAACCTTGATAAGATTGAGGTCATCGCTGAGAAGAGTGCCGATGCATCAAGCTTCATGGTAGGTACCGACGAGTTTGCCGTACCATTGGGCGACCTGATCGACGTTGCTGCCGAGATTGAGAAGGCAGAGGCTCAGCTCAAGCACTTGGAAGGCTTCCTGATGGGCGTACGCAAGAAGCTCAGCAACGAGAACTTCGTAGTTCACGCACCTGAGAAGGTAGTAGCTCTGGAGCGCAAGAAGGAAAGCGACTCTGTTGAGAAGATTGCTGCCCTCAAGGCAACCATCGAGGAACTCAAGAAGAAATAATAGTATTATATTTAATGTTGAATGTTGAGTGTAGAATGTTGAATTAGTCAAGCTGATTCGTTAGCAAGATTGCAACTCAACATTCAACATTCAACATTCAACATTTTTAATTATGATCAAGAAGCTTTTCACCTTATTTATATGTACGCTATCTCTAGCAGCAACTTTCACCAGTTGCGGTGATGAAGCTATTGATGTAGAAAGCGTCAATAAGCAGACTATCTTCGTCTTCTTTCCATGGACGGGCGACACAAGACGCACAGGTCTATATAGTGATTTGAAAAATAACGTAGACAGCATGTGCGAAGGTATTGTTGCCAAGAAGGGTTTAAACAATTCACGTGTAATGGTCTTCATGAGCCAGAATTACAGGAAGAGCAATCTTATAGATCTTCAATATGACGGCAATACGAAAACCGTCATTCGCGACACGTTGAAAACATACGATGATGCCACATATACTACAGCAGAAGGATTTGCAGAGATTCTGAATGAGGTGAAACGCCGTGCTGAAGCCCTGAATTATTCGCTCATCATCGGAGCTCATGGCTGCGGATGGACCTACAAGAGCGATTGGGTTCACTATCCCTATATGGCAAGACCTAATGCTGGTTTTGCTCAGAAAGGAAGCACCAGCTACCCTACCGCTACCGGCAATTTCAGCGGAATACAGTTTGGTCCCGATCCCAACAAACCTATCACCCGTTTCTTCGGAAGCGTAAGTTTAGAAGAAAACGCTCTCGACGTTCCTACCCTAGCCGAAGGAATCAAACTCAGCGGCACCAAGATGCAGTACATCCTCTTCGATGCATGCTATATGGGCAATGTAGAGACTGCATACGAACTGAAAGACGTCACTAATTTCCTAATCAGTTCAAGTAGCGAAATAATGGGAGCCGGCGTTCCATACAAAACCGTATGGAACTACCTCAACAGTTCTGCACCCAACTACTCAGGATTTGTCAACGGAGTTGTCAATTTCTATAAGAATGATAGAACCCCATATTGCAACATGGCAGCCATCGACTGCCGTCAGATGGATAATCTAGCCCAAGTGATGAAGGAAATCAATAGCAAATATATCCTCTCATCATCCGTTCCGCTCGATTCCATACAGCCTTTGGATGGTTTCTCTCCCAACCTCTTCTACGATATGAGTGTATACATAGACAGTCTTGTACCGAGCGGCTATCTGAAAGACAAATTTAATTCACAGATGAAACTCACAATCAAAGCAGCAGCTCATACAGATGAAGCGTATACAATGTTAATGAGTGATAGAGGTACAACCTTTAAAGTAAAGAACTATTGCGGTCTTTCTATCTCCGACCCTAGCCAGCACAGCGTAGCTATCAAGGGCAGAGAGAAAACAGCATGGTGGAAAGCTACACACTAATAAGCCATGAAGAGTGAAAGAAACTCCTTATTGGCTTTTAAGAAAAATATTATATAAAAGAATACATGATGGAATATTTTATCATTGAGAATAACGGACAGCAAGCGGGTCCATTCAGCCTGGAGCAACTCGTCCAGAAGGCTATCACACCCGAGACCCTTGTTTGGGCACAAGGTATGAAAGACTGGACTCCAGCTTGGAAAATAGCAGAACTGAAGACTGTTCTTGAAACTGTAGAAGCAATCAAAGCTAATACAGCCAACAAAGAAAATGCAGAAGGAACATCAGCAGATGCAGCCAGCAACAACGGGACAGAAGCAGCAAACTTTCAGGCTGCAAACCAGCAGGGTTTCCAGCAGGCACAGCAGGAGGCTTACCAGCAAGGCTTTCAGCACGGCGCTGCCATGAACCAGGGCTACAGACAGGAACCGGAAAAGAAAAAATCAAGCAAGACCCTCTGGAAAATCATCTTAGGTCTTATCGTACTTCTCTTCCTGGTTTTCGCCATAACCAATCCAGGACCTGATGCCCACAAAGAAAAGGTAAAGACTGAGGCAGCCAAGGCTATCGACAAGGCTACAGAAACCAGTGATAACAACTTCTTCACCCAAAGCATCCGTTCCATTGCCAAAATGATGGCAGGAAGCGCTATCGATGAAGTGATGAACCAGCTCTTCGAATACCACAACTATATCGTATGCTCTAAGGGAACCGTTGAGTTTAATGGCAAGCAGCACACCGTAAGCTTCGGAATCCTTGGCAGCGTTTACACGATGAATGCTGATGATATGGTGAAGGCGCTGGAAGGTGCCGACAATCTGCAGATAGAAGAAACCACCAGCTCATCAACCGATGAATCCCCTTCGGTAAGCGATAATAGCAACGATGGTTCAGAAGAAGACGGACTGGGCGCTTCCGTTCAGAAGAAACTGGAAAACAAGGCAAACCAGGCCATGGATCAGGCTGCCGACAAGGTGAGCAAGAAACTGGAAGAGAAAATCAACCAGAAACTCGATGAAGCAACCGATTCTTCAACCGTAGAAAAGATTCTCGACAAGATTCTGGAACTGATCTAGCATCAGAAATCCGAAGAAACATAAGAAATATGACACATTTCTCAATATGACAGCATGGCGGCTTGACGTATATCAAGCCGCCATTGCTGTTTAGTTGACGTGTATCAAAAAAAGCCCCTTTTTCATCATTTTGTCATGTCTTTGTGACAGATATTCAAGAAAAAGGCATTACCTTTGCACCAGAAAACAGTGAGATTGTAAAAGGATAATGTAAAACAGGAGACCTCACATGGAGGCTCCACAAAGAAAGAAAGGAAACAAATTATGATGACGACAGTAATGATTCTTGCAGTTATGGCAGCAATGATTGCCAAGGCTGTAAATGTAAACAACAACATGGAGATGGGCAAGTAAAATTGACCACCGTTCATGAACAAAAGGATAAAGGAAATGGCAGAAATGCCGAGTATTAATTTTTAAAAAAAGGATAACGATTATGAAAACAATGTATGCAAACATCAAGAAAGTCTTGAAGGCTATTCTTGCAAATTACATGACCGCAATGGAAATGTATGGTGAGGCTTTGAACAGAAGCCGTGGCTGTGCTTGCGCATAAGGGTTCCAATCCCTTCATGCTGCGGCATAAACCAGATTGAAAGCAAAAAGTAATTACGTTTAAATAAAGAAAAAGCGTGTAAGTTACCATACTTACACGCTTTTTTTGTATCTTTGCAACCGGTTAGTAAAAATTTAAAAAGAAGAAACGATGAACTCACAAGATATGATCAGCAGGTTGGAATCGAAAGGCATTCGGCCAACCGCCAACCGCATACTCGTAATGAAGACCCTGATGGGCGAACAGAACCCGCAGAGTCTGAGCAATCTGGAACGAAAGATGGTTTCGATGGACAAGTCGAGCATCTTCCGTACCCTTACCCTCTTTCTGGAACATGATGTGGTACATGCCTTCGAAGATGGGCGAGGCGTACTCTGCTACGAACTCTGCGAAGAAAAAGGGGCTTGCGATCATCACGACGGGCATATTCATTTCTACTGCGAATCTTGCCAGCGTTCCTTCTGTATGGAGGATATCCATATTCCAAGTTTCGAGCTGCCCGAAGGCTTTCACCCCCACTCTATTTCCTTTGTCATCAAAGGCGAATGTCCGGATTGCAGAAAGAAACACCAGTAAAGCGAAAGGTACATTCTGCGTTAATTTAGCATAAATATTTTTGAAATTCTATTGTTTTTCCGATATTATCATTACTTTTGCAAGCGATTATCACGGGGTGCTGAAAGATTCGGCTGAGATGATACCCATTGAACCTGATGCAGGTAATGCTGTCGCAGGGATATTTGATAGCGCTTTATTCTTTCTCTTAAGGCTTTCATCTGGAAGTTCACCGTGTTTGATTACATATTATCTTATCATCGCTTTCGGGCGATAGAAAAGCGTAAACAAACGGATTATTCATCATATAAAACGAACAGAATATGAAAGTAACTATCAACAACAAAGAGACCGAGACACAGGCTAAAACCATCAGGGAGTTAGCCCAGGAACTCGATTTGCCAGCTACAGGAGTTGCAGTAGCTATCAGTAACGAAATGGTGCCTCGTGATGAATGGGAAAACACACTCATCGCAGAAGGAGCAGACATCGTTATCGTAAAAGCGTTCTGCGGAGGATAACGGTCCCAGAATACTGCGGAAAAGAATCACCCAAAAGTACTTTTCCTACAGAAATGAAAACAAAAATAACAACTCTATAATAAAACAATGGAAAAATTAGTAATCGCAGGCAGAGAGTTTAACTCTCGCCTCTTCTTGGGTACAGGAAAGTTTAACAACAATGCCCTCATGGCTGAAGCCATCAAAGCATCAGAAACAGAAATGGTTACTGTTGCTATGAAACGTATCGAACTCGAAGACAAGCAGGACGACCTGCTCTCTCATATTGTGCAGAACCCAAATATCCAGCTCCTTCCTAACACCAGTGGCGTGCGCAACGCCGAAGAGGCTGTCTTCGCAGCACAGATGGCTCGCGAGGCTTTTGGAACCAACTGGCTCAAGCTCGAAATCCACCCAGACCCTCGCTATCTTCTTCCAGACTCTATCGAGACGCTGAAGGCTACCGAGAAACTGGTAAAGCTCGGTTTCGTGGTATTGCCATATTGCCAGGCAGACCCTACCCTCTGCAAGCACCTCGAAGAGGCTGGTGCTGCTACCGTGATGCCACTTGCTGCACCTATCGGTACCAACAAGGGATTGAGAATGAAAGACTTCCTGCAGATCATCATCGAGCAGGCTACTGTTCCAGTTGTAGTAGATGCAGGTATCGGTGCACCTAGCCACGCTGCCGAGGCTATGGAGATGGGTGCCAGCGCTTGCCTGGTTAATACAGCTATCGCCGTTGCCGGTGATCCTGTAGAGATGGCTAAGGCATTCAAGGAAGCTGTAGTATGCGGTCGCCGTGCTTACGAGGCAGGTCTCGGAGCCATCAGCGATTGTGCTGAGGCAAGTTCTCCTCTCACCGCATTCCTCAACGACTAATTATAATATAGATAATACAAAGGCATGAAGGATGAAGGCAAAGAAGCAGAATGTTCTTTTTACCTTTTTACCCTTTTACCTTTTTACCTTTAAAAAATTATGCCAAACGATAAGAAAGCTTACGCCCAGAGAGAAAAGGCGTATATGCAGGGAAAACTCTTCCCACAGATCAAGGTTGGAATGACCAAGGTAAACCTCACTCCTACTGTTGTGAAGGATGAGCGCGGCATTCCTCATACAGAGCCAAACGCTCCGGTTTACATCTACGATACCAGCGGTCCTTACAGCGACCCTAACTATCAGGTAGATTTGAAGAAGGGCTTGCCAAGAATGCGCGAGCAGTGGATTCTCGACCGCAACGATACCGAGCAGCTCAAGGAGGTTACCAGCGAGTATGGCAAGCAGCGTCTTGCTGACCATAGCCTCGACCACCTCCGCTTCGAGCACATCCAGTTGCCTCGCCGTGCTCAGGCGGGCAAGCACATCACCCAGATGGCTTACGCCAAGGCGGGCATCATCACTCCTGAGATGGAGTATGTGGCTATCCGCGAGAACATGAACTGCCAGGAGTTGGGCATCGATACCCATATCACTCCTGAGTATGTGCGTGATGAGATTGCACGCGGACGTGCCGTTCTTCCTGCCAACATCAACCACCCGGAGAGCGAACCGATGATCATCGGCCGCAACTTCCTCGTGAAGATCAATACCAACATCGGTAACTCTGCCACTACCTCCAGCATCGAGGAAGAGGTGGATAAGGCTGTATGGTCTTGCAAGTGGGGAGGCGATACTTTGATGGACCTCTCTACCGGCGACAACATCCACGAAACCCGTGAATGGATTGTGCGCAACTGCCCTGTGCCAGTAGGAACCGTGCCTATCTACCAGGCTTTGGAGAAGGTAAACGGCAAGGTAGAGGATCTGAACTGGGAGGTATTCCGTGATACCCTTATCGAGCAGTGCGAGCAGGGTGTTGACTACTTCACCATCCATGCCGGCATCCGTCGCCACAACGTGCATCTCGCCGATAGCCGTCTCTGCGGTATCGTGAGCCGTGGCGGTAGTATCATGAGCAAGTGGTGTCTCTACCACGACCAGGAAAGTTTCCTCTATGAGCACTTCGACGACATCTGCGACATCGTGGCACAGTACGACGTAGCCCTCTCTTTGGGTGATGGTCTGCGCCCAGGCTGTATTGCCGATGCCAACGATGCAGCCCAGTTTGCCGAGTTGGATACCATGGGCGAGCTTGTTACCCGTGCCTGGGACAAGAACGTGCAGGCATTCATCGAGGGTCCTGGTCACGTGCCATTGCAGAAGATCAAGGAGAACATGGAGCGCCAGCTCGACCACTGTCACGAGGCACCATTCTACACCCTCGGCCCATTGGTTACCGATATCGCTCCAGGTTACGACCACATCACTTCAGCCATCGGTGGCGCCCAGATTGCATGGCTCGGCACTGCCATGCTCTGCTATGTAACACCAAAGGAGCACCTCGCCTTGCCTAACAAGGAAGATGTGCGCACAGGTGTGGTAACCTATAAGATTGCCGCTCATGCAGCCGACTTGGCAAAGGGTCATCCAGGCGCAACCATCCGCGACAACGCCCTCTCCAAGGCCCGCTTCGAGTTCCGCTGGAGAGACCAGTTCCACCTCTCTCTCGACCCAGAGCTTGCCTTGAAGTATTTCGAGGAGGCAGGTCATACAGACGGTGAGTACTGCACCATGTGTGGTCCAAACTTCTGCGCAGCCAAGTTGACACACGATTTGAGAAAGTTTAAAAAGTAAGAAAATGTTTTCAGACGAATTAAAGAATATCAGTTGGGAGGAGACCACGGAGCGCATAGCTCGAATGACCGATAATGACGTGCGCCGTGCCCTTGCCAAGGACCATTGCGATGTGAACGACTTCATGGCGCTGATTTCACCGGCAGCCGAGCCATACCTGGAGGTAATGGCGCGTCTTTCCCGCAAATATACCGAGGAGCGCTTCGGCAAGACCATGTCGATGTTCATTCCTCTCTACATCACCAATTCATGCTCCAACTCCTGCGTGTATTGCGGTTTCCATCGTGAGAATCCGATGGCCCGCACCATCCTCACCCCAGAGCAGATTGAGAACGAGTATAAAGCCATCAAGCAGCTGGCTCCATTCGAGAACATCCTTCTCGTTACGGGCGAGAACCCAGCCAAGGCTGGCACCCCTTATCTTGCCAAGGCCATCGACATCGCCAAGAAGTATTTCTCTAACGTGAAGATAGAGGTGATGCCGCTCTCTACAGAGGATTACAAGACCCTCGCCGACCATGGTATGAACGGCGTCATCTGTTTCCAGGAAACCTACAACCACGAGCACTACAAGCTCTACCACCCACGTGGCATGAAGAGCAAGTTTGAGTGGCGCTGCAACGGTTTCGACCGCATGGGTATGGCAGGCGTTCACTCCATCGGTATGGGTGTGCTCATCGGACTGGAGAAGGAGTGGCGCACGGATGTAGTGATGATGGCTCATCACCTGCGCTACCTGCAGAAGCATTACTGGAAGACCAAGTACAGCGTGAACTTCCCTCGTATGCGCCCTGCACAGAACGAAGGTTTCCAGCCAAACTGCTACATGACCGACAAGCAGTTGGCACAGGCTACTTTCGCCATGCGTATCTTCGACCACGATGTAGATATCTCCTACTCTACCCGTGAGCCTGCCTACATCCGTGACAACATGGCAACACTGGGTGTCACCACCATGTCGGCAGAATCAAAGGTAAATCCTGGTGGTTACCATACTTATCCTCAGGCGCTGGAGCAGTTCACCGTGAGCGATGAGCGTACCGCCAAGGTAATCAATGCGAGATTGAAGGAATTGGGCAGAGAGCCAGTATGGAAGGATTGGGATGCCTCATTCGATTTCTTCGGAAATATCGCAAACGGATAAAGAAGATGTAATTAAACAGAATAAAAAAAAGAGTGTATCATAAATTCATGACACACTCTTTTTTTGTTAATATTCTCAGACAGACACCCCTATATCGCCCCCAGCCCATCAACAACTTATCAGCTAATTCCCCCAAAATCATCAGTAAACAGCAACCTATAAACTATTAACTATAAACTATTAATTGTAAATTACTAAAGTTTCGCAAGTGAATAAATATCAACTTGCTTGTTTATAAATATACATATTACGTAGCGTATGGGCAACAGGATTACTTTCGATGAAATCTGCCAGCAACTCTGTAGCAT
>ENA-OZLN01000018-OZLN01000018.1-human-gut-metagenome-genome-assembly--contig:-NODE-18-length-38683-cov-5.560164_pt1 | contig 38683 bp, 25 predicted proteins | sample MGYA00243863_ERZ653791 | MGnify/ENA primary metagenome ERZ653791 (study PRJEB26926, sample SAMN06164639) | human gut metagenome | biome: ENVO:00009003; feature: ENVO:2100002; material: ENVO:00002003... | reverse complement strand
GTAGATGTCGCAAGCGACCGCCGCAGGCGCGAGAATGTGCCAAGGCACATTCTTTATTCCGCGAGTAGCGGAAAAACCACAGCACATGATGGACAGACAGGAGGAACAGTTTTTATGTGGTCATATGACAGTGTATTTTATCAGATTTCAACATTGGGATTTTGCGGGGCACCAACAGAAAATGATGGTGCTCTGGCTCATCGGATAAAGAAAGTGGAAGACTGGATTCCGCATATGGTAAAGCTTGGAGTGGATGCAATATATTTCTGTCCGGTTTTTGAATCAGACCGTCACGGTTATGATACCAGGGATTATACAAAGTTAGATGTAAGACTTGGAACCAATGAGGACTTTAAAGAAGTATGTGGGAAATTACATGACAACAATATCAAAGTAGTGTTGGACGGAGTGTTTAACCATGTGGGAAGAGGTTTCTTTGCATTTCAGGATTTACTGAAAAACAGAGAGAATTCTCCATATAAGGACTGGTTCACAAATGTGAATTTTGGCTGGAATAATAATTATAACGACGGACTTTCCTATGAAGGCTGGGAAGGACATAATGAGCTGGTAAAACTGAACTTGCGGAATGAAGAAGTAATCCGGCATATCTTTTCAGCAGTAGAAGGATGGATAAAAGAATTTGATATTGACGGACTGCGTCTGGATGTTGCATACAGTCTGGATATGGATTTTGTAAGAAGATTACGTCAGTTCGTAGATTCGAAAAAGGATGATTTTTATCTCCTGGGCGAGATGATTCATGGTGATTATAACCGTCTTTTGGATGAACAGAATATGCTGCATAGTGTAACAAATTATCAGGCATATAAGGGAATGTGGTCCAGCTTTAATGACCGCAACCTCTTTGAAATCAATTATACCCTGGAGCAGCATTTCTGCGGAATGTATCAGGGCAGGCATCTTTTGAATTTCCTGGATAATCATGATGTGAACCGTCTGGCAAGCACTTTAAAGGAAAAAGAACATCTTCCACTGGTATATGCAATGCTGTTTGCAATTCCTGGCATCCCATGTGTCTACTATGGAAGTGAATGGGCTGCAGAAGGAAAGAAAGAAAATGGTGGGGATGAAGCACTCCGTCCGTCTTTTGAAGCACCGGAATGGAATGAACTTACCGATTATATTTCCAGACTGGCGAAGGTTCATAAATCGGAAAAAACACTTTGCTATGGCAGCTACCGCAAGGTATTCTTAACAAACCGGCAGATTGTATTTGAGAGAAGCTTTGAAGGTGAGCGGATTCTTGTAGCAATCAATCTGGAAGAGAATCCCTTCCATGCATCCTTTGATGCAGGAGCAGCAGAAGCAGTTGACCTGCTGACCGGAGAAAAAGCAGCATTTCAGGGTGGTCTTGATATGCCGGCATTTTCCGCAGCTTATTTAAAGATAACCGGATAAAAAGATAATACATAGGAATAAGAGATAAGAGCTATAAGGAGGAAGTGCAGTAATGGCAGAGAAACGTAAATCTTCAGAAAAAAATAATGTAGGAAAGGAACTGGTACTTGGATTAATTGCAGTAATTTCACTCCCGATTCTTCTGGTTGGACTTGCCGGAATTATCATAATGCATCTGGTACAGAATACAGCATTAAATGCAGGTGTGGGAACGGTTATTTTAATTGTGGTCTTGGCGGTATTTGTGGCAGGTTCCCTGTGGCTTGCAGTAGCAATTGCCAGAAAACTGAAAGCTGTAATTGGCAGTATGGATAAGATTGCGGATGGAAGCCTTCAGTTAGAAGAACCAAAACATAATGAAAAAAAAGATGAAATCAGCAAATTATTAGGCTCTGCCAATGATATGGTAAGAAACTTTGCACAGATTGTGACCGGAATCCGTAGAGCCAGCAGGGAATTAAGCGAGCTGTCTACGACATTCAGCCAGTCCTTTGACACTATGAATGAAGCGTTGGATCAGGTGAGCGGTGAAGTTGCTTCCATTACAGATAATACCGTTTCACAGGCAGAGAAAACACAGCATGTACAGCAGAAAGTAGCAGAAATCGGTAATGCCATTGAAGTAATTGCCAGCAATATTACACTTCTTTCAGACAGTGCATTAAAAATGAAAGACTGCAATGAATCAGCAGAGGTGATTATGCAGCAGCTGGTGGAAATCAGCAGACAGAACAGGCAGTCTATTGATGAAGTGCAGAGCCAGACAGACAGAACCAATCAGTCTGCCTTACAGATTCGTACTGCAACAGAGATTATTGCAGGAATTGCAAGCCAGACAAATCTGCTTGCTTTAAATGCAAGTATTGAAGCTGCACGGGCAGGAGAACAGGGAAAAGGATTTGCCGTAGTTGCAGAAGAAATCCGTACCTTGGCAGACCAGTCCAGAGAGTCTTCAGAGCAGATTAATAAAATTGTTAATGAACTGATTGATAATTCCAATGTCAGTGTAGAGATTACCGGAAAAGTATCAGAAGCATTTGAACAGCAGAATACAAAGATTCGTGAGACAGAGACAATCTTTACTGCCTTGAATCATGAAATTGAAAGTGTCAGCACTTCTATTCAGGGAATCAATTCAGAAGTCGGTGGCTTGAATGAACATAAGAGTGCCATTGAAGAGAAAATGGATTCGCTTGCTGCAGCAGCAGAGACAAATACAACAAGTGCCAGAGATACATCTGAGGCAATGAACGAGTTTGAAGCTTTGGTAGAAGAATGTAAGAATGCAACTGCCAGAATTACTTCTGTAGTAGCAGAACTGGATGAAAATATCCGTAAGTTTAACGTTTCTTCCATGAAAGAAGAAGTAGAGAAAAACATGATGTAATAAACGGTATACAATTGCAAAGAGAAGGGTATTCCACAGGCCGAAGGAGTGCATATGGAATACCCTTTTGTGTATCTTTAAGGAGATTAAAATGAAAACAGAGATTTATACGATACCAATACAGGATGCATTTGCAGAGGAAAGCGAATGTCCGGTCTGCAGAATGTATCAGAAATTAGAAGAAAATGCTATCAATTATACCATTGGACCGGGTGCAAGTTACATGGAGGGAGATATCCGGGAGCAGAGCGATGAACAGGGCTTCTGTCAGAAACATTTGGGAATGTTATATGAATATCCGAATAAATTAGGACTTGCCATGATGTTAAAGACCCATATGGATAAGACAGCTAAGGAGTTAAAAAAAGCAATGAAAGCACCACTGCCTCAGGCAGCCGTACTTTTCAGGAAAAAGAGCCAGCCAGTCCATCCGGTGATTACTTTTGTGGAAGAAAAAGAGAAAAAGTGCTTTGTGTGTGATTACATTAATCACAGCTTTACAAATTATATCAATACCATTTACTATTTATATGAAAAAGAAGAGGACTTCCGCAAACAGTTTGCAGCATCCAAAGGCTTTTGTGTAAATCATTATAAAGTTCTGTTTTCCGGTGCCCCGGAATATATGGGCAAGAAATACCTGAATGAATTTCTGATGACTTTAAATGAGACTTTTATTAACGGATATGAGAGGGTGCGGGATGATTTAGAATGGTTCATCTGTAAGAATGATTACCGTTATAAGGAGCAGCCTTGGAAGAATGCAAGGGATGCACTGCAGAGAGGACTGGTAAAGGCAGGAAGTATCATGGAGGCAGAAGAAAAGAAGGAATAGGTAGAAGTAATAAAAGAAAAGGGGATAGAAGAAGACGTAAGAGCAACAGGTAAATAAAAACAGGAAAGAGAGGTATTTATGACAAGCTATATTTTACTGGTAGCAGCAGTGATTTTATTGTGCCTGTCATTGAATAAAATGTCCAACAAACTGGGAATTCCAATGCTGTTGGCATATATTCTTCTTGGCATGATGTTTGGAACAGATGGAATTTTAAAGATTCCTTTTGATAATTTTACGATTGCCGAACAGATTTGTACGGTGTCCTTAATCTTTATCATGTTTTACGGTGGATTTGGAACCAACTGGAAACAGGCAAAGCCGGTGGCTGGTAAAGCAGTATTATTATCAACAGTGGGTGTTATACTGACCGCAGTAACAACCGGAGCATTCTGTCATTTTATATTGAAAATGGATTTCTGGGAAAGTATGCTGATTGGCTCTGTAATCAGTTCTACGGATGCGGCATCGGTCTTTTCAATCCTTCGTTCCAGACGGCTGAATCTTAAGAACAATACTGCATCCATGTTGGAGGTGGAAAGCGGTAGTAATGACCCATGTTCTTATATGCTGACCGTAATTATATTAACAATAATGAGCGGAGAATTAAGTGGTTTTTCGCTGGTTGTCATGATATTCTCACAGATTACTTTTGGCGTATTAGTGGGGGTAGTTGTGGCACTGGCAGCAGCATTCATTTTAAAAAAAGTGAATTTTGCAACGGATGGATTTGATACGATATTTGTATTCAGTATGGCACTGGTATCCTACGCCGGAGCATCCATGATAAATGGAAATGGTTATCTGGCAGCATACATTGCCGGAATTATCCTTGGCAACACTCCACTTCATCACAAAAAATCACTGGTGCATTTCTTTGATGGAATCACCGGATTGATGCAGATGCTGATTTTCTTCCTGCTTGGTCTGCTGGCATATCCATCCCAGCTGCCGAAGATACTGCCGATTGCACTGGCAATTGCGGTATTTTTAACATTTGTGGCAAGGCCGGCTTCTGTATTTGCTATCCTGATGCCATTCCGCTGCCCGGTAAAGCAGCAGCTTCTGGTGTCCTGGGCGGGGCTTCGTGGAGCGGCATCCATAGTATTTGCAATTATGGCAACAGTAAGCCCGGCATATACGAAAAATGATTTGTTCCACATAGTTATTTTCATTGTCCTGTTCTCTATCAGTATTCAGGGTACACTGCTTGGACTGGTGGCAAAGAAGCTTGACATGATAGACGAAAATGGCAACGTCATGAAGACCTTCAGTGACTATTCCGATGAAATGCCGGTGGAGTTTGTTAAAATCAGCATCAAGGCGGGACATCCATGGGAGAACCGCAGGATAAAAGACCTTACTTCCCTGCCGGATTTATTACTGGTGCTGATTCTAAGAGGCGAGGAGCGTATCATTCCAAATGGCAACACGGTAGTGCTTGCCGGAGACAAGATTGTCTTAAGTGCCTTATCTCCGGAAGAAAATCTTGGCATCTGTCTGACAGAAATCCCAATCGAAAAAGACAGCAAGTGGATTGGAAAACCATTATCCAGAATAAAACTGGGAGAAGAGAAGCTGGTTCTCGTTCTAAAGCGGAATGAGAAAGTTGTGATACCGAACGGAAATACTGTGATTCGTGAAAATGATGTGCTGGTAATCAGTCAGTTATAAATATGTTTTTTGAATTTTGAAGAATAGCAGGAGTGTTCGCCGAAGTGCAGATGCATTTTAAGGGCTGTTAAGGGCACTTGGAATTTCGTTAGATATTAGGCAATGCCGGCACAAGGATGTGCCGGCAAGGTGCATAGGAACATGGATGTGACTTTGCACCGGTTGCCGGATATATAAATGATTTTTCGAAATTCTTAGTGCCCTTTACAGCACTTAGACAGCATCTGTATTCGGTGAAGAGTACTGCTATTTTTAAAAATTTAAAAATATATGCAACAGAATGAAATTCAGCGACACTATATATATGAGACCGGTCAAAGGAAAGGACTTAGGAAGGTATAGGGTGAGCATATGGAACAGGAACTGCAGCTGGTGTGCAGGGCACAAAGTGGGGATACCGGTGCATTTGCACAATTATATGAAGGCGTTTATCAGGACTTGTATCGCTTTGCGTTATATGTGCTGAAGCATCCGCAGGATGCACAGGATGTGGTCAGTGACACCGTGATGGATGCATTTGCACAAATCGGGGAGCTTCGGAAATCAGAAGCGTTCCGGGCGTGGATATTCCGTATTTTAAGTAATAAGTGCAAACGGAAATTAAAAGAGTATGCGACCCGGCCGGAAGAGCTGACACCGGAGCTTTTAGAGCATCTGGGAAAATCCGGAATGGATGAGCATGCAGCAGTCCGGAGCCTGTTCTTTGAGCTGCCTTCCGAGGAACGAATGATTATCGCCATGCATTTATTCTGTGGGTATAGCAGTAAGGAAATCGGAAAACTGTTAGACCTTAACGAAAATACCGTCCGCTCAAAAGAGAGCCGGGGAATAAAGAAAATGGTGGAGAAATATTGGAAGTGAGAAACGGAAGATATGCAAAAAGTCTGGAAAACAACAGGAAATTCAGATGAGATGGAGGTGCCGGTATGAATGAACAGGAGATTTTAACCCAGTTAAGAAAAGCGGCGGAAGAGATAGAGATACCAGAGGCTCTGAAGCCGGAACAGATAGAAAAACAATTACAGGAACAGAAAGCAAAACAGCAGCAGGAAAATCAGCACTTGAAACCGAAAAAATCGAAGAAAATAATTCCATGGCGCAGACTTGGAAGTATGGTGGCAGTGCTGGCACTGGTAGTATGCAGCGGAATTTATATAACAGTGACCCGTGTTGATAAGAATTCCGGTACAGGGCAGACGGATTCCATAGCAATGACGGATACGCAGCAGACTGTGGGAGAAGCTGGTGAAACAGAGGAAGCGGAGCATGTGGATGTGGCTTCTCTTGGAACAATGTATCATCGTGCATCGGATTATAAGGAGGTATATCAGACTCTTCTTAAGGGGTATCAGCAGAACTGGATAGAAGGGGAAATGAGCGCAGAGACGAGCACTGCGACATCGGAAGATAAGGCTTCCGGCAATGCAGCAAAGGATGAGAGTGCCGATATGGATTTATCGGAGGGCAGCAAGGAAGGCGGAAAAGATTATTCTACGACAAATCTTCAGATGGAAGGCGTAGACGAGAGTGATATTGCCAAAATTGATGGCAGTTACATTTACACTGTAGAGGATAAATATATTGTTATAACAGATATCCGGGATGGAAAATTAGAAGAAGTAACACGATTTTTACCAAAAGATTGTGGTGCGGCAGACCGGGTGATGGAAATTTATGTGGATGGAGACCAACTGATTCTAGTTGTGCAGGGCTATGAGACATCCTTAGATGGAAACAGCAAAGCTGGCTCTGATAAGGAAACTTCTGATAAGGAAACTTCTGATAAGGAAACCAAAGATGAGGAAAACTCAGATAAAGAAACTGCTGTATCAGATGTTGCCAAGGACGGTGCATTCTGCTATAAAATGAATGGAAAAAGCACCACACAGATTCAGGTATACAGTATCGTAGACCGTAAGAATCCGGAATTTGAAGGAAGATTAATTCAGGATGGTTATTATAATACTTCCAGGAAAATCGGAGATGTAGTCTATCTTTTTACGCAGTATAATATGACATCTGATGTGACGAGTTATGTGGAAAAGAAGCATGGTGTAGAAGACTTGAAGGAAGGAAATGGTGTCAGCAGTCTGGCGGAAGCTGTGATTCCAAAGGTAAATGGAGAAAAGGTTGCCGCCAGTGAAATTTATCTGCCGGAGTCATCAGGAGAAAGTGGTATACTGGTTTCTTCACTGGATGTAAATAAGCCGGATAAAGTGCTGGACAGTAAGCTTGTAATCTCCGGATATGCCCAGACTTATATCAGCAAAGATGCCCTGTATTTATATGAGGAAGATTACGATGGAGCAATGATTACCAATATTGCGAAATTTGCACTGGATGAGGGCAGAATCAGTGGCGTGGCGGCAGCGGCAGTAAGTGGTTATGTCAGAGATACCTTTGCAATCAATGCCAGTGATGGATATCTTCGGGTATTGACCACCGATTATAGCACAGAGGATGAGGTGAATGCACTTTATATTCTGGATGAGAACATGAAATTAACCGGACAGTTGACGGGCATTGCACCGGGAGAAGAAATCTATGCCGCCCGCTTTATGGGAAACACTGGTTACTTTGTAACCTACCGGAATACCGACCCACTGTTTACCGTGGATTTATCAGATCCGGCAAAACCGGAAATTATCGGCGAACTCAAGGTGACCGGCTTCTCCGAATATCTGCATTTCTGGGATGATACACATTTACTGGGCATCGGTTATGAATCAGATGAGAATACCGGAAATATAGAAAACATTAAGCTTTCCATGTTTAATATAGAAAATCCGGGAGAAGTAACCGAAGAAGCAAAGCTGGTATTAAAGGATGTAGATTATAGCGAAGCATTATATGATTATAAGAGTGTCATCATTTCAAAAGATAAGAATTTAATCGGTCTGGTTTGTGAGGATTATAGCGGCAGCAGAACCAAGCAGACCTACCAGATATATTCCTATGAAAATGGAACCTTTAAGAAACAGGCAGAAATTCCGGGCATTAACGGAGCCAATTACGAGAATGTCCGTGGAATGTATAGTGGCAATGTATTTTACCTCTGGATTAATGATAACATTACATCCTATGACATGACCGATGGATTTAAAAAGATAAAGGAGCGGGAGTGATTCTTGCAAAACTTTCCCGATAGCTTTATAATGACAGTATATGTGCCGGGTGGTGGTATGAAAATATCATCACCCGGCAACTTATGCAGAATCGGTGACTGCGAAACAGAGAAAGGATAAACGAAAAACGAAATGTCTGTCTGCCCAATGTTTGACAAGATGCCGCCTTCTGTTCACCTATGGGCGAATACATTTACGCAGGCTGTTAGAGGCTCTTAGAATTTTGCCATATATAAAAGAATTATTTCAAAATTCTTAGCGCCCCTTGCAGCCGGAGTGGTATTCACTGTAGGTGAACAAAAGGCGCATCCCGTCAAAGCAGTGGTAAGATATCCTTATTATCATTTTCCATTTCGCAGCAGCCATAACAACAAGTGCAAGGGAGAATAAACATGCAATATAGAGAAAATCCGGGAAACAAAGACCAGCTGTCCATCTTAGGCTATGGCTGCCTGCGTTATTCTAAGAAAGGAACCGCAATCGACCAGGAAAAGGCAGAGCGGGAGATGGCAGCGGCAGTGGAAGCCGGGGTCAATTATTTTGATACCGCATATACTTACGGTGGAAGTGAAGCATGCCTGGGAAAGTTCCTGGCAAAAGGCTATCGTGATAAGGTAAAAATTGCCACCAAGCTGCCACATTATTATATTAAGGCAGAAGGTGATATGGAGCGGTATTTTAAGGAACAGTTAGAACGCCTTCAGACAGACCATGTGGAATATTATCTGATGCATATGCTGAATGATATTGCAGCATGGGAGCGGCTGACTGCACTTGGAATACAGGACTGGATTGCAGAGAAAAAGAAAAGCGGTCAGATTGGAAATATCGGATTTTCTTTCCATGGCGGAGCCACCCAGTTTAAGAAAATCATAGATTCTTACAACTGGGATTTCTGCCAGATACAATATAATTATATGGATGAACATACCCAGGCGGGAACCGAAGGCTTAAAATATGCTGCAGCGAAGGGACTTCCGGTGATTATCATGGAGCCGCTGCGGGGCGGCAGGCTGGTGAATGCACTGCCAAAGGCTGCCAAAGCCATATTTGCATCTGCAGAACCACATCGTTCCCCGGCAGAATGGGGACTCCGCTGGATATGGAATCATCCGGAGGTGACAGTAGTGCTTTCCGGAATGAATGATATTGCACAGGTAGAGGAAAATGTAAGGATTGCATCGGATGCCACAGCAGATGCATTAACAGAGAAAGACTTGGAAATCTTTGAAAAGGTAAAGAAATCCATTAACCAGCATATGAAGGTACCTTGTACCGGCTGCGGCTACTGTATGCCATGCCCGCATGGAGTAGATATTCCGACCTGTTTTGCAGCATATAATACACGCTATACCGACAGCTTTTATTCCGGTATGAAGGCATATATTATGTGTACCACTTTAAAGACAAATCCGACCAACGCTTCAAAATGCCGTCAGTGCGGAAAATGTGAGAAACACTGCCCGCAGTCCATTGCCATCCGGCAGGAATTAAAACAGGTGGCAAAGAAGATGGAGAATCAGGTTTATAAGGTAGCAAGGGCGATTTCGAAGCGCATTGGAAAGTATTAGAAAAAATATTATGAAATTTTGTAAAAAATAAAGGAAATTTGAAGGTGGACACAGAATTATAATAGCAGAGGTCGAATGACGTCCTCATAATGGTAAAGATGATGGCAGTGCATTTACATCATGAAATGGTGATGTGACAGGAAGGGAGAAGATAAGGATATGACAATTCGGGAACGGATGGAGCGCATGGAGCATGAGATGTTAAGCCCTTATGCAGCATTAAGCGAGAATTCCAAAGGACGGGATTATCCGGAGGCACCTTGTGATATACGTCCCGTATACCAGAGAGACAGAGACCGTATTCTCCACTGTAAGGCATTCCGCCGTCTGAAGAATAAGACGCAGGTGTTCTTAACACCGAAGGGTGACCATTATCGTACCCGTATGTCGCATACCTTAGAGGTATCACAGAATGCCAGAACCATTGCAAAGGCACTGCGGCTGAATGAAGATCTGGTGGAAGCCATTGCATTAGGGCATGATTTGGGACATACGCCATTTGGTCATGCCGGAGAGCGGGTGCTAAATGAACTTTGCTCCGGTGGTTTTAAACATAATAAACAGAGCGTACGTATCGTAGAGAAATTGGAAAAAGGCGGACAGGGACTGAATCTGACCTGGGAAGTGCGGGATGGCATTTTAAATCATCAGACCAGTACGATGCCACATACACTGGAAGGCAAAATCGTCCGTTTCTCCGATAAAATCGCCTATATTCATCATGATATCGATGATGCGGTGCGTGGAAAGATAATGGTGGAAGAAGATATTCCAATTGAGATACGGAAGGTATTGGGAAAGAATTCGGCAGACCGGCTGGATACACTGATTCATGATATTATAACCAACAGCATGGATAAGCCGGATATCATTATGTCCGATGAAATTTTCCAGGCAATGCAGGATTTACGGAAGTTCATGTTTGTAAGCGTATATACCAATCCCATTGCCAAAGGAGAAGAGACAAAGGCAGAAGGATTACTCAGCAAACTGTTTACATATTATATGGAACATCCGATGATAATGCCGGCGCAGTATACCGATATGATTGCGGAAGGCGAAGAGGAAGAACGGGTAGTATGTGATTATATCGCAGGAATGACCGACCAGTATGCAATTGCCAAATTCTCAGAATATTTTGTACCGAAGGCTTGGCAGGTGAATTAAGGAATGGCATATTATTCAGATGAATTAATAGAGGAAGTACGTTCCAGAAATGATATTGTAGATGTGATTTCCGGATATGTACGGTTGACAAAAAAAGGCAGCACGTATTTTGGACTGTGCCCCTTCCATAATGAAAAGACCGGTTCTTTTTCCGTATCACCGAATAAGCAGATGTATTACTGCTTTGGATGCGGAGCAGGCGGAAATGTATTTACCTTTCTGATGCAGTATGAGAACTTTTCATTCCCGGAAGCGATGGAGGCATTGGCAGAGCGTGCCGGAATCGAACTACCGAAGCAGGAAATGAGTGCCCAGGCAAAGAAAGAAGCAGACAAACGCCAGATTCTGTTAGAGATTAACAAGGCAGCCGGCAAATATTATTATATGCTGCTGCGGAGCGAACACGGAAAACAGGCGTATGAATATTTTAAAAAGAGAGAATTATCGGATGCCACCATGCAGAAGTTTGGGCTTGGCTATTCGGATAAATACAGTGATGATTTGTACCGCTATTTAAGAAAGCTTGGATATGATGATGCAATCTTAAAGGAATCCGGTCTTGTGTCCATTGACGAAGTCCGGGGCGGACATGATAAATTCTGGAATCGTGCCATGTTTCCGATTATGGATGTGCATAATAAAGTAATCGGATTTGGTGGACGAGTCATGGGGGATGGCGAACCGAAGTATCTGAATTCGCCGGAGACCAAAATCTTTGATAAGAGCCGGAATCTGTATGCATTGAACTTTGCAAGACAGACCAAGAAACCGCAGATGCTCTTATGTGAAGGCTATATGGATGTAATTGCGCTGCATCAGGCAGGCTTTGACAATGCAGTGGCATCCTTAGGAACCGCGTTTACCAGTGGACATGCCAGTCTGCTGAAACGATATACGAAGGAGGTTTATCTTACCTTTGACAGCGATGGTGCCGGAATTAAGGCGGCACTTCGTGCAATCCCGATTTTAAAAGAAGTGGGGCTGACAGCCAAAGTCATCAACATGAAGCCGTACAAAGACCCGGATGAATTCATCAAGGCACTTGGAGCGGAAGAATACCAGAAGCGGATTGATGCGGCAGAAAACAGCTTTATGTTTGAAATCAGGATTTTAGAGCAGAAATATGATATGAAGGATCCGGAAGGAAAGACCGCATTCCAGACAGAAGTGGCAAAGAAACTGCTTGATTTTACCACGGAACTGGAACGGAACAATTATATGGAAGCTGTGGCGGATAAATATCATATGAGCTTTGAAGCACTCCGGAATCTGGTAAACCAGCTGGGCACCCAGGGAGGACTTGTAAAAGAGCGGACACCGCTTAAGAGTGGGCTGAATGAGAAGAAGCATAAGAAAGAGGACGGCATGAAGCAGTCCCAGAAATTGCTTTTGACCTGGCTCATAGAATATGATAATCTGTACGATAAAATCAAAGATATCATTACACCGGAAGATTTTACGGAAGACATTTTCCGTAAGGTGGCAGAGCTTCTCTACGAGCAGAAGAAGTCGGGTGCTGTCAATCCGGCACAGATTATCAGTTTATTTGCAGAAGAAGAGGAACAGCGGGAAGTTGCAGAGCTCTTCCATGCGAGAATCCATGAAGTGGATTCTGCTGCAGAGCGGGATAAGGCGTTAAAAGAGACGATTCTGCGGGTGAAGGATAACAGCATCTCCTATCGTTCGGCGCACTTAGAACCTACGGATATGCAGGGCTTGCAACAGCTTGTGGCAGATAAGAGAACCTTGCAGAATATGGAGAAAATGCATATTTCTATAGATTGAGGACAAAATACTATTTAGTCCCGTTTATATGACGAATCATGAGAGGATGAACAAGAAAATGGATGAAAAGATGGAAAAGACTACGAAAAAGACAACAAAAGCTGCAAAAAGTGCTCCGGCAGCAAAAGACGAAAAGATGAGCATTGAGGAGAAAAAAGCAAAATTGCAGGAAAAACTCCAGGAACTCCTTGCATTGGCAAAGAAGAAAAAGAACAGCCTTGAGTATCAGGAAATCAGCGAGTTCTTCAAGGACATGGAACTGGATGCAGATGAGTTTGAGAAAATCTTAGACTTCCTTGAGACCAATAACATTGATGTGCTTCGAATCATGGATGATGACGATATTGATGATGATATCATCTTAGATGACGAAGACGAGGTAGAGGTAGAAAAGATTGATTTATCGGTACCGGACGGCGTATCCATTGAGGATCCGGTCCGTATGTATTTAAAGGAAATCGGTAAAGTACCTCTTTTAAGTGCAGAAGAAGAAATCGAGCTGGCAAAGAGAATGGAATTAGGAGACCAGGAAGCAAAGAAACGTCTGGCAGAAGCCAACCTTCGTCTGGTGGTAAGTATTGCAAAACGTTATGTAGGACGTGGTATGTTATTCTTAGACCTGATTCAGGAAGGTAACTTAGGTCTGATTAAAGCCGTTGAGAAATTCGATTACCGGAAAGGCTATAAGTTCTCTACCTATGCAACATGGTGGATTCGTCAGGCAATCACAAGAGCCATTGCAGACCAGGCAAGAACCATCCGTATCCCGGTTCATATGGTTGAGACCATCAACAAACTGATCCGCGTTTCCAGACAGTTACTGCAGGAGTTGGGACGTGAACCGACCCCGGAAGAGATTGCAGCAGAAATGAATATGCCGGTAGACCGTGTACGTGAAATCTTGAAGATTTCCCAGGAGCCGGTTTCTTTAGAGACTCCAATCGGTGAAGAGGAGGATTCCCATTTAGGAGACTTCATTCAGGATGATAATGTACCGGTACCTGCTGATGCAGCAGCATTTACCCTGTTAAAAGAGCAGTTAGAGGAAGTGCTTGGAACACTGACCGAGCGTGAGCAGAAGGTATTAACTCTTCGTTTTGGTCTGGAAGATGGACGTGCCCGTACACTGGAAGAAGTTGGAAAAGAGTTCAATGTAACCAGGGAGCGTATCCGTCAGATTGAAGCAAAGGCACTCCGTAAACTGCGTCATCCAAGCAGAAGCCGCAAATTAAAGGACTATCTGGAGTAATATATGAATAAACTTTCAAAAAGAATGCAGGCAGTTGCAGCATTGGTTCAGAATACCACCTGCCTTGCAGATGTAGGATGTGACCATGGTTATGTTCCGATTTATCTGATTCAGTCAGAATGTATTGGGCATGCCATTGCAATGGATGTGAACCGGGGGCCGCTTCTTCGGGCAGAGGAGCATATCCGGGAAGTTCATTTAGAAGATTACATAGAAACCAGATTGTCCGATGGACTTACGGCACTGGCTCCATCTGAAGCCGATGGCGTGGTAATCGCCGGAATGGGTGGAGCGTTGACGAAACGGATTCTTGCAGAGCATCCGGAAGTCTGGAAGAAGATGAATAATCTTGTGTTACAGCCACAGTCTGAAATAGAAGAGGTACGCCGTTATATTTATGCGGAAGGCTTTCATATTGAAGAAGAAGATATGGTGGAAGAAGAAAGCAAATATTACGTGATGTTAAGATGTGTACCGGGAAAAGCAGCACCGTTGACGGATGTTGCTTTTCGTTATGGTGGATATTTATTACAGACAAAAAATGAAATATTAAAACAATATTTAATAAAACAGAGACAGCAGTTCTCGGAAATCTTAAAGAAACTTGAAATCCAGAAGCTTATGCCGGAGCAAACTGTATTGCAGAAACCAGAATTGCTGCAACAATCTGCAACGCAACAGGATGAATTGCAGCAGAAAGAAGATGGCAGTACAAGACGCTTTGAACGGCAGAAAGAACTGGAAGAGAAACTTGCAATGATAGAAGAAGCAGAGCGTATCATGGGAGAAAATATATGAAGTGTGAACAGATACGGGAAATATTAGAGACACTTGCTCCTGTAGCAATGGCCTGTGAATGGGATAATCCGGGATTTCAGGTCTGCAGATGGGAGAAAGAGATAAACAGTATCTATCTGGCGGTGGATGCAACCGATGAAGTAATTGCGGAAGCAAAAGAACTTAAGGCTGATATGATACTGACGCATCATCCGTTAATCTTTGGTGGAATCAAAAATGTTCTTACCAGTGATTTTATCGGCAGAAGAATTTATGGACTGGCACAGCAGGATATGGTTTACTGTGCGATGCATACGAATTTTGATATCTGCGTCATGGCGGACCTTGCAGCAGATTACCTGGAACTAATGGAGACAGAACCATTGGAAGTAACCGGGGAGTGGCAGGGAAAATCCTGTGGTATCGGCAAAGTGGGAATGCTGCCAGAGGAGATAAGCCTAGGGGATTGCGGCAGGATTGTAAAAAGCCGGTTTCAGACAGAAGCAGTAAAAGTATTTGGTGATACCAGCCGCATGGTACAGCGTGCAGCAATTTGTCCCGGCTCTGGAAAGAGTGAAGTGGATGAAGCGATTGCAAAGGGTGCCCAGGTGTTGATAACAGGAGATATTGACCACCATACGGGAATCGACGCAGCAGCCAGAGGCTTAAGTATCTTAGATGCAGGACATTATGGATTGGAGCATATTTTTGTAACCTATATGGCAGAATATTTCAAGGAGAAATTACCGGAACTGAACATATACAGCCAGAAGTTACAATCTCCGTTTTCCTATATTGTATAAATAGTAATCAAAGAAATGGGGGACTACTATGGGAGAAGTTAAATGTAGAATTAATATTCATGGAAATGTAAGAGAGTATGTGCCGGAAACCACATACCAGCAGCTTGCCAAGGAATATCAGAAACAGTTTCCGGATGATATTGTCCTGGTGCTGGCGAACAACCGGCTGCGGGAGCTGCGTGAAAAGGCAGAATCGGGAAATCTTACCTTTATTACAACGGCAGACAAGGATGGCAGGAAAGCATACCGGAGAAGTACGGCGTTACTGATGCAGAAGGCAGTGCATAATCTTTATGGGGAAGAAAAGATTACGGTCCGCATCATGCATTCCATTGCCCAGGGATATTATTGTGAACTGAAGCGGAATGAGGAAAAGAACGGAGCATCAGAGCAGGCAGAATGGGTAGCTGTCGATGAACAGATGCTAAGGGATTTAAAGCAGGAGATGCAGCGTCTGGTAGAAGCCGATTTTCCAATTGAAAAGCATAGTCTGCCGACGGCAGATGCAGTAGAACTCTTCCGGAGACTGGGAATGACCGATAAAGAAAGGTTGTTCCGCTATCGGAGAAGCTCAAGGGTCAATATCTATGAGCTGGATCATTACAAAGATTATTTCTATGGATATATGGTACCGTCTACCGGTTATCTGAAATATTTTGACCTGACATTATATAAAGAAGGTTTTATGCTGCTCTTTCCGGGAAAAGATACCAGGAAGGTGGATATTTTTGTCCCATCGGATAAACTGTACCTGACACTGGAAGAAGCGTCAGAGTGGGGACATACCATGGGAGTAGGAACCATAGGAGCTTTGAATGATGCAGTTTCTGCAGGCAGAATACAGGAAATTATTCTGATACAGGAAGCCCTGATGGAACAGAAAATAGGACAGCTGGCAGAGCAGATTAAAGAGGGACATCATAAGAAATTCATTATGATAGCAGGTCCGTCCTCTTCCGGGAAGACAACGTTTTCCCACAGGCTGTCCATACAGCTTGCTGCCCATGGCATGAAACCACATCCGGTTCCGCTGGATGATTTTTATGTAGACCGGGATAAGACACCGAAAGATGCAGATGGAAAACTGGATTTCGAATGCCTGGAGGCATTGGATATTGAACGTTTTAATAATGATATGACAAGTCTTTTAAACGGAGATGCAACGGAACTGCCGGTATTTAATTTTAAAACCGGAAAACGGGAAGCAAAAGGCAGAATGATGCAGCTTGGAGAGGAAGATGTACTTGTTATTGAAGGGATTCATGGACTGAATGACAGGCTTTCCTACTCACTGCCACAGGAAAGTAAATTCCGTATTTATATCAGTGCGCTGACCCAGCTGGATATTGATGAGCATAACTGCCTGCCGACGACAGATGGCAGACTGATCCGGAGAATTGTAAGGGATGCAAGAACCAGGGCTACATCAGCAAGGGAGACCATTGCCATGTGGGATTCGGTAAGGCGGGGAGAAGAAAAAAATATCTTCCCGTTTCAGGAAGGTGCTGATGTAATGTTTAATTCAGCTTTAATTTATGAGCTTGCTGTGCTGAAACAGTATGCAGAGCCATTGCTGTTTGCAATTGAACGGGACTGCCCGGAATATCTTGAAGCGAAGCGGCTGCTGAAGTTCTTAGATTATTTCCTTCCGGTACCGGCGGATAATATCAATAATAATTCGATTATCCGTGAGTTTATCGGTGGAAGCTGTTTTAATGTCTGATAATAGAAGCAATATGAGGGATAGGCAGTGCTTTTTGTGAAAAAGAGACATTTGTCTATCCCTGAATTTTACTTGAAACACAAAAAATAGATAAAAAATAACGAAAAAAAGCGAATAAAAAAAAGAAAATTTGTTGAAAAGCATGTAAAGAATGGCTATAATAAAATAATGATGATTTTTGTCACATCATGATATGTGAAGAATGATTTGGAGAGTGGCAGAGAATGGAAAGCAGACAGAAGAAACGTCTGGGAGATATGCTGATTGAGGAACAGATTATTACAGATGAGCAGCTCTCAGATGCATTAGAGAAGAAAAAGGGAACCACAAAGCGGCTGGGTGAGGTTCTGGTAGAGCTGGGTTATACCAGTGAGACGGATATTGCCAAGGCACTGTCAAGCCAGCTTGGACTGGAAATAGTCTCGCTTAGTGGAATACAGATAGAAGAAAATGTGCTAAAGCTGGTAGACGTGGCAGTTCTGAGAAAATATGTCATGGTACCAATTGGCTTTTCACCGAATAATATGAATGAAGTCCGTGTGGCAATGGCTGACCCGATGGATATGCGTGGAATTGATGATTTTTCTATTATTACCAATCTGCAGGTCGCACCGGTAATTGCTACAACCCATGATATTATGCTTACCCTTGACCGCTTCTATGGAAGCAGTGAAGCAAGGAAGGTAGCTGAGGCATATGCACTGGAGCGCCGGCAGGAAGAACAGAGGGAACAGGAGAAGGAGAATGATGAAGATATTGCAAATTCCCCGATAGTCCTTCTGGTAAATGCCATGATTGAGCAGGCGGCAAGACAGCGTGCCAGTGATATACATATCGAAGCATTGGAAAGCCGTGTAAGAATCCGCTACAGGATTGATGGTGTGTTATATGAGAAGGCAAGCTACGACATTCGGCTTCTGAATGCAATTACAGCACGTATCAAGATTATTGGCGGCATGGATATATCAGAAAAAAGAAAACCACAGGATGGACGAATTACCCTTGTGGTAGACCGTGTGGAATACGATATCCGTGTATCAATCCTGCCAACGGTTTATGGAGAGAAGTGTGTACTTCGTCTTGCTCAGAAGAAAGCACTGACCAAGGATAAAAGGGAACTTGGATTTACCCTGGGAGAACTGGAAAGCTTTGACCGCATGTTAAAGCATCCGAATGGAATCCTTTTAGTAACGGGACCAACCGGAAGTGGTAAATCAACGACGCTTTACACAGCACTTTCCGAACTGAATACAGAGGATATTAACATTATTACAGTAGAAGACCCGGTAGAGGCGAATCTGGACGGCGTCAATCAGGTACAGGTAAATGCCAAGGCGGATATGACCTTTGCATCTGCACTGCGTTCTATCCTGCGGCAGGACCCGGATATTATCATGATTGGTGAGATCCGAGACGAAGAAACAGCAGAGATTGCGGTACAGGCTTCTATTACCGGACATCTGGTAGTAAGTACCCTGCATACCAACAGTGCGGCAGGAACCATTACCCGAATGTTAAATATGGGCGTAGAGGGATATCTTCTTGCGGATTCCGTAATCGGAGTAATTGCCCAGCGTCTGGTGCGGAGACTCTGTCCGAACTGTAAACAGCCGCATAAGCCGACTGAATACGAGCGCAAGCTTCTGAATCTGGATGATTTGGATGAGACGATGATTTTTGAAGCAAAGGGCTGCCCGATGTGTGCCAATACAGGATATAAGGGCAGAATCGGTGTCTATGAGATGATGGAAATCAATGCAGAAATGAAAGACGCCATAGCAAAAGATGCTTCCACTGCCGAAATCAAACATCTGGCAGTAGAAAATGGAATGGAAACTCTTGCAGCTGGAGCCAGACGTAAAGTCTTAGAAGGAATTACTTCTGTGTCGGAGCTGGTGGGAGTATCTGCTGAGGATTAAGGAGAACTGGGGATTTTACAATGAATAGAATAGAAATGTTTTTGCGGGAAGGAAATGAAAAAGGGGCATCCGATATCCATCTTGCACCGGGAAGCCCGGTGATGTTCCGGATTGATGGAGAACTGGTTCCCGCATCAGATGAGAAGATAAAACCATTTGAAATAGAAGAAATGATAGAACCGCTGTTGACGGAAGAACAGAAGGCAGAGCTGAAGGAAAATGGGGAACTGGATTTTGCGTATTCTATCGCAGGCTTTCACAGGGTACGTTTTAATGTGTTCCGTCAGAGAGGTACTTATGCGGTAGCACTCCGTATACTCTCTTTTGAGATACCGGAAGCAAAGAGACTTGGTATTCCCCCGTCTGTGGTTGACCTGACCAACCGCAAGCGTGGGCTGGTATTGGTAACAGGACCGACCGGAAGTGGTAAATCTACCACACTGGCGTCTTTGATACATATTATTTCTGAAACATATGCTAAGACAATTATTACACTGGAAGACCCGATTGAGTATTTGCATCCTCACAGCAAGTCAATTGTATTGCAGAGGGAAATCGGTTACGACAGTAAGAGTTATGCGTCAGCACTTCGCGCTGCATTGCGTGAAGACCCGGATGTAATTCTGGTGGGAGAGATGCGTGACTTAGAAACAATCAGTATAGCGATTACGGCGGCAGAGACCGGACATCTGGTATTTTCAACCCTGCATACCAACAGTGCAGCAGCAACCATTGACCGTGTCATTGACGTATTTCCACCGCATCAGCAGCAGCAGACCAGGGTACAGTTGTCAGGTGTTATTGAAGGAATTATCGCCCAGCAGCTTCTTCCGAAGGAAGGCGGCGGACGTGTGGCGGCTTACGAGGTCATGCTTGCCACTCCGGCAATCCGTAACCTGATACGTGAAGGAAAGAGCTTCCAGATACAGTCTATGATACAGACCAGCAAGAAGCTTGGCATGCAGGCAATGGATGATGCCATTTATGACCTTTATATGCAGAATAAGATATCAGCAGAAGATGCCGTAAGCTTCGCACAGGAGCCGGCAGTTATGCAGCAGAAGGTAACGCTATTCTAAGCTGCGGAGCATCTGCAGGGAACTGTTAACAGCAGCTTCCGTGGCTACCGTAGAATGAGAAAAATGGTTAACAATATTTGAATTTAACCGATAAATATACTGTAAGGGGGATGAGAAGGTGCCCAGTTATTCATATATAGCAGTGGATGCCATGGGAAAAGAGAAGAAGGCAACCATTGATGCAGAAAATCAGGACAAGGCAGCAGCCCGGCTTAAGAAAAACGGACTTACCTTAATATCCATAAAGGAAGTCGGACTGTTAGAGAAGGACGTTAAATTAAGCTTTGGGCGGAAAGTAAAACCAAGGGATTTAAGCGTGTTCTGCCGGCAGTTTGTCAGTATGATAGAAGCCGGTGTTACGGTAATTGATGCCCTTGGAATGTTAGAGGAACAGACGGAAAATAAGAGACTTTCCACTGCACTTCATGAAGTGCGTACCGAAGTGGAGAAAGGACAGACACTATCCGAAGCCATGGGACATCAGGGAGAGATTTTCCCGGAAATGTTAGTGAATATGGTAGCGGCAGGAGAGACCTCCGGTAATATCGAGCTTTCTTTCAGCCGTATGGCAGTGCAGTTTGATAAGACGGCAAAACTGTCCGGCTTAATGAAAAAATCACTGGCTTATCCGGTGGTACTTCTGATTGTGGCAGTATTAATCGTCATTCTGATGGTAGTAAAGGTAATACCGGGATATGCAGCAACCTTTGAGCAGGCAGGCATGCAGCTGCCGGGTATCACCCGGGCAATGATGAGCATGAGCCATGTAATTACAAAATTCTGGTATCTTTTCGTAGGAGGAATCCTGCTGATTGTGCTTGGTATCCGGGAATGGCGCAAGACAGAGAGCGGAAAGCTGTTCTTCGGCAAAATAGCAATGAAGCTTCCAATGTTTGGCAAGTTAAACATAAAGACATATTCTTCACAGTTTGCCCGTACATTAAGTACTTTAATGTATGCAGGAATTCCATTGATTCATGGAATTGATGCGGTCACCAAGCTGATGAAGAACCGTCACTTCCAGCTGCAATTACAGTCAGCAAGAGAGGAAGTGGCAAAGGGTGTTCCGTTATCAGAACCGCTGCGGAAGGGCGGACTGTTCCCACCTATGGTAATCCACATGCTTTCTATCGGCGAGGAAACCGGTGATATTGAGGGCATGTTAGACAAGCTGGCAGATTATTATGATGAAGAGGTTGAGATGACCACCCAGACGGTCATGGCAGCAATGGAACCGATGATTATCGTAGTTATGGCAATTATCGTAGTCATTCTGATTGCAGCAATATATGCGCCGATGCTTTCCATGTACAACCAGCTCGGCAACATGTAAAACGAATTAAGATTCCGTAATAGGGGCGGAATTTTAAGATAAAATATTTATATTTATACAAGAAGGAGAATAGCATTATGAACAAGATTAGAAACAGAAAGAACAACAAAGGCTTTTCATTAGTTGAGTTAATCATCGTTATTGCCATCATGGCAATCTTAGCAGGAATCTTAATTCCTCAGTTTGTTAAGTACATCAGCAGCTCCAAAGTATCCGGAGATATCCAGCAGGCAGAGAACATCTACAATGCAGTAGCAGCTCAGTACGCAGATTCTCAGGGAAATGCACCAACAGGTATGACTTATGATGGAAAGAAGCATATAGTAGACGATACTGTTGCAACGGCATTAGAAATGGGAACAGCAGCACCTACATGTAAAGTAGATTCCACCTATAAATTTATGTATAGCTGTGATAGCAAGGGTGCGGTTGCTGTATATCTTGCACCAGCAAGCAGTGACAAAACAGCATATAATTCTGGTACCGATACCAAGATATCTCCATCCATCGAAGGTGCAGATGCAGATAAGTGGAAAAAATAATCCACTGAGTTAAGAAAGGACACTACATACCATGACACCAATGCCTGCACTCATTACAGTATTTATATTCATATATGGAATCGTCATCGGAAGCTTCTTAAATGTCTGTATCTACCGGATACCGCAGAAAGAAGATATCGTCCGGGAGAGTTCCCACTGTATGAGCTGCGGGCACCGGTTGAAATGGTATGATTTAGTGCCGCTGTTCAGTTATCTTTTCTTAAAGGGAAAATGTCGTTACTGTGGTTCGAAGCTGTCAAAGCAGTACCCTATCGTCGAAGCACTCAATGGAATCCTTTATGTAGTTGTATTTTATGCAACAGATTTTAGCTGGGACAGTATTTTATACTGCCTTATGGCATCTGCGTTAATCGTACTTAGTGTGATAGATTACCGCACCTATGAGATTCCTTTTGGAATCAATGTGTTCCTGTTTGTACTGGGGGTTATCCGGTGCGTATTTGGAAAAGGGGACAGAGGAACCTTGATGATTGGTTTCTTTGCAGTGAGCTTGTTCTTGCTGTTATTATCACTTCTTACCAGAGGAGCAGCAATCGGTGGTGGAGACATCAAGCTGATGGCGGCTGCCGGGCTGCTTCTCGGATGGAAGTTGATTATTCTTGCATTTGTGATTGGATGTATTGCGGGCTCTGTGGTGCATCTGTTCCGGATGAAGGTATGTGGTGCCGGCAGAATGCTGGCGCTGGGTCCATACTTATCGGTCGGGATATTTATTGCCGCCCTGTGGGGAAATGGGATGATAGACTGGTATCTGGGACTTTTTATGTAGAAAAGAGTGATTATAAGTGGAAAGTGTATGAAGCATAGGTATGCTTTCCAGTTATAATCACGAAAGGTGAGTGAAGGATGAAGATATTAAGTATAGAAATAGGTGTTGATGTAACCCATGTATTGGAGATGGATTACCGGGTGAAGAATCCGAAGGTATATCGAAGCTTTAGCTTTCAGACTCCGGTAGGCGTAATTGGAGAAGCCGGTGTGCGTAAGAGTGAGGAATTCCGCACAGCCTTACATAAGCTTCTGGATACAAATAAGATTAAGACACGGAAAACTTTATTTGTAGTTAATTCCGGTAAGATAGCGAGCCGTGAAGTGCTGATTCCGATGATAAAAGAAAACCGTATCAAGGATTTCTTAAATACAAATTCAGCAGATTTCTTCCCGGTAGATTTATCACGGTACCAGCTGGTATACCGGAATGAAGGTGTGGTACAGCAGGACAAGGTAAAGAAGAGAAAACTATATGTATTTGCTGTGCCGGGAGATCTGGTGCAGTCTTATGAAGAACTGGCAGATTTCTGCTCTCTGGAACTTACCGCACTTGACTATGTGGGAAACAGTATTTTCCAGATGATGCATAAAGCGGTAGGAAATAATATCTGCTGTTCCGTAAAATTAGACAATAATGCAACCATGATTACGATTATCAATCAGGGAATGGTTGTATTACAAAGAACAGTATTTTATGGCTTTGAAGAAGTAGAGAAGGTTGTAGTGGATTCCGGTCTTTTCCCGAAGGAACAGTATCCGGCAGCAATGGATATATTACAGCAGACAGACTGTCTGGATGCAAACCAGGCGGCACCGGAAGATGCCATGAATGCCATGCGGGCAGAAGCGGTAGAAGCACTGCGTCCGATGATTGGCAATATCCGGCGGGTATTAGATTATTATCAGTCCAGAAATAATGGGGCAGAAGTAAAAGAGTGTTTCCTGATTGGTAACGGAGCTTATATCAAGGGACTGGACAGACTGATGTCCCTGGAATTGAATCTTCCGGTACATTTGCAGGAAAAAGATGTTTTAAACGGTTTCCGTACATCCGGAGGCAGATTGGATGCCATGTATGAAGCCTGCTATGGAGCAGCAATACAGCCATTAGACTTCGTGTTTGGTTCGGCACAGACTGCAAAGATTATAGAGGAGAAGAAAAAACGCGAATTGTTTGCAGCAAAGCTGATTGGTCTGCTTTGTGTGGCATGTGCTGTGATATTGCTGGCATTATCCGGAGTGCAGAGAATTGCATTATCCCATGAACTGAATAACCTGAATAAGCAGAAGGATGAACTGGAATATATACAGGATATTTATAATGCATATGTGGATACCAAGAGCCAGTATGATGATGTGACAAAAATGAATGGCAAGACAGAGACAGTCAGTGATGCACTGGCAGATGCCATTGAAGAAATGGAAGAAAAATTCCCATCCGGTGTAAAGGTAACAAGCCTTACCAGTAATGGAGAGGGAATTTCCATGGACATTGAAGTATCTACAAAGGAAGAAGCAGCAAAGATCTTGCAGAATCTTGCAACCTTCGATGCTTTCCGCAGTGTAACGACCAACGGAATTACAGAATCCACAGATGAGAACGGTAAAATTACGGTAACATTTTCAGTGATGTGTACCTATGTAAATGGTACAGCAGATGATTCCATTGATACCGAGACCACACCGGAAGAAGATGTCGAGACCTATATGAATGGTGACCAGTATATTTATCCGGATATGGAAGGCAGTACCGAAAGTGGGGAGGCAGACAATGAATAAGGAAAATAAGAAAGTAAACGACAGGGAATTAAAACTGATATTTGTATTAGGCGGCATAGTATTATTTTTCTTAATCTACCAGTTTGGATATCTGAATGTCCAGAAGGCAAATGAAAATTTAAAGAGCCAGGTAGATGAGGTGCGTGGAGAAGTAAAGGTTATGCAGACCATGAAGCAGAACGAAGAGACTTATAAGGCATATACAGATTCCATGACACAGGAAATGCAGGAGGTAATGGATGCAATTCCATCAGAGATTCGTTCGGAGGATAAGATTATGTTTGCCAGAAGCCTTGAAAAAGAGTATGGCTTTCATGTTACCGGCGTAGGTCTTCAGACGGACGAAATGGTTTATGAAATGAATGAAGATGGAAGCAATCCGGCAGATGATGGTAAATTGTTATATCGTACCGTGGTAAATCTTGACTGTGACTGTGATTATACACAGCTTAAGAACTGCCTGCGTGGATTAAAGAAGAATAATTTCAAGATGTCTGTGGATACAGCAAGCTTCGGTCCGGATGAAGAAACCGGAAAACTGAAAGGAAACATGACGGTAAATATGTATTATCTTTACGGAAGTGAGAAACCATATGAACCGTTAACCATTGATGGGGTATCCTTAGGAACAGATAATATTTTTGGAACGGGAACGATTACTCCGTCAGCTCCATCGGATGCCGCAGGTACGGAAGATACCACAGGAACAACAGGTACTACAGGAACAGCAGGTACCACAGGAAAAACAGGTACTACAGGAACAGCAGGTACCACAGGAACAGCAGGTACCACAGGGACAACAGGTACCACAGGAACAGATACCGGGCGGTAAGAAAAGCCGGACAGTATAGAAGAATATGTAAAAAGCAGAAAGGAGCAGAGACAGTATGAGCGGTTGTAATGGCAGAAAGTTAAAACATAAATTAAATCGTAATTTAAATAACCGGGGATTTTCATTAGTGGAAATTCTGATTGCAGTAGCGATTCTCGTACTGTGTGCAGTTCCTTTGCTGAAAGCATTTGTAACATCTGCCCAGACCAATGCCAGGGCAAGACAGAATTTAAATGCAACTACGCTGGCTGAAAATATTATGGAAGAAATAAAAGCAGCAGGTGTTGAAGGCTATGGTGTGAAATCGGGAGACACGGTTACGATAGATGGTGTGGATCTTCCGGTTTATGAGGCTGAGTATAGCAATTACAACTTTGATGGCAGGGAATATGATGTTAAGGCAGTAATGACACCATCGCAGGAGACCTATCTGGATGGTACGGATGAAAAAGCATATAATGCACAGGGTATCCCGGAGATTTCTGTTATGGATGACAGCCGGGATGCTGTTTATGTAGAGGACAAGAATGCAAGATTTGACATAATAGATGAAAATGCGGATTCGCTGGGCATGAAGGCGGAAGAACTGCTGAATGCATGCAGAACGGAATACCGCTTTGCAGTAAAGGAAAATCACGGCAGATATACCGTTACCCAGACGCTAACATACAGTGATGCTTCCGGAAATACAATCGGAACACCCCAGACCCTGACCATATTTGATTCGGTGCTGACCGGAGCAGATCTCAGAAGTCTTTATGTGTGCTATATTCCGGCACTTCGAACAGCCGGTGATATGTACAGAACGCAGGAGAAGGTGGTAATCGAAAACAGACAGGATATTCCGGTTGATGTATATCTTATCCGTCAGGGCTCGCAGGATACACCACTTGCAGTCAGTATTATAGAAAGTGCTCCATCAACAGTGGCAGCAACACAGATTCATACAAATCTTTCTGTAGATGATAAGACAGACATCGGCAGTATAGAACGAAATGGAAGCAGTATTACAGCAGCTACAGCTAAAAGCGCCTTTGGTTTTCAGAAGATGGGCGAGGCTGCAAAGGCAGATGCAGCCAGACTTTATACAGTAGAAGTAACCGTTAAACCGGTAGATTCGGAAAAATCAATTACCTTAACAGGAACGGCAATGAAGTAAGGCGGGAAAACAATGAACAGATGGAAGAAATCACGGGACAATCGAGGAATGTCACTGGTCATGGTCATTGGAACAGTGGCACTGGTAAGCATACTGGTGGTTATAGTACTGTCTCTTTCTCTGATGAATATACAGATGAAGTCAGTATATAAGAAGTCTGCGGATAATTTCTATGATGCAGAAGCAGCAATGGATGAGATACGTACCGGTCTGCAACAGGATGTAGCAGATGCAGCAACCACGGCATATCTTTCTGTTATGTCACAATATTCTGCCAGCAGTTATCAGGATGCTGTGCGTCAGAGCACCTTCCGGGAATTGTACCGGAAGGAGTTAAAGAAGAAAATCGGGCAGACCATGGATGATACCCATTATGATATCGGCTATCTTGAGAATTATATCGGTGCGTCCCACCGTTATGAAGCAGCAACCGGTACCGGAGCCAGACTTACAACACAGGATGGCAAAGATGCAAATCTTGTGGTAACACAGTCCGGTCTTGTGATTATGAATCTGGAGCTTTCTTATAAGGATGCAGATGCTTATGAGTCGGTTGTAGATACAGATCTTGTATTAAGCTATCCACAGGTAAACTTTATCCAGTCAACATCAGTACCGGATTTGCTGAATTACTGTGTGGTAGCAGATGAAGGTGTCTGGGTAAACAATGGAAACCGTACACTTACCATGAATGGCAATGTATACGCAGGCAATTATTATACCGGGAGCAGCAGTGACCGGAATGGATTCCACATTGATAACAGTGGAAGTGTAATGCTTGGACTGCGCAAGACGCTGATTACCAGAGGCGGACTTACGGTAGAAAATAAAGGTTCTTTTACAACGGATACCAAAGCTACGATATGGGCAGATAATCTCAATGTTTACAGCAACGCAGCCCTGTCCTTATCCGGCAGTACATATGTATCAGATGATTTGACGATTACCGGAAGCGGTGATGTTACCTTGCGTGGAGAATATTATGGCTACGGTAATCCGGAAACTGCCAAGGCAGCGGCATCTGTAGTTACAGAAGAAGTCAATGCAAATAAGGCGGCATACAGCAGTGCCATGATTATCAATGGAATTGCAGACAGTGGCAAGGCAAGTATCCGCATGAATGGATTAAAGACACTGATGTTAGCAGGAAATGCCTATATCGGAAGCGGCAATGCCATGATGGGAGAGTCCCTGGCTGTAAAGAGCAGCCAGACGGCATATCTTGCACCGGCAGACTGTTTTCTTATAAAGACTACCAATCCCACAACGGTAGCGGAAGATTTTATGGCAAAGAGTGATTTTGCAGCAACTCCGGAAAAATATATTAATTATGAAGTGTTAAAAAATTATCATGCTTTTGATATCACACCATTATATAAAGATGGTCTGGTTTATTATTTCTTAAAATTCGAGAATGCAAAGGAAGCAGCGGCATTTGACCTTGCATACTACAATGATGCAGACCATGCAGCCACAAGGCAGCAGTACCTGTCTCTTTATGTGGATGGCGCAGAATTATCTATCCGGGAGAGCAGCACTGTGGAGAAGATTACCAACGGAAGCATTCTTGTCTGGGATACAAAAGGAATCCGAACCATTGAGCCGACAACCATAAGTAATGGATTAGACGATATTTACGAGGATGGTTATTATGCCGGACTGCAGAGCGGCTGGCAGGATATGTATGCTTCTTATAATATTTCACTGACAAAGGATTATGAGAGGCTTACAACGGAGCAGAAAGCAGCCACTGTGTTTGAAAATCTGGTGGATGTAGACGGACTGAAAAAAATTACCGGCACATCCGGAGCAGTAGAATTTGAATTTACCGATGGGGATGGAATCCGGCAGGTGGCATACGTAACAGATAATGAAGGTGCATCAGCATTGGAGGTGGATGCTTCATTTCTGGGTGGAAAGAATGTACCGCTTATCATTGCAACCGGAGATGTGAAGGTTACAGCAGATTACTCCGGCACAATTTTAAGTGGTGGCCAGGTGACCTTTGGCATGCCGGGAAGCAGCAGCTCAACAGTGTCATCTGATATGCAGGATGCTGCCAGAGTCATTCAGAATGCCGAATATAAGAAGGGGTCAGATACCTATATTCTGTCACAGGTATTGAAGAACAGCCAGTACTATGTAGGCAGTATTGGAAAGGCATATACCGGAGAGGATGCCGTGGATGTAACGAAGCTTGTAACCTATCAGAACTGGTCAAAGGAGTAAAGATAAGATGCAGAAAGGGAATCGTAAAAGCGGAAAAAAGAATAGTGGATTTTCGATGGTAGAGCTGATTGTTACCGTGGCGATTCTTGCAATTATTTCTGTGGGAGCATTTCTGCTTACCGGCTCACAGAATGGATGGAAACTGCGTCATGCTGCGGAAAGACTGGATTCGGCACTGGATAAAGCTATGGTTCAGTCTATGAGTAAGAGTGATACTGCAGGTCTTATTGTCTATGAATTAAATGGAGAATATTATGCAGCAATGATAAAGGAATCCTGCCGGGACGGAAATATTTACCGTGTAACTGAGGACAAGGTGCTGGAAAAGTATTCACTTGGAAAAGAACCGTTGACGATTACGTTAAGTTATAAAGGAAAAGACGGGACAGCAGTATCAGATGTTACATTATCCAATCAGGGCAGTGAGAGTAATTTAAGCAGTGCGGCAGAATTTCTCTATGATAGAAGTACCGGAGCAGTTAAGACTGTAAAGGTAAACAGCGTGGAAAGCTATTATACTGGTATACATTTGAAGTTGTCAGACCGTGATATGCAGATAAAAATAAGTGCTGCCACCGGCAGACATGAGATACAGTAAGCAAAAAGCAGGGAGGAGGAAAACAAAGTGGGCCACAGGAAATCTTCAAAGAAGTATTGTGAAATCAGAAAATGCGGGATATATGATAATAAAGGATTTACGCTGGTTGAACTGCTGGTAGGAATTGCGATTGTGGCAATTGTCGGCGGGTTAATCGGCACATTTTTGATTTTCTCCACAAGAACATATGGAAAAGTAACTGATGAAGCAGACTTACAGGAGGATGCACAGATTCTCCTATCCCAGATGGATAATTATATTATCGATACAGACAGTGCGCTTCGTTATTATGCAGATGTATCAGAGAGTGGAAGCGGCACGGAAATCTTAAAGGACAGCCTTTATCCGGGTGGAGCAGCAGGACTGACCAGAAAATGGCTGGAGATTTATAAGACCACCGATACCGGATATACGAAAGAGACCGTTTTGTGGACAAAATCCACAGAGAAGCTGACATATAAGCAGGAGACGATTGATGCGGCAGGAACGGTAACTGAAAATATAGAAGAACAGGATCTGGCAACGCATGTAACGGATTTTTCCATTGATCTGACGAAAGTAACTTCACTGCGTCAGGTAACAGTGTCTGTTGCACTTGCCAGTGGAGAGAAAAGTTATGGAGCGGATACTACAGTGTATCTGCGCAACCAGATTGTAGTAAATGGGGAGCCTTATACACCGGATGCAGCACCGGTCATTTCATCTGTACTCAGCGTTAAGGTTCTGCCACAGACAGTTATGATGCGGCCCGGCGGAAGAAAGGCATTTCAGGCAATTGTCTATGGTAATAATTCACCATCCCAGGAGGTAACCTGGAGCCTTTCCGGAAATACGTCTTCCCTGACCACTATTTCAGAGGACGGACTGCTGTGGATCAGCATGGATGAGAAGGCAAAGACCTTAACGGTAACAGCGACATCGGTACAGGATACCACCAAGTCAGGAACGGCGGAAGTAACAGTAGTACATGGCAAGAAGCTGTCTTTAGGCCAGATCCGGAAATACTGGCTGCAAAGAGGAATGTCCATGTATGTATACGCCAGAGTCAACGGAACCTTAAACGGTTCTATTACCTGGGAATGCAGTCCGCAGGATTTACTTTCTGCTAACCCAACCGATGCAGTGACAGTTGCCGGCGGATATCCATCATTAGATTTAATGAATGCCAGACGTTTTGTAACCAGTTCGTCAACACCACTGGGTGAATATACAGTGAAAGTCAGTGGGATAGTGGACGGACAGCCTTATGAAGATATTGTTGTGATAGAAGTAGTGGATGCATCTTATGTATCAGGTGGTTCCGGAATTGTGAATTTTGATAAACCGAACGGACTGGACTATTGGGTACATGCCGGAGATACCTTAAATCTTTCTACCGTATTGAAACGGACAGATCTTGGAACAAAACGTAGATATGAATTTACAGAAGGCGGCAATATTGATAAAAATGCATATACCTATGAGACATCCGGGTCAGATGATGAGAGACTGACTGTTAAGATAGATGAGGCAGCTTTGGATGGAGAAATTTATGTCACGGTTAAAGTTGAAAACCAATATCAGACAGGTTATGATACGGTAACAATTCATGTGGCAGAAGCACTGGATTTTCCGTATGTTGTAGAAACAACCTACCTTCCGGAGCGTGACAATAGTTTCTGGGCCCGTGTGAATTTCCGTGGACCTGTGTTGATGGCAGAATCAATACGGGAATTTACCAATCTTACTTCCGGAATCAATGGATTGATTGCAAATACCGGTGAGCCTTATAAACTTACATCATCAGAACAGTGGACTGGTGAGGATGTGCGTACGCTGTCTGGTGTGAATGAATTTACACAGGAGGGACCTTCTCGTTATCAGAGTAATAAAATTATCGATATGGAAGGAATTATCATAGTAGACCGTGATATTACTTTTGATGCCATGACGATTCGTTCTATTGGAGATACCGTAATCTATGTAAAAGGAGAGCATACGATATCGTTTAACTGCAGCGCAACAACTTTTGACGGACTCATTTATGCGCCAGAAGGAACAGTTAAATTTGATTGCCAGTCCGGTTATAGCCGAGGCGTAATCATAGCAAAGAAACTTGATATGAGAAGCTGGGGGAATGCAGATTTCTCCTTTATGGAAAAAAGCAGTGTAATGGATCTGGTTAATACATTGAAGGCAAACTAGCTTGTTGAGAAGTAAAAGAGGACAGGATATATGAAACGGAAGAATTCTTTGAAAAATTCCAGAAAGAGAATCATTCAGGCAACGGTAGCAGCAGTAGCCGGTATAACAGTTGCGGTTGCTGCATTCCGGCCGGTAGAGACTTCAGCAAACGGAGTACTGCCGGGGGTGGAAAGCATCGTTGCACAGAAGATGGCAACAGAAGATAAGACCTATCGGATTTTAGAGATTATGCCGGATGGAGCAGAAAGTGAAATGGGCTATCTTGCAGCGGGCAGTGAGCCGGTAGCCCTAGCAGCAGATGGAATGCTGGCTTACTTTGCAGAGAATGGTATCGAAAATACGCAGCAGGAGAGAATGGATTATATCAACAGCTTAAAGCAGCGTTTGGAGGACGGGAAGATAGCTTCCGGTGATACATCTAAGACACCACTTTATGCAGAAGCTTATGAGGAGACTTTTTTCCCGACAGAGGAGCAGCAGAAGGACTACAAGAAGCTGGTATTTCCGGAAGAACAGTATGAGACAATTACTGCTGAGGGACATTATGCTTACCGGCAGGATTATGACGGAAACTATAATCCCAATGTAGTTTCCTTCTCTTATAATGCAACTGGGGATTATGCAGTAGAATTTGAACGGAGAACACCACTTAAGGATGAAACACCATATAACCAGCCATATGAGTACCGGGATAATGGAACAGATGGTTATTATGAAGCAGTAGAAAATCCTATGACAGGTGGTAATTATTACTATATTTCAGACTTTTACTATGTTGGAGCAGATTCCGAACATGGACATTATCTGGCACAGTTAGATGCTGCAAAACCATATTCATATACTGCATCAGGGGATGGAGCATTTGCATTTGTGCCGGGAACAGCGGAAGAGGACAGTGCAAATCAGTCCTGTCAGGTGGAGATGGGCTCTGTCTGGTATACCGGTGGACTTTATAATAATAACCTGTTCCGGGACTATGTATTAGGAGCATTGTCCAAGGATGATTTAAAGGTGGAAGTAACGGCAGTGACAGAGTCTGGACTTGCTTCCGTAGATGTATCCGGTATGGATTTTATTTATATCGGCGGACAGGGTTATGATACCGGAATGAAATATCAGCTTTCTTCTCCGGAGCTTCTTGCACAGGTGGATAAAATATATAAGAAAATTTTAGGAAAAGCACCGGTTCTTATTGATTCCACTGTCTTAGAAAGTGCACTTACTGATTATAATACTTCTGATATTGCAAAGCTTGTGGTGTGGAGCATCCAGAAGGAGTTAAAGGATGACCCGCAGTCTGTGGATGCGGCAGAATTATGTGATACCGCTTCTTTAAACAGCAATTACACCGGCAATGATACTAATTATGCGGAAAATAATGTTTACTGCATGAAAATGACAGATGCAGACGGGGTACGTCAGCATGTATTTACCGGTCTGCTGGAAGCTTTTCCACAGGAGCTGCAGGAGGCGGAGGGATTTGCACCGGTGCGGGCATTGATTGAGCAGGAGAATACCCTCCGTACATCAGCGGATGCAATTGATACCACGCTTTCAAAGAACATGGTCTTACAGTATATTTTAAATTATCCGTATGAGAGAACCTTTAGTGATAAAGAGGAGCTGCGGGTGCTGGATATCGAACCGGCAATGGGCGCACTGTATCTTGATGAAAATACAGCTGATGACAGGATTCTTACCAAAAAGAAGCTGGCAGACTGGACAGGTGTTGCCATTGAAAATATCAGCATTACCCGGATGACTTCAGCGGAGTTTATTGGTAAAATCGAAGACATGAATATGAAATACGACCTGGTTTACTTTGGGCTTGGTTATGCCGGAGAGAATGGAAATTCTGATGCAAAGCTTCAGGGGGATTATATGAACCGTGATGCTGAAGGAAATACGGTTTATAATGATTCATTGATGAACGGACTGGTCTATGCACATACCGGGGATGCATTCTTAAGAAAGGCTATTCTTGGCGGACTTTTAGATACCGATTATGTAGATAATAATACATCGAATTATCTCTATGGAGGCAATCCGGACAGCTCAAGAGACCCATACGGTGACCGGGATGAGTGGGACAGCGGATTAGGTAAGCTCGTTACCGCAACAAAGACCATCAGTGGTTTCCAGTATGATAATCCAAAGAATAGAAATGACCGTCAGGAAATTACCGTTACAGTAGGAAATGTAGGAGTATACCGTGCCAGCGGAAATGATATAACAGAGAGCAAGAAACGTGATCTGGAAGAATTCCTCGGAGCGAAATATCCGGTTCTTTTTGCACAGAATTTTGTGACCACAGAAGGTGAAATCAATGCAAAGGTGGTAGATAATTCTTCTGTTTTATATCAGTTCGCAAAGGAAAATCTGGCACAGGATAATGTCTTTTACCTGGATACCGAAGGCAAGCCAAATGATGAGAGCAGCTTCCGGTACTATATTAATATGCCAAAGGTTAAACTTGCCATGCTCAATCCGTCTACCGGAGTAGAAGAGAGTGATACGGCATTAAGTACAGGAACAGCACGTACTACGGATAACAATTATGGCAATAAAATAGTAGAAATCCGTACCGATAAGAAGGATTCCGGAGTCTATACGCTGCGTTACCGCTTCCGGATTGACAGTTCCGTAGATGCCAGTGCGGCTACGGTATATCATGCAGGACTTTATTTTGATATGAATGCCGATGGTAAATTTATCGAAAATGATACCTATTCCGAACGGCAGAAGGACTGCATCATTTTTGATGCTTCCGGCAATGAAGTCAACCGGGATGCAGCAGGAGAATATCAGTTAAGCAGCGGACAGGAGTACTATCTTGAGAAAGACATTCCAGGTGACTATCGTGGTATGCTGACCTGGAAACTGGAACTGACCCAGACCACCAATGCCTATATCCGTACGGCTAAGACAGGTTATACGATTGTATCAAGAACAGCTGGTGATGACAGTGTACAGGTTGTTAAGGTACTTCAGATTATGGGAAATAATAATGAATGGGGCGGTTACTTTAATCTTTCTCAAGATAGAGACATGCAGGATTTTATCAGCAATTTTGAAAATACGGAAGGAGTCCGGTTTGAAATTACAGCAATTCCAATGCGCAATTTCGATGGCAAATATACATCCTTTGAACAGCTGAAGGATTATCAGATGTTAATCTTTGGTTTCCAGGACAGTTATTCGGATATGACCAATGCTGACACGCTGGCAGCAGTAGATGATTATATAGTCAGCGGACGGAGTGTATTGTTTACCCATGATACCTCTTCCTTTGTCAATGTGGCAACCGAGCAGATGTACTGTCAGGATAATCCGGATGGCGATAATGGATGGAACCCGGGCTGGCTTAGCAACCAGGGTAATGCAGGAGATTTTAACCAGGTAGAACGTCACTGGGGCTATACGGTAAACCAGAAATTCCGTGGTGTTCTTGGAATGGACCGTTATGGAATTACTTATAATAAGAGGACTTCCAAAGACCCGCAGGCGGCACAGCTTCGTTCCCTGCTATTAAAGGAAGGTCAGCTTTTAGACATCAGTACTACTACAGATGCCTCCGGCAATGAGATAACAACCGGAACCATTGATACGGCACATGGTGGCGTAACCACAAGGGAGAATCCGGATGGCAGCGGGGCACTGACTTCTGCAGTATTAGGAAGTGATAAGGATATTGCGTATGTACCGGGAACGAATCAGAAGCAGTCCTATGGACAGACACAGGGTTATACTTATGGAGCAATCAATTTCCATTATTATTATAATGCTCCGTGGCAGTGTACAACGGAAGCAAAGTATGCTTATAACCAGTACATGATGTGGCGTACACTTCCGTTACCAACACAAAGAAATGATGTTTCTCTTGGAAACCTGAAAAACAATGCCAGCATGTATGCAACCCAGGTAAATGATGGACAGATTACCCATTATCCATATGAGATTGGCAGTCAGATTACGATAGCTAATACCCATTACCAGTATTATCAGCTGAATATGGATGAGGATATGGATGGAGATGAAAACAGTGATATTGTAGTGTGGTACTGTCTGGGAGCATCCGGTGATGGTTCGGCGATTTATACCAGTTCCCCGAATGATGTGCGGAACAATTATTATATTTACAACATTGGAAATATTACCTATTCCGGTGTGGGACACAGTACAATAAGTAACGTGAATGAGAAGCAGTTATTCTTTAATACCATTGTTGCAGCGTACAAGACAAGAATCAAAGATCCGGTAGTAAAGCTTTTAGAGAATGGAAGCCGTACTTCAGCAGAAAAGGAAGCTGTTTATGTACATACTGATAATGCCATCGGAAATAAGGCACTGGAAAATGAAGTAAGTTTTTATTATACCGTAACAGATTCGAATCTCGTCACATCGGATAAGGAAATCAGTGTGGATTATTCCATGGTAGATAAGAATGGCAGCAATATTGCAATTCCGGTACAGGCAGCAGAAAATCAGGTGTATATCACAACAGAAGCAGTAAACGGAGATACGGTTACGACAGATTCTGCCGGAAGACTGAGAGGCTTAAAGAGCGGGGAAGTGTATAAAGCCACAGTTCATAACCTGACGGATACAAAAGTACAGGAGGCAATTACCAATGGTAATATGCGGATTGCAGTCCATGCAGTCAGTACCTTTGACTATTATGGAGACAGCTATGGTCTGGGTGAAAATGCCCAGAGCATACCGCAGAGCAGTACATCTATGAAAATATTAGGAACAACGCTGTTTGATTTGGATTAGAACAAAAGAAAAAATATTTATTGAAAAACTGGGAACGAAATCGTATAAGACCGGAAAAGCAATCTGTAAAATCAAAAAAGGGTTGAAAAACTGGTAACGTTACCATATAATAAAACCATGAAGAACCAAGTAGGGTGAATGGTCGCGGCTGCATTGTCGAAAGACATACAGACGAGGAAAGTCCGGGCTTCGCAGGGCAGGATGCCGGATAACGTCCGGTGGAGGCAACTCCAAGGAAAGTGCAACAGAAATGTACCGCCAGGTAACTGGTAAGGGTGGAAAGGCAGTGTAAGAGACTACCGCATCTCTGGTAACAGAGATGGCTCTGTAAACCCCATTCGAAGCAAGACCAGATTTAAGCATTGACGTGGCCCGCCAGCTTAAGGTAGGTTGCTTGAGGCGGTTGGCAACAGCCGTCCTAGATAGATGACCATTTTCAACATAACCCGGCTTACAGCCCTGCTTGGTTTCTTACTATCAAATCTAATGTAATTCTAAAATGTTTCTTAAAAGACAATAACTCTGTTGACACAGAAAAGCAGGGGACTTAAGATGAATATCAGGGTATGGTGATATGTGAACATACATATCACCATATTTTTGCGTAAGCATCTGTAAGGAACTGCCGGTGGCAGGTGCGTAGATATAAAAAGAAGAGAGGTCTTATATTTGAAAGAGAAGTTAGCGAGATTTATGTCAGGAAGATATGGAGTAGATCAGTTATCAAGATTATATCTTGGAATTGCACTGATATTACTGGTAGTTTCAATTTTTAGCCACCTTGGTATATTTTATATAGCTGGAATTGTTCTTCTGGTGTATACTTATTATCGTATGTTTTCGAAGAACATTTCCAAGATGTATGCACAGAATCAGAAGTATTTGAATGCAAAATATCGTGCGGTGGTAAAAAAGGATGCATGGAAGAAACAGTGGCAGCAGCGTAAGATTTACCGGTTTTATCGTTGTCCGGGATGTAAACAGAAGGTTCGTGTCCCAAAGGGAAAAGGTAAAATCTGCATTACCTGTCCAAAATGCAGAATGGAATTCATAAAGAAAAGTTGAGCTGTAGCTATTTGGAGGAAGCAGTATGTTTGGATATGTAAATATCAATCGTAATGAATTATCAGATGAAAATAAAAAGATTTACCGGGGTTATTACTGCGGACTTTGTCAGAAACTAAAGGAGGTTTCCGGCCGTAAAGGCCAGATGCTTTTAAACTATGACATGACATTTCTGGTAGTGCTTCTGACCGGACTTTATGAGCTGGAGGATAAAAGCACAGATTTTGTATGTGCACTGCATCCGACGAAAAAACGGACAGCCAGAATCAATGAAGCAACAGAATATGCTGCTGATATGAATATTATTCTTTCCTACCAGAATTTTGAAGATGACTGGAGAGACAATCGTTCTTATTCGAAAAAAGCATTTGCCAGAATGCTGGGAAAAGATTATAATCGCATCATGGCAAAATACCCAAGACAGGTAAAGGCAGTAGAAACCTATATCGAAGAACTGGGTAAGGCAGAGGATGCACAGGAATCCAATATTGATAAAATATCAGGACTGACAGGAACCATGCTGGGCGAAATTTTTGCATGGCGGGAAGATATATGGGCAGAAGAACTCAGATATTTTGGATTCTATTTAGGGAAGTTTGTTTATCTGATGGATGCCTATGAGGATTTTGAAACAGATAAGCGTAAAAATGCATACAATGTTTTCCGGGTACAGCGGAAAGAGGATATGCAGAATCTGGATACCTTTGTGAAGCTGTTGCTGACCAGTATGATGTCAGAGTGTGCCAAGTCTTTTGAACGTCTGCCAATTCTTATGCATGCAGATATTCTGCGGAATGTATTATATTCCGGAGTCTGGACGAAATATGAGCTGTCTCTTATACACATCTCCGAGCCCACGAGACACTGAGCGATCTCGT
>ENA-OZLN01000004-OZLN01000004.1-human-gut-metagenome-genome-assembly--contig:-NODE-4-length-58803-cov-6.151631_pt1 | contig 58803 bp, 58 predicted proteins | sample MGYA00243863_ERZ653791 | MGnify/ENA primary metagenome ERZ653791 (study PRJEB26926, sample SAMN06164639) | human gut metagenome | biome: ENVO:00009003; feature: ENVO:2100002; material: ENVO:00002003... | reverse complement strand
GTCAAGGCATCGAGCCTTGTCAAGCAAATGCCGACGCGGGGACGCGTCGCCCCCAAGTGAGGACGCGTCGCCCCCAGGTGAGGATGCGCCCCCAATTAGGCTGACAAGCTGCAATTTATCCATTAGATTGTCTTATATTACAAACAAAAAAAGAGTGTGTGTCAAACAAAATGCTTGTTTACGACACACACTCTTCTTATTTATACACAAGGATTAATAATCCTCCGAAGTATCCCAGTATTCACTGGCACCAAAGTCGTCAGACTCACGTGAGAGCTGGCTATCGCCTGGGGCAGTTACACTGCCATCTACTCCACTGCCAGGACTTAGAGCCAACATCTGCTGCATATCGAGCAATACTACCTGAGAGGTAGGACTTATATATCTTTTCTTCATATTCATTTGTTACTTAACGATTACCTTGCGGCCATTATTAATGTAAACACCTCTCTGAGTAGGCTTTTGATTGAACTTAATGCCGTCGATGCCATACCAGTCACCGTCTTCAGCCTCGCCTGTTGCTATCTGAATGAAGCCGGTCGTTACACCGTCTTCAAATTCCATGCTGATAGCGCGTGTACCTTCATTCGTAAAGACATCGTTGGTGAGCAATTGCAAGTAAGCACTGTGTGCCTTCAAAGCATACTTAGCAGCCAAAGGATACCAAGCTATCACACCCTTCTGTTGAGAGAGAATGAAGTTGGTTTTATCACCCTCAGTCGTCTCAACTTCAGTAATCTTCGTGAGACCCTTAAGGTTATTACCAGTCAGCGCTTCAGGCGTAAGATTAAAGAGAGCGGGCACATAGAAAGTCTCGTTAGCAGTACCCTTCAACATTAAGCCCTCACCAGCAGGTGTTGTTTCAACTTGCGTCATTGTCAGCACGCCAGCATTGTTAGCCGTAGCAGCAAAGCTACTTGCGTAGTGAGCCGTCAGTTCGCCAACATTAGAGAAGTCAAGCACGTTGTCACTTGCGTAAGACATAATACCCAAACCATTCATCGTAATCTTATCGGCCATGCGAATGCGCAGTTGATTCTTTTCTTTACTACGATTTCCAGTGCTGGTAGGTCTGATAGTGGGATCTTCTCTGTCACTTCTAAAAAACAACGTTTGATTGTCATTGCCTTTAAAGGTTCTGAAAGCACGATAGTCTCCGTAGCTATCTTCTTTCACATTTTTATCGTAAACGATTAAAGCAAGATTGCTAACACCATCATAGTCAAATGGCTTAGTAAGTTCGATGGTAGTCCATTGATTACTTTCGAACTGCATCTTACCATCATACACTTTGTCCGCCTCCGTTACTGAAATCCAATCAGATGAATTAGTAAATGCCGTCTTATCTGTCTTGACCAGATAGATTTCAATTGTGTTGTTGCACTCATTGTCATCAGTTCTGAAGAAGTCTAACGCCATAATGCTACCAGCCTTGTTTCCAAGTTCTTTAGCAGTATAGATTTGTTGTGTCAGACCATAATGGTACCAATTACTGAAGGGCAAGAATCTAGATGTACCATCGCCCGAACCAACCAATAACTTCGTGGTGGGTTCAAAGCTGCAAACGTTACTCCAATCGCTCTCTTGGCTTCCATAGACGGCCTTCACACGAACGTAATATACTTGATCTGCTGAGAGATTTTCAAGTGAAGCAGTTTTTGCGTTTTCGACGTCGATATGCGCTGCACTTTCAAAGGTCTTGTCGGTGCTGTACGCTACTATCCATTTCGCAACATAAGTATCTTTCCACGTTACAGTAGCGGTTGTCGCCGTTACATTTGTGCAACTCAATTCAGTAGGCGTTGAATAGTACACATTGAATGACACCTCCTTCGTACCAGTATAGTTGCCGTTACCCGTAACTGTCAACGTATAATCTCCACCCTCCTTAACAGTAGTAGGATTGGTCACAAAGGTGTAATCCTTATCCTCACCTTGCGCCAACGTAATAGACCCATACTTTACGGTAGGTGTCACATTGATAACATCGCCTGTATAGGGCTTGTTTTCAACTTTTATATCGCAACCACTGATATCATAAGGCACAATCTTAAAGGTCTTAGTTAACCTTCCACTGTAACGGCCAACACCTTCAACCGTGATTGTATAAGTACCTACATTGGTACAACCTTCGCTATAAGTTACCTGATAGTTAGATCCCGCCTCAAGTACATTCGAATTCAATGTAACAACGGGGCTTGGATGTTGCTCTTTGCCATTATAGGTCAAATCCTCTATATCAGCAATCGTAACACCTGCGGTAGCTATGTCAGTAAGTTCACTGACATACGTAGCAGAAATGACAACATCGTCAGTGAAGTCTGTCAGGGTGTGTGTGCCTTCTTTAGTACTAGCATTGCTAATCTTACCATTATTTACTGTATAGTGATCCCAATATTTACCTTCGGGTACGGTGAAATCAAGTGTTACAACAACGCCACTTTCGTATAGATTTTCATTGTTCCATACGTAAGTAGGTGTAGTAGGCAGTGTTAATGTTACACCCTCTGCAGCCGTTATCTTTGCTACTGTTGTAGCACCCGTTTGGTCTGTACCCGTAGCAACATCATTAGCACCGACGCCACCAGTCGTAGTTGTAGTGTGATAGTTATTATTTAATCTAGAAGCACCATTAGATCCTACAATAGAGCCTACATACAAAGTACCTTCTACAATTCCAGCATTAAAACAATCGGTTATATTTGTCCAACTTACTTCGCCAACAATGCCACCATAATATTGGCTTTTGGAATTATTACCCTTAACGCTGGCCGTGTTAACGCAACTGCTTATGGGTTTATCAGATATGTACCCAGCAATACCGCCATGATACATTCCATCAACCCCATCTGCAGTCTTAATAGCTCCACTAACTTTACAATTAGATATAGTCGTTTCACTTGCATATCCACAGATGCCTCCTACATATTTTTTTGCAATAATATCGCAATTTTCGATAATAACATTTGTAATAGTTGCATTCTTTGCTCTGCCAAACAAACCTTGGTATGTTGCCTCTGGTTGGTTGATCAACAAGCCTTTGATGACTTTATTGTCACCGTCGTAGACACCACAGAATGATGATGTATTACTACTATTTCCGATAGCTGTATGCTCATTGGTCAGTGTAATATCAGCACTCTGCTTGTAGTATCCACCCAGACGTGAACCCGTATTAACAATGCTTGCTAATGCCTCCAAATCCTCAGCGGTTGTAATCAAATAGGGGTTTGAAGCACTATTAGCTGCTGAAGCATCCTGAAGTGGGAAGTCAACGATATTGAATGTTTTAGTTTGCGTACCCTTGTAGCTATTGATACCCTTTATTGTGATTGTAGCCTCGCCAATAGCCGTGTTATTGCTACACTCTACAAGATAGTCAGTGCCTAAAACAAGCGGAGTTTCACCATTGGTCACCGTGATAGTGGGGACGACAACACTCACATTATTACCCCGCCAACGCATGTCGGGTATGGCAGCAATCGTAACGCCATTGACGTCAGTAGCATCATTGTTGCTTACAAGAGCTGAGATAGTCACATCTTTGTCCGTTATAGTCAACTTGTGTGTACCGTCAGCAGTTGTTAAGTCAGACAGCGTACCACCCTCACAAGCATACGATACAAATGTCACATCGGTTTGATTAGGTGTCAAGGTCAATGTCCAGTCACCTTTTGCATAATACTTTTTACCACTGAGTGCACTCGTGATAACAGTTTGTTCTGCAAATTCAATTTTACTGATATTCTCACCTAAAGTGACAACGTACGCTACTTCTCCATATCCAGTGTAGTTATTAGAGCCTGAAGAAGTGCCGAACGCCTTTATAGTACTTTGATTTGAATAGTAGCAATGGTCAAAATCGCGTGGAGAATCGTTCTGACCAGCAATGGCACCCACGTATTGATTGCCATTAACCACACCTGTATTTAAACAGTACTTAAATTTATAAATCCGGCAAAACGAAATGTGCTCGATTTGAAAAACGAAACGTGCAAAAATCGGGAAAAACGAAACGTTCTAAAAATTTCGCACACACGACACTTTAAAACAACAAAAAAGCAGTCCAAAACGGGCTGCTTTTATAGTTTTTGAACGGTAAACAAATAGCGTTCAAATGAGGTTCAAATTATGCGGCATTAGACTTCACGAGCATCATATCTTTATAACCTGCATCAAAGTTCACATGCGCATTGAACTCGAAACGCTTACAACCTTCAAAGGGATTGCCGAGCGTTTTATTCTTGCCTAACCATTCACAAAGCTCAATGATAGACGACTTATCAGATGTGAAATAAACAAACGGCTTTCCTTTGAGCACATTCAATACATCGAGATAGTCAGACAAATGCCAGTACATTTTGTATGTTCCGACCTCTGTGGACAAATAAGGAGGGTCCACTATAAACACCACATTCGGCTCGTCTTTATATTTTTCGTATAGTTCACGATAGTCACATGATTCAATCGTCAAACCTTCCAGATAGTCCTCACTTGTCGGGTAGTCGTTCTTTCGGATATTATTGTATAATGTCTGCTTCTCCATTTCCTCGATGCTCAGTTCGTACTTCATCGAGAACATCACCGATGCCGAGATGGTTATAAAATCAATATAGCCCACCGTTTGCTCCTCATGTCTCAAACGTTCAAACATCTTCTCACGCATCACACCATCTATCCGCTTGTGCTTTGGCGTATTGCCAACTATCTCTCGCAAATCAGCGAGCAGCGCATTTGTCTGAAGTATATGTGCCAATCGCTCGCGGTAGTTGTCGTAGTCGTTATATACCACAGTTGCCTCTGGACGCAAATGCTTCGTTATATGGGACAGCAAACCGCTGCCACCGAACAAATCCACAAACACTGTTTTGTCGTTGAACTGGGGCAGAATCTTGATATACTCCTTTGCAAACATGCGCTTCTGTCCGACAAAAGGCAGAGGTGCTGCCATGTGCATTTTCCCTCTCATACGTTCAGTTCAAATTTTATATTATCCTCACCAGCGAGAAGTCGTTCAGTGGGCTTTATGTTGTTTTCATAGATGTGTACATTCGCCAGGTTCAGCGTGATAGACTTTAGCGGCAAGTCTATCTGTCGAGCCATCAGATAAAGGTGGTAAATGTCTGAAGGCAGTCCGAGGTTTGCATCGGAGCTGCGCTGATATGCAGACACAACCAATGCACCGTCCTCTATTTGAAACTGCACAAGGCTCAGGCACGGTGCCTGGTTGCTCTCTGCATCCGTTGCTCCGAGAAACAGTACATAGTTTTTGCTGTTGCGTTTCTCCTTGTTGATGCGCTCAATAAGTGGTGGCAGTTTCTCCATGTAGGTCGGGTAACTGTTTACCAATGTCTGGCCACAGTAGTCCCACCAAGCTATGCCAGCCTCACGGTATCGCTCCACATTGCGCTCTCCTTGCATAAACAGTTTCAGCTCTTCTTTCAGTTTCTTCCTCGCTATGCCGTGGCTCTCAAATATGTCGAGCAGGTCAGCCGGTGTGAGCGTCAGCTGCTCGTTGAGCAAGTATTTTATCTTGCCTTTTTTGTTCTGTTGGGTCTTGCCTTCAGCAAGCACCTTCCCCAATAATAAATAGTATTTGTTCATCGTATTTTACTTTCGATACGGCAAAGTTACCACGCTTCCGCATCAAAAAGTAACACCACGAGCAAATCACACTGCAAGCCTTTTGCAGCACGTTTTCAAAAGCCTTGTGCTTTATCCCCCGAGCACCTGAGTGCTACACTCTCGACCATATCGCTTGATGAGCGTGTACACCTTGCGCTCGCTCACATGATAGCGATCTGCAAGTGTTGCCACAATGTATGAGACCTTTTCGCCACCACCGAGCATCACGCGATAGTCGTTGTACAAGTCTATATATTCTACATCTTCGATGCGTATCCCTGCCTGTTGTAGCCTTTTTAACGGCTCGCGGTTAAAATTCAATATCTCAAATACTTTCATTTTCAACTAAATTATGTACCTTTGTATCGCCAATCATTTATAACAACAAAAAAACCAGTACGGTGCAGCAGGAGGCATAGGCCCCCGGTTGCGCATCGTACTGGTGTGTTGTTAATAAATGATTGGCGTCTATATTAACAGGCCGGGGGCTTTTTTACATCCTCCCCCGAAGGGATTTTTTAAGCGTTGTACTTGCTCAAATCTATTGCATCTTTATTCTTCCAGCCATTTTCCAGCATCTCTTGTATATGCTTAACGGCTTTCGTGTAGAAATCTGCAAGTTCATCAAGCGTTTCAAACGTACGGTACACTGGACTTTCATCAGTGCCGAACTTAAATGTCACTGGCAGCGTTTTTCCGTCCGTCTGGACGGCCAAATCGTATGCAGCCTTATAGTTGTACTGGTTCTCTTGCGAGAGCCACACGGGGGCTCCTTCATAGCTGAAGCCCGACAATATTGCTGCATCCGTTTGTTGGTTGTACCATTTTCTTACGAGGTCTTTTATTTCCTCGTCAGTCGGCTTGTGTGTCAGTTCTGCCTCCATGTAGTCAGCAGTTCCGTCATCATGTTCTTGCACGTCCCAACGAACGCGCCACTTGTTTTTGATGGGGTTCACGCATTCAAGCAGTTTCACCTCCAAACTTCCTTGTGCTCTTTTCATCAACTAAAAACGTATTTGGTTCGACCTTTGCCGAACACTTCCGTCTTGATCGTTGTCTCAAATGGGAAGCCATCCGGCACTTCTTTAATCTGGGCGAGGATATTTTTCATTTCCTCACTGTTGGTAAAGAATTTCCTGGCTTCGCCGTTCATCTCGATCGATACGATGCAGCGGTCTTCACCCTGCTCCGTCTTGATGCCCGTCTCAAAGTCCTTCACGATGATAGGAATGTTTACCAACTCGCGGATACTTACCACCGCACCCGCAAATCGCTTCTTGCCGTCTTCTGGCTTGTAAGCGACATTCAAATCCTTAAATGATTTCATTTTTTTGCCTGTTAATTTATAAAACAAATTTCGGCAGCAAGCGTGCTTGGCCATTCCGTAGAATGACCCAATCAGTTCCCGCCGTCTCTTTCTTGATTTGACTTTGTGTAGTTTCCTTGCATACTTCTTCTTGACACGCTTGCGCAGTAGAGAGTATGATCCGTTGAATGTTACATACCCCAAGAAGTCGATTCCTTGCGCTGATGGGAATACCCTTTCGTTCTTCTTGATTTCAAGGTCTATTTCACCGATCTGTTCATGTACAATATTGCGTGCCAACCAATTCTCCTGCTTGTGACCACAGAGTACAACGCCATCATCACAGTAGCGGTAGAAGTACTTGATGCCGTATTTGTCCTTTAGAAAATGGTCAAGGAATACGGACAACAAGAGGTTGCCAGAAGCTTGCGAGCTTCGCAACCCGAAACTGATACCCTCCGGAAGGAGATGAAGAAAATGATCCAGGAGCGATAGCAGCGTCTTATCTTTGAATACTCTGCGGAAACACCACATGACAAACTCAGGCTTAGTGTTGTCATAGAAATGCTTGACATCGAACTTGTAGCAGTAACGTGTGCCTTCTGGGTCATTATCCATGTCCAATCGCATGCACTTTCGTAAATCGTGTGTGCCACGTTTTTTGATGCTCGCTCCAGTCGTTCTAATGTACCGCTTGTGCAGATATTGGTCTACGACGTTCATCACGGCATACACAGCGATGCGGTCGTACATGGATAGAATCTGCAGGTGTCTAACTTTGCCATTCTAACAGATGATGCGTTCATGATAACTGCCGAGTCGAAAGGAACCGTCGGCAAGTTTTGCAGTCAGTTCTGCAATCACCTCCTCGCGGTGTGCGAGCAGATAGCGTCCTTGACGGCATTTCTTACGCTTCTTCCCACGCAGTACACGGTCAAACGCCTCCGACATATTGCCGTAGGACGTTATCTCTTGCATAATATAGCCTTCTCTGTGCATGGTCTTCTTTTTATGATGGAAGATAAGGGCCTTCCTTTCCCCGGGCCAAACTTCTTCGAATCGTTACCGACCTACCAAACTCTATTGCCCGGCACTTGATGTTTCAGCTTTCCACCTTTATATTGGTGCTTTTGCTGTGGCTCGTTTCCCTCGGCACCACATCGAGGAGCGCGTCCTCATCGTTGTACGCCGATTAGTTAGATTTCCAGGCGCGAGCCGATACCCGCATTCGAGCTCGAAGCACCGTTACTCGCACGCGCACACGACACACCGCCATACGAGAGCGCACCGTTGCACCCGCGATAGACCACACGGCCTAATGGGAAACTCTACCAATATGCAAAGGTACTCATATTATAACCAAGTCAAGCGATATTCCGCTATTTCAACATATTCGAAGCAACATTTGCACAAACAAAACAGCACCGACTGTCGCCACCTCCGAAAATTCTTAATTTTTTCGACCGGCTTACGCCGGTGCTATCACATTCTCGTCTTGTCGCTTCGCTCCCGCTTTGGCGCGCTGCGCTTGCCGCTCACGCAACCTCGACTATCGCTTTATACGACGCCACGCTCACCGCCCGTACGAGCTTGCCGCGGAAGGCCAGGCGCGAGCCGATACCCACATCCGAGCTCGAAGCACCGTTACTCGCACGCGCAAACGAGACACCGCCACCCGCGACCGCAACGTAGCACCCGCGATAGACCACACGGCCCGTCGACGTGCTCACCTCATAGCGGTCGGTATAGTATGTCGTCGACGAACCGTCCACAGTTCCCGTCGGTACCATATCCATCCATTTGCCGTGCGCCACGCCTGTTATCCATAGTCCCTGCGTTGCGCCCTTCACCATCCTCGTCGTACCGTCGGGCATCCAGATACGCCACTTTCCCTGGTTGCCCGAGTCATTCGGCAGGTCCACGCGGTCCATCATGTCCCACTTGTTGCCGTAGATGTCCTCATATCCCAGGCAGCAAGTGTTCACCACCTGCACCACCGTTTGCACTCCGAATTCACCCTCCGCCTTGTACCATGCGTATTGGCGCACTGAGCCGTCCAACACCGAGTTCGTCACATCCGCCTTTATCGCCTTCGCCGCCTCATAGCCAATCGTGTCCTCCATGCCATGACTCATCGTGCCGCCCGTCTTGCGATTGTAGTCGTTCGAACCTGCACCGCACTCCGCCTGCATGTCCCTGCGTCCATATTTCGCATACGCAAGGTTGGCTATCCACGAGTGCATCATCGCGTCTATCTGCTGCATGCCCCTACGCTGCGAGTAGTAGTGGAAGTCTGTCCATGCCAAGCCGCCCGTCGTCGAGCCGTCCGTCACGCACGCCCTCAGCTTTTCGCCCACTACCGAGCTGCCCACCACGGCGCACAAATAAGCATCCTCATGCACCCATTCCGGCTCCATGTCCTCTATCTTGTCGCTGTTCGACAGCACCACCATATCAAACTCCGCCGTGTTCAATACCGTGAAGTATAGGTCCGTTGCGCCCTCCGGCACATCGCATATCAAATACATTCCACTCTCAAACTTGCAGTTTATCGTCGGCACAACCACGTTCTTCACCACCGTGCCGTTAGCATCAACGAATGCAGAGCCTACAAGGTTCGTTCCTATCACCGTTGGGAATCGCACCTTCTTCCAGCCGTTGACTGTCACCCTACACACTGCATAGCTCGTGTCCGCCGTATAGGAGTCCCGTATAGTGTCCTTGCCGCTCATCACCTTCTGCCCCTTGCGGTAGCCGCCGCCAGCCTGTATCGCCTCCAGTTTCACTATGGTCACTTTCGGCACTTTCGGCATCTCCTTCTGACTGCTGAAGCAGCTATAGTGCTTGCCGTTCAGGTAATCGTTCACGCCCTTTGTCCACCTTGCAGGCTCCAGCATCATAATGTCGCCCTCCGTGCTGTCAAGCTTCGCTTCGCTGCCGTCGGCATACTTATAGCTGTCCGCATCATTCAGTGGGTAGTACGTCACCTCGCCGTCCGTGTTGTTCATCACCGTGTCCACACCAGCTATCTTCACCGCTGTTGTCGTCGCCATCTTTGTTACCTTCGCCAGCACTCTGTGCCGCAGCTTTAGTATCGCTTCGATGTGGCCGCTCGGCTTGTATGGCGTGCCGTACTTGTAGCCCGTCCCGTTGTCAAGGTTGCTCACGTTTGCATCGTCGCTCACCGTATCGTCAAACTCTATCATCGTGTACTCCGGCTGCACCAACCTCAACTCGTCACCGATCCATGCAGTCAGCCTCTCATAGGTCGCCTCGTTCATGCTTCGCGTCAGTCGGTATTCGCCTTTCAGCACGGCATGGTCCACCACCGTTCCGTCGTCATCCACACCCTGCATCCCGGTCTCCATCATCGCCACCAGGTCAGCCCCGTCACCGTCCATGTCAATGTCAGCCACACGCAGCGTCCTCACGTTCGGGCATTGCGCATAGATGCTCTTCCATTCCAGTCCCGGACAACTGTCAAAGATGAAGGTCGCCACGTTCTCGCAGTTCTCCATCTCCAGTCCTTCCGCCGTCAGCTTTGGCAGATATTCCAATCTCAGCGTTGTCAGCGTACCCGGCAGCCGCAGCTCCTTCAGCGGAGCGCCCTTTGCCACCGTCACGCTCTTCACCGTCGTGCCTCTCGCGTCCAGCTTCTCCAGCAACGTCTGGCTTCCGAAGTCCAGCACCGTCGAGTCCTGACGATTACTCCTCGCGTTCGTCTGTCCCTTCAGGTTCACCTCTCTCAACTGGCCGCAGCCGCCCGTCACGAGCCACCACGTCGTTACCGATGCCTCCGAACCGTCCGCCACGCTCAAGTCCAGTTTCCTCAGCGCTGCGCAGTTGTTCAGTTCCAATCCGTTCAGCAGGTGGCTTGCCGCGCCCCTCATGTCCAGTTCCATAATTCTCGAAGCGCCGAACAGCAGCATCGGGTCATTCAGCGCACGCTTGCCCGTCACGCTTAGCGTTCCCTGCTCACCGCGCAGCAGTCGTCCCGTCTCGCCCTCCATATAGTCCTTGCCGCTCAGTCCGTAAGCAAAGTAGTATTCGTCACTCGCCATTATTTTTATAATGTCGACCTTGTCGCTCGTCTCTCTCGCCAGATAAAATCCGGCTGAGTCCGCGCGGTAGCTACTCACGCCGAACTTCGCGTCAAGCAGCGCGAAGCGGTTCGTGATGAAGTGCTTCAGCTGCATCCTTCGGGTGCCACTTAGGGCATACATGTAGTAGAACTTGTTGCCGTCTGTGGTCACGCCGTTTTCCGTCACTCTCACGCCCTTTGTCTCTGGTGTGATATACTTCATCTCACCGCTCTTGTTGTATTCCCTCTGCGACCAGTTTGCCTCTATCTCCTCCAATGTCTTCAGCACCTTTGGGTTCGACAGAGCCTTTCTCAGTTCCTCGGCAGCGGCTTTTAGCTCGTCTTCCATATTCGCCAGCACCAGACACCACAGCCACGAGTCGTGACCTTCAAACACCCATTTCTTCTTCTCCGTGTCCCACGAGTCCCTTGCCACATTGTAGAGGTAAGCAAGCAGCGAATCGTTGCGCTTGCCCAGCATCGTGTCGCCGTCATAATATGTCACCCACCATGTCAAGCCGTTCCACGTTCTCCATATCGTGTTCTTCACACGTTGGTCCAACATGGCAAAATACTCGGTCAACAGATACCAGAACAGCAGGTTTTTCTTTGAGAAGTGACTGTCTATCTCTGTTTTGAACTTTTCCGATTTCCATGTCGCCAGGTCTGTGTAGGTCATATCCGCACCTGTAGGCACGCACGCCTTCACCCATGCCAGCATCGTCCTTACAGCGGTTTTCTGGTATTCCGTGGCGTTCGTTTCCCCACCTGCCTCGTCCGCACCGCTCCACAAAGTGTCCTTCGGGTAGTTGAACTCATAGCTCGTGGCAAACTCCGCGTCAAGCTGCGCGTCCGCGTCAGCATCTGTCTGGAAGTTGCACAGTTTTTTACCGTTGTCAAGAAACTCCAGCGCAATGTGCTTTGCCTTGTCCGTCATGCCCGTCACCTCATACCAGTCGCTCTTGTCGTTGTTCATCTGGTACTGTCCGTAGAATGTCGGATGTGCCTCGTCTGCCATCGTGCATGCGAATATGTCGCACGGATAGCCGTATATCGCGGTTCTCACCGTCGGATCGCTCTCCTGCGGTGGTGTCGGGCAGAGCTCTCTCAGCACGTCGTTGAAGAGGTTGGCCATGCCCGTGTTCGTTTTCATCGACGAGTCCGAGAAGTCCGCCTTTGCGCAATTCACCTTGCACGGGTGCGGGTCTCCCTTGTACAGCGGCAGTTTGTTCACATCCTGCTTCACACCGTTTATCCACATCTCCGGCTTCAAGCCCTCCTTCATGCACTTCATCCAGTAGAAGCGGAAGTTCTTTATTGCATATTTCGTTGACGAGGTGCCCTGTATGCGCATCACGATATTCGTGAACCTTATCACGTCGCCCCATGCCGTATATATAGTCAACTCGTCCACATGGAAGTTCTGCTTCTTGTTCTTGCATGCGTTCACGTCGTCAAGACCGTTGCCCGAGTCCTCCGAGCGCACAATCTTTATCACGGCCTTGCCGCGTTTCATCACCGCATCAAGGTCAATCTCGCCTGTCTCCGGATTTATCACGTTATTGTCTTCGTACAGCTCCGCCATCGTCTCCACAAGCTGCTGGTCCACGATGTGGTTGTCCACTGTTTCATCGTCTGTCAGCGGTCGCGAGTATGCGCGTATGCCGTATATGTAAACGTCAGCGCCGTCCGACATGAATGTCAGTCCCTTCGCCTCTGTCTGCATGAAGTTGTCGTCCTCCTGATAGCACATAGCCGAGCAGCGGTCACCGTTCATATACAGTTCCATCAGTCCGCCGTCAGCCTTCTTGCCCACGGTAAACGCCATCTTTATGCGCTCGCCCTCTGTGTATTTCGATTCCACGCCCACAGGCACTTTCGTCACTATTGGTTTCCCCGTATCCGGATCTATGTTCGCCCCGTCCTCGCGGTCTATCGTCGATCCGCTCTGCAGCGTCGCGCTCTGTGCGGTCACTCTGATGCCTTTCACGTCATTCTCCATGCAGTCCATCACCATGCTGTCCCTGTCCGACACGTTCTTCACCATCAGCTCCACTTCAACCGTGCAGCCACTCGCCTTCACGTCCTTCAGGAATGGGCGGTAGTCCACGGTTGCCCTCGCGCCGTTCTTCAGCACCAGTGCGTTGCCGTCCCAGCCGCTCGTCGCCCAGTCCACGCCATCGAAAGTCGTGCCATAGCCGTTGTTCTCCCATACTTGGCGCGTCTCCGCGCTCTCCGTGTTGCTCCTGCCGCTCGCCGTCAGCTTCATCTCCAAGCCCTGCGTAGCCTCGCCAATGTCCAGACCGCTCGACTCCACTTCCACGTTGAAGGCTGTAGCCGCCTCGCCGCACGCCAATCTTACGGCTACTGTGCCCTGCTTCATGTATCGCCCTGAGTAGGTCTGTCTGCTTCTGCCCACGGCATAGGTTCTTTCCGTCACCGTTCCGTCAGCCGTCTGTGTCTCCCTCACCGTCGCCGGCACAGCCTTCGCGTCATACGCAGCAAAGCTGAACCGCAACTCGCCATATTGCCGGGCTGTCAGCGTAGGCTCTATCGGCATGGCACCGAACTTTACTTCGCCCTTCGCGTCGCTGAACATTATGCCCACATACGGCTCGTCCGAGCCTTTCTTCAGCACATCCATCCATATCACGTCCGAGCGCAGACCGTCCCTCTCTGCTATCATCTGCAGCGAGTGCCGCCCTGGGGTCAGGCTTCCTGCAGCTATGCTGAAAGAGTCTCTCGTCGTGCCCGACTTCTGCACCGTCTTCGTCAGCGGTGCCTCGCCGCCGTCCACATACAGCGACACAGTTCTCAGCCCGCTGCCAGTCAGTGTGAACGGTATGCTTATCGTCTCGCCGTCGGCATATCCGCCCCTCTGCAGTCCCGTGCTCACGTCGTAGTCCGAGGACAGCGCCATGCCCACCACCGTCACGCTCGCATAAGCTTGCTTCGTCTGCTGTTCGCCATCGTCAGTCATGCAAACCGCCTTCACATACACGTCCACCTTGCCCGCCGTCTTCATGTATTGCGTCAGATCCACATCATAGCTGCCCTTTGCCACGCTTCGTGTCTCCTGCTCCCAAAGCGTCGTCGTGCCCATCTTCACGCTTATCGTCACCGTCGCCTTCACGCCGTCGCTCTCGTTCTCCGCGTTCACGTGGTCGTATGTCCAGGTCAGCACAGTGTTGCCACCCTCCTTTATCAGTTCCGCGCTCACCTTCGCTGTCACCAGTATGCGGCTCGTCGCCGACGTGCCGCCACCGCCGCCTGCAGGTAGCTTCGTGTGCGATATGGCGTTGCCCTTCTCATCATAGGCATACAGGTAGTTCTCCTCACCATCAGGCACCACCTCCAGCGTGTGCAGCGTGTGCGCCTCCAGCTCCTTTATCTTTGTCGCCACCACGCGGTTCTCCACCGGGTTGGTGCTCTCCTCGTTCAGGCTTTCGTCCACGTCCGTCTCCCTCACCTCTATGTTCACGTTGCCCTCCTCGTCCGGAGTCAGTGCCGTGCCGTTTACTGTCACGCTCTTCACCGTCCCCGCGCCGCCGAAGTCCTCCCAACTCACTGGTTCCTCCCAACTCTCCGTTGTCGAACCCGTAAACTGCTTGGTCTCCCATTTTCCAGGTTCTGTCTCGTAGCTCACGCAGCGGCCCTTCTTCCGCTCCTTCGCCTCTACTGCCTTTATGGCGGTCGCAAGCGTATAGTATTCGCCGTCTTTCAGGGGCTTCTTCTCCGTCACGTTATAGGTGTTGCCGCCGCTCTTCTCCTCAATGGCAGTACGAAGTTCATCATCGGCTGCGTTTCTCGCCTTCTTCTCTTCTGTTATCGCATTTGTGTTGCCAACTATGTCTTCTGCAAGGGCGGCTTCAGCCTTAGTGCGTGCTTTGTTCTCCTTGTCTATCAAGCCCGACAACGCAGCCATTGACTTCTTCACTGTATCCGATATATACTCAGCCCATTCCGTCCATGTACCTTTTTCGTTCTCCAAGTGTGCCGAGTTTATGTTATACGAGCGGAAGTATCTGTATATAGCCTTGTCATTATGTACACTGAAGTCCAACTTACCCTCCGTATTCATGCTATAGTGCGTCGTCAGCACTTCCGTCAGTTGGTGTCTCATCGAATCCGAGAAAATCTCCACTACACCCACATTCATTCCATTGTAGACCAACGTCCAGCGCGAGTGTAGCGTGTCCTTCGCCATCCTTACGGCTTCCGCCACGCTGCCAGGCACGGCATCTATCTTTGCCACATCAATGCTGCCCACTATTCCCTCGGCAAGCGTCCGTATTTCCGCATCGGCGCTTTCCCTTGCCGTTGCTTCGGCAGTCATCTTCTTTTGCAGTTCTGCATCCGCAGCTGCGCGTGCGGTGGCTTCCTCTTCTATTTTCGCCTTCAGCTCGTAAATGTTTCCGATGTTGCCCATCTTCAGCCACCCCGGCTTCTGCCAGGCGTATATGTCGCCGTTCTCAGCGCTCGTCTTGTCAGCCTCGTTGTATATGCTCACCAGTTGGCCGTAGCGCAGCGCCTTGCCGTTCGTCCCCATGGGGGCCGTGTCCGCCTCCATCTTCGCCTTCGTCTGGTACACTTTCCGTATGCCCAGTCCGTCCGCGCTCTGCTCCATATCGGCTATGTACGCCAGCGTGTCGGCATGCAGTCCGCCCACCTCCTCTGGGCTGATGCTGTCAGTTTCTGTCTTGCCTCGCAGCTCCGAGGCGCGTTTCTGTAGGTTGTATATCGATTCCATAAGCTATCGTTATTTTGGTAGGTCAAATATTATTTTCACCGGGAGCCCGGCTGCGCTGTTCACATCGTCAAACGGCAGAGACACAGCAGCGTACACCTCTCTATCAAATGCGTACAAATCAAAGCCTTGCACGCCGTTCTCCGTCTGCACAAAAGCTCGTGTCGGGGTGTTGAAAGCATCGCCCCCTGGTGCCGCATCCTCAAAACAGAATAAATCTACACTGCCCTTTATTTCTGCCGCATTGTGGCTTCTGATGTCTATCTTGTAGCGGTAGACATCAGCAAGTTCCTTGTACGCCACAGTTCCCGAGTATCCGTTTCTGAACGTCACTTTCAGCTGCTTGTAGCTTGGCTCGTCGTTCACGCCGATGGCCTTGCGAACCAGTTTTGCCATTATTGGCAAGTCATATATGCAGTAGCTCTCCGTCGCGCCGCTTTTGTCCGTGCTTATGTAGCCCTTCGTTTCCACTGCACATGCCCTCGTCTGTCCGTCTTCAAACACGCGGTTGTCCGTTTCCTCTCGTTTGATGCAGAGGTATATAGGATCATCCCATGATTGCAGCACAAGGGTCACGTCATCCCACGCCACAAACTCTCCGTTCACAACAGCCGTTCCACCATAAAACTTGCCTGTCGTAGTACTTTTGTCCACATCGACAGACACTATTTCTGCCTTAATATCTGCTAACAGACACGCCTTCACGCCACCCGTTAAAGTCTCCAGCAGCCGTTTCATGCTTACCGTGTCGTTTTCCTGCAGCGTCTCAAGGTCATCCACATACACGGGCTGCCCGCCCTCGTTGAATTTCAGTCTATTCATAGTCATAAAGTTCTATGCGGTACGTTCGTCCCGCAGGTTTATAATAACTCAACAAATTCCTTATCTCTCGCAGGTTCCTGCCGCCGTATTTGTCCTCCTCCGTATTCTCCGATGTGCAGAGGAACGTCGGCACCCACACCACAAAGCTGTCCTTGTACGAGCATTCGCCCCTCTTTTTCAGAGTCACGCTCTTCTCCGTCCGTCGGTACATGTAGCAGTCCTTCTGCATCTCGTCGCGCCTGTGCCAGAACACCATATCCTCCGCCGCCGTGCTCTCTATCCATATCTGTCGTTCTTTCAGATAGAATGCCTCGTTCAGCGCCTTTTCTATATACATCACGTTGGCCGTCGTGTTCAGCCGCCTGTCCGCGTTCTTGCGCCGTGCCATCAGCTGCTCGTATATATGCCTCACTGGTAGCGTCAGCACCTTCAGCAGAGCCACCGTCAGTCTGCCCCTCATCACAGGCGGCAGCAGCTGCACCGCCATTTTCACCATGTCAACTTTCCACCACATAGCTCATCGAGTTTTCAAGTCCCTCCACCGTCAGGCTCCCGCCTGCCGCTGTATAGTTGTTTCCCTTTATCGTAGTCCACGCCGTCCCCGTCGCCGTCATATACTGGCAGTCGCCCAGCTCCACGTCCTCCACGCCTTCCACCGCCTGTATCGCGTCCGTCAGCCGTGTCTTGTTGAACGTGCCGCCATACACTATGTTCTTCAGATACGCCTTTATCGCCTCGTCCACGGCTCTCACCCCGTCCGATATGCGCCTTCCGTCCGTGCCTATCACCAGCGGGTCCACCCATATCCTGGCTCTCACCGTCAGCCGGTCAGCCCTCTGCGAGCGTATGTTCAGCACCACGCCAGCTATCTTTACCCTGTTCATATACTGTTTGAAAGCCGTTAAAACACCATCCGAAAGCGGTTCCGGCAGTCCGCCCTTCTCGCCGCTCGCCAGGATCTCCACACTCGTACCACGGTCTCTAACCGCCACATACTTCACCACCTGCTTCCCCTCGTCCGTCGTGGCATATCCGTATTGCTGTGTCGCCTCGTCCAGCACCAGCGCGTCACCGTATTGAAAGGCTCTCGCCACCTTGTAGTACCATGGTACGCTCGCCACCACCGCGCTTGCCATCCGTGCCTCCACGTCCGCCGCCCACCTTTCAGTCAGAACCTCCACCACATGGCAGCATGCGGCCACCACCCACAGCAACACGTTCTCCACGCTCACGTCCGAGAACGTCCCGCCCCAAGTCGCGCCATCCTTCAGCCCGTAGCGCTCCCTTATCGTTGCGTCCGCCATGAAGGCGTCTGTCATCGTCTTCTTTATTTCTGCCGTTGTCCTTGCCATGTTCTTTGTTTCTTGTAGTTACATGTATTCCTTCGTAAACTCTTCACCGAAAATCCGTAGCCTTACGCTGCTCTCGTCCCTTGCCGTCGCCGGGCTCACCTCGTGTGCCTTGCAGTAGCTTTTCATCACGCGGTTCTCCTTCACCCCCTCCGGCAACCGCAACGTCCTGCCGGTCTCCAGTGTGTCCGTAAGGCTCACGCCGTTCTCCATGGCCATGTCCAGAGCAGCCTCCCATGTTCCGTGCTCCTGCACCGCTATGTCCGCCAGCGTCTGCCCGTCTTTCACCGTCACCTCCATAGCCTTACATCTTTTTCCTGCCGAATGTGCAAAACCACACTATGCCACTCACGAGCATGCCTCCCGTCATCCACACATACCATGGCACACCAGTTCCCCTCTTTTCGTTTTTCTCTGTCCAGTGGTTCAGCGTGTCACGGTTTGTCTGCACGGCAGCTCCTTTCTCCACATCCTCATGTCGGCTCTCCCTTGCCGTATCATGGTTCTGCTCTCGGTTACGTTCCGTGTTTCGCCAGTGCTCGCTCTTCACCACATTGCCCGCCTGGTCCACCGTCAGCACCGTCGAGTCTTTCACCACCGTCGAATCCTTTACCCTTGTCTCGTAGCGTATCACCACAGAGTCTTTCCTCACGATGGAGTCCCTTATCGCCACCGAGTCCCTTACCGCTCGGGTCTCACGGCTCTCGCTCGTTTTCCTTGTAGTGGCACAGCTTACCATGAGCATAACCATCAATAGCCATAAAAAGTTTTTCATTGTCATACAGTTTTTTATATGTCCTTGTATTCCACTCTCGCATCAAAACACGGACACGCTTTTATCCACTCATTTCTGGTTATTTTCCCGTCTCCGTTCAGATCGGGCGAAAAGTCCCTGTGTCCCTGTATCGTCGCCTTCGGATATCTGCTTCTGAGCAGTTTCAGCAACGCCTTCAGACTCTTCTTCTGCGCCTCCGTGCGATTGTCTGTCGCTTTGCCCGTAGCGTCTATGCCCCCTATGTACGCCACGTTTATCAGCTTCGAGTTCCAGCCCTTCACACCGTTGCTCACCCTCTCCTCGTCCAGCATCTGGTGCACCACACCGTCTGCGCTCACAACATAGTGGTAGCCCGGGTTCTTCCATCCCTTGCGCTTGAACTCCATCTCCAGCCCCCTTATCGTAGTCATTTGGCTGCTCGCCGTGCAGTGTACGGCTATGTATCGTATATCTCTCATTTCTTCTTCATTTTGTCGAGAGCCGCTTCCACGTCCTCGGGTTTCACATTCAGTTTGCTTGCAATCTCGCCCACAAGAGCCTTCTTCAGCAGTTGCAGGAAGGGCATGTTCGGAAAACATATCAGCATGCTCGCCGCCGTGCTCCACAGCTCCACCAGTATGATGCAGATGCAGATGACGCTCGTCGACAGCCCGTTCCCCACGCCCAGCAGTTTGTCTATCAGTATGAACAGCAGTATCACTGAGCCGTATACCGCCAACTTCGACAGCGAGTCCCTCATCAGCTCGCTCTTCGTAAATCGGCCCTGCTTCACGCTCGATGCAATGCCCCATGCAGCATCCATCACCACAGCAACCACCGTGAAGCCCACCATCGTCTCATACCCCGCCAGGAAGTTTGCCACAATCAGTCCTACGCACACCACCCAGCCCCATGCCGTCGACAGCACCACCGACAGCTTGTTCATAAAATGTTCCAGTATCATCATTCAGTTTCCTTCTGTTAATAACTCGCCTCTATCTCCACACCCTTCTCCGTGATCCTCACCTTCGCCACAGTCTGCCCGTCCATCTCCAGCTGCTCCTTTATCTCCGTGCGCCAGTATATAGGGTCATTATCCAGCAGCATGTCGCTCAGCCCCACGCCTGCCGACGGACGCTCTTTCAGCTCCCCCTTGTGCAGCGTCAGCAGCAAAGCCTGGTTCTGTCGCAGCGTGTCCCCCACGGCCATCATGCCGTTCCTCACAGCAGGTTCCAGCACGTTGCCGTTGCCGTCATATCGCAGTTCTATTCCTTTCATCCTCTCCTCAGTGCTTTATAGTTTCGTCCTCGTAGTCCCCCTGGGCAAAGCGGTTCGCCGCCTTCATCGGCTTTACAGTGGTAAACGTGCCCCCGGGATGCGCCACCGTCACCTGGTGCGTGTGGCTGTTGAATGCGTCCACCAGCTCGTTTATCTTTGCCGTCAGCTCGCCTATGTTCACCAGTCCGCCCAACAGTCCGCCGTTCACCTCTATCCTCTCCACATGGTCCACCTGCACCACCACCAGCTCTGCCATGTCGCCGCTCAGGCTCCCCATCGTCACCGCCGTCCCCACCTTTGGTGTCACCAGCATCCGCCCCTTGTCTTCCGTTTCCGAGGCCTTCAGCCGCACCCCTGGCACGTCCACCTTTCCCACCGTCACCGTGCAGGTCTGACCCTCCACGCTCTTCACCACGCCTTGGTACAGCGTCGTCTCCCTTCCGCCGCCAGCGTCCCTCAGCAGTTCTTGCAGCCTTCTGTATTCGTCCATTCCGTTTTCTCCTTTCTCCCTTTTATTAGCTCAACTTAAAACCTAATGTCACCTTCCTCTTGCCGCCATCCCTGCCGAACTCCGTTGTCACTGCCGCCACAAAGTACGTCCCGTCCTTATACTCATAGTCCCGGTCACGCAGCACAGCGCTGTCACCCGGCTTGCACATCGGCACCAGCCATCCCGTTATGCTGCCCTCATAACCGTCAAAGCTCCGCCGTCTCACCTCCAGCTCACCGCGAGCCTTCATCGATGCCTCGTCACTCGTAGGACACTTGATTTCTATTTTGTCGCCGCCAGTTGTGCCAGTCTCGATTTCTTTGACCGTGCCGTCTGGCATAAGTGCCTTCACGATAACAAGCAGCCGTTTGTCTTGTGCTCGATGATAGGTCAGGTTTTCTTCCTCGACGTTCAGCGAGAAATCATAGAAACGTTCTTCGCCGACTTTCTCGCCTGGTGGGTGGATATGCAGCGTGCCGTCTTGCATATAGATGTCCGCACCGCTTTCCTCCTGCACCTTCTTCAGAACATCGTAACCAGTAGCGTTGTTTATCACGAACTTGCTGTACGTCCATGTGTAGGAACACTCAACACTACAGCCGATACCGCAGCCGTCAACGACCTTTGCAAGCAAGTCTTTCAGCGTCACCTTTTGCAGTACTTCATTCGGGATGTCTTTTCTGAACAGAAACAGGTCATCCTCGCAAATGAGTTTTATATCGCCGCCATCGGTGGATATACGCTGCAGCCAGCCTTCAAATTCCTTTTCAAGTCCGGTTTCTTCATATCCGAACTTTATGCACACCTTGTCACCACGTTTCAGGTTATCCTCAATCTGCAGTGCCGCATTATATTCGGCTCCAGGCAGCGTTATGGTTGCGGTGTCAGCAAGCAGCTCTACACTTTTGTGTATCTCCACCTTGTCGAGCATTCCGAGTCGGTAGTTGCCGACCATTATGTCATAAGTCATCGTGTACATATTGTATTATGTGTTTAGATCCTCACGGCTCAACAGCAGCTTATAGATGTCATCGCTGTATGCCTGGATGGTGTAGTTCTGGTTTGTCCTGCCGATAGTGAACGGAATGTCCCAACTCTCTATCGCCAGTTGGCTGATGCCGAATATCTCAAGCAATGGACATAATGCCTTTACATGCCCTGCCTCGCAGAAGTTTTTTAGCCTTGTAACGTCAGCTTCTGGGTAGCTGCCATCCTCGCTCATTAGGATACCTTCTATCCTAACCGTGTAGTCATCTTGCGTCCATCGCTCTTTGATGCTGCCTTTCACCTTTCCCTTCGACACATGGCGACGCGTCAGTATATTCTGCCCGTTGACGCTTATCATCGGCTCCACAGGAAACAGCCACTCCTCAGCTCCGGCTTCTTCAAGTTGAAAGCGCAACGGCATCACCATGGGAATACCGAGCGCGTTTGTGCGGACTACATCTTCAAGTTCTTCCTCGCTGAGTTTGGTTACATCGAAGCCGGAGCTGTCGGGTATCGTCTTGCCGCCTTGAATATAGCCGAGGTTCTTGCCGAAGAAATTGTTCTCACGGAACAGCCAGTAGGGCGGTACCTTGGTCAGTCCTGCGGCCCTCAACGCAAGGTTCTGCAGTATGAATTTGTTTGTCGTGCTCATCGGTCTGTACTTGTTGCTATTGACAGGGCGCGGTTCATACATTGGAGTACCACACGCTCCAGTTCTGCCGTGTCGCTCTTATCGTTCATTGTTACTTGGATATTGTCGAAAAACTTGCCGATAGATATGTTTATCGACGTGTTGCGTGTGCCGCCAGTAGCAAGTGTCTCGGCTGTCTTGCGTCCGCCGTTTCCTCCTTTTCCGCCCTTGCCATTTTTACCGTCAGTGGCAGAGCCGAACGAAAACGAATTGTCGCTGCCTTTCACTCCAGGAGTGGATATGACAGAGGATTTTTTCGGTTTGTCTTTCGCTCTCTCTCGGATATAGTTTCGGTCGTATTCATCTTTTACACCATTCACAAGCTGTTTTGTCGCTGTGAATGCCTTTCCGGTGCTCGATATGCCCGTAATGTCCTTCACACCTTGCACGGCACTATTCCAAGCTCCTTTGAAGTCGCCGTCAAAGAGTTTTGCCATGGCATCACCGATTTTGCCGATACCACTGAGCAAGGTTTTGAAACGGTCTATCAAGTAGGCCTTGATGATGCCTCCGAATCCCTTAATCACAGACCACATGGTAAGCAGGAAGGCACGAAATCCTGCAAACTTATTCCAGCAATACACGATGCCAGCTACCAAAGCTGCCACAGCCGTAATGACGATACCTATGGGATTGGCGTTAAGTGCCACGTTCAGTAACCACTGCACACCCTCCCATACCTTTGTCACGGCAGAAACCACCTTGATAGCCCCGACCATTCCCCACAAGGCTATCGTATGGAGGTTGAAAGCTATCGTACCGACACCGACAACCACAGCGAGGTATCCGAGTTCTGTTTTCCATTGCATGATGAAATTGATGACACCAGCCACAACTGACAGTATTTTCGACAATGCGGTAGCTATCGGCGGCACTATGGCCATAAACACATCCATGAGTCCGCTGACGATTGGCTTCAGTTGCTCGAACATGTCAACAGCTGACTGTCTGATATTACCCATCAGGGTAGAGAACTTGCCACTGACGGTCTGGCTGAGTTTGTCTGACATTCCCTCAAAAGCGCCACCGGCACTCGTCGCATGGTTTATGGCGGCAGCTACAGCGTCAAAGCCTATTTGTCCCTTGCTCATCATGTCCTGCAGCTCTGCATAACTTTTGCCAGTCATCTTCTGCAGTTCCTTCAATGGGTTAAAACCGGCATTGATAAACTGCATCAAGTCCTGCCCCTGCATCTTTCCTGCTGCTGCCACCTGTCCGAATGCGATTGAAAAGCCGCCGAGTTTTTGCTTGTCGCCCATGGCGATGTCGCCGAGTTGTTTCAAGTACGGCACTACTTTCTGTGCGTTAACGCCAAAGCCAAGCATCATCTTAGCATTGTTTTCAAGGTCAAGCGGTTCAAACGGTGTACGTGCCGCAAACTTGTTGATGTCGTTCAACATCCTTGCGGCCATGGTCTCGTTGCCTACCAGTGTTTTGAATGCCACAGAAGTCTGCTCGGCTTGTGCCCCTATGGCGGTCAGTGCGCCCGCTCCCGAGGCTATCAGCGTGTACGGGTTCATAAGAAAGTCCATACCCGGCAATGACGAGAGCGAGTTCTTAAAATTTGAGAAGGAGAAGGCTTCCCGAAGGCGAGTACCCACGGATGTCGCCTTTCGGGATATAGTGTCAAGCTGCTCGGACGTGCGGCGTGCTACGCTCAACACATTGCCCTGATCAGCCTGCAGCTTGATTAGGAATTTAAGTACACTATCCATTTGCCTTTGCCTCTTCTTTTCTGATGTCTATTAAAAACCGGATAGTCCACGCCCATTCCGCATCGGTCAGGGTGTCTGGGTCTATGTGCATGTAATATCTCAATAGTGTATTCAGGTAGAGAACATCACTTGCCCCGGCATCGTCGATTTCAGCCTCCTCTAAAGTTTTTTTATCTCGGCCTCCTTTACCTTCAGCACCTCATCCAGTGTGTTGCAGGCTGCGAAGAAATAGTCATCGTTGGTCTTGATTTCCTCATCGCCTTCCACCCACAACTGGTTAAGTAGCGCTGTCTGCATCTTGATGGGGTCTTTCTCCACACTCACATAGCTCAAGTCACGGCGGTTCGGCTTGCGGATGATGCAGCTCTTGCCCTGCGTCTCTATCAAGAATATATCACCGTGCTTGGCCTTTAAAGTCTCAATTTGTTCTTTCGTAAAAATCATTTTTTCTCTTTTTTAATGGTTCTCAATCTCTGTTCAAACGCTCTCTTTATCTCTCTACACGTTCTTCTTGTCCAGGAAGATAAACGGAAGCGACTTCTCCTGAAATTTGTCGCCCTGCTTCCATTCCGTGTTGTCCTCTGTGAACTCCACACCCATCAGCAGGTCCGTCGTTATCACGTCACCCTTGCTCGGGTTACCGTAAGCCACAACGATGTCTATGCTGATGTCCAGTATGTCGCCGCCACCGGCAGCACGCAGCGCCTCATATTCGCTTTGCGTTACCGTAAGCTCTCCGTCGTACGTCTTGTTGCCTCTCTGTATGCTGTGGGGCTTGTTGCCCTTCGCGTGCAGCACTTCCTTCTCCTGTTTCGACGAGTATTTCACGCCCCTTATGCCAGTCACCGGTCTGCCCGCAGCCACCACGTTCACGTCGCTCCACTCGTACTCTCTTGAATTGAACATTCTTATCCTCCTTTCTTCTTTAGCCGTTTGTTGTCACTTGGAATCCCAGGTTCACGTCCACATAACGCGCATAGCCGTAAGGGCGCACCTTCAGCGTCACCTTCACCATGCTCGTTGCCAGCACGTTCTGCGTCTCGTCTATCTTGCACACACAGCCCTCGCCGTCGCTTCCGCTGCTCAGCTCCCCGTTCGCCGTCATCTTGCGGTTTATAGCCGTCTCCACCGTCTGCTGCCAGCTCTTCACCACGCCAGTGTCAAGCGTGCCGTCCTCATTCACTTCCAACTCGTCCAGCAGCATGTCCAGAAGCGTGTCGTAGGCTGTGCGGTACGCCTTGTCTATCACTCTTCGCAGCGCCAGCTTCGCATAGTCCCCCGTAGGGTCGCACGCCAGGTTGTCGTCAGCCCAGTAGTAGCCGCTCCTGCCTACATACTTCCGCGCCACGATGTAGCCCTTCTCGTACAGCTTCCTCACGCTCTCACTGGCCTCCTCCGTCTTCTTCTCGCCGACATACATCTCCAGAGGTTTCAGGCTCCCTTCCTTCACCCTGCCAATGTTGCGCTGCACGCTCACGCTCGCCGCACGTCCAAGCAGCGTGCCCATGCACGCCCCATTCGTTCTGGCTTTCGTGTCGCTCACCACGATGCCTACTCTGTCCCACGTTTCCTTTGTAAGGTCGTGCAGTTCCGTCGCTTCTGTGTAGTTTCTGCCTTCCAGCAGAGTCACCATTGGCGCATACAGCTCTGTCGTAGCCCATTCGCCCAGTTGCTGCGCTTTTGCAGCAGCTGTCAGCACGTCCTTGTCTATGCCTTCCTGGCTTGTTTCGCTCGACAGCGTGTTCACGTTCGCCACGCCCACGCCTCGCAGCGCACCGTTCTCCTTCTCCACAAGCCAGCGCACGCTTCCTGCTGATGTCTTCGTATAGTCCAGAAGCGCCGTCATCGTTGTCGTCGGGCTCACGCCCATAACCACGAGCTTCACGCCGGCACCAGCCTCGTCATAAAACTCCGACAGATGTTTCCACAGCGCCCCATTGTTTTCCTCAGTCACGCCCAGGGCCTGCACACTGTCCATGCTCGTCACCTCATACGCCGTGTTCAGCGCGAACGTGCTCCCAACGGCAGCAGCGCCGCACACCAAGGCGAACAGCCCGTCCGGACTGTCGCCCACGGTGCCCAGCTGCCCCGTCAGAAATTGTATTTTCACTCTCGGTAGTTGCATAAGCTATTCTCCTTTCATTCTCTACGCTACAGCACCCTCAGTGATAAGGTACACACCCTTCTTGTCATAGCGGCGCGGACTGCCACCAACACGCACCAGGAACGAGTAGATGTCACCGTAGTATTGCGGATCGTCCTCATTCGAGAACATCTTCACCTCGCCGAGAGCGCGGCTTACACACTGCTGCTGCCAGGCAAGGCCTGCGGCAAGTTCTGTTGCCTCGCCCTCATCTTCCCATCTGATAACGGTCGAACTGTCTGCCTTCACTCGCAGAACCTTCGAACGCTGCATGATACTGAAGCCATAGAGCTGTCCCATCACGCCCTTGCTCACATTTGCTACAGCCTGGAATGCCGAGAGCTCCTTGTCTGTCAGGTCGTCCAAAAGATCCGCATACTGTACTGCGTCAAGCAGCATATAGCGGCCCTCTGTCGGCACGTCGTCCACGTTCATCTTCACCATCGCCTCCATCACTACCGCCTTCGTAAACTTCTTGCGGTTGCCGGTCGCAGTTTCCGAAGTGTGCGCCTTGCGCGCCGCACCGCTGGTGCTAAGTGTGTTCGCACCCTTCGCCCAGCGATACAGCAGGTTCTGTGCTGCCACCTTCTGTAGCTGCTGGCGGTCGTTGCTCAGCACACTGTTACGCTTGTCGTAGCTCAGCTCCACAGTGTCGATGTTCGGAATGTAGATGGGGTTCGTGGTCAGCTCGTCCATGTCATAGGTCAGCTCGTTGTCCGTGCGCTGGCTCACGCTCGCGGGCTTCTTTGTGCGGTTTATTTCCACACCCGACGGGGTACCCGCATTCGGGATGTGTACCGTCTTGTAGTTCACAAAGGTAGAGTCGTCGATACTCTTTGAGGCAAACGAGTTGTCGGGGTAGAAGTTCTCGACAATAGTGTTCAGCCAGATTTGTTTGTTCAATGCCATTTCTTTTTTCTCCTTTTTCTTTCGTTATTATTCCGTTAGTTGTTATAGTCCACACCGAAGCGTTCCTTATACTTCGCTGTAAACAATCCCGGGTCTGAGTTCTTCAGCACCGCAAGCAGACCGCATCGGTCCAGCTCGTCCCAGCTCTTGTCGGCAAAGCTGCTGCCGGTGGGGTGCTCGTCGATATAAGCTGCTGCACGCATCTGGGGCTTCTGGGCTTTCATGCCCTTCAGTAGCGACTCGGTGTTTGCACGGTCGCTCTTCATCAGAGCCTTGAAGGTCGCCACCTGCTCCTTGCCGATCTTGCCGTCGCTCACAGCCTTGTTCACAATAGCCTCCACCTCGGCTGCTTCGGCTGCCTCGGCTTTCTCCTTGTACGCCTTGTTGGCTTTCTCCAGGGCTTCTGCCTTGGTTGCTTGGTTCTCCAGCTGCTGGGCTTTCATCAGCAGCTCTGCCTCGCTGTTCACATCTTTGAACGTGGGCATTTTCTTCAGTTCTTCTAATAGTGCCATGTCTTTATTCTGGTTTTGTGGCTGCGTCTGCAGCCGGTTGTTGAAATACTGATAAACCTCACCGGCAGTCTTCGGTTCCGTTTCGGGCTTCTCGCCCATGTCGTACAGTCCGTCTGCCAGTTTCATACTCACCGCTTCATCTGCGCTTATCCAGTGGTCCTTCTCGTCAAAGTAGCGGGCGGTCACCTCCTTTGCCTCCATACCGCAACGGTGGGCTATCATGCGTGCCAGGTCGCCCTGCAGCGTCTCCATCATGCTTGCCGTCTGGCGCAGGGCTGAGGCGTTGCCCCATGTACCTCCGCTTACAGCGTGCAGCATCAGTTTCGCGTACGGCGACATATAGAGGGGCTTGCCGCATAGAGCGATTATGCCTGCTATGCTCGCTGCCACACCGTCCACATATATCGTTATGTCCGCCTTCGAGGTGCGCAGCGCATTGTATATCGCTATGCCACTGAACACGTCGCCGCCGTTTGAGTTTATCCTTACGTCTATCTTGTCGTATTGCGCTTGCAGAGCCATCAGCTCGCTCACCACGCGGCCACTGTCCACCTTCTGTCCGTCGCCCACGTCGCCGTACAGCAGTATGGCCACCTCGCCGTCACCTGGTATTGTGTTGAAAAACTTCATTTCGCGTTCTGTTTTTAAATTTTCGCTTGCAAAATTCTATAAAAATCCGTCCGCTTGCAAACCGTGTTTTTATCGTGTCGTTTTCTGATGTTATCGTCACTTTTCCTGGCGTCATCATAAAACATCGGTTTGAACTTGTACCCGAAAACATAGAACTTTGCATCCTGTTAACAAGCATTTTTTATTTTATCTTATGACAAAAAACAATATCGACAAAAAAGGCATAGCCCAGTCCCTCTTCCTCGACGGAGCATACACCCAGGAGGAGATTGCAGCTAAGGTGGGAACCACACGTCAGACTGTTTCGCGGTGGGTCCGCGATGGAGCATGGGAGGAGCTGAAGGCTTCACGCACCATCACAACAGAACAGCTCATCGCGCAATATAAGCGCCAACTCGCCGAAATCAACAAGCGAATCGAAGCACGACAGCCTGGCGAACGCTTCCCGACAACCGAGGAGGCCGATGCCATCGTCAAAACTGCTGGAGCCGTCAAAAAACTGGAACAGGACATCGGCGTATCCGATTGCGTCTCTGTTGCCATGCGGTTCCTCTCATGGCTGCGCCCCGTCGATGCCGAAGCGGCACGCACGTTCAACGACTATTTCGATGCGTTCATCAAGGATCAGGCAGGGAGGGCCCGTAAGTAATGGCTACAGCTAAAGACAGACAGTCTCTTGCCGTTTGGGAGGAGTTTCACAAAAGCCTACTGCGCGGTGTTGAGGTCGACAACAGCCTCACGCGTCAGGACATAGAGCGCCAACGTGCTCAACTTGAACGCGACCCCATAGAATGGATAAAGTTCTTTTTCCCTGCTTACGCAAAATACGAGTTCGCACCGTTCCATATTCGGGCCATACGGCGCGTCATTGCCAACGACGAGTGGTACGAGGTGCTCTCATGGTCGCGCGAGCTGGCAAAGTCCACCGTCGCCATGTTCATTCTCATGTTCCTAACGCTCACACGGCGCAAGCGCTTTGTCGCTCTGGCATCGGCCACCATCGACTCGGCTAAGCGTCTGCTCCTTCCGTTCAAAATCAATTTCGAGTCTAATCCGCGCATACGCCAGTTCTACGGCGAGCAGACCACCATCGGGCAGTGGACTGATTCTGAGTTTTCGTGCCGCTGTGGAGCCAAGTTCATTGCCCTCGGAGCAGGTTCTGCTCCACGTGGTATGCGCAACGAGGCCATACGTCCCGACATCCTCTATTTTGATGATTACGACACCGATGAAGACTGCCGAAACCCAGTCACGCTCGACAAGAAATGGGACTGGGCGGAGCACGCGCTTTATCCTACACGTTCCATCTCTGAACCAACGTTGGTTCTTTGGTGTGGCAACATCATCGCAAAGGACTGCTGCATCACACGCGCAGGACATCTCGCTAACTCATGGGACATTGTCAACATACGCGATGCCGCAGGACGCTCCACATGGCCGCAGAAGAACAAGGAGGAGCAAATAGACCGCATCCTTTCCAAAATCTCAGTAAAGGCGCAGCAAGGCGAATATTTCAACAACCCCGTGGCAGAAGGAAAAATCTTCAAGAACCTGCCTTACGGTAAAGTGCCGCCGCTATCAAAGTTCCGCTTCCTCATCGGATATGGCGACCCTGCTTACTCTGATTCTCGCAAAAAGGCCTCGTCAACAAAAGCGCTCGTTCTTGTCGGCAAGCTCAAGGGGGTCTACTATGTCATTAAGGCTTTCCTCGCCCGCGAGACCAATGCCAACTTCATATCCTGGTATTTTGCCATGGACGATTATGTCGCACATAAAGCCAATGTCTATTGGTATATGGAGAACAACAAGCTACAGGATCCGTTTTTCAACCAGGTCTTCCGACCGCTGCTACGGGAGCAGTGCCGCGACCGACGACGGGAGCTTTACATCAAGGGCGACGACCGCAAAAAGACAGACAAGGCTACGCGCATCGAGGCTAATCTCGAACCAATCGACCGAGAGTGTCGTTGGGTCTTCAACGAACAGGAACGGGACAACCCCATGATGCAGGAACTCATAAACCAGTTCAAGCTCTTCGAGCTCACGCTGCCTTATCCTGCCGACGGACCCGATGCCGTCGAGGGAGCGGTCACCATCAACGACATCAAGACGGCTGAGATGGAGCCTACATACACCGTCTCTTATGCCGAGCTCAACGAGGACAACCCGTATCGTATGTAATAACAATTTCAAAACTCAAAATATCATGTTTTTATATGGACAACTTTATTTCATTATCCGATTACGACGCCTCTATTCACCGCGACATCCTCGATGCATTGTTGCGCAAGGACACACCGGCTTACGACCCGCAAATCATAGAGGTGTGCGAGGATCGAGCTGTTGCCGAAATGCGGTCATATCTCAACAAAGCCTACGACTGCGACGCTATATTCTCCGCGCGTGGGGCAGAACGCCACGCACTCATTCTCATGTTCGCCGTAGACATCGCTGTGTTTCACATCTTTTGTCAGCACAATCCCTACAAGATTGCGAAGATACGGCAGGACCGCTACGACCGCGCCATTGAGTGGCTTAAAGGCGTAATGGCTGGCGACATCACTATTGATGGGGCACCGCTGCTACCCGACGACACTCTGGCCGACAATTCACGCTGGCAGATTGCAGCCGACGAGGTACGACCTGTCTTTCTCTGATCATAAATCATCATCAATATGGCTAACAAGAACTTAAAAACAAATAGGTCTATGCGTACCTCACAAAAACGCATCACACAGGGTGGTATGCTCACATCACCCGGGCAGCGACAGCCCGACATCGTGCTGCAGATGCCTGAGGTCTTCTTCTTCGACATGAAAGCCTACATGGCGTCTGTCAAGGCAGCGCAGGGCATCGACTATTCCAACCGTGTCCGGCTCTACGACATGTATGAGTCCGCTATGCTCGACCTCCATCTATCGGGGGTGCTCGCAAAGCGGTTGAGAGGGGTTACCAAGATTCCCATCGAGTTCCAGCGCAACGGCGAACCCGACGAGGAAATCAACAATCAGATTCGCTCGCCATGGTTCAAGCAGTTCCGAAAGGATTGTGTCCTTTCTGAGTTTTACGGCTTCTCCATCATGCAGTTCTGGCGCGATGATGATGGCTTCATACGCTATGATCTCATCAACCGTAAACACTATGACCCTATACACCGGCGCATTCTCAAGTACCAGGGGGAGATAGATGGTATACCGGTTGAGCAGTTTCCCAATATGCTCTTTGTCGGAAAGGAGCGTGAACTCGGAATTTTTGCCGAACTCCTACCCGCTGTCCTTTACAAGCGTGGGGATATGGCTGATTGGGCACGCTTCTGCAATATTTTCGGTATGCCTATCCGTGAGTACACCTATGATGCTGGCGACGAGCAGGCACGTCGCCGACTGGTCGCAGAAGCGCGCTCGCAGGGTGCCAATGCGGTCTACATACACCCAAAGGATTCCGAACTTACGCTCATCGAGGCGGCCAACAAGTCGGGCTCGTCAGAGCTTTACAAAACATTTGCCGAATATTGGGACTCCAAAATTTCAATCCGCGTGCTCGGCAATACACTCACAACCGATGCCAAAGAAACAGGAACACAAGCGCTTGGTGAGGTGCACAAGGAGGAAGAGGACGAAATGAACGCCGATGACCGCGATTTCATTCTCGACATTCTCAACTACGACATGCGGCAGATATTCGCCGACCTCGGGTTCAATGTCGAGGGTGGCGAGTTCGTCTATGCCAAAAAGGACAAAATCAATCCATCACAGCAAATCGACATCGTGCAGAAGCTCTCTTCCATGGGACTCCCCATCGACGATGACTATCTCTACGAAACTTTCTGCATAGCCAAGCCCGACAACTACGACGAGCTCAAGGCGCAGAAGGAAGCGGAGAGGACCGCCATGCGCAATGCGCTCAACGCTCCAGACGATGATGGGCACAACCATAAGGAGGACAACAAAAAAGACGGCTCAAACACCGTTCAAAAAACGATAAAAAACCATTTGAGAGGTTTTTTCGGGCTCGCCCCGTTGCCAGGGGCGGATTCCGACTTCTGATCGATAGACTCTATTACGACGGCTCATGTGCCTGTTGCTCGGGACATTTCCACAATGTCGCGCCCTCGTTCACGTTCTCCACCGATGTGCTGCAGCAGTATCTCCGTGCCATATACAACGGCTTCGACACCTCGCGTGCCGTCGAGCCTACAATGTGGCGCGAGGTACTGCGCGTTCTCAACGAGGCCACGGTCTCGGGCTTGCTGCAGAGTAGTGCGCCTACACATCGTGACAGCTTCCTCGCCGCCCTCCGTCATTCCAACGAGGTCTTTGCTGCCTTCAAGGTGCATTCCATGTCCGAGCGAATGGCGGCACGCCTCCTCAATCCCGACGGCACGTTAAAACCGTTCCGCCAGTGGACTGACGATGTAAAAAGTATATCTTCCCACTATGTCGGCGCGTGGCTGCGCACCGAGTACGACACGGCTCTCATACGTGCCCATAATGCCGCCGACTGGCAGCAGTTCATCCGCGATGCTGATGTTATGCCCAACCTCCGTTGGATGCCAACCACGTCGCCAAAGCCCGAGAGCAGCCACCGCGCCTTTTGGGAGAGAAAGCTCACGCTGCCCGTGTCCGACCCGTTTTGGAACGAGCACCACCCGGGCGATCGCTGGAACTGCAAGTGCTCACTCGAACAGACCGATGACCCTGCCACGCCCGAGCTGAAGGCAGAGTTCTCTGGCGAGGCTCCGCAGCCGGGACTCACCAATAACCCGGGCAAGGACGGACGCACCTTCTCGCAAGACCATCCGTATTTTCCGAAGTCGTGCGCGACATGTGGCTTCTACAAACCGAGCTTAAAGGACAGGCTGCACAACGTGTTCAAAAATAGAGTGAAAGATTGCTACAACTGCCCATATATGAATGGGTGTTTAGACAAAATCAAACGGTCAAAAATCCAACCTCCAAAAGTTGAGGAATATAAGGTAGAACACAATGGGCACGTCCTTATAAGTCCTCATCATGGGGCAAATGAAGTGGATGACAATAAACGTTTGGCTGCATTCGTTGCTGACAAACTCAAAACGAATGTTTATCTGTTGCCGAGATTAGACCCGTCTAATCCCACAGAAAGCCAGTTACGGTCAACATTACTTCCTTCAGGGGTTTTCGACAAAAAGAATCCTGATTTCTTAATCAACGGCAAGTTGTTCGATGGCAAGTGTATGTATGATTTGGATAGAAGGGCAAATCTGAAACAACAGAAAAATGCAATTGAAAACCATATCAAAAAGGCCAAGAAACAAGCAGACAACATCATTTTGGAAATGCCATCGTTCATGGATAGAAGAAACGCGGAAAATACGATACGGAACTATCTTAACCGCTCAAAGACAAAGCGTGTTATCATGGCGAGGTATGGCAACAAATTGTTGATTTTCAAAAATTAAAAAAGGGGCGGTTAAGCCCCTGTAAAGTCAGACAAGCTGACAGTGAGGTTCCGGAGACGACTAAGCGGCTCTCCAGTACCATCGCAAAGGTAACAATAATAATTTAATAAACAAGCGTTATGAACAAAATTTTCAATTTTCTCGCGGTTTCTAACCGCTACAAGCATCTCATCGGTGGTTTCATCGTCGCCGCACTCGCCGGCTCTTTCTATGCAGCCGTATATGCAGCCGTTGTAACCGCGTCGTGTCTCGAACTCAAAGACCGGCTCTATGGTAACACATGGGATTGGCTCGACTGGTTCTGCACTCTCATCGGTGGGGTCATTGCTGCCATAGTGTTTTACATTCTCATTTTCTGACCATGGACGCAAAGGAATTTCAAAAGCGCATCGTCCGCCTCAAGGACGACATAGAGCGCGAAGTCCGCGACCGACTGCCGCGCAAGGTGGGCATCGTAGCCGTCAATCATTTCAAGCAAAACTTCCGAGATGCAGGCTGGCGTGACGACGGGCTACACCCATGGAAGACTACACAACGACAACGTGAAGGCGGTCCAGATGCCAAGTACACGCCGCTCACTTCGCGCCGTGACCACCTTATGCGATCCATTCAGTGCTCCTCACAGCCCGGACAGGTCACGGTCACAAACCCTGTGCCCTATGCTGCCATACACAACAATGGGGGCACCCTCAACACACACCCGTCTGTCACCAAGCGCATGCGTCGCTTCGCATGGGCCAAGGTCTATGCTCTTGCAGGTGTCAAGGGCAAGGGCAAGCTGCCAAAACAGCTCCCGGCTACAGCCGCCAAGTGGCGCGCACTCGCACTCACCAAGAAGTTCCAACTGAGCATCACTGCACGCATCCCGCAGCGTCAGTTCATGGGCGATAGCCGTGAGTTGAAACAGAAAATTAACACGATTATCAACGACTCTATTAAACGTATAGAAAATGGAATACTTAATATCTGAACTCATACCCCTTATTGCTACGTCCATTCCTGCGCTCTCGCTTGTTGACGAGGACTACGGCCAACTCGAAAACATCGACGACACCGACGATGAACGCCAGATGTACCCCATCACATTCCCGTGCGTCCTCATCGATGCCCCTGAAACTGAATGGTCCAATCTCGCACCAGGCATTCAGAAGGGGGTCTGTACATTACGCATACGCCTCTGCATCGACTGCTACGATGACACGCACTATGGCTCTGACACCACCGAACGCATCAATGAGCGCAACGCTCTGCGCCATGAGTTACATACCGTCCTGCAGAACTTTCGGCCTGCAGATGATGGTGCTCTCGTACGCACAGTCTCACGCTTCTACACGTTCAGCCATGGTATAAAGGTTTATGAAATGACTTATAAGACAACGGTATCAGAGTCCGTTGTCACGGAAAAAGTGAAAGTTGCCGCGCGTCGCATTTCGCTTTCGGTGATACGCGAAAACCACTGAAACCAACGGCTGGAAGCTCCGCACCGTCCACCTTCTCGCCTTCGCGTATCATCTTGCGGATTATCTGCATGATACGACCCTGACTGATGAAAAATTCTTCCGACGAGAGTTTCTGCAATGCGTCATCGAACCGAAGTCTTTTCACTTCAGTCCAATAGTAATAGCGCTCAAACAGCTTTCTGTCTCTTGCGCTTATCAGTGCCTTGTCTCGTCCTTTGCTCATAGTCTACAAAAATAAACTTTTTCCCTTAAACCGCAATCAAAAAGCCACCTAAATCGCTCATATTTAGGTGGCTTTATTCATCTTGCGCCCTCCAAAGGCTCAGAAAGGCTCAAAAAGGCCCAGCACATCATCACAATCGGCAGAAGCTCGGCTCTATGCGGCTCCACACACCGTTCTCCGGATTACGCTTAGAGAAGTAGTAGTTCGTCGCCGTGGCCTGCACCACATTGGCTTCCTTGAACAGACGCATGATTTCTGCATACTCCTCGTCAAAGCGGTCCTCCAGCTCATAAAGCTTCGAGATGCTCTTGTAGTCCAGGTCGCCCGTCTTGTTGCGTTCCAGAAGCGTCATCGCCATCTGGTACATCGGGTCCTCCACACCTTTCTCGCTCGCCTCCATGTAGCGTTTCAGGTAGTCCACAAGGCGCTCGGCCGCAAGGTCTGCACGCTCGTCAAAGCCCTTCACCTTGTTAAACTTCACCTCAAGTTTGAAGTCTCCGTCTGTGATCGTGTAGCTCTGCTGGCTCTCGTTCTTCACAGCGCCATACTCGCGCATGAGTTTCGTGAAAGCCGTCACCTCGTCGTCAAGCCATTTCTTGAAGCCCGAAACCTCGCTCTCCAAGTTCTCCACTCTGCCCAGAACGTCATGCATAAACTGCCCACGCAGTGCCTCGTAGCTCTCGCGCTTCGCCATGCGGTCGTTCTTAGCCTCGGTCTGCAGCCGTGCTAACAGCTCGGCACGCTGCTCCTTCGTCATACCCTTCAAGAGGTCCACTGTCTCGTTCTTTGTTTCCATTGTCTTACTGTTTTTAATTGTTTTTTTATTTTTCCTCTCGGCTTTCAACATAATCTTTTATCATGTCAAAATCACACTCATCAAGCAAGTCAAAGATGTAAGGTTTTGCACGCTCTACTATTGCATGCATACTCGCATACTCAATATTACTCGAAATAAACTTGCATTTTTCTGTTCTGCCAAGCCAGCCGAACATCTGTTCCATTTTTTCTTTTGTGGTCATAATTGTTTTTTTTAGTTATCTTTCTTACGATTCATTGCACGCAACTTAGTGTTGAGGATGCTCAGCTCTTCTGTGTCCAGGAAGCGGAAAGCCTTGCCCGCTATCCGTTTGTCCTCGCAGAAGCGGTCCACGGCTTTCCAGTCTGCCGTGTTCACACCCCACAGCTGCATCTGGTGCAGCACGCCGCTACGCGCCTTGCGCTTCGCCTTCAGCAGAGCAGCACGACGTTCGTCGTAGCCCGCCACACGCTCCATTTCCTTGCACATAAGCTCATACTCCTTGTCGGTCATCTGGCGCAAGTGCTCGGTTCTCTCGTTGGTAAACTGCCGCACCAAGGTCTCCTTGTCTGCGCCGGGAAGCAGCTTCAGCAGCTTGTAGAACTTCCCGTAGTTATCGACGTGGTTCATGCTCCGCCTCCTTTTCTTTCCATTTCAGCCACGCCTCTCTCGCCACGGCAAGTGCCGTAGGAACCTCCCATGTCAAGCCGTCAGCAGGAAGCAACGGCACATTGTTAAAACAAATGTACACCTCACCGCTGAACTCGCGTGCCTGAACTATCGCTTCGCTCTCTCTAACCAAAGCTGCTGCTTTCTTCGCAGCCTTTTTCTCGTTGCGGGCCTTGCGTTCTGCGTTCAGCCACGCTTTCAACTCGTCTAAAACTTTCATTGTGTCAATATTTATGGGTTATTTGTTTGTCATTTTCTCGTTTGTTGGGTTTCCACTTGATGGTCACTTCGGCGTCCATCTTGCCGCTGCCCTCACATACGGGGCAAATCTTCCATTCGCTGTCGTTCGGGCTGCTCCGGTCGCCTAAAAAACCGCCCTGACCATGACAGTATTCGCAAGTATATCCTCGGCTCTCGATACGTTCTTCCTTGCTGCCGTAAACTGGTGGCGTCAGCCATATCATTCGATGCTTACTGCTCATTGTTTCTCGCGTTTATATGTTACTCTCTTATAATTGTGCCACTGGATAATCCGTGCCGCAAACATCAGGTCGGTAGTTTCCAGCACCACACACCCTTTGTTCTTCTGGCTGCGGTGTGCCGTCAGGTCACATTGCCAGTTACCCTCCAGCCATTCGTCCATCACGCTCTCCGCCTGGCTCTTCTTCAGCAGGATGTATATCGTGTCACCCTGCCGGTAGTCGTTCATGTCCTTACTCATTGCTTCTTGTCGTTATTGGTCCAATATTCTTCAGCTCGCTCCGCCCAGATGGTGTAGTAGCCCTTGTCCCCGAAATATCGCCCCTTCGATATGGCTCTATATCCCTCCACCCATATCTTCAGCGAGGCATCAAACATCACGCTCGACGCTGTACGCCCCTTCGGGCGTGTGCCCTCGGCCTGGCTGATGATGACGAGCAGCTTGTTGGGATGCCGGGCCTTGAAAGCCCGATAGTCCTCAAAGCTCATGCCCGTATATTGGTAGGAGTCTATCACCACCGTGTTGGGGCTTTTCCTTTTCGACAGCCGCTTGTCAAGGTCCTCCATGCTCTCGGCATCCAGCAGCACCATTCGACGTGCCACGTCCTGCATCCCGGCTCGTATAAAGGCGTTCTTCATCGTCAGGCTCGAACCTTCCTCCAGACTGTCATAAGCCACTCGCCCGAATCGGCATAGTTCCTTGCACAGCTTCAGCACGAAACTCGTCTTGCCGCTTCCGCTTCGACCCCACACGAACCACACACCGTTCCGCTCAGGCTCGCCAAACGCCTCGCGCCACTCGTCGCTCAGCTTGTAGGTCTGCTTCTTCATCGCAAGCAGCTCGCTCACGCTTATCGCTCTTTTCATATCGTTTGAATGTTATTTGAACACCGTTCAAGCGTCCATCTGCTTCACTCTGTGTACACCTTTCTTCACCCTCCGCAGGTCGAAGTCATACTGCTCAGCGTCCTTCACCACCTCAGCTATCTTCTTGCGGTCGGTCAGTCCGTTCGCCACGCAGATCGCATAAACGTCGTTCGGACTTGTCTGCTCCAGCTCGAAGAACTTGCGTCCTATCCTGGAGTGTATCTCGTTATAGCCTTTCTTGTCATAACGCAGTCCCATCTTCATCCTGCGCTTGATATAAGAGGTCGAGAAAAACACGATGCCGCATTTGTCCTCAAGCCTGTTATACAGGTCTATGAAGTAGTGGAACACCCTTTCCGTCAGCTTGTCAGCTTCATCGAACAGCAGCACCGGGTTCTCCGTCTGTATCAGTGCGCCGATGATTGCGTCAAGCATGTCTCTTATCGTCATGCCGTCAGTCCTCAAGCCTATCTTCTTCGCAATGTCGCGGATAAAGTCGCTGCGCTTCATGTCTTCCGAGCACAGAACGTAGTAGGCGCCGCTGTGCTCACGCTCGTAAAGCCGCGCCGCCGTGGTCTTGCCGCATCCGGCTTCGCCCACCACCCAGGTCACGTTCTTCCATTCCTGGGCATCAGTCATCGCATAGGCCATCTCCTTTGCTGCCGTGGTCTCCACCATCTGCCAGGCACCAGGGATGGCTGTTCCCACCTGCGAGGCTATCTTTCGCCACATGTCGTCGCTGATGTTCTCCCACTTGCCGCTCAGCACCGAGCTTACCGTTCCCGCACTCGTACCGTCCAGACTGGCTGCAGCCTTGTTTTGGCTCGGATATTTCATCACATAGAGGCGCAGGGCCTCGCGTATCTGTTCTTTCTGTTTCTCGTTCATATCGTTTGTTTTTATTGATTCTACAGTTTTGATGCAATCTTCTTCTCCATCGGAAGCGGTATTCTCGGCGTGTCGCCATCATCACCACCCTCCATCACGTCCAGCCAGTCGTCAAGGCTCAGCGATTTCGTGTGTCTTCCGAGCTGGTACTGCTCAGGCGGCTGCGAGTAACGCTCCATGCGGTGGTCTATCTGCCGCTGCACGGCTGCCGTCGTGCCCTTTAGCTTCGGCGAGTGCAGACCCTGCTGCTCTGCGTCCGTGCCATGCTCGGCGGCTATCGTCCGGCCGGCCACCGTCCGCTCTATGCGGTCCTGAAGGTTGGCTTCCTGCTCCTGACGGATAAACTTCGCATCGTCCGTCCCCTGCTGGTCTTGCAGCGCTCGGTGTATCAGTATGTAGGGTTCTGCCGTCCGCTCAAAGCGCAGCGAACCGTCTGTGCCTTTTGTATAGAGTCGGATGCTCGCAAAGTCGTAAGGGTCGTAAGCCACGATGAAACGCTCGTAGGTGTGTTTCCTTCGCCACTCGTGGTCGGGTACGCCGGGCGATGAGCACACTTCGTACTGCCGCTTCTCGCCCTTCACCGTCACCTGCAGGCCCTGGTCCGTGAACGTAGCCATGCGTTTCGTAAACACCCAGAACATGTCCACCATGTCGTGCAGCGTCACTTCCTGGGTCTCCTCGTTCACGCTATTCTCATACATGTCTATCCTACGCTCGCCGGTGGCAGGGTGCACACCCTCGTTCCATTCCTTACGGGCTGCGGCATAGGCATCTTTCAGCTCCTCCAGAGTGTACAGACTGTCCTTGTTGGCTTCGATAAACTCAACGTTCGGGCGGCTCGACGCCTTCTTCGCCGTCACGTTCTGACCCGTGAAGCGCCAGTCCTTGTGCAGCACCTGAGCCTGAAACCGTCCGAACACGCTCTCTATCGTCTTCGACTCGCCGTTGTAAGGCTGTGTCGGGCGGTGCACCCTGCAGATCTTCCCGATAAAACCGTCAGAGTCCAGCTTCTTGTGGCCGCCCTGGTTGTCATAAACAATCTCATAAGGCTTGTGTCCGCTCTTCTGGATTGCCATGCGGTAGGCGTGGTATTGGGCCTCATAGTCCTCTGTGTCGCTGATGCAGTAGCCCAGAAGCACCTCGCTCATTGCGTCGATCACTTCATACACCTGGGTCGTCCGCACCTTGCCCTGCTCGTCCCTATAGTAAAGGTTCAACTTCGTGCCGTCACCATACCATAGCGTGTCCCTGCGTGTCGGAAGTGCCGTCTTGTGCTTTCTGCCGTAACGCTGACGGGCTGCCTGCTCGCCATATACAGCGTCATACCATAAAGGCTCCACCGACGGGCTGTTCAGCCATTTCTTCATACCGCTTAGGCTTCTTATCGGCTTCCAGCCTCTTTCCTCGGCTATCTCGTTCGCCTTTTCAAACAGCTGCGCGTCGGTGTACACCGGCACCTTGCTGCGCTTCAAAGCCACAATCAGTTTCAGAAAGTCACCGGTTATCTTCAGTGCCGAAGAGTTGCCCAGCTTGCCGCTCACCACGCTCTGGTAGCCATCGGCCTTCCAAGCCTTCAGTCGCGTCTTCAATCGCGCCAATGTGCCAGGGAGCGTGTGGCCGTAGCTCTCGCGCATACGTTCCGAACTGTCAAGTATCAAGTTCCACGCACCCGACATCGGAGCATTCAGACTGCTGCGGATGGCCTGGCGTCTTGCCGCCATCTTCTCCAGCTCGCCAAGCACCGAGGCGTTGATGGTATATTCCTCTATCATCTTCTCCGTCAGGTGGCGCTCCTGCCCGTCCTTGTCCATATAGGTGTAGGCTTCGTAATACTCACGCGCCTTCGCATCTATCTTTATGCTTGCCTTCGTCATAGCCTCTCGCATCTTTTCTTCTGGGTCGCCGTATGTCGCCACAAACCGCCGTCTGTACTTCTCCGGAATACTGCTCCACACATACAGTGCCTGAGTCCCCTCGCCGCCGCCACGCCTCGCACAAGCTATATTGCTCCTGCATACGTTCTGACGCAAGGTGCTCGCCTTCATCACCGGCTCAACACCACCGGTCAGCTCGGCAAACGACACGCACAATATCTTGTTGTAGTACTCCATTTCCTTTTGTCTTTGTTTTCCTTCTTGCGGTTCTCTCCTTACATAGTGGCGCAGCACATGGCTTCCACCTTCTCCTGCACGGTCTTGATGTCTGTAAACCCGGCGTTCTCGATGCGTTCCACCACGTCGCCTTTCTCGTCCTTCAACTCCAGTACGCCCGTGTTCTTGTCGCCTTCCCACATCCAGCCGTTCTCGAAGTGCTGGCGCATCATGTTGTCTGCGTCATGCACCACCTCGCTCGCAGGAGCCGTCACCAACTCAAAACCGCCACGCTGAACAGCAAGACAGCGTATCTTCTTTGCCAGGTCGCTCTGACCCTTCACCGGGTGAAAGTTCAATGCGTAGCTCACCATCTCCTTCGTCACGCCGAAGGCCTTTGCCAAAAACTCCCGCTGGGAGCGGGTTACTGTTATCACTCTTTTCATTGTCCTCTGTTTTTAGTTCGTTATTATTTTTGTTCGTGGAGTGTAGGGGAGTCGAACCCCACATGGCTATCCAGCGCATGGCAAACCTGCCACTCCTGCGGTCTTTCCCGCCGTCATCCGAGGCCACCCCTGCCGACTATCCAGTGCGGCGGCTGACTATCCAGTGCAGCACCCAGGGTCTCCGTGTTATCCTGCAATCATTTTACCTCGTTTATCTCATCCGTATAGCTAAATTCACCGAACAATAACAATACCGGTTCTCCTACACCCATGACCCATTCACCCCGGCTACTCTTTTCACCATCTGGGGATGGAACAACCTTGTGAATACTACCAGGGGTCAAATTCGCGAAAGCTTTACCATAAGCCTCGCATCGAATCACCTTCACATAACTTTTAGCAAGCTTTCGAGCCCCTTTACACATAGCCGCTTTCTTCCTGTCGCGCTCAGCTATCTCCAACAAGCCGAGAGTATAACTTTTGCCTTTAAGCCCACAGTGCTTACACCTAAATTCATCGTAGATTCCCCTACGGTTTTTCTTTCCAACGTGGTTCATTTTTTCCCAGTCGTGACCATTTTGTAATAAATTCAATATAAACATACTCCTTATTTTAATTGCAAAAATTCGTTATTCTCGGCCTTTTTCACTATCTTTGGCCGCGCGTTTAATCTTAAACACGCTGCAAAGATAAACAAGATTTCTCGACTATGCAAGAAAAACGACAAGAAAAATCGCCCATAAAGCAAAATATCTTGCTCTATCTGGCTCAAAAAGGGGTTTCTCCCTATGAATTTTATAAGGAATCGGGTGTTACCCGCGGTATATTACAGCAAAACAATGGTATAAGCGAAGATAATATTGCAAGATTTCTCGCCTATGCCCCGGATGTTAGTGTCGAATGGTTAATTACCGGCAGAGGAGAGATGCTCTCAACTATGCAAGAAAAAAAACAAGGAAGACCAGATTCGGAAGATAAACTGCCTAAAGTTTCATATAACCCAGTCATAGGCAAGCCTTATTATGATGTAGACTTCTTAGGTGGGTTCAATGAGATTGTCAATTCTCAAGTAACTATTCCGACCAACAACATCGTGATACAAGGATTTGAGAAGGCAGACTTCTGGTGTAATGTCACTGGACACTCTATGGAACCCAAAATTAACCATGGTGACATTATTGCCCTCCATAAATGCACCCTGGAGGACATTCAATATGGGGAAATCTACGCTGTCGTACTTGATACATTACGCACCATCAAGATACTCCGTCGGTCGTCAGATCCAAAGAAGCTGCGTTTCGTCCCTATCAATACAACAGATTATGACGAGCAAGAATACCCGGTAGAACGCATCATGAACGTATTTGAGGTTATTGGAAGCATCTCCAAATTCTTCTAATACGATACGTATACCACTCCAACCCCATCCGAACCCCGTTTGGAGTGGTGCCCCATCTTTTGACACACACCACACGCATCACGCACACGCTCCACACCGCAAACCGTGTCGCGCACGCACATACATAGGTATAATAGGGTAGCAAAGCAGCCAAAACCCCGATAAACAGGGCGTTCCCGACATTCCACAAAGGTTTATAACATGTCAAAACGTGGGATTATCCCCACCCCCTAAACGCCCGAAAATGACATCAATCACAATTTATTCGGAGTTATATAGGGGGTCAATCACTTGTTTTCAATGTTAAAACTGTCACTCCAAATGTCACACCAAGTAGAACATTTCGTTTTTCCTTGTCACACCAAACGTCACCCCAAGTGTCACCCCAAACCCGAAAAACGCCATTTTTCGTCCCTCTCAGGAGCAGTCAGAACGCAAAAACGGCTTGACCACTGTTCAAATCAGTGTTCAAGCCGTTCAAATGCCGTTATATTAACGTTTTAGCTGTTTAAATCATCCTTATTTCTTCTCTTTTTCCGTCCTGGGTCCTCTTATCAGCTCTCCCTGCCGGATCATAGCCTTTTTATTGAGTATAACACCTCCGTCAGCCAGTCCGGCGTGCAGCAGCGAGCTTTTCTTTATACCCACCTCATCCTCTGTCAAAACCGTATAAATCGCCGATATTGAGCCGAAGTAGTAGTTCTTCCGCCCATGTATCAAATGCACATGTATAACCTTTGTCATAACCGTTCCTTTCTGTTTCCTAAATATTCGTTTTCGCTTGCAAATATACCAAATAATAACTATTTGGAAGAATTTACAAGCATAAAAAGCAAGAAACAAGCAAAATAAAAGGCATGACCGCAGCCACACCTCTTCTCATTCAATCACCAACCAAACAAACCGTTTTAAGCCCCACCAGCGCCCATTTCCATGCCCAACCGATAAAACACCCACATGAGCAGCCATACGCGCCCAGAAGCCCACGAAATGCCCCATACAGTCGTCAGGACAGCCAAAAACATAACATTCTCCGCCCCGATGTAAAGCAATACCCTTCAAACACCGTTCAAATCGAGCCCAGACGTAAAGCAAATGTAAAGCGAATGTAACGTTTCGTTTTTCCCTCTCATTTAGTTCATTATCCTCAAACCCTTTGTAAATCAACGCTTTCCCCGATTTCTCTCTCACTCCACTTTTATACGTTTCGTTTTATCCCCCTTATTTATTACTACGATTGTAATCCCGACCTACGATACCACCATGATTTTGTCCGTCACCTGATATATTGGCAGCATTTTCGCACGAAGTTATGACAACATCATAATTCGCAGCGCCTACGATACCACCATAATTGTCATTGCTGACTGAGGTTGAAATGGTTCCGGTTACGGTACAATTCGTGATACTTGTTGCTGTGGCAGATCCAGCAATACCACCATGTCCGCTTGCATCGCTTTCCGTTGCACTGATATTACCCCTAACATGGCAATTCTCAATGGCGGTGGACGTCGACGCATAACCTACAATACCACCCGTATATTGTTTACCCGTAATATTACAATTAGCGAGTGTCACATTCTTAATCACTGCTTTGGAAGTATATCCAAAGAGACCTTGATAGTTACTGTTAGGCGCGTTGACAGTTAAATTGCTAATTGTCTTGTTATTGCCATCATAAGTACCCTTAAAATATTTATAAGTACCTTCAAAGTATCTACCGATAGACGTATGCGCAGCGGTTAAAGTAATATCGGCATTCTGTTTAAAGGTTTTGCCTGTAGCATCGTGGCCACTATTCACATAGGCAGCCAAACGCTCTAAGTCGCGCTCATCATTGATGAGGTACACCTTACTCTCACCTTCGCCTTCTGTATTAAATACATAGCCATCCAAATTTTCACCATCCATGACACAGAAAGTGCGTGTTGTGGTTCCCGCGTAACCACCACTATTACCCTCTTTAGCCGTAAAGCTAATCGTATAATCGCCAGCAGCTGCTGGTGCGTTGGGCGAAAGCGTCACCGTATAGTCTGTATCCTTGGTCAATTTGCCGCTATTCGTCTTCAGCTCATAGGCCAAGCTCACTTCCTCGCCATTATTATATGGATAGCTATCGTTTAGCCCTGTAATCCAAACAGACTGATAAAATTGATAGCCCTTAATTTCGCGTTTCAAATATAATTCATCAGCTGGAGCCGTATTCGCCACTTGGTAGCAACCATATTCTTTAGTGATGTACTTATCATTTACTGCTATTTTGTTGACGTAATAAAGGCTATTAACTCTATCATTAAAAAAGATACCATGAGCATTCCTTGGATTCATGTAAGTAACATTGGTATAGGTACCATTCTCCAGACAGTCTTTAAAGTAACTATTACTGTAACCATATCCACAAAAACCGCCCGCTCTGCGACTATTGTCGCTACTCGTGTTGATGATTTTACCAGCAAATACACTATTGGTAAAATATAAGTTATTTCGATCGCTATAGCAAATGTTACCAACAAAACCTCCAGCATAGTCAGCACTGGTGGTAATGGTTGCTTTAACTATACAATCTTTGATGTTTGAATCTTTAGATTTACCATCTATCCAACCTACCAAACCTGCAGCATATTTGCTGGCAGATGTAATGTTGCCTGCAACGATTAGGTTTTGAATAGTTGCTTGTTTTATAAGATGGAACGGAGCCACACCTTGATTGTTTTTATTATCATCGGTGGCTGTGCTTGTGATATTGGCGGTAAGCGTGTGATTATCGCCATCGAAAGTACCACTAAAGGGTCTGTCACCACTTTCATCACAAACGCCCACCATGGTTGAAATGGTAATATCGTTGGTTAGTTTAACGTACTTTTTAGAATAATCGATACCACCTCCTACCGATTTCGCAAAGAGGTTCCAATCCTCAGCAGACGTGATAAGGTAGGGATCTTCTTGCGTTCCCGTACCGCTTATATTCTGAGCAACTTCAAACTGATGAGTCAGCGTACCGCTATAGCCATTGGCGGTATTGCTTGTTACGGTCATTGTGTATCGGCCCACTTCCTTTACTGGACTGGGCGAGAAACTAACGCTGTAATTTTCAGACGACACCGTGTTGCCGTCCATATCCTTCACCGTAGGAGTCACAGTGATGTCTTCGCCTGTATAGGCCCAGAATGTGTTGCACTCAATGCTACCAGTACTTAGGTTTTTGATGTCAAAGACGGGGACTACTTTATCTCCCTTCTTTTCCCAACCCTTACCAAGTTTATTTAGTAGCTCACTATCTGTCATATTGCCAATAGCAGTGCCTTGTTCTTTACCTAAAGGCGTAGTATAATAACTGTTGGTAATGACATAACTATTGTATGCAAAGGTATTGCTATTATTCGTAGCAACAGTCAGCTGTGTTGGGGCAAAGAAACAATTGCTGATATTCGTCGAACTGCTGTTAGAAATACGTTGGCCAACAAATCCAGACCACCCACCAGTCTCAGCTCCTTGCAAACTACCATCAAAGCGGCAATTGTTGATGTTGATATTACTATCATAACTATAGCCTACAAATCCTGCATTGAATGAATTATCGGTTTTTTTAGTGCATACAATATCCACACTGCTCCAACAATTGTAGATATTCAGTGTACTCCATCTGTGATGACCCACAAGACTTGCTACGTAATAACTATTCGAAGTAATCTTACCCGCAATGTGTAATCGTTTGAAAGTACTTCCACCTACATAACGAAATGGAGCGAAGAAGTTCGAGCTACCATCAGTTGTCAGATTGAGCGTCATCGTATGACCATTACCATCAAAGATACCTTTAAAAGCATTGGTGTCATCATTCTTTCCGACCATTGAGGTAACTTTAATGTCGGCAGTAAGCTTATAGTAACTGTAGCGATACTGGCCTCCTTTGTCGTTAATATAGCTGACAAAGGTTTCCCAATCAGCGTCACTGCCAATTAAATAGGGGTCGGCAGCAGTTCCGCTACCCGAAAGCGTCCCCTCGTCCGCCCTCGCACCAATGGTGGGGAACATGACAAGTAGCAACGTCATTGCTGCCCTTGCCAAAAAATGAAGTCGTTTCTTTTTCATATTAAACATGTTTTCGTTAAAAGTTATTTGCAAAAGTACATTATCACTAACGTTTAAAGTGTCCGATTGCTTGTACTATGTGTCCGATTGCCCCCAAATAGTTGTCCGATTGGTACCAATCGGACACTCTTATTAACACAAATAACATTAAATGAAAAGCTGAATAACTCTAAAAAAGCGCCTTTTCATCGCAACTTTCGACAGAAATGAACATTAAGGCGCGCTTCGCGCTTTTTTTTAAAAACATTAATGGACAGTAAGGCGCGCTTCGCGCTTTTTTTAAAACATTAATGTTTCATTAATCGACCATTAATCTTTTCATTAATCGACCATTAATCCTTCCATTAATCTGTTCATTAACTCAAGTTTCGGATTCAGCCCGCTCATACTAAATCCGAAACTTAAATTAACCATATTCCACGAGAAACGGGCTGCGCGAATCACTTCGCACAGCCCGTCAAATGAAAAAAATTACTTTAACTTACAGGGCTACCTACTCCCTGCAAGAGGGTAAAGGATTGGAGCATAAGGGCAGCTATGCTGCTTACCTCCAGCCTTTATGCTTATCTACATGCAAGATGCGTGTACGCGCACGCACCTCGCATGATGAGATTAGTCTTCTTCGTCAGCCGACCATGAGTCGCTGTCCCAAGCCTTACCGTTAGAGAGAATCTGGTTCTCGTTGCTAACCGACTCGTCAGAGTACTTAATCTTTTCGTTACTTGCAGCCATCATGCCTTCTGCTACCAAGTTGATAGCCACAGCTGAGGGTGCGCTATATGTCTTCTTCATTGTGTAATATCTGTTTTAATGGGTTATTACTTTACGAATACCTTCTTACCGGTGTTGGTTACGAAGATACCGTGAGCAGGATAGAGCACGCGGCGACCCTGGAGGTCGAAGTACTGAACACCAGCCTTGTCAGCTGCTACCACACCATTGATGCCTGTAACCTGACCGAAGTTGAAGTTGAGCACATTGCTGCTGCTACCAGCAGGAATATTTTCAGTAGCGACGTATGCCTTGTTGGCAGGTACTACAGTAAGGCCATTCTTCAAGAAAGCTGCTTCGTTAGCAGCGTTCTTAGCCAATACATAAGTGTCATTGGCAGTGAAGCCAGAACGCTTGGCAGTAGCAGGCATAAGAATGTTGCCCTCTACAGTCTTGTCAGTAGCCTCAACAGTAAGGTTGGCAGTAGTAGCACCAGCCTCGTTGTAAAGCAAAGCACCTTGGTTAGCGGGGATAATGCCCTCGGGATACTCTACAAGTGTAATCATGCCGTCAGCAGCACCAGTAGCATAGTAAGCCTTTACATCAGCAGTAGCCACCTTAGTAGCGAAGGGGAATGCAACAGTAGCATACTTGGCGTCGGTGATAGATACGGGAACAGTTGTAACCTTCTTGATAACCCAGTTGCTACCAGTATCACCAGAATGGTTGCCAGCATAATCTGCGATAATGGTATTAGCATCACCCTGGAAAGCGTTCAGCATGTGGCTACCATTTTTCAAAATGAATTTGTTCGCAGCCAGACCTTTGGTAATTACATAATCGCCTACACCATCATCGCTAATAGGCATATGTACACCTGTGCCGTTAGATACAATCTGGCCAATGTAGCAATTTGTATTGGCATTCTTAATTTTGTAAGAACCATCAGTATTAGCAACTAACTGCCACAATTGAGGAACAAGGGCACCAGAAGCATTTGTACGACGAATAATGCGAGAATCATCAGCACCAGCCTCAAGTGCGCCATTCTTGTTTACAACCATGCTCTCAGAAGAGATATAGGCTTTACCTTTGTTCTCTCCTGTATTGTTTACCACATTCTGTGCTACAATCTGATAGTAAGCATTGGCGTCAACATTTGCAGGATAGTAGAAAGCAGCTGCATGAGCAGCAACAACAGCATCGTAGCTTGTAGCAGATGCTACTTTTGTTTTACCCGTTGACAAGGCGTCAGCGGTTTGAGTAACGAGTTCATCACTTGAAGCGTCATTTCCTGTTGTTGCATCGATTTCGGTAGTAACAGCGGCCTTTGCCAATGTTAAGAAATCAGCGTCAGAACTCAAGTCAATCTTTTTAGCAATGAAAGCAGAACCATTGTCTACGTTGGCTTCTGCATTTTTATAGGTTGCCAATATAGGAGTGTCTCCATGCGTGCTATGGTCGCCCAAGAAGCTTGTTGCAGCATACTGCAAGCTGAAGTCAGCCGTAAAACCGCCCTTAGGAGTAATCTCCTGAATATAGAATTTTGAGCCAGCGCCATTAAAGTTGGCTTGGTTATTTTCGCCATTCACGTTAAGATACTTGCCGTTTTGCTTGTTCAGCAATTTAACACCCAAACCATCTTCAACAAAGGCCCAAAGACCACCGTCCAAAAGGTCGAGTGAAGTAATGCAAGTAGCATCGTACTTTGATTTACCATCATTACCGCCACTACGAATGATGTTGTCGGCCTGACGTACCAAGTAGTTACCATCGCTATTACGTGTTTTCAAGGTATACCAAACCTTGTTGTTGTCGGTAGAGAACTCCACAGGAGCGTCTTTTGTTGTATTAACTGTGTATTCAAATTGGTTGTTATCTGCAGATACAACCCAATTTGTTACATTATTCGTTACATCATAATAGCAGGGAGTCTTAAAAGTGTGCGCCGACGCAGAAGTACCATTTTGAACCCATTCATTATAGGTCTCTAAGGTTGTTCCGTCTTTCTTTGCAATATGTGCAACCTTATAAGCACTAGCGGTTTCTTCTAACACAGTTACGGGTACAATCTTGTACCAGCAGTTAGAACCCTTACCTTCCCAACCACAGAATTGATTCGTGTCATCACCGCCCATATCAAAAGCCTTGCTAAGGTCCTCATTTGCGATAACGAATTGTCCATCGCCTTTGGTAGTTGGGGAAGTTTCATTTATTGTCTGCTTCAGAATAACGAACGAAGCAGCTGTTCCAGTTGCAGTGGCACCGCCCTTACCATTATTGTCAGCTGCAGCAGGCATATATTGGCCTTCAATAGCAGTTTCGAATGTGTAAGTAGTATTCTCGCCATTCTTTGTGATATGGAACTTGAACACAGCAAGACCACTTTCTGCGTTAGAAACAGTCAATGAGGCCGCACGTCCAAAGTGCAAGTTGTCAAAGTTGTCAATTGTAATGTACTTTGATTTCCCTACACTATAAAAGGCGTAAGTACCACCGTTTTTCAGTGTGCTGAGATCCGTCACAGCATTTGCCAAATTGGCATCAGCAGACAGCTTCTTCCATGAGCGAGATGTCTGTGCACTTGCCGTTACCCCTACAAATGCGAGGAGCAGCGACAGCAAGAAGGTAAATTTCTTCATGCTTTTGTCTGTTTTTGTTAGGTTTATAATTAGGTTTATAAAATATTGATGTTTTTCAAAAGTTTTGTTCCCTATTAAGTTGAATATGAGCGCAAGCGTTCTAGGGCGTTGCGCATAAAGGATCCACACAGATCAACTACACTTCACGTTTATATGTGCTTAATACGCATGTAAGAATAGCATTTTCTGTGTCAGTTGCAAATGTACGCACCATTTGTAAAAAAACCAAACGGGGGGGGTAAAACATGTTAATATTTCATTTTTTCTTTCTTTTTAGACATACTCACTCTAAAAAAGCACTAAAAAAGATGCACAATATGGCTCCATGTAGGAAGCAGAATTGGTCACTTTACTTATGTTTCGGATTTAATAGAACTTGAATTGCTCGGGGCAGCGGATATTCCCGGTTGGTATTTTCCTTATGTCGTGTATGTTTACCCATTTTTCAGCTATCAAGCAAGAATAGGATTTGTTCAATGGTAAACTATAGAACAAGATTAATGGAAAGATTAATGAAAAAGATTAATGGTCGATTAATGGAACATTAATGTTTAAAAACAAAGCGCGAAGCGCGCCTTAATGTTCATTGATGTCTTTTCGATAATTTGCAGTTTATCAACCTATTTGACCCACACGCTGCGTTATGGGGCCTTTAAAATACAATGAAACGTTCAAGCATTCGATTGTTTTTACCTACATTTGCATCATAAATTACTTAACACAGATTAAATGAGACATTTCAGCATTCGTTCACTACTATATACGCTGCTCTTTGCGTTGCTCGCCTTAACTGCTTGTGACAACAGACCACCCACTCCAGAGGCGATGTATAAGAAACAGGCTTCGGGAGTCGTATTAGTACTCAACAAATTTTATTATAACGCTTCCCTGCCCAATGGACAACATCTTTACTTTACGGGCGTTGAAGAGGACGGTACGCTGACCAACCTCACTGATGACGTAAACGAGATAAGACAGAACTGTGGATACCTTACTGGCACCGCTTTCTTTATTGATAATAAAGGGAACTTGCTTACCAATCGTCACGTAGCACAACCCTCCATCGACCCTGAACTGATTAAGCAGTGCTTTCAGAATATTGCTGAGTATGCTAAGATGATTTATGATAATCAAATCAGAGAGGTGGTAGAACAATATCGTGCACTTGACTTGCAACGACGAAATCTTACGCAACCTACTTTTTGGGGCGTAGAGGCTGGTAGTGAAGAGGAGATTCGAAACATAGACAATGAAATGGAACAACTCATCGCACGACATAACGAGTTGCAACGAGAACGCAGTATCATTGACAGTCAGTTCAATCCTTCTAACATAACGATTCACCCTATCTGTCAATTAGGCATCGGCTACAATGACTCTTACGTCACGACGGAGGCTGACTTTATGGGGGACAATAACGCCTGCAGCGTAGTACGTTGCTCGCAAGATGAGAATACGGACTTGGCACTTATTCAACTTCGCAGTGGACGCACTCCTGACTATTGTTATGCCTTCTCGGTTGATGAAAAGAAATCGGCTGATAGTTTTTTGTCAAGCCTCTTTACAAAGCGCGACAATACGGACACGAACAAGTTGAAGATTAATCAGCAGCTCTACATGATAGGGTTTAACGCTGGATTTGTGTTGGCCAATACGCGCAAGGGCATCAAGGTGCAAATGACGGGCGGGCGCATTACTCAACTGCCCGATGGCGACCGCTTGCTGTATAGCATTCCGGCTATGCAGGGGTCAAGCGGTAGTCCTGTGATTAATGAGTGGGGTGACTTAGTGGGCGTAAACTTTGCTAAGATGAATGGCTCTGACAACTTCAACTTTGGCATTCCTATTCAGAAGGTACGCCAATTCGTTAATGGTAAAACTGGCACACGATGACGCTATTACTTCCGATTTTATTTTTCACAATTGGTATTGCGCTTTCTACGCCTTCTACGTCCCCTATCGCGGCGACCTTGCGAATGGGACAAAATGTAACGACAGGACGCGTTGACAATGATAGCTACAAGGCCCTTGATGAGTGGCAAGCTGGCAGCGTGGTGACAGACGCGGACGTTGAGGGCTATGGTCTGGAGAGATGTTTCGCAGCATGCCCTATCAGTGACAAAGTGTTTGCACGCATGAAGGGAAAGTCTTACAAGTCGTATTGTCACCTTCCGCTTACGCAGTTGCGATATGTCAAGGTGTTGCACCGCAATGCAATGGGACAAACGCAGTTGGGAGAGTTGGTGTGTCATCGTGATATAGCTGCCGACCTCGTAAGCATCTTTAGAACGCTTTACCAAGCGAATTATCCAATAGAACGCATGGTGTTGATTGACAACTACAATGCGGAGGACGAGCCTTCTATGCTTGCCAACAATACTTCGTGCTTTAACTATCGTTATATAGCAGGTTCCAAACGATTGTCAAACCATAGTTCAGGACGTGCTATCGACATTAATCCGCTTTATAATCCTTACGTCTATCACAACGCCAAAGGAAAGTTAATCGTCAGTCCTATGAAGGCGAAGGCTTATGCCAACCGCCATGCTACGTTTCCATATAAAATTGATAAAAGCGACCTGTGCTATCGTGAATTTATCAAGCATGGCTTCATCTGGGGCGGTAGTTGGAAACGCCGCATTGACTATCAACACTTCGAAAAGAGGTAGAAGACAAACTACAATTGGGGCCTCACCCCTCTAACCCCATCTTCTTGAGGAGAAGGGGTAGGGGAGTGAGGCCCCAATTGCAGTTTATATCAAGTCGAAACTTGAATTAATTATTTTCAGGACGGAGCTGACGAACGGTTTCACCAGCGCGCCACATTTCGCTATCGTGCAATGCCTTGAGTTCCTTCTCAAGTCCTACGCGATAGTCAGGCTTAGAGTTGGCATCGATTGAGATTTGTGCCTCATGGCCTGATGCTACGCTTTCGTAGAGCTTCTCCATAACGGGCTTGATAGCATCGTGGAAGGGACCCATCCAGTCCAAAGCACCACGCTGAGCTGTGGTAGAACAGTTGGCATACATCCAGTCCATACCATTCTTACCTATCATGGGGATAAGTGACTGCGTGAACTCTTCGATGGTCTCGTTAAAGGCTTCAGAGGGAGTGTGACCATGTTCGCGAAGCGTTTCGTACTGTGCCAAGAACAGGCCTTGAACAGCACCCATCAATGAGCCACGCTCACCAGTCAAGTCGCTAGTAGCCTCACGCTTAAAGTCGGTCTTAAACATATAACCTGAGCCAATGCCTACGCCAAAGGCCAAAACCTTCTCTGTAGCATTGCCCGATGCGTCTTGATAAACGGCGTATGATGAGTTCAAACCACGGCCTTCGAGGAACATCGTGCGCAATGAAGTGCCCGAACCCTTAGGTGCTACCATGATGACGTCAATGTCAGCAGGAGGAACAACGCCTGTGCGGTCGCTCCAAGTGATAGCAAAACCGTGAGAGAAGTAAAGCGTCTTACCTGGAGTGAGGTATTTCTTCAATGAGGGCCACAACTGCATCTGTGCTGCATCAGAGAGCAACATACAGATGATAGTACCCTTTTCGGCAGCTTCTTCGAGTGAGAAGAGTGTTTCGCCTGGCACCCAACCATCGGCTACAGCCTTGTCGTAGGTTTTGCCTTGACGCTGACCAACGATTACGTTAAAGCCGTTGTCGCGTAAGTTGCAAGCCTGACCCGGACCTTGCACACCATAACCAAGTACGGCGATGGTTTCGTTTTTCAATATTTCACGTGCCTTTTCCAAAGGGAACTCTTCACGGGTGATAACTTCTTCTACTACACCACCAAAATTTAATTGTGCCATATCTATTAGTTTTTTGATAAAGCAAGGCGTTATTTATTTCATGCTTTGCCTTATGTTGGTTAATATCTTTTTTGGGAGTTAGAGGCTTAGGAGGTTAATTACCCCTATAACCTTATAATGTCTCACTCCTCAGCCGAAGCTTCTTGTGAGCGTTTTTCTTCTTCGCGCAGTTCGAGGAACTCATTCAACTCTTCGCGGTGACTCTTCGTGACGGCCACTACCCCCGAACTAACATACTGCAATATACAGCCATAGCCTTTGAGTTTATGATAAAGTTCGAGTGTCTCTTCAGGCAATCCCTCTTTCGATACAATTGCATAAGTAGAGTTGACCTCAACGATTTTGCCGTCGTACAGACGAATGGCCTTTGAGATGTTGCGATTTTCGATAAGTCGCGCGGTAGCAATTTTATAAAGGGCTTGATCCATGACGTAGATTTCGTCGTTGGTAAAATACTGCGCCTGAATTACGTCAATCTTCTTTTCCAATTGTTTAACAATGGTTTGCACCGTATGCTCGTCAGTGTAACAAGTGATCGTATAACGGTGAACGTGTTCGATGCCCGAGGCCGAAACGTTCAAACTCTCAATGTTTAACTGACGACGCGTAAACACATTGGTCACCAAATTCAGTACACCCGCTAAGTTCTCAGAGAAAACGATTATCGTATAAAGCGTTACGTTGGGCGTTTCGTTTTGATTAGTTGTTGTCATAAAGCGTACATTGTGAGTTAGAGGGTTACACTTCAAGCATCATATCGTCAACATCGTGGCCAGGGCAGCACATCGGCAGTACATTGTCCTCTTCAAGCACAGCGGCCTGTAGCAAGAAGGGGCCAGGCGTGTTGATCATTGTCGTAATGGCCTCGTCTAACTTATCGCGCTCCGTCACGGTGAGGGCGGGTATGTCGTAAGCCTCGGCTATCTTCTCGTAATCAGGGTTCATCATCGGCGTGAACGAATAGCGATGACGGAAGAAGAGTTGTTGCCACTGGCGTACATTGCCTAAATAATTATTGTTGAGCAAGATAATCTTTACGGGGGCATGTTGTTCCATAATCGTGCCCAACTCCTCAATGGTCATTTGTAGGCCACCGTCGCCTAAGAAGAGGCAGACAGTGCGGTCGGGAGCGCCAAACGTGGCACCAATGGCTGCGGGCAGTCCGAAGCCCATCGTGCCCATACCACCAGAGGTGATGATGCTGCGCTTCTGACTGAAGCGGAAGTAACGCGCCGCCATCATTTGGTTCTGTCCGACATCGGTCACGAGCACAGCCTTATCAGCTGTTAACTCTGTGACGCGACGCACTACCTCGCCCATACGCAAGGGGCCTGAGGTGGGGTGAATTTGTGGCTCTATTACAATGCGACTTTCTTGTTCATCATATTGTCTGAAACTCTCGCGCCACTCCGTGTGCTCTTTCTTTTCGAGTAATGCCGTTACGGCTGCAAGCGTCTCCTTGCAATCGCCCAATACGGCCACATCAACGTTTACGTTTTTGTTGATTTCAGAAGGGTCGATGTCGAAGTGAATCTTTTTAGCCTGTGTGGCATAGGTAGAGAGTTTGCCCGTTATGCGGTCGTCAAAACGCATGCCCACGGCAATGAGCAAGTCACACTCTTGCGTCTTCTTATTAGCCCCTAATGAGCCATGCATACCCAACATGCCTACGTTCAAGGGGTGACTGCTGGGTAACATCGATAGTCCTAATAAGGTGCAACCTGTTGGCAGATCGGCCTTTTCGATAAAGGCTCGTAACTCCTCGCTGGCATTGCCCAACTCTACGCCTTGACCGACTAATACTAAGGGGCGTTTGGCCTCGTTGATCAAAGCAGCAGCTTCTGCCACACTTTGACGGTCGGTAGGTGGAACGGGCACGTAGCTACGTATAAAGTCTATCGTTCCTGGCACGTAGTCAGCCTTCTCGACTTGTGCATTCTTGGCAAAGTCTAACACGACGGGCCCCGGTCGACCACTACCAGCAATGTAGAAGGCACGATGCACGGCCCATGCTACGTCCTTAGCCGAACGTATCTGATAGGACCATTTACTAATAGGCTGTGTAATGTCTACCACATCGCACTCTTGGAAGGCATCAGTACCCAACATTTGGGTGCCGACTTGTCCTGTGATAACCACCATTGGGGTGCTATCCATCATCGCATCGGCTATGCCCGTAATCGTGTTTGTGGCGCCAGGACCACTCGTTACCAAACAAACGCCTGTTTGTCCGCTTACGCGAGCAAACCCTTCAGCTGCATGTGTAGCGGCTTGTTCGTGGCGCACCAATATATGGTTCAACTGGTCGCGATAGTCGTAGAGTGCATCATAAACGGGCATGATTGCACCGCCCGGATAGCCGAAGAGCGTCTTCACGCCCTCGTCTATCAATGCACGCATCAATATCTCTGCGCCAGTTATGTTATTATTGTTCGTTTTGTTCATAGGATTGTAATAATGTGCAAATGCTTGGTGAATGTGCAAATGTGCAAATGTGAGAATGCTTGGTGAATGTGAGAATATACACATGATTTAATGTCTTAATAACTGCGCGTACAAAGGCGACAATTTGCACATTCTCACATTTGCACATTTGCACATTTACAATGCATTCTCACATTTGTACATTCACTATATTTCTCTCACCCCGCCCTTGTCGGCGCTGCTCACCATGCTGGCATAGGCGCGGAGGGCTTTGCTCACCTCGCGTTTGCGTTGCAAGGGGCGCATGGGGCGTGCGGCCAATTCTTCATCACTTAGGTGGACGTTGATACTTCGTGACGGAATGTCAATTTCAATCACATCGCCGTCAACTATCTTACCTATCGCACCCCCAGCTGCTGCTTCGGGCGATATGTGGCCGATGCTCAAGCCCGATGTGCCACCAGAGAAGCGACCATCGGTAATCAAAGCACAAGCCTTGCCTAAGTGGCGGCTCTTGATATACGACGTAGGATAGAGCATCTCTTGCATACCTGGCCCTCCCTTAGGACCTTCGTGCGTAATCACTACGATGTCGCCTGCTTGTACCTTTCCTCCCAAGATACCCTCGCAGGCTTCCTCTTGTGAGTCGAACACGCGGGCAGGGCCTTCAAAGTGCCAAAGGCTTTCGTCTACGCCAGCTGTCTTTACTACGCAGCCGTCTTGGGCTATATTGCCAAAGAGTACGGCCAAGCCACCGTCTTTGGTGTAGGCATGCTCCAACGAACGAATGCAGCCCGTAGCGCGATCGGTGTCAAGCGCAGGCCATTGTGTATCTTGTGCGCCCATTTGTGTACAAAACTTTCCACTCGGTGCGCTATGGTAAATGCGGTCGGCCTCCGCGTCAATGCTATCGGCCGTTATGTCATACTTCTGAATGTCTTCACCCAGCGTACTGCCATTCACGCGTTGTGCCGTTAAGTCGAGCAAGCCGCCTTTGCTCAGTTCGCCTAAAATGCCTAACACACCGCCTGCACGGTTGCACTCCTGTACAGAGTACTTTTGTGTATTGGGCGACAACTTACAGAGGCAAGGCACGTGGCGACTCAATTGGTCAATATCTTTCATCTTAAAGTCGACCCCGGCCTCATTGGCTACGGCAAGGAGGTGAAGCACGGTGTTGGTGCTTCCGCCCATAGCGATGTCGAGCGTCATGGCGTTTAAGAAGGCTTGGCGGGTAGCAATGCTGCGAGGCAATACGCTTTCGTCGCCTTCTTCATAATACTTCATTGCATTCTTTACAATGAGCTGGGCTGCATCTTTAAATAGTTGACGACGGTTGGTATGTGTGGCTAATATTGTACCATTACCGGGCAATGAAAGACCAAGAGCTTCTGTCAGACAATTCATGGAATTGGCGGTAAACATACCCGAACAACTACCGCAGCCGGGGCAAGCTCTCTGTTCAACTTCGGCCAATTCTTCATCGCTCACACTACTGTCAGCTCCCTTAATCATGGCTGTAATCAAGTCTACATTTTCGCCTTTATACTGTCCAGCCTCCATGGGGCCACCGCTTACAAACACGGTTGGGATATTCAGTCGCATGGCAGCCATAAGCATACCCGGCGTGATCTTATCGCAATTCGAAATGCACACCAAGGCATCGGCCTTATGTGCCTGTACCATATACTCTACCGAATCGGCTATAATGTCGCGCGAAGGAAGCGAATACAACATACCGTCGTGGCCCATGGCTATACCGTCGTCAATTGCTATAGTATTAAACTCTGCTGCATAGCAACCTAACTTCTCAATTTCGTGTTTCACCAACTGACCTACTTCATGTAGGTGGGTATGACCTGGCACAAATTGTGTGAATGAGTTGGCTATGGCAATGATAGGTTTGCCAAACTGTTCGCGCTTCATACCTGTGGCTATCCACAAGGCGCGTGCACCAGCCATTCTTCTTCCTTTCGTGCTAAAAGCACTATGCAACTGTATTTTCATAATATTCGGTAATTATATGTTGCGTCGCTTTCATTTTGTCCACAAATAAGGGAATAGCGACTTACAGTTTATTGCTTAAAATGTTATTTTGTTTTGCAAATGTAAGCATTATAACAATACAAACAAGCATTTTGTTAGAAAAAGTTGGGTTAAGTGTGTTTTTTCATCTTTTCGTCCGCTCACTGTCGTTCCTTTTGTGCATTTATTCGGTTTGTTTGTCATATAAACGATATTTATACAGAAACATACGTGCATATTCCCTTTTTTATACTATCACAAGAAGTCGTCTAAACTTTTATGAAGTTCAAGAT